>Ga0302324_100008601_pt1 | contig 21497 bp, 18 predicted proteins | sample Palsa_T0_1_FD_201949 | JGI IMG/M metagenome (GOLD analysis project Ga0302324, IMG submission 201949) | Peat permafrost microbial communities from Stordalen Mire near Abisko, Sweden - Palsa_T0_1 | ecosystem: Environmental > Terrestrial > Soil > Palsa > Peat permafrost | place: Sweden: Abisko...
ATGGTCGGCTTGTATCGGTTGCCCTGCTTGGGATCGACATAGTCGCCGCGTGCCCAGTACCGACGCTTGTCGATGAACAGCTTGCTGTCGGCGGGGTCCGATATGCCATTTCTTACATCTCCGGTGTATGGGCTCGTGAGCAGCCGCTTCTTTTCGTCCTCGACGGCTTTGTTGTAATCACCGTAGAAGGTACGGCGCCATTCGCCGTCAATTGCCTTGAGGTCGATGACAAACTTTCCATTCACATTGATGACAAATTTCGACGTGTGCTTAAGCTCCATCAATTCCAGACCCGGCACCGGCTTGCCGGTGCGGACCGCGCCGAGGAACTCAGACATCTTGCAAGACGCCAGCCTCGCCAGCTTCTGGCGCCCGCCTTGCGGAATCAGGAAGCTAAGCTTGACGATCTTCGTCTTCTCGTTGATCGCCAGGACGGTCGCGCGGTAGATCTGTTTGCCCTGATCGGCAAGGTCGACGTTCATGCCGACGTAGTTCTTGGCCTCCTCTAGATCCTTATCGACGGCTACTGGGGCCTGGCCCGTCCGGCCGGGGCTCGCCGACACGTCGAAGTCGACGGCCGCGTGCTCCTCGACCTCCTTGGCGCCTGAGTCGGTGATTGTGATGCGCAGACGCCCTTGCTTGAGCAGGGGCTGGTACTCCTTCACGAGGGCCTGTGCCTGCTCCTGCTTCTCGGCGAGGGCGGCGGCGGGCCTCTTCGCCTGTGTCGGCTTTGACATCGCCGAGAAGACCTGCGTGATGACCTCGCTGTGCGAGAGCAGCCACTCCCGTTGCTTCTCGATGTCTTTCGTCTTCTCCGATTCCTCCGCCGTTTTCAGCGGTTCCGCTGCTCTCTTTGGTTCCGCTGCCTTCTTCCGTTCCTCCGCCGTCCTCTTCTGGGCGGGCTGGTCCTTCTCGCCTCTCGGGCCGAGGCCGAGCTTGCGCATGACGGCCCTGACGAGGGCCGTGAGTCGCTTCAGGACGACCTCGATGGCGCGCTCGAACGGCGCCCGGATGGCGTTGAGGATCTTGTGGACCTTCCCGGCCAGGTCTCCGAGGCCGAGCAGCTTGGCGAGGAAGTCGATGCCGACGACGATGAAGCCGCGGAGGGCGTTGACGATCTTCTGAGCGATGGCGTCCGTGTTGCCGGCCACGGCCAGCTCGACCGAGGTGAGGAAGGCGTCGACGATCTCGGTGATCCGGTCGATGTTGTCCATGAGGAAGCGGATGCCACGGTAGATGGCCTGTGCGGCCTTGATGAACGCACCGACCGGCGTGAAGAGGCCGGCGATGAAGGCCAGCGCCTTGTCGATGGCGGCGAATAGCACGGTCTCCTTTACTTTCTGGATCAGTTCCTCGACAAGGCTGGAGAGCGACGCCTGGATCAACTCCCACAGTTCCCCGAGCCCTTTCTGGTGGACGATCTGGACGATCTCCAACCCCTTTTCGGCGGCAGCCGCACCCGTCTCCAGCAGCTCGACCGCGGCCTTGCCCCACACCTTGACCGCGACCTTTCGGAAGGTCTCGTATGTGAGCCCGAGGATCTGCGCCGTAAGGTCGAACAGGCCGGCCGCATCGAGCTTCTCGGGCAACTTGATGGCGGGGCCTGCCGACCCGCGGAGCCACTCGAAGAAGCCGGTCACGAGGTATTCGTCGATATTTTTCGTGAACTGCGCGAAGCCCGCGCCGACGCCGGACGCGAGGTTCTCGATAAAGCGGATGGGGTGAGCGAGGATGTCGCCGACGACGTTGGCGATGCGCGAGAGCACGGAGTAGAGCAACTCGCCCAGCTTCTCGATGACCTCGGCCGCGCCCTCGATGAAGTCGATGGCCCCGCCGATCCAGCCTCGGCTGACGTCCTCCTTGATCTTGTCGAAGGACTCCTGCAGCGAGTCGACACCGCTGCGGTAGGACTCGGTCAGCGTGTCAGCCAGCTCCTGCTCCTTAGCGCGGACGCTGTCCTCCAGCGTGTTGAACTGCAGCTGAAAGATTTGGTACGCCTCCTGCGAAAGCCCCTGTTGCTTCTTGGTCAGGCCGTCGAAGAAGGTCTTGGCCTCCTGCCTGCCGGTTTCGATGCGGGCGATGGCCGCGTTGAGGGACGTGGCGATGAGGGCCGCGATCTGGTCGAGAACGGCTTTCATCGTCGTCAGGAAGCGTTTCTTCTCCCGGCGGAAGACGGCGTCGATGGCCTCGGTGTCCGCACCGAAGATCATGTCGTCGAGGCGTGTCCAGCCATAGATGTCGTCGAGCTGGTCCTCGACGCGCGCCTCGAAAATGTTCTTCGCCACCTCTACCTGGACGGAGAAGATGATGTCGACGGCCTTCGTCAGCAATTCGAGATACCCGTCAATGTCGGACTTCGTCCGGGCGTAGATGCCGTCCAGCTTCGCCTAAATCCTGACCTGCTCGGCCTTGTCTGCGGCGGCGGTCGAGTTCTGCTTGGAGAAGACGGTGGTGAAGGCCCCCTTACGCGTCTCGAACATCCCGCCGAAGCCTTTGGCCCCGGCGCGCTCGGCCCGGTCACGCGCCTTCTCAAGTACCTTCTGTTCGCCTTCGCGGTAGATGCTGGGGGCCTCGGCAGCCTTCTGCTGCGCCGTCTTCTTCGCGTCGAGGGCCCGGACGAACTGCGGCTCGTTCGAGACGGCCAACTGGTCCTCGGTCAGCTTGTTCTTGGCCATCAGCTCGTCGAGCGACGCGCTCTCTTTTCCCAAAGAGATTTCGTTATCCAGGCGGGGCTTGGGGGCGGTGGCGGTGCGGCTGATGGGGGCCGGTTCTCCGCCAGCCTTCTCCTCCACCAGTTCGCCCGGCTTCGTAACCGGCCGCCGGCTGTCCGGCGGCTGCTCGACGCCGACCTTGTTGGCGAGGGGGCCAACGACGTTCTGCTTCTGCTCCTCGACCTGACCGCGGATGCTCTGCTTCGCCCCTTCCAGCGGCTGGTCGCGCTTGAACTCCTTGGCCGCGTCCTCGGTCTCCGGGAGCGGAATCTTGTCGATGCTTTCGGCGAGCTTCGCCCTGAACTCTTCGGGCGTGAAGCGCTTCTTCTTGGACTCCTCGGCCGTCTCGCCGATCTCGTCGAAGTGGGCGTCGCGGTCGTTGATCTTGTGCTGCTGTTCCTCCGGGAGGGAAGCGGCGTCGCCCGTCTCTTTCTGCTTGTCGGTGGGCGCTGCGTGCGCGGCCTGCGCCTTGCGCGTGCGGCCGACCTTGCCGATGGTCTGCTTGAAGTCGGGATCTTCCTCCGGGGTCCGCGGGGCGTGCGCCTCCTCTTCGACCGGCTCGCCGCCCTCGCCCACGGGCTTCTCCGGTTCCGCCGCTACCCCCTTGGCGGGCTGGCCAGCGGCGGTGCCCGCCGCGGGGACGGCCTTTCCCGGCGTCGCGCGCGCGCCGCCGGCGGGAACGTGCGGTTGCTTCCCCGGCGAGGAAACCGCGGAGCCGCCGCCCTGGTCGGTGTCCTGGTCGAGGTTGCTCGCGACCTGGTCGGCCGCCAGCTCTAGCGGCGCTGAGCTGGAACCGGAGGCCAGGTAGTCCGCGGGGCGCCGGAGCAGGTCGCGCTGCGCCTGGTCGACGTGGGTGACCTCGTGCGCGATCAGCCGGTCGCCGGCCGGGGTGCCCGGCCGGTAATGCCCTCGCGCGAAGAAGATGTTGTTGCCATGGGCTACCGCCAGCGCGGCGGCCGGCCGCGTACTGCTCCGCCAGCGCATCGGTGTGCACCCTGGCCGCGTTGACCGCCGGACGGCCGACGAGCGGCTCGAGCCGATCCCGCAGGGGCGAAGGAAGCACCAGCCCGGGTCCGCCGGCCGGCATCAGGCCCGGCCTGTGACCGGCTTCTTTTCCGGCGGGCCGGCCCGGCTCGGCGTTTAGGGGCACTCCGCCCTGGCGCAGCTGCCCGACTCGCGTGAGTTCCCGCGCGGCCCGTCGGCCGCTGTCGGCCTGCGGCGGGGCCGTGAGCTGCTGCCCGGACGGCGCGGCGGGCACGTCTTCCGGGCGCGCCGCCGCAGGTGCCTCCTTCGGGTGCGATGCCGCTGGCGTTTCCTTCGGATGCGGCGCTGCGGGTGCGCCTTTCCGGTATGGCCAGGCAAGCGTGTCTTTCCCGGGCAGCACGGCGAGCGCGTCGACGGCATGGGGTTCGGCGGCCCGCTCGTGGTGGACTCGGATTCCCGAGAGGTCCTGGGCGGCTGGTCAGCCTTCTCCGCCGCGGGCAGCACCGGGTGCTCCGCCGGAAGCGGCATCAAGCCGCTGCCACCGGCGATGACGGCTCGCGCGGCCAGGCCGCCCCGCTGGCGTTTGTCCCGGACGAGGTGCGCGGTGGCCGTCGGCGGTGCCGTCTTCGTGGCTCTTATCTGTTCAGCCATGGCGCACCCGGGCGGCCGCGGACTCGCACCGGGCGTAAAAGTCCGGGTCTTCCTTGCGCACGCGCTGCGCTAGGCGGGCGGTTGTTTCCGGGTGGTTCTTCGCGGGGCCTAGCAGGTGGGTGTAGCCGACGCGGCGCGCGGCGGCCGGGTTGGATGCCTCCTGCCAGGACTGGAAAAGGTAGCGGAGATGGCTGCCCCGGTACGGGGAGGCAGGGGCGAAGCGGTGGTAGTCCACGTACGCGGCGAGCAGGAACTGCTCCAGGGTCATGTTCAGCCCGCCGTCGAACGGTATGGCGGACCATGCGGGCGCGTACTTCGGATTGAGCACTAGGTCTACGGCTAGGTGGGCGTAGTCAGCGATGAGGGCGGGGTTTGTTCCGCCGAGGATGCCGCAGTTCGCGTCCCGGCAGATTCCACCCGGCGAGCGGGGGCCGCCGCCGGCCGGGTGCGACCGGTACCATCGCCACTCGGGCGGCAGTGGCAGCCCGCACGACCGGAAGCCCTGTTCTACGGCTTCGGGGCGGCCCGGGCCAGATGCCGGACGGTCCTCGGGATGCTGCGCGTAGACCGGCGTGGCCACCAGTGCGTCTGGCAGCGGCCGCCACAGGAACACGTCGGTATCAAGGTGCACGAACGGGCTGTCTTGCATGCCGTACGCCGCCAGTTTGCCCAGCATCCACAGCCGGGGGTCGGCATCGGCCAGGTCATCGAGCGCTGTGGAGACCTCGCCGAACGACAGGCCAAGCTTGTCCACCAGCAGCGACCGTCCCGGCGTGTCCGTGACAAGCATCGTGTCCGGGTAGTGGGCGCTCGCCAGCCGCACCGACAGGCCCCAGGCGAGCAGGTGATGCAACGGCGACTGCCAGCCCGACCCTGTTCCGGCATGGTACGGGCGGCTCCAGAACGACCAGACGGCACGCGTGCGGCTCATTCGTCATCACGACCCCGCTGGCGGCGAGGCCGGCGGGTCCGAGGACTCCGGGGCCTGCGGTGATTGGGGCTGCGCGGGCGGTTGTGCCTGCGCGGGGGACTCGGGCTGAGACGGATCGGGCGCGAGCGCCGCGCGCGTGGGGCCGGACGGGGTTGAGCCGCCGGCTTGGGCCGGGGCTGGTGTACCGCCGCCGGCTGCGGCCGGGGCTGGTGTCCCGCCGCCGGGAGCGGAGAGCGTGACTGTGGTCGTCACGGGCGGCGCGTTCGGGATCTGCTCGCTGGCCGATACCACCGTCGCGCCGATGGTGATCGTGCTGGGTGCGGTGCCCGCAGGCATGTTCCCAGAGAACGTGACCGGGATGGTCACGGAGGATTGCGCGGGGGCGATCGCGACCGTCGCGGGAGCGCTCACGACGGTCACGGACGGGTTGCTGGAGGAGATCGTGACGCTGAGCGTGCTGCTGACGACGGCAGCATAGCTAAGCGTCGCTGTCACACCCGTCTCGGTGACCGGCGTGGCGCCCGTCGATCCCGCTGGGACGACCCCGGTGAAGTTGCCGCCGCTGTCGGCGACGGTGGTGAACGTACTCCCGCTCGACGGCGTGAGCACCCTGGCCTCGAGGGCGGGCGCGAGGTAGAACCACGACTCCAGGTCGCTGGCGGCTGAGCCGTCCCCCGACGGGAACCGCAGGTCCGTCTTCGAGGTTGTGCCGTCCGTACGGGTTCCGGGCTGGCCGAAGGCCCGGCCGTCCAGGTAGATCAGCTCGGCCCCGTAGACCGCGAAGTAGGCCTGGCCTGGCAGCCGGACGCGGACGCGAACGTACAGGCTGAATTTTTGGGCGGAACTGACGAGTTCCTGGACGTAGTCAAGTGCGGGCTGTCCCAGCTGCCAGGTGAGTTGCTGCCCGGACACGACGATGGGGGAGTCCAGAACGTAGCTGGTGCGCAGCTGCGCCACTCCGGCTTCGTTCAGGTACGGGGAGGTGAATGCCTCAAGCGTGACGATGAAGCGCCCGCTATCGACCGGTCCGGACACTGCCTGGTCCAGGGTGACCATCAGGCCGTTCGCCGCCAGCACGTCGATCGGCAGCAGGTCGTCGTTTGGCCAGTTAATCGACTGCACGTGAATCGGCCGCGTGATCGCCAGGGGGCGGAACGGCCGCCGGCAGTCCTCGATGACCGGCTGCTGGGTGGGGGCGGTACCAGACCGGCCACCGATGATGACGATCCCGTGGCCCCGGCCGGTGAGCAGGCGGCCGAGGTTGATCGAGGTCTTCTCGGCCCCGCCGGCCTGCTGGAGTACCGTGGCGGCCGGCGGCACCGCTTCGTCCCGCAGGACCGGCCCGGTCGCCGGCTCCTGGGCGCCCGACGTCCGCCCCGACGCCGCGGGACCTTCCCTGGGCACGTAGACGCACGCCAGCGGCGCCTCGTGAGCCTCTGTCGAGTACGGCGGCTGGGCGGCGCTCCCGTCGCTGTCGCACGGCGGCCACTCCACGGTCCCGGTCGCCGTCCGCGCGGGGAACGTCCAGTAGTCGCCCGCGTGGTATGTCCCGGGGCCGAACGTCACCAGGATCCCGTTCTCCAGCTCGAACTGCATGCCGCCACCGGGCACCGGGGTGCCCGCCGCCAGCGGTACCCCGGCCGGGCCGGCGGCCGGACCGGCCTGGTCCCATCGGCGGACCCGGGCGTTGCGGCTGGAGTCGGTCGACACCGGCCCCGCGAACGTCATCGTGAGCGTGTCTTTGTCGGCGGCCTGGACCTGGTACAAGGTGCCGGCGGCGCCCGGCGGGTCGGCGAACTCGCAGGTGTCGTCGGTCAGCTCCACCCACTGCCCGGCCTGGAAGCCCAGGTTCAGGTCCGGCCCCAGCGACGAGACCTGCACTGTCGATCCGCTGGCGGCCGAGCCGAGGGCGACGGACTCCACGGCCGAGAGGATCGAGCCGTTTTCCCGTGACCACTTGAACGCCGCCGAGCTGAGGTCGCCCGGCGTGTGGATCTCGACCCGGTAGAGCTGGTTCTCCACGCCCTGGTAGCCGGCGGTCGCCACCGGCCCGCACCCGCAGGCTGTCCCGCTGGTGCCCGTGGTGACGCTGAGCGTCCCGGTGCTCGCCGAGGGCTGGTTCCCGTACAGGACGGGGCAGAACGGCCCTGCCGGGCTGTTCGCGTCCGCCGGTACCGGGCGCGCGAGGACACGCCATAGCGTCTGCAGCCGCACCGTCGTGTCCGCCTGGCCGAGCGCGGGATCGCGCAGGCACGAGTCGTCGAGGGCGGTCACCAGCCGCTGCCACACCTGGAGGACCACCGCGAGGTACACCGGCTCGCCGGACGGGCCGGGCAGCATGCCGAGTAGCGCGGCGGCGCTGTCCGCCCCTGACGGGAGGGAGACCATCTGGCTGTCGTAGGACACCTGAGACGGGTTCTCGGCCCGCAGCCCGGCGATGTAGTAGCTTCCTGCCCCGATGAGGATCTGGTTGCCCGTCTCGGGGACAGTGATGGCGAAGCCCTGCCCGCCGAACTCCCCGATGACGTTAGCCGTCCCCGTCCGGCGCAGCCGCTCGTCAAGAAAGCGCTGCTCGTTCGCGTCGGCGTCCAGGGACACCCGGCCCTGCTGCTCAAGCACCGACGTATAGCCCGTGCCCCTGCCAAGCCGTATCCGGCTGAAGTCGCCTCTCATGCCCGTTCCTCCTCAGATGAGGTCCGCGCCGATGCCGGTGAAGCCGCCCGCCTGCCCGGGCCCGGACCAGTAGCCGGAGCCGTAGCCGCCGGGCGGGCGCGGATGCGGCCTGGTATGGGCCGGATGCAGGAAAACCCCGGCCTCGAGCCGGGCCGGCAGGTACTCCGGTGCCCGGATCTGGACGTTGCGCACTGCCTCGGTCTCCTGAGCCTGCTGGTAGACGCCCAGCTGCGATCCGTTGTCCGCCCCCGCCCATACCGCGGCCGGGCAATCGCCAGATAGCAGGCAGTACGACGGATGGCCATAACGAGTCGTCACGAAATGCGGGGCGTACGCGTCCCCGGTTGCCTGGCTCGGCGGCAGGCACTCGTACTGCCATGGCGTGATCGAGTTCGCCGGAAGCCAGCAGAACCGCACGCACCCGGCCTGGCGCCTGCTCGCCCACACGGGCGCCTGCCACGGGTCGGCGTCGCCGAGCCGGGCATGGAAGATCGAGTCTGACGCGAGCGTGATCGTCCGGGCGCGGACCTTGCCGATGACCGTGCTGCCCGTAACGCTCAGGTCCGGCCCGCCAGAGGCCAGGTCGGACCCGGCATGCGCGACGTAGTACGGCGAGGTCGCGTCGAGGACGCTGCCGGTGACCGAGGTCATCCCGCCCTCCGCCGCCGCGACGGGGCCGCTGATCACCCGGGTGAGCATCAGCGACGCGCCCCCCTCGGCGGTGACGAGCAGGCTCGGCTCGCCGGGGTGGAGGGGGGCACCATCAGGAAGCATGCCGTGACCGGGAACCAGGGTGCAGTCGGTGAGCACGACCGTGCACGGGGCGCCAGCGACCGTGAGCTGCCCGGCCAGCCAGATCCCGCTGAGCAGCAGCTGCCCGCTGACCGCCGCCGTCCCGGACGCGGTTGTCCCAGGTCCGCTGGCCGCCGGGAGGCCGGTCACCTCGATGTCCCCGGTGATGACGCCCAGGGCGTTGTCGTAGGGCGCCGCGACGATCGCCAGGTTACCGCCGGGCGGGAGCCGGATCGCGGCCGCCCCGGTGATGTCCCCGGCCAGCGACGCGAACCCCGGCAGCGTGATGACCCCGGTGGGGCTGGCCGGACCGGGCTTCCCGCCGGTACCGGCCACATAGGAGTTCCACCCCGCGACCGCGCTGGCCAGCGTGGGGTACTCGGCCGACCCGACGGCCGCGGGGAAGCCAGGACTAGCCGGGACCACGGCTTCGAGCGACGCGCTCCGGTCGTACGGCCCGCCGCCGATCGCCCAGGGCAGCCCGTAGCAGTAGGTCACCAGAAGCGACCGCGGCACGGATACGCCTGCGCCGAGCTCGATCCGGCCTAGCTCGGGGTCGATGGCGATCATGCCGGGCCGTACCGTGCACCAGGTCGCATCCGGGGTGGCGGCGGCCGGGCTGCCCGCCGAGGATGAACTGCCGCCTGCCGGGAGGGGGCGGTCGGCCAGGTTCGCCGCGTAGACCTGGCCGGCGGTCACGGCGACGCCGTCGGCTGTCAGCGATACCGCGCCGGCTGGCCCGTAGAACCGCGCGAGCTCCCCGCGGGCGATCGGCTGTGGCACGTTGGCGCGGGTGACGAACGCGGTGAACTCCTCCGCGGGGAGGGCCTGCGGGGTGAACAGCGGCAGGTCCGCGCCGAGCGGGCTGAAGCGGTACCGCCGCCCGCCAGGGCCGTCCACCGGGAACGCCGCCGCCTGGGTGACCTTGAACGCCCGCCACCGCCACAGGTGGATGCCCACGTCGGGGATGTTCGCCCGGCCCGGCCCGTGCAGCGCGATGTCGAGCGGGGTCGCGTCTGGCAGTGGCGGGTCCGCGCACGAGGCGGTCGCGGCGCGGGGCGCGATCCGGCGTACGTCGATCACCCGGGTCGCCAGGTCGAACGGGCTGTCCGCGATCCCGTTGGAGGACGCCTCCCGCAGCAGCCGCCCGGAATCGCGGACGGCGGCCGTCGCCACGTTCCCGGGCCGCGGGTATCGCATGGTCTGCGTGGTGGTCACCCGCTGGAACTCCTCCACGATGGCGACGGCGCGCCCGGAGACGTCGATCGCGACCTGCTGCAACGCGATCTTCGTCCCCTTGCGCTGCCGGGAGCCGATGGTGTCCGCGACCTCGGCGCGGCTGTCGGTCACGGCCGTGATCTCGTACTGCGAGTTGTAGCCGATCAGGTCGCCGATGTAGGGAATCGCCCACGGCGCGCACGTCTCGATGAAGTGGTCGTCGTAGAGCTGCCGGAGGTTCGCCTCGACGATGTCCGACTGGGCGGCCAGCGCCTCGAACAGGGCCCGGAGCTGCCCGCCGGACGCCGCGTCCCTGGTCCGGTAGACGGCGGGCAGCAGCGCGTACATCTGTCCGGCATCCAGGCTCATGACCACGCCCCCAGCTGCCCCTGGGTGGCCGGGTCGAGCAGCAGGAGCTCCGCGCCGAGCGCGGGCTGGGTCCCCGACGGCGGCCGGGGGCCTGCCGCCCGGAGCGCTGTCCCGGCCGTTGCCGGGTCGCCGCTGCGCTGCAACCCGGTCAGCCGGGCGGCGAGTACGCCCGGGACGCCCTGGATGACCTTGATGATCTCGCTGGCCGCCACGCCTTGCCCGAGTTCCCGCTGGCCGAACGCGAACGTCGCCGACACCGCCTGCCAGGCCTGCCCCAGCACGGCTGATGGGTCGTAGGTGGTCGTGTCGATCGCGACGGCGGCGGTGAACGTGAACAGGACGGGGACGTGCGGCACGACGCTCACCGGCACGTACGGGTCCCCGGCCTGGTGCAGGGCGGTCAGGAGCGAGGTGAAGACCGGGTCGCCGGGGGCGAGGACCGCGTCATTCGCGCCCGCGGCCGTGAGGAACACCCCCCTCGTATCGCCGGACCAGGCATAGGTCGCGAGCGCCTTGCCGATCCCGGCGAAGGCGAGCGCGTAGTCCTGGTAATCCTGCAGCGAGACGACCCGGCCGAGGGTGAGCGTCGGCAGCGGGGCGCTCGCCCGCATCTCATCGGCCATCGCGGGGTCTTGGCCGCCGGTGGCCGGGCTGGGGTTCGTGACCGATGACAGCCCCTGCGGCCGGTCCAGCGGTTGGCTGAGCTGCCCGGCGGCGACCATGCCCGCGACCCCGGTGCCCGTTCGGTACACGGCGCGGATGTTGGCCTGCCCGGTGGGCGGCCGCCCGCCCCGCGTCCCGTCGCCGAACCGCACGATCGTGTGGCCGGTGGCGTCCACGCTGGTGGTGTAGACGCGGTCGGCCGGGCCGGAGCCGAGCAGGCTTGGGACTTCCTGCCAGCGCAGGTTGTTGACCCACACCTGAAGCGTGGACTGGGCGCCGGAGCCAGCCGGCCCGGTGAGGTAGGTGAGCGGCGCCTGCTTGAGGGAGAACGACAAGGCCGCGTTCGTCGCGTCGCCAGAGCCGAGGATCTCCTGCGTGGTCTGCCCGTGCGTGGCGAGCACGGCGTTGGCGTTGACGGTGACCGTGGAGCAGTCGTAGGCCCGCGTCAGCGGCGTGGCCAGGTACAGCGTGGTCACGTCGCCGGCCGGCGTCACGCCCTGGATGGTGACCGCCTCGCCGGTCACGGGGTCCGCCTGGCCGGCCGGCAGGAACCCGGTGATCGACGGTCCGCCCGGCTGGTTCGGCAGCAGCAGCGTCCCGGCGACGCCGCTCGTGGTGATCACGGACAGCAGGGTGTTCCCGGACGGGTCAACAGTTTGCTGGGCGGAGTCCAGCAGGACGATCTGCCCGTCCGCGGATGACCCGGACAGCCCCCCGGCCGTGGTGAACACGGAGTTCGTCCCGGCCGGGATCAAGAGCCGTACCCGCTTGCCGGAGACCGCCGCCGGCTGCCCGGGCGGGATCTGCTGCCCGCCGGCCACCGCGATCGACTGCCCCCAGACGGCGGACGTGACCGGCAGGCGCGCCCCGGTGAGCTGCTCGCTCTGCACGTAGGCGGTGACATTGGCCGTGTCACCGATGTAGGCCGCGAGCACGTCCGTGGCCGAGGTGTCCGAGGGGCTGGGGGACTGGGAGAAGGAGGCGAGCGGCAGGACGGTGTCGCCGATGATCAAAGCGGTGGCCCGGGAGGAGAGGTTGTACTTCTGGGGGTTTTCGTCATGGGCCGAGGTGATGGTGAACAGCGCGGCGTACGTGACTGTCTTCGGTGGCGGCGCTCCCGTGTAGCTCTCCGCCGCTCCCGGCGCGGCGGTTTCGCCGGTGGTGGCGGCCGCTTCGCTGCGGCCGGCACCTTCCAGGCGCGTGTCGACGCTGCTCGCGTCGCCGGGAGTCGTCTGGGTCAGGGTTAGCGCCAGCCACTGTGGTCCGGCGGGGCCGGGCCCGAGTCCTGGGTAGATGGCGTCGAGGACGACTGCGTACTCTTCGTCCCAAGGTTCATAGCTCGGCGTGCTTATTTCGGTTGTCGTCTTGTCGGCCCCGGCCGTGGCATTGTATGTGGTCGTGCTCGTCACGGTCCCCGCGCTCGCGCCGAACAGGGCCGCCTTCGTGCGGAAGACGTAGACGTTCACGCCGCCTGGCGAAGGCCGTCGAGTTCAGCGGCGTGTCCCAGGTGACCTGGGTGGCGTCCGCGACCGGGTCGGTGGACACCGCCGTGATGTAGTGGAGTTCGGCCGGGCCGCTGTTCGGGTTCGGTGTCCCGCCGGGGGCGGCCACGAACGGCAGGGCGTCGCCGGTGTTCAGGTTGTTCGACGTGCCGGTGAACCACGTGGACTGCTCGTTCCCGGACAGGGACCACGGGGTCGTCGCCTGGGCCGGGAGCGCGTTCCAGGCTGCTAGGGCGGTCAGGTCGGCGGAGGTCTCGAACACCTGCGGTGACTGGCCCGGCCCTGGCACGCTCTGCACGCGGGTGCCTGCCGGGATCGGCACGACAGCGGGGGACCCGGGAGCGGACGCCAGCGTGAACGCGAGCGTCGCGGACGCCGACACGCCCGGCGACGGGACGTACCCGACGAGGGCCGCGATCTCGGTGACCGACCGCTGCTCGACCGCCGTGCGCAGGAACGCTTCGTTCGCGACTCGCTCGCTGTAGAACGTCAGGATGTCCAGCACGACCGCCCAGGAGTCGAGCAGCGCGATCGTGAAGTCGGCCGGGTCCCGGGTCCGCAGCGCGGTCAGCGGCGCGAGTTCCGGGTCGCCGGTCCCGGACAGGGCCGCGTGCATGCTGGCCAGGAATGTCCCGTACCGCCCCGCCCGGTAGGACACCTGGCCGAGTGCGGGCCGGTTGCCGATCGCCTCCGGGGTCTGCGGGGCCGTGTCCTGGCAGCAGCATTCGCCGGCGCAGTCGCACATGTCACTTCCCCCCGTCCAGCGTTATGGTGAACAGCCCGTGGTCGAGGTGGTCCGGGTCGTTGTCGCAGCGCGGCACCTCCAGCCGCCCCATGGTCAGGAAGCCGGCCGCGACCCCGTCCACCCAGGGGGCGTCCAGCCGGGAGAACGTCGCCAGCGTGACGGACGTGACGCCCTCGATACCCTGCGCGGCGGCGATCAGCGGGCTGGCGTAGACCGTCTCGCCGAAGGTGAAGTTCGCCGCGCTCAGCAGCCCGCCCGGCCCGGTGAAGCGGGCCATCAGCGCCGTGTACACGTCGCCCTGGAAGTACCCGGCATCGACGCAGACCGCGAGCGCGATCCGCAGGCCCACGATGAGCGCACCCCCGGTCGCGAGGTCGGTGCCGAGCAGCCGCAGCTGGCCCATCGGCCCGCTCACGTCCACGGTCGCCGGGTCAACCGAGACAAACGCGGTATACCAGCTCCCGGTCCACCGCAGCGCGCCGCGCGCCTCGCGCACGCCGGGCAGCATTGCGGCCTGCTGGCCGTAGTCGTCCTCGGTGACGCACCGTTTCTGCTGCTGGAACGCGAACGGCGCGACCTGCCGCACGTGGCCGATCGTCTCGGGTCGATGCCGTTGGCGACCCGGAGCGGGTTGCGGACGCCGGTGATCCGCGCCACCGGGAACGGCAGCGCCTTAGGGGCGGGCGGGGCGAAGACCGCGTGGCCGAGCGCTTCCTGGCCGATGTTGCCCGCGCTGCCGTTGCCGACCCGGTACGTCGCCTGGAACGTCAAGGTTCCGGCCGGCGGCAGGCCGTGCTCGCCGTCACCGAACCGCAGCCACGCGGTACCGTCGCTCTCGACCTCGGGCACGAAGCAGGTGTCGGCAGGCCCGGCGGACAGCAGGTCGCGCTGGGGCTGCCAGGTCCGGTGCTCGCTGTCGCTGAGGCTGACGGCCGGGGTGGCGAGGGACGTGTCCGGGGTGGTGTAGGCCGTGGCGGAGGCGCCGGGATCCGGCGGCGCGGGCGGCAGGGGCGCGCGGAACGACAGCGGCGCGGAGCTGAGCTGCGGATAGTAGCGGCCGGCGGCCGGTATCAGGGCGAGCGGTTCGTCGCTGACCTCCGTGCCGTGCTGGGCCGGCACCACGTTGCCGCGCGCCACGCTCACGTCGGGCACTGCCCGCCCGCCGATGACGCTGCTCACGCGGAGCGGGAACGGCAGCGCGTCCGCGTCCGCCCAGGTGACCTGCGTGATGGGCGTGGGCGTGCCGGTCTGGGGGTCCGGCACCGGGTCAGTCAGCGGGTGCCCCTTGTAGTCGAGGTGGCGGACGGCGGTGAGCATGACGGCGCACCGGTGGGCTGGGTCGGCGTCCCCGGGTACCCCGGTGGCGGGTCCCTTCACCTCCTCGAAGATGAGCAGGGCACCCGGCGCGAGGCTGGTCAGCGTGCCCTTGAGCGTCGCCGACGTGGTGCCTTGGGGGAGGCAGCAGTCGTCATCGCGCCAGGGGTAGAAAGAGATGGTGTTCTGCTCGGTGGCCACCGTGAGGTCGGACAGGGAGGAGAAGACGGGGCTCGTCTGGCTGAGGATGGCCGCTGCGGGATCACCTGCCTGGGCGGCGGCGGGCAGGCCCGGGGCGGCGGGATAGAAGAGGGTGCCCGCCGGCACCGTAAGGTTGCCGGCCTGCGTGGTGAGGGCGACGAGGGCACGCGCCGCGCAGCCCTCGCCGATGTAGTAGTCAACGAGGCGGGCGTGCCGGCGCGCCGAGATCCGGCTGCGCGCCGTGCCGAGGTAGGCCTCCGTCCCTACGGCGTCCTGCTGGTAGCTGAGGTGGTCCGCGGCATAGGCGAGGATCTCGGCGAGGACGACGCCGAGATCGGCGGCGTGCCGCTCGGTCCAGGCCGGGGTAAGGACCGCGAGCCGGTCGAGCATGACCTGCCGGAAGCCGTCATAGTCGCGCGCCAGGTAGTTGATGTCCGGCGGAGGCGCCACCGGAGCCGGGGTACAGGCCGCGGGGAGACAGTCGGCGGGGGAGGGGCAGCCGGCCTTGAAGGAGAACGTAACGCACGACAGCACGGGGTCCAGGCCGTCCGGCGGGTCCGGCTCGACCGTCACGGTGCCGTCGGCGGCGGTGACCACCGCGGCGAGCCGCAGCGTGTAGGGGCTGAAGTCGCCGGTGGCGTCAAGCTGGACGATGACCGTGTAGGGATCGTCAGACGCGGCGGGCATGCTTACCCGGGTGGCGGTCACCGGTGTCTCGCCCGTCAGGACGATGTTCTGCTTCGCCAGGGTGAGGCCGGTGGCGTCCTTGAGGAACGTGATGGCGAGCTCGGTGCCGCAGCCGGGCGGGCCGGGCCCCTCCACGTAGTCGATGCCGTTGAGGCCCGGCGTCACCAGCACCTGCTCGCGTCGGCTGGACTGGCCGCACGGGTACGTCATGTCGTCTCCCCGCCGGGGGCGCCGTAGACGAACTGCTGGGTGAGCTGCTGCTGGGCGGCGAGCACCGTGTAGGAGACGGTGACCGAGAGCGTCGATTCACCGGCGGTGACCGTGACCGACTGGACCCCGATCAGGTCCGGCAGCCACTGCTGCAGGCCCGCCTGGATGGCCTGTTGCGCGGCGGCCGCCAGCACGGCCGAGGCGGGCTCGAAGGCGAGCTGGGCGGTGCCGCTGCCGAATGTCGGCCGGTTGACCCGCTCGCCCGGTGCGGTGAACAGGATCTGCTCGATCATGTCGGCGATATGCGCCGCCGGGCTCGCCGCCTGCGCGGTGTGCCCGGTGCCGTCAAAGCCGTAGGGAAAGGCCAGGTCCACGAGTGTCACCTCAGGTCGCCGTGACGCGGAGCTGGGTGACGGTCGGCACCAGCGGCGTGCCGTTCGGGGTGCAGGTCGCCTCGCCGCCGACGATGACGATCGGCTGGCCGTTTGAGGTGACCCGGGTCGTCCCGGTGTCCCACTGGGCGGTGACGCACGACGGGATGCCGGACGGCGGGATGCCGGGGCAGTCCGCGATCGTCCACTGGCCGCTGATCACCGACGTGGGTGCGCCGCTAGCGGTGACGCGGGGGTTCGGGACGGCCGCCGTCGCCTGGCCGCCGTGCAGGCAGCACACCGTCGCGCCTTGCTGGATCAGGGGGGCAGGCATCGGTCAGGTCACCACCAGCGCGGTCCCGTTGATCGCGACCGAGTTGCCGACCATGCTGATCGTCGCGCCCTGGCCGTTGTTGATGACGATCCCGGCGCTGGAGATCGACAGCATCGCGGTCGGGGTGCGGAGCACGATGCCGCCGGCGGACCGGGGGTGTCGCTGAGCAGCAGCATGGCCTGCCCGATGGTCTGCACGACGACCTGCTGCACGCCAGGCGCGCCCGCGAGTGCCAGCGGCGGGACGGTGGCGGGCGTATCCCAGAAGCAGCCGGTCCAGATCGGGTAGCTCGGGTCCCCGTGCTCGAACTCCACCCAGACCGGCGCGTGCGGCGGCGGGACCGCGAAGAAGCCGTGCTGGGGGCCGGCGAACGGCAGGCAGGGCAGTGCCCAGCTGGACGGCAGCACACCGCCGACATCGGCGACCTGCACCATCAGGCGGCCTCGCTGCTCCGGGTCGACGTTGTCCAACACCGTGCCCCGGTACTTGCCGTAGAACCTCTTGTCGTCATCCATCGAAGCTCCCTTGCGGGTCAGTAAGGTGCCGTCGGCACGAGGGGCAGGCTGGTGACCAGAGCGTTGCGCTTGAGCGTGAAGGACTGCTTGTACTCGCCCGGCTTGATGTCGTGCGTGACGCTGTCCACGTAGTAGAAGCCGTCGAAGGCTAGCCCCGCGCCGCCCACCCCGACCAGGCTGCGCGCCCGCAGGATCGTGCCGTAGCGGTCTATGGTGAGGGTGCCGTTCCCGGTCACCACGTCGCCGCGCTTGACGACCTCGGCCATGCCGCGCATAAGCGCCTCCGCGGGCGTCTTGTTCGCGATGTCATCTAGTTTCGGGAAGTCCTGCGGCGACGGCACCACCGCGCCCAGCGGCGGACTGAACGGCGCCACCGGCGGGATGACGACCGGAACCGGGCCGGACGCCGGGGCTGCTATGGAGGCGACGGGGGCGACCGCCCCCTGCGGCTGATAGGTGAAGCTGAGGCTCTCCACGTTCGTCCAGGAGTCCATGTTAACCGTGAGCGCGGGCTGCGGGAGGCCGATGCGGATCTCCGGGCCGAAGTACGCCCGGCTGGTCCCCGGCACCGGGCCGGGCACCAGGTAGAAGACGTAGCCGACATATTTCGCGAGCTCGTTGAGGTAATTGAAGTCGCTGCCGCGCTGGATGGGGATCCGCGCCGTCGGCACCGGGACATCCGGGATCGGCACCGGGATGATCTGAGGTGTAATGCCGAGGAACGCGTACTGCGCGAGGATGCCCGCCGCCAGGTTGTCAGGTGAGGCGGCCGGGAGCGGCACCCCGGAGCGGTCCACGTGCTTCATCACGGCGGTCAGGTCGGAGCCCTTGACGACCAGCCGCGCGGATCCCCCGGTCGCGCTCGGATGGACCTCCGTGTGCTCGATCACCCCGTCGATGAGGACCTGCGGCAGTCCGCCCCAGGTGGCGGCGAGGATCACTCGCAGCAGCGGCACGGGTGAGTTCCCCACCAGGATGAGCGCCTGCAGCGGCGAGTCGTTCGCGAGCGTGAACGTCAGCTCGAACCCGCTCTGCCCGGTCGCCGCCTCGGTCACCTGGGCCGAGACGAAGGTGTCCATGACCGGCTTGGGCACCGGGACCGCCTCGACCTGGCCTGCCAGCAGCGTGAGGTACAGGGGGCCGTTAGCCATCGCGGGCTCCTGGCGGGAGCGCGGCGGCCAGCGGGATCTCGATCGTCCGGCCCGGCTGCGCGGTCAGGTCGTCGGGGTCGGTCGTGCCGTTGGCGTCGCAGATCATCCAGTACAGCGAAGGGTCGCCGAGGAACCGCTGCGCGAGGTTGTCCAGCCGGTCCCCGTCCGCGATGACGTAGGTGGTCGTCGCGGTGTAGACGGACGGCTGCGGGATGATGCGTCGGGCGAGGTACTTGACCGGCGTCCCGCCTGGCAGCGTCAGGTCCTGGATCGCCGCGCCGTAGTAGCGGGAGTTCGGGTTCGCCGGGCCGCCGGTCCCGGCCGCCGAGGCGATCAGCGCCGCGAGTGACTGGTCCATTCCCTTACGCTCCCAGCCCGCCGAGCGCCTGCCCGAGTGTCCCTAGGCCGCCGAGCGCCGTGCCCAGTGCCGTGCCTGCTCTCTGCCCCTGACTGGGAGCCTGTAGCGCCATCGCTTCCTTGGTGAGCTGGTAGGCCATGTAGAGCGCGCCGGCCGGGGTGACGAAGCCGACGTCATCGACGTTCAGGACTCGCATTCCGAGCGACACCTTGGCGTGGATCGGGTTCAGGTTCGGGTCGAACGCCTCCTCGCTGATCTCCAGGTCGGTGATCCGCACCGGCGTGATCCGCTGGGTTCCCCACGCGAACACCGTGAGGGCCGATTCCATCGACAGGATCTCGACCGTGCCGATGAGCGACAGCACCTCGTTCGCGATCAGGGTCGCGCTTGCCGGGTAGACCAGCAACTCCAACTGGGCGAGCTGCGGTGCGATGCCAAGGCTGACCGCCGTCGGGTCCGGCGGGCTGGCGGCGAGCTGGTCGGTCGCGTCGATCTCGACTTCGGCCTTGATCGACTCGGTTGGCGGTCCCTTGAGCCGGTAGATCTCAGTGCGGTCCGGCTCGTCCCCGACCGCCTGCGGCTTCAGCGAGCGGGTCAGCTTCTCCGGGTTGTACTGCAGCATGATGGCGCCGAGTGGTATCCCGGTCGTCGGGTCGAGCGTGAGGATCGCACCCTTGCGCAGCAGGGGAGAGATGCTAGGCACCGGGGCCTCCCAGTCGTGCGTCGACCGCGTCCAGGATCGCCTCGGCGGCCCGGTGCGCCTGCTGAACCGGTGCTCCCCGCCGTGTGAGCTGGGCGGTCAGTGCCTGCGCGAAGTGCTTGCGCCGAAGGGGGGAGTAGCCGTCCAGCGTGACCCGCCTGATGTCCAGCCGGACGCCTCGCGAGGAGTTCGCCGGTCCCGCAGCCGTTCGCCCTGTGCCGGGCCCTGCGTCGCCCGGTCCCGTGTTCCCAGCCGTCATGCCAGGCCTCGCGTTTCCGCCGCGGTCAGCGGCTTGTCGAGCTTCGCGTACTCGGTGCGAGCGGCCGACAGGATGTGCCTGGCCTCCACTTGGCCGCCGTCCCCGGCGGCCAGGAAGGCGGCGAGGATGGCGATGTTCCGGATCAACCCACCCGAAACGTTGAGCCGCGCGAGGCCGGCGAAGTCCAGGTCTCCGACCGGGGTCGCCGCGGGGAACACACCCCGCCAGATCCTCTCCCGTGCGGGTGCGTCCGGGAACGGGAACTGCACCACGAACCGCAGCCTCCGCAGGAACGAGGGATCAAGCGCGTGCTGCATGTTCGTGGTCAAGATCGCCACCCCCTGGTATGCCTCCATCTGCCCTGGGCCGTAACCGCCCTCGGCCCCGTGCCTAAGGAGCCGGCGGACCGGCGGAAGTGGCGGCAGTGCGCGAGCTCGATCGGCGCGTACCGGGAACTGTCCGGCTACGACCATCCCGCCGACCCGATCGGCCCCGAACCCGCCACCGCCGCTCCCGAGACGCGCGCCGCCTGGCATGAAGCCGCCGCCGCTCTCGGCTGCGTCGACGGGCCGGATGTCCGGAGCATGCCGGACGGGAGGCTGCTGCACCTGCGCGACACTTACCCGGTCGAGACCGCCTGGGCACCGCGCTACGTGGGTGATGAACTCCGGCAGGTCCGTGCCGCTGCCTGGGAGGCGCGCCTGGCCGGGCTGCGTGCCGCCGTCGAGGCCGGGGCCGCCCGCCAGCGTGGTGACCATGGCACCGCCACCAGCCAGCACGACCTCGCGGCTAGCTACCAGGCCCTGCACGAGGTCTATAAGCAGCGCGAGAATGTCTTCGCCGCCGTCATGGCCGATCGCGATGACTGGGATGCCGCCACCCGTGCCCAGCGTCACCTCGCTGTCGCTGTCGCCGCCGACGCCGAACTACGCCGACGTCATCCTGACCAGCCCTACCTACCGCTCCGTTCCGCCGAACCCGTTGCCATCTCGGACGAGCAGCGCGACGAGATAGGCCAGCTGATCACCGATCCTGCCGCCGCGCACCGCACGTTCGCCGAGCGGCTCGCCGACCGGCAAAGCCTTACCATCCCCTCCCCGGATCCCGGCTACGGCGACCTCGGCCAGGCGTTCCCGCCCTGGCCCCGGTCAGGCCGGGATGCGATCTTGCAGCCGCCCAAGCCAGAGATCCGGCCGTCCTCGCAAATACTCGAACGCGCCGCAGACCGCGACGCCGACTGGGAAGCCGGACAGTGACGCGGCCCGGTCCAACCCGTAAGCAGCCGCGCGCGTAACACGCTCCAGCAGTCTGCACGAGCCCACGCCGCGGTGCATGGCGATTGTCAGGAGTTCGCGGCCATGAACCGGATCACCGTGTCCGCGTCGCGGCTCACGGCGTACAGCTCAGAGTCCGGGTCGTTCTCCGCGACACGCCAGACCCCTTGACCAGATCCGTCGACCAGGACAGGCATCCTTCGCCCGAGGTCCCGGAAACCATGGCCGCCCGCACCCCGCGAATCCCAATACGACCTGGAAGCCGAACTATGACCCTCACCCCGGACGTGACCACAATGACCATCACCAGTGACCAGAACCCCCACGCCGGCCGCCAGGCACCCGGCGGCCACGGTTGGGAAGTGTCCCGGCTGCCCGGCCAGGCCCTGGACCGCGGCACCGCGATGCTCTTGGCCGACACGGCCGGCGGACGCGACCTGCCCGAAGGGAACCGAGTCTGGCCCCGCATCCCGGGCTGGGCCGCCGAACCCGGCCTGACCGCCCCCGGCGCGATCACACGAGCACCCGAGGCTTCCGAGAAGACCAGCAACCAAGAAGATGCAACCAGCCGCGCCGACCCCGAAGCCGGACTATGACCGCACCTCGCCTGCGTCCCGAACGTGTCCCGGAACCATCAGATCCTGGCAGCGGCGTGCCAGGCCAGCCGGCACCGGGCCCACCTGCTGAAACGGCTGGCGTACTCGGTCGACGAAGCCGCCCGACTGACCGGGCTGTCCCGCGACCTGCTCTATGACGAGATGCGCTGCGGCCACCTGCCGTACGTCAAGGTCGGCAGGCGGCGGCTCATCACCCGCCAGCACCTGCAGCAGTTCCTCGGCGTCGCTTCATAGACACCTGGCCATGCCCGCACCCAACCGGTAGCC
>Ga0302324_100008603_pt1 | contig 21495 bp, 24 predicted proteins | sample Palsa_T0_1_FD_201949 | JGI IMG/M metagenome (GOLD analysis project Ga0302324, IMG submission 201949) | Peat permafrost microbial communities from Stordalen Mire near Abisko, Sweden - Palsa_T0_1 | ecosystem: Environmental > Terrestrial > Soil > Palsa > Peat permafrost | place: Sweden: Abisko...
CCTTGACCGCTCCGGGCCGTTCTGAACAACGCCTCCTGATAAGAGGGAAAGGCTCACTCCGAACGGCTCCCCCAGCAGGGTGCCACTTCGCCGCCATTTCGGTACCCTTTTCAACCGCCACCGACACGTTCGCACAGACTGCCGCCACACCAGGCATTAGAGTTTTAGGCCACATACCTCGGCGACAGGCTGCAGTTTAGCAGTAAGCCCGGAAACGCGGAACCTTACAGTTGTAGCGGTTTCCTGGAATGGGGTGAATTCAAAGAGAAAAATCTCTGTAGTGGTCAACTGTTTGATCAGCTTCACCGGTGCCGGTGAGAACAAGGCCACGCTATCGGTCGATTCCGTCCAGCGTTGGCGTACCGGAGTAGATTCGTCAAATTTGATCCGCACGCCATATGTCCCGCACTGACCGTATTCCGATTGAATGGTCTTCCCAACCTTTACCAGTACTTCAGCGGGCTTCCCTTGATGGCATTGGATAGCGATATATGGCCTTGTTTTTCCGATGAAGCCCTGAATCTCAGTCTCGGAGTCGAGAGTCAACATCACTTCCCGAGTACCGTCCATTTCACTCTTCTTCTCGGTTACATGCCATCCCTCGTGATCATCCGCTGCTGGTAAGCTTGTCTGGGATGCGGATCCTCCGCCCTTGGCGCTGGTAGAGGCGGGCGTTGAGCTTGATCCTGAGTTCTTCTGCGAGACTCCAATGAGAATCAACCCGACGATAGCAGCGCCCACTAGTCCGGCGAACCCATTCGCGAACCCGGCATTTGAATCAGAGCCGACAAGGGGTCCAGTAGGACCCTTTTCGACTATCGAGTTCTTCTTCAAAAGAAAGCCCAACAGTGCGGCTCCGACGGTTGGCACAAACCAAACAGCCGCTAAGACGCCCATACCCAAAAATATTCCAATACCCGCGCCAGCTCGCTCGGCATCGCTCCGAAGATTACCTGTGACGTTGCTCATTGCGGACAATGCAGAGAACGTCGCGACTGCCATCACAATCGTCCAGAGGATGGCGAAGTTCTTCAGCACATTCCACCCGGTGCCGCCCTCTCGGATCTCACCATTCTTCAGCGGTCGTTTCGCTAGGTAGATCGGAAGAATGATCGGGCCGAGAAGCAATGTGCCAAGCGCCCACGCTATGGCTGCGCCTCCTGTTCGCCGGCTGAATCCGTCGAACAGAACCCAAGCAGCAAAAACGGCGTACAGAATTAGATACCACATCGCGCTACGCTCCCGTGGCCGTACAGAAGGGCGCGACTGTCGCTCCAAGCCGACATCAACCGGTACGGACCTACCGGCACGCCGCGCCGAACATCATCTTACGTGGAACCTTCATAGCGTAGCACCAACGCGCGCCGGCTGTGCTGATATGCATCTTCACAGTGGCAGCCATTCCAGCCGGTTTTCGCACTCCGATGCTTCCGATGCCAGCCTCGGCGTCCAGCCGCGAATCGTTATAATGGTTGCATGAGCTTGCAAGAGTTGATTGAACAAGTTCTACGTGAGTCTGGAAAACCGGAGTCCGCCGCGGATGTCAAAGAGAAGCTCGAAAACAGCGGCGTGGATCTAAAGGCGTACGTGGACCCGAGGTCCTCCGTCCTAGCGACGATACAGCAAACCCTGGAACAGATCCCGAAAAACGATTCGCAACGATTGGTCAGCCCCGGAGGGGAGACGCGATTCCAGTGGGTCTACCGATCGAATCCAGCCCCGACTTCTCTTGCGTCGACGCTTGCGAGAACGAACAGCTAAGCTAGAGAGCTCGCGCCGCGGTAAGGCCCCCGGTTGCATTTTCTCCGGGGTCCGCTTGTTGCCATTTCGAGACGTTACAGCAAGCGCATACCGCGAGCGAGCGGCCACTCGCTCGCCTGATGTTGCATGTTACAATGCCGGATCAAACTGAGATCTCCAAAATCGGTTGCGGCGGAGAACGGACTGAAATAGGGCGGTTGCGATCTGTCCTCGAAGACGGGTAGCCCGATCTCAGAGCGGCAGCCACTCCAGCCGGTCCTCCCACTCTGAAGCTTCCGACGCCAGCCAGATGAGCAGAACTTCGTCGATGGCAGACCCGACATCAAGGCTTTGGGGGACGAGGAATACACCGGCGCTATGCTTTCCAGCGCTCTTGAATGCACGGAAGTGCACCGGCATGGTGCCGACATCGTGTGAAACAAGCACTCGCTTCTGTTCTGCCGCGAGCGCCAGGACCTCAGGATCTTTCATACGGCGCAATCCAGCGGCATGAGCCGTCAGGAAATCGATGGATGGCTCACGGCGCAGAACTCCGCTCACGATGGTTTTGTTGAGATCGGCATCCCCGAGAAACCGAACCTTCACGACGGGCGAGTCGTGTGCAGCTCATCCCGAGCGCGCATCAGCCTCTCGCGAAGATCGGCGGGAAGCGGTTCCGCGTTGCGCTTTCCTTCCGCCCACTTCTCGTTTTGGCGAATTAGATAGGCGTCCATGTCAGCCTGGTTTGCCAGGTAGTAGGCGATTGCGCCGTATACTTCTTCGAGTCGAAGCAGTTCGAAATTCTGGGAGATCGCCTCGGGAGATTCGCCGCGGCGGAATGCATGGACAATCGAGTCCAGCGAAATCCGTGTCCCGGCGATGTAGTAGTTGCCGTCCCGCTGCTCGATGTATTCCTTTGCCATGCTTCCTTCATTCTACAGCCGTTCGAACAGCAGGAGACCAAGGTGAGAGGCTGCCAATTGCTATGGGGCCAACGGAGCCGAAAATCATGTAAATGCAGTGGGTTGGCTCGCATAGAGAGTTCGAAACGTGTCCACGATGGGGAGCCAGACCTTGAACTTCGAACTCGCCGAGCACTTTTGTTGACAGCATCGCGTCGTCTATAAACCGCACCCGTATCCCAAACATTTGGCATATGTTACGGTTTTTGCGGTTCTCCTCAGAACGAGGTGGGGATCTTTGGGGGACGGTGTGAGGTGTCCGCCGATGGCGTTTAGACACGAAATTCTCCGTTTTCTCCAGTTGACAGGTTTCTTTTGTTGACAGCTTCGTCCGGCCCGGGGTGCCAACTAGCTGGATGTGCAGTCATCGGGCAACAATCACCATCTGAACTGCGTCGATCTGCCAGATCCGTTCGAGGCGCGACCTGAGTCCGCTCATTACGGCCGATTTGCCTGGCGAGACGTGAGCGCCAGGCGGCTTCGATTCTCGTTAGCGCTACCAATTCCTCATACAACTTACTGTCCAAGAGTGACAACCAGTGACGACGCGGAGCGCACCACCGGAAACTGGGAGTCGGACCTCGTGTCCTACCCCCAAATCCCAGCAATGCGTAGTGCTGTATGTTCGGCGGCAGATTTTCGCCGGGCAGCGGCGACCACGCAAATAACATTCAGTCTCGGATATCGGCGCAGTTCGGGCCGCTCTTCGGGTCGAGTTCGATGGCCTGGTGCCGTGCGCGTCTCTGTGGATGAGCAAATTCTGCTCATTAGACGTGTCGCGTCCTAACAGCCTCCGAGCCGCTGACGCTTATTAAAGAAGGACCCATCGCGGGGGTTGAAAAAATCGAGTCTGGCACCGCGCGGACAGCAGTCCTCATCTCTAACGTCAAAGTCTCATCCAAACCTTCGATGGGCTTGTGGCTTCTCATTCGCTCTCATCAGCGTCGAGGTCAACGAGGGCTTGTGTGCGCCGTGGCTTTGACTCATTTGTTTCGTTCAAATGGCCAACTATCCGTGAATCGCATCGAAGAAATCCATCCCTCGGCGGGCAGCCAGCTGCTCCACGATATGGCGTGACGACACCGTGAAGTCAAGACTCTGGCCATTTTGAACGCTGGAAGTGGGCAAAGTCTACAGGCTGCGTCCCGCAAACAGATCAATGACACGCGGCTGCTGAAGCAACAACTGATGGAAGAACTGTCTATCTGGATTGCGAAACATCACTTGAAGCAGGCCTAGGCCGCCGAGATTTTGATGGTCTCGCGCCCGCGTGTGCCCGACGTTGTGAATAAGAAAACGGCTAAGTTCACCATCGATACTCTGGTGGAAATGCTCAGCCGTGTCGTCAAGCCGGTCAAGCTGGCAATCAGTTGACGACCGGTGCCTTATCGGCGCCGGGTGAAGTTCCTAGACCTGCTAATCAAAACGCTACGCGGAGGATTTTGTCGTTTGGCGTTCCGCCATCCGCATGGTCGCGTCAAAAGCACGATCAGAAAGGATGCGGCGCAGGAACAGGATCGCCTTTGCGCCGCCGCCGGTTGCGTAGCGCGTTTTGGGTCGGGGCGCCTGCACGGCCCGCACAATGGTCCGGGCGACGACGCTTGGCGGCGACGGCATCGAGCCCTGATCGGCGGAAGCCATCATTTTGATGTGCGAGCGCGCGCCATCCCGATAGGCGCCATTGCCCGAGTATTTCATCAGGCCATCACGCGCAATGCTGTTCCACTCCGTGAGGATCGCTCCCGGCTGGATAACGACGACATCGATGCCGAAGGGACGCAGTTCCATGCGCAGCGAGTCGCTGAGACCTTCCAGCGCAAACTTCGTGGCATGGTACCAACTGCCGAACGGTTCGCCGAATTCTCCGCCCATTGAGGAGACGTTGACGATCCGTCCGCCAAGCTGCTCCCGCATGCCCGGCAGCACCAACTGGATCAGGCGCGCTAAACCAAAGATATTCACATCAAACTGCCGGCGCGCCTCATTGAGCGGAACGTCTTCGAGGGCGCCGTAGGAGCCGTAGCCCGCGTTGTTGATCAGTACGTCTATGCGTCCCGCTTCTTGCAGAATGGTCTTGACGGCAATCGTCATCGACGTGTCATCGGTCACGTCCAACGACAGCAACCGCGCTCCCGCATCCGCCAGCGGCGCCATCCGGTCCACGCGCCGCGCCCCGGCATAGACGGTGTAACCCGCTGCCAGCAGGGCTTTCACGGCTTCCTCGCCGATACCGGATGAAGCTCCCGTGATTAGGACCGTTTTGGCCATTCGTATACCAGATCAATCCGCGGAAGCGGGCGCAGTTGCGCGCGTCGCAATCAACTTGCCGGCGAGCACGGTAGCGCTCGGGAAGAGTCTTTGGCGACCGGTCCGTTTGTTCTCGTAGTTGTCGACGAATTCGAAGGGACCTTCCCTTAGTTCAAGCACCGCCACGTCGGCCGGCGCACCCACTTTCAGCGTGCCCCGGTTGCGGAAGACCGGAAATGCGCGGGCTGCATTGATGGTGGCGCACGCGACCACCTGGTCGACCGGCATGCCCAACATCAGGAACTTCGACATAACGTTCGGAAAGTCGATTACCTGGGCGGTGCGGCCTTCGGGAGTCCAGTCGGTCGAGAAAGTGTTCGGCAAGAAGCCCGCCTTGAGCACGCGTTCGGCGATATCCCACCGCAAATGGCCGCTGCGCCCATTTCCCAGGTCGAACCGGACGCCACGGCGGCGCGCAGCCGTCACCTCCGGCAGAATGTGCCCGGCGTCGTCAATGATGCTGTTGGGCGGCGGCGCAAACATGTGCGTGACGATATCGCCAGGTTTGAGGAGCGCGAGGAGCTTGGGCAGCGGCGACAACGTTTGGCCCATATGGATCATCACCGGCAGATTGAACGACGAAGCTACCTCTTGCGCACGGCGGAGCACCTCAAAATCATTCGGGCCCGCGACGTCCCGTGACAGCCGCGCCTTAACCCCGGCGATCATCTCGCGGTTGCGCCCGATCGCTTCGCGCGCGGCGCCCACATCGGCGCGGGCGATGTCCATAGTGTCGCCTTCCGCGAGGATTCCGGCACGCCCGATGTTGATCAAAACCCGGCACTGTTGCGGCGCCGATCTGGCAACGGCGATCGCCTGGTCAATGTGATCCGCGCCCTGCGATCCCGCATCGATCAGTCCCGTCACGCCGTCGGCGAGGCATAGCGCCGGCCCATCATTGACGCGCGTCGCATGGGTGTGGATGTCAATCAAGCCGGGCACGACCAACTTGCCGCGCGCGTCGATCGTTTCGGTGGCATTGGCCGAGATATTGGCCTCGACCGCCGCGATGCGGCCATCCGCGATCGCCACGTCACGGATCGCGTTCAGCTTACGCGCAGGATCGACGACGCGTCCACCCTTGACGATCAGATCGTATTTCGCTGCTGTCGCCGCGAGCCCGCGTGGAATATAGACAAATGTCGCAGCCGCCGCAAAGACAAACTGGCGCCGGTTGGTCACGTTCAGTCCCCTCCAGATCAAATGGCCGGCGGAACCGCTGTAGCTTACATGGTGCTGATTCGAATATAGCGCTTGATGTCCGGCAGGGACACGATAACTCCCGCCACCACGGTCGCCACGATCAACATTCCGATAACCTTTGAAAGCCGCATGCCGCCTCCCGAAATTTCAGTCTAACAGGATGATTGACCAAACCTCAGCCGTCAGTTAGATGGGCTCCAGCCGGGATAGTTTCCATTTCGGCGATTGGATACAATACGCACGGGAGTGGAGCATTTATCGATCCGATGGAGGAAATCGACATCCTGTGGCTGACGGCAGGTCTGAGCTGCGATGGAGAAAGCATCGCCTTGACCGCGGCCACGCAGCCGAGCATCGAAGATCTGCTGCTCGGGGCCATCCCCTGGATCCCCAAAGTACGGCTCCATAATCCCGTGCTGGCCATGGAGAACGGCGACGAATTTCTGCGCCGCTTTCATCTTGCGGCCGAAAAAAAGCTGGGCCCGTTTATCCTGGTGGTGGAAGGCTCCATTCCGGACGAAACGAATAAGAAAGAAGGCTACTGGGCCTCTTTCGGCACCGATCCCGCGTCCGGCCAGCCCATTCCGACTTGCGATTGGATCGACCGGCTGGCGCCGGAAGCCTGGGCGGTGGTGGCGGCCGGAACCTGCGCCGCTTATGGAGGAATCCATGCCATGCGCGGCAATCCAACGGATTGCATGGGCCTTCCCGACTACCTGGGCTGGGAGTGGAAATCGAAGGGCGGTATCCCCATCGTCTGCATTCCGGGTTGTCCGGTGCAGCCGGACAATCTGACGCAAACCATTTTGCAACTGCTCTATCTCGCCGCCGGGCGCGCGCCGATGTTCGAGCTGGACGACTCGCTGCGGCCGGTCTCGATGTTCAGCCAGACGGTCCATGAAGGCTGCGACCGAGGCGGCTATTACGAGCAGGCGGACTTCGCCGACGAACTCGGGTCGCGCCTGTGCATCGTGAAGTTGGGTTGCTGGGGCCCGGTGGTGCAATGCAACGTGGGACAGCGAGGCTGGATGAATGGGATCGGCGGCTGCCCGAACGTGGGCGGGATCTGCATCGGCTGCACTATGCCGGGGTTCCCCGACAAATTCATGCCGTTTATGGATCAGCCGCCGGGCTCGCTACTGTCCTCGAAGGCTGTGATGACTTACGGGAGAGCGATTCACGCGCTGCGCCGCTTCACGCAGGCATCACTCAACCGCGAGCCGAGCTGGCGATCGAAACGCGATCAGCCGCCGGGGGTTGAATCATGAGGGTCGAGCCATGAACATCTCAGCGAGCTTGACCAACAGCGTGGCCGACGCGGAAGCGGTCCTCAGCGACCTGGCCGGTGTGTTCTTTCAAAACTCCGGATCGGGCGCGGCCGAGGCGCGGTCGCTGAATGTGGAAGCGCGTTATCGCGCCATCGTCGAGCAGATACCCGCTGTGGTCTTCATGGCTTACCTGGACGAGGGCATAGGCGAAGCGTATGTGAGCCCCCAGATTGAAGCGACGCTGGGCTTTTCGCAAAAGGAATGGCTGGAAGATCCCATCCGCTGGTATCAGCAGATTCATCCCGATGACAAACAGCGCTGGAGCGTGGAAGCCGCCGAAATGTTTCTGTCCGGCAATCCGCTGCGGTCGGCGTACCGGGTGATGTCGAGAGACGGACGCGTGATTTGGTTCCACTGCGAAGCCAAGATGATGCGCCGCAGCGACGGCCAGCCATGGTTCATTCACGGCGTCGCCTTCGACATCAGCGAGCTGAAGCGGACCGAGGAGGCGCTGCAGGAAGAGCGCAATGTACTGTCGGCGATCTTGGAGACGGTCGGCGCGCTGGTGGTTGTGCTGGATCCCGGCGGCCGCATTGTTCGATTCAACCGGGCCTGCGAGCAAACCACGGGCTACTCGTTCGCCGAAGTGAAAGGCGCGCGCGTGTGGGATCTTTTCCTCGCGCCGGAAGACCGGGAACGCTTCAAAGCGGCCTTCGATCAACTTCTGCGGGGTTCGCTGCCGCGGGAGGAAGAGAGTTACTGGCTAACCAGGAATGGCGACCGGCGCTTGATTCACTGGTCCACCACGATTTTAACGGGGGCTGGCAGTTCAGTCCGCTACATCATCGCCTCAGGCACGGACATCACCGAGCGCAAATCGCTGGAGCGCGCCATCCTGGAGATCAGTGGCCGGGAACAGCGCCGCATCGGCCAGGATCTGCACGATGGCCTGGGGCAGCATCTCACCGGCATCGCATTCATGAGCAAGGTGCAGGAGCAGAGGCTGGCGGAAAGGTCGCTGCCGGAAGCCGCCAATGCCGGCAAGATTGTAAGACTGGTGAACGAAGCCATCCATAAAACTCGGGAACTCGCACGGGGCCTGCTTCCGGTGCAGTCCGACGCGCAGGGCCTGATGTCTGCGCTGCAACACTTCTCGATCGAAGTCGAAGACCTCTTTCAAGTTTCCTGCCGGTTCGAGTGCGAGGAGCCCGTCCTGGTGCCCGACGAATCCGTCGCCAATCACCTGTATCGAATCGCGCAGGAGGCTGTGCATAACGCCATCAAACACGGAGAAGCCAGGAACATCGTGATCCTTCTCCGCGCGGCAACCGGCGGCGGCGTTCTCACGGTTAGAGATGACGGCGCCGGCATCGCAGATCCGGCGGGGAGCGCCAACGGCATGGGATTACAGATCATGCGCTATCGCGTTAGCATGATCGGGGGCGCATTGGAAATCGCACGATGCGCGGATCACGGAACGCTGGTGACTTGCGTCTTTCCGAAGAAGAGAATGGAGTGAACCGTATGACCGTGAACGCCTCGGTAGCCGTTACGTCAAAGGACGCCGTCACGTCCAAGCGGAAGGTCTTCATCGTGGACGACCATCCCATTATTCGCGAGGGGCTGGCCCAGATGATCAACCGCGAGCCGGACCTGGCCGTGTGCGGCGATGCGCAAGAGATGCACGAGGCGCTGCAGGCCATCGAGGTCCAGAAGCCCCACATCCTGATTGTCGACATTTCCCTGAACGGCCCCGACGGCCTGGATCTGCTGAAAAACATTCGGGCCAAAGATCCGAGTCTGCCGGTCCTGATTCTTTCGATGCACGACGAGTCGATTTATGCCGAGCGGGCGCTGCGCGCGGGCGCGAACGGCTACATCATGAAGCAAGAGGCGACCGAAAGGGTGCTGATCGCGCTGCGGCGGATACTCAACCGCGAGATTTACGTGAGCGACCGCGTCGCCGACAAGATGCTGCGGCGGTTTGTGGGCGGTGGAGGCTCCGCAGCGGTGAAGCAATCTCCGCTGGATGCGTTATCGGATCGGGAACTCGAAGTGCTTCACCTGATCGGCGAGGGCCACGGAACGCGCCAGATCGCCGAAGAACTTCATCTGAGTATCAAGACCGTCGAATCCTACCAGAGTCACCTCAAGGAAAAACTTTCGCTGAAGAACTCCCGCGAGCTGATGCAATATGCCATTCAGGCCGCGCTCTGGGAGAAAGCGGAGTAACCGTAACTTCCCCCCGGGGAATCCCCGATGGTTCTTTCGGAAAAACCCCGAGCGTGAAAGCGGGCGCATCCCGCTAGAAGGCTCCTTCGGTTTGTGGCGTAATTAAGATGCCCAAAGGGCCCCCGGCGCGCGGCCCCCCCGAAGGAGATCCGACCATGGCAGAAGTCGTTCCATACGGGCGCGTTACACAAAAGCCCTCACCTGTTTCAGACATTCACATTCTCTGGATGACATCCGGGCTCTCTTGCGACGGCGATTCAGTTTCCATCACCGCCGCAATGCAGCCGAGCATCGAAGATGTCGTGATGGGAGCAATTCCCGGCCTCCCCAAAGTGCATGTCCACAATCCTGTCCTTTCCTTTGAAGTAGGCGACGACTTCCTTAAGTTTTGGTATAGGGCCTGGGAAGGCAAGCTGGATCCGTTCGTTCTGGTGGTGGAGGGTTCCATTCCCAACGAGAAGATCAAGAAGGAAGGATATTGGGCGGCCTTCGGCACCGACCCCAAGACCGGCCAGCCAATTACCACCAACGAGTGGATCGACCGGCTGGCGCCTAAGGCTCTGGCGATTGTCGGCGCCGGCACTTGCGCCACCTATGGAGGGATTCACGGCATGCAGGGCAACCCGACGGGCGCCATGGGCCTGGCCGATTATCTCGGCTGGGATTGGCGCTCCAAGGCGGGTTTGCCGATCGTCAACGTTCCGGGCTGTCCGGTGCAGCCGGACAATTTCATGGAGACCCTGCTTTACCTGTTGTATCAGGTGGCTGGTCTCGCTCCGATGATCCCGCTGGACGATCAACTGCGTCCCACTTGGCTGTTCGGCAAAACCGTTCATGAAGGCTGCGACCGGGCCGGTTATTATGAGCAGGGAGATTTCGCGGACTATTACGGCTCGCCGAAGTGCATCGTCAAATTAGGTTGCTGGGGACCGGTGGTCAACTGCAACGTCCCCAAGCGCGGCTGGATGGCGGGAATCGGCGGCTGCCCGAATGTGGGCGGAATCTGCATCGGCTGCACCATGCCGGGCTTTCCGGACAAGTTCATGCCATTCATGGACGCGCCCCCCGGCTCCCACGTATCGGCCGGCACGATAGGCGTTTACGGACGCGCTGTGACGGCGCTGCGGAGCATCACGAATAATACCGTGAATAAAGAGCCGAAGTGGAGGCACCCGCGCGCGGAGCTCACCACCGGTTATCATCCGAGATCGTTTTAGATCCCGCGGCCAGATCGTATTAGATCCCGAGGCGAGATCCAATTAAATTCCAAGACCGAATTCGAAAAGGGGCCACATGAGCACGATTACCGCACCGACAACTGGCGCGCCTTCAAAACCGCGCAACCTGGTGGAGATGAACTGGGACCCGATCACCCGGATCGTGGGCAGCCTCGGGATCTTCACCAAAATCGACTTCGACAACCGGCAGGTGGCGGAGTGTTACAGCACATCGTCGATCTTCCGCGGCTACAGCATTTTCATGAAGGGCAAAGATCCGCGCGACGCTCATTTCATTACCAGCCGGATCTGCGGAATCTGCGGCGACAATCATGCCACTTGCGCCACTTACGCGCAGAACATGGCCTTTGGGATCCGGCCGCCGGGCATCGCCGAGTGGATCGTGAACCTGGGCGAAGCCGCCGAGTACATGTTCGACCACAACATCTTTCAGGACAACCTGGTCGGCGTCGATTTTTGCGAGCAGATGATCAAGGAGACCAATCCCGGTGTCTGGGACAAGGCGCAAAAAACGCCGGCCAACGGCGCGAAGCTGCACGGTTTCAAGACCATCTCGGAAATCATGACCGCGCTCAATCCGTTCACGGGTTCGTTCTACCGCGAGACCCTGCAGATGAGCCGCATGACCCGCGAGATGTTCTGCCTGATGGAAGGGCGGCATGTCCATCCCTCCACCCTCTATCCCGGCGGCGTGGGGACCGTGCCAACGGTTCAGCTTTTCACGGACTATATGGTCCGCCTCATGAAGTATGTCGAGTTCATGAAGAAAGTAGTGCCGCTGCATGACGACCTGTTCGACTTCTTCTATGAAGCGCTGCCGGGCTACGAGAAAGTAGGCCAGCGCCGGATTCTGTTGGGCTGCTGGGGCTCATTTCAAAATCCCGACGTGTGCGACTACACGTACAAGAACATGGCGGAATGGGGCGATGCGATGTACGTCACGCCGGGGGTTGTCGTCGATGGTCAATTGGTGACGCACAATCTGGTGGACATCAACCTGAACATTCGCATTCTCCTCGGCAGCTCCTATTACGACGATTGGAATAACGGCGAGACTTTCGTTAAGAACGACCCGCTGGGCAATCCGGTGGATCAGCGGCATCCCTGGAATCAGACCACGGTTCCGCGCCCGCAGAAACGCGATTTCAAGGGAAATTACACCTGGGTGATGTCGCCGCGCTGGTTCGACAAACGTACCGGGGATCATCTCGCGCTCGACACCGGGGGCGGACCAATCGCGCGCTTCTGGGCCACGGCGCTGGCCGGACTGGTGGACATCGGCTACGTGAAGGCCACCGGAAAGAGCGTCAAGATCTATCTCCCCAAAACGGCCATGCTGCCGGAGACCGAATTCGAGTGGAAGATTCCCAAGTGGAGCAACACCATCGAGCGCGATCGGGCCCGCACGTACTTCCAAGCCTACGCCGCTGCTTGCGCACTGTATTTCGCCGAAAAGGCCATGAAGGAATTGCACGCCGGCAGAACCAAGACCTGGACGGATTTCAAGGTGCCCGACGAAGCCATCGGGTGCGGTTTCCATGAAGCCGTGCGAGGCGTGCTGTCTCATCACGTGGTCATTCGGGACGGCAAGATCGCCAACTACCATCCCTACCCGCCCACTCCGTGGAACGCCAATCCGCGCGATAGCTACGGCACTCCGGGACCCTATGAAGACGCGGTGCAAAATACTCCCATATTCGAGGAGAACGGCCCGGATAAATTCAAAGGGATCGACATCATGCGCACGGTGCGCAGTTTCGATCCCTGCCTGCCGTGCGGCGTGCACATGTATCTCGGCGACGGCAAGACGCTCAAGACAGTGCATTCGCCGATGTTTGGAGAGCAGTAAAATCGAACGCATGAGCGTAACGCAGGAGTTTCAGGACCGGGTTGCCCGTATCGAGGGGCTGGTTCACAAGCTGGAAAATAGCGCCGACCCCGCTTCGCGGAGCAGTGCGAGGGAATTGATTCAGTGCCTGATGGAGCTTCATGGCGCGGGTTTCGAGCGAATACTCGAAATTGTGGCCAGTCGCGGCGACGCCGGGATAGGCCTGATCGATTCCCTGGCCAAAGACGAGCTTGTTAGCAGCCTTCTGGTGCTATATGGCCTGCATCCGGACGACTTCGAAACGCGCGTCATGCGGGCGCTGGATAAAGTCCGGCCTGTACTGCGGGAGCGCGGAGCGGGAGTGGAAGCGCTGGAGGCGACCGAGAGCACGGTGCGCGTAAAGATTACCGGCGCCGGATCGAAAGAGCTGGAGACGGCCGTTCGCGAGGCGCTGTTTGAATGCGCCCCCGACGCGGGAGAAGTGATTATCGAAGGCGCCAAAGGCCGACTCAGTGAGTCGGGCCGCGCCGGCGGCTCCAACTTCGTTCCATTGTCAAGCTTGGTTTCAGTAGCTCCATGACCTCATTTGCAACTTTGCGCGGGCTGGCTCGCAAACCGGAGCCCGGCGAGCATTGCGATCTGTGCGGCGCGATTGTGGCGCGCGCGCACCAGCACTTGATCGACCCGGCGGCCCAAAAACTCATGTGCTCGTGCGATGCGTGCGCCGTCTTGTTCAGCCAGAGCGGCGACACCAAGTACAAACGCGTGCCGCGGTCGGTCCGCTTCCTCAAAGATTTTTCGATGACCGACGCGCAATGGGATAGCCTGCTGATACCTATCGGACTCGCCTTCTTCCTCAAGAGCAGCATCCAAGGACGAGTGCTCGCTATGTATCCCGGCGCGGCTGGCAGCGCCGAATCGCAGCTGTCCCTTGATACCTGGTCTGACATCGTGCAAGATAACCCCGTTCTGGAGCAGATGGAAGCGGACGTCGAGGCGCTGTTGGTGAACCGGCTGAATCGTCCCGCCGAATACTATTTGACGCCCATCGATAGGTGTTATGAGCTGGTGGGTCTCATCCGCTCAAACTGGCACGGGCTGTCCGGCGGCGTCGAGGTGTGGCAGAAGATAGGGGACTTCTTCTCGGAGCTGAAGGAGGCAGCCCATGCCTGATCTGCGCTTGAGCGTGGCCAGCGCCGAGCCGGTCCCTTTCGCGGCCGCCCCTCTGCTCGCTCTTAAACTGCGTGTGGAGAGCGTGAATCCGGAAGAAACCATCCACACGATCGCGTTGCGGGCCCAGATTCAGATTGAAGCCACGCGCCGCCGCTACTCCCCCGCGGAGCAAGAAAAGTTGCTCGACTTGTTCGGTGAGCCCGATCGTTGGAGCCGCACTCTGCGCTCCATGTTGTGGACTCATGCCGACTTGGTAATCCCCGGCTTCACCGGCGCGACCACCGCCGATCTACATATTCCGTGCACCTTCGATTTCAACGTTGCCGCAACAAAATACTTTCATGGCGTGAGCGACGGCGAGATTCCGCTGATCCTGCTTTTCAGCGGAACGCTGTTCTACGCCGGTTCCCAGGGAGCCTTGCAGGTAGCGCCCATTCCGTGGGACAAGGAGGCGCGCTATCGACTGCCCGTTCAGGTATGGCGGGAAATGATGAACGCGTATTATCCCAACAGCGCCTGGCTCTCGCTGCGCCGGGACGTCTTCGAGCGCGTGTACGAATATAAGGTGCGCCGGGGTATTCCGAGTTGGGAGGAAGCGCTCACCAGCCTGCTTTCCGCCGCGGAAGGAGAGCCCGTTAGCCGATGAATACCAAACTCGTGGAAGATATCGCGGGCGCGATCCTGTACGAAGGCTACCTGCTTTATCCGTATCGTGCTTCGGCGATCAAAAACAAGCAGCGCTGGAACTTCGGTGTGCTGTATCCGCGCGAATACGCGGAAAGGCAATCCGGCGCGGACGCGTGGAAAATGCAGACCGAGTGTCTGGCGACCGCGGACTCGGCGGCTAAGATTGAAGTCCGCGTGCGCTTCCTGCATTTAGTCTCCGAGGGAGCAGTGGAGCGCGAGCTCGATTTGCCGCCCATTGAGCTGTCCGTTCTTGCGGCTCGCCCCGTGCGCCAAGACTTTGTGGAAGCGGCGGTGGAGTTGGAAGCCGAGGAAGTAGCCGGCGGCGTGTTCCATATTCGGACCACCATCCTCAACACCAGCGCTTGTGTCGCGTCCACCAGGGACGATGCTTTGCTCCACTCGCTGGTCTCGACGCACACCATCTTGATCGTGGACGGAGCCGAATTCGTTTCGCTGCTCGATCCGCCCGAGCATCTGCGCGACTTGGCCTCGGCGTGCGAGAACCTAGGCGCTTGGCCCGTGCTGGTGGGTGTACCGGGTCAACGGGACACCATGCTCTCCTCGCCCATCATTCTCTACGACTACCCGCAAATCGCGCCCGAAAGCCCGGGAGCGTTGTTCGATGGAACCGAGATCGATGAGATCCTGACGCTTCGCATCATGACCCTCACCGACGAAGAAAAGCTCGAAATGGCCCAGGGGGACGAACGCGCCCGTCAGATTCTTGAGCGCACTGAGTCGATGCCGCAAGAACAGTTCATGAAGATGCACGGAGTACTGAGGGCCGGCTCATGAACGAATGGGAGTGGCAGCTTCTTGAAGACAAGACTTCGGCGGAGAGCGTCTGCGTCTCGGGCGTAGAAGTGAAGAAGGGCGATCGCGTGCGGCTGCGTCCTCGCGCGGGCGGCGACATTTTCGATCTGGTATTGGATGGCCAAACGGCGCTCATCGAAGCCATCGAGCAGGATTATGAGGGCAAGCTTCATCTGGCCGTGGTGCTGGAAGACGATCCCGGCAAGGATCTGGGCATGCTCCGCCAGCCCGGACATCGGTTCTTCTTCTCGACTGAAGAAGTGGAACCGCTGGCGACGCCCAGCATTCTGATCGCGGGCATCGGCAATATTTTTCTGGGCGACGACGGATTCGGAGTGGAAGTGATCCGTCGCCTTGCGGGCCGCCGGTTCCCCCCGCCTGAATACAAGGATGCCGTGCGCGTCGCGGATTTCGGGATTCGCGGTTACGATCTTGCCTACGCTCTCCTCGATGGTCATGACTTCACGATTCTGGTGGACGCGGTGGGCCGCGGCGGTACGCCCGGGACGCTTTTTGTGATCGAACCGCATGTGACCGGAAGTTCTGCCATGGACGCTCACGCCATGAACCCGGAAAGCGTCCTGCAACTCGCGCGCGCTATGGGACCCATTCGCGGGCGTATCCTGCTGGTCGGCTGCGAACCCGCTACGCTCGGCGGCGAGGAAGGGCACATGGGACTAAGCGATGTCGTTTTGGCGGCCGTGGATGAAGCGGCCCGTTTGATCGAAGACTTGGCCGCGAAACTCCTACGTGGCGACAAGCTGGAAGAGGCGTTGGAAAGTACTCCGAAAGGGACAACCTGATCTATGCAAACCTTACATGCTGTGGATAACGGCGATTCCACGGAATCGCTCGACACGTTAATGATGTTCGGCGGATTGGCCTTGGTGACGTTGGGCGCCGGAATGATTCTTACCAGCCCCATCGTGCGCAAATACCTGGGGGGCCTCGACGTTGGGAAGCTGCTGCAGGCCGCCGGGCCGGATTTTGACCGCTATATGAAACTGAAGTCGATGTAGGTTCTCGAGCGGCCCATGGAAGCGGAACACTACGCCATCGATCCCGATATGAGCAGGTTTACCGTGCGTGCGTTCGCTAGCGGGATGCTGGCGGCCATCGGCCATAGCCCAACGCTGGCCGTTCGCGATTTTACGGGCCAGGCGGAGTTTGCTCCTGGCTCGCTGGACGCCGCCGCGCTGCATATCAAAATTAAAGCTGGATCGCTGAACGTCACCAATGACGTCAGCGACAAGGACCGCCGCGAAATCGAGCGCACCATGAATCAGGAGGTGCTCGAGACCGCGCGGTTTCCGGAGATTTTATTCGAGAGTTCGAAGGTCTCGGCCAGTAAGGTGGGAGACGGCCAATACCTGGTCAACCTGGTGGGCGACCTGTCGCTGCACGGCGTCACCAAGAGCGAGCCGGTCTCGGCGCAGGTGGCGCTCATCGGCGATATCTTGCGGGCGCATGGCGAATTCTCGCTGCTGCAAACCGCTTATGGCATCAAGCCGGTGTCCATCGCCGGCGGCTCGCTGAAGCTGAAGGACGAATTGAAATGCTCGTTCGATATTCTGGCCCGGAAACAGGCGGGCAATTCCTGAGGGATCAAATATGTGCCTCGCAATCCCGGCTAAGGTAGTCGAGCTCTTCTTGGGTGAACGGAATCGCGCGCTGGTGGAAGTGACCGGCGTGCGGCGTCACATCGATATCGGTCTCCTTGAAGACGACCCGCCAGTGAAGGGCGACTGGGTGCTGGTGCACGTGGGTTTCGCCATGAGCAAGATCAGCGAAGAACAGGCGCTGGATCAGTTGAACACGCTGATCATGCTGGGTGAGGGTGAAGCCGCTCTCCAGGAGGTGCAAGGCTACGGACTGGGCGAGAGGGGCGAAACATGAAATTTGTCGACGAGTTCCGCGACGCCGCCGTAATTACGAAGGCCAGTGATGAGATCCGCAGGTTGGCCGATCCAGGACGTCAATACCGCTTCATGGAAGTGTGCGGTGGCCACACCCACGCCATCTACCGTTTCGGCTTGAAGGATCTGCTGCCTCCCAACATCGAGTTGGTGCACGGTCCGGGCTGCCCGGTGTGCGTGCTGCCCATGGGACGAATCGACGACGGCTTGTCCATGGCTCGCGATCCGAACGTCATCTTCTGCGCCTTTGGCGACATGATGCGTGTTCCCGGCGCGCACGGCAGTCCGCTGGAGCATAAGGCTCGCGGCATGGATGTGCGGATTGTTTACTCGCCGTCCGACGCCCTCAATCTCGCGCGCAAGAATCCCGAAAAGCACGTGATGTTTTTCGCCATCGGTTTTGAAACTACCGCGCCCTCCACGGCCCTGGTCTTAATGCGGGCCAAGGAGCAGGGCATCCAGAATTTTTCCGTGTTCTCGAATCACGTCACCATCATCCCCGCCATTCGCGCGATCCTCGATTCGCCGGATATGCGGATCGATGCCTTCATCGGACCGGGCCACGTGTCCACCGTCATCGGTTGCCGGCCCTACGAATGGATCGCGAGGAACGAGGGGCGGCCCATCGTGGTTACCGGCTTCGAGCCGGCCGATATCCTGCAATCCATCGTGATGCTGTTGCATCAGATCCGGGCGCGCGAGGCGAAAGTGGAGAATCAGTACAAGCGCGTGGTGGCGTGGGAAGGCAATCACGCCGCTCTGAAGGCCATGGCGGAAGTGTTCGAGCTGCGCCCGTATTTCGAGTGGCGCGGCATGGGCTTCATCTCGCAATCGGCTCTGCGCATCCGGCCGAGCTACGCGCAATGGGATGCCGAGCAGCGCTTCGAGACGCCCGGCGTGCGCGTAACCGATCCCAAGGCGGCCCAGTGCGGCGAAGTGCTGAAGGGAGTGCTACGCCCCGCGCAGTGCAAGCTGTTCGGCAAGGAGTGCACGCCCGAGAGGCCGGTTGGCGCGCTGATGGTTTCCTCGGAAGGATCCTGCGCCGCTTACTACAACTACGAACATCGGAAGCATTCCACCCTCACCACCATCGGCGCGCCGGCGTAAGGCGACATAAAATGAATGCGGTGCTTTCCAAAATCCGATTCCGCGATCCTCAAATCGAGATGGCCCACGGAGCCGGAGGCAAAGCCAGCCGCAGACTGGTGGAAGGCCTTTTCGCGCCGCTTCTGTTTGGAGATTCCACCGAGCCTTTGGGCGACGCCGCGCACCTCGATGTCAATGGAACCAGAATCGCCTTCACCGCGGACAGCTTCGTCGTAAAACCTCTTCGATTTCCCGGCGGGTCCATCGGCGAGCTAGCGGTCAATGGAACAGTAAACGATCTCGCCGTCTCGGGCGCGCGCGCCCAAGCGCTGGTGGTCACCTACGTTCTCGAGGCCGGCCTGCCGTCGGAGATTCTCGAAGCTGAGGTCCGCGCCATGGCGAAGGCGGCCGCCTGCGCTTCGGTGGTGATCGCGGGCGGCGACACGAAAGTGGTGGAGCATGGCAAGGCCGATTCCATGTACATCACCACGGCGGGCATCGGGCGGCCCATTCCTGGGATCAATATCGCGGCCGCATCCGTGCGTCCCGGCGACAAGGTGCTGGTCAGCGGCCCCATCGGCGATCACGGAATTACCATCCTGCTCGCTCGCGGAGAGCTCGAGTTGGAGGCTGATGAGCTTTGCTCCGACACCCGCCCCGTTCTTCCGCTGATCGAGGCCATGGTGCGGGTGGCTGCTCCCGGCATTCGCTGGATGCGCGATCCCACGCGCGGAGGCGTGGCCACTTCGCTGAATGAGCTGGCGCGCGATTGCGGCCTGGGCGTGATGCTGTGGGAGGACGCGGTTCCGGTTCGCGACGTAGTGCGCGGAGCCTGCGAATTGCTGGGACTCGATCCGCTGCATATCGCCAACGAAGGTCAGTTTATTGCAGTGATCGCACCCGAATATGCCGATGCCGCCCTCCGGGCTTTGCACGAATCACCCGGCGGCCGTGGAGCTGTCATGATCGGTGAGATGCGCGAAGAGCCCTCTGGAACTTTGCTGGGGACCAATGGATATGGCGGCGTCCGTGCCATCGACATGTTGGTAGGCGATCCTCTGCCGCGTATATGCTAGCTCAAGCCGGTACTCAACTCGCCAGCTACGTGGAGGGAGCGCTCCTGGACAGGAATCGGCTGTGCGAGGAATTCTTCGCGCGGGAAGCGCCACGGCTCGCCTCCGCTTGCCAGGAGATGTCGGATCGCTTTCTCGAAGGCGGCCGGCTGCTGGCGTTTGGACGGGGATCCTACGCGACCGACGCCCAGCATGTGTCGGTGGAATTCGTTCACCCGGTGATCGTCGGAAAACGCGCGCTGCCCGCGCTGGATGTTTCCATTCTCTTCGCGCCGTGGCTGCAGGCGATAGTTCAGCCCTCGGATATCGTGATGGGGTTCGGTCCGCCGGAGGGAGATCCGGGAGTCCAAGCTGCATTGGACGCAGCCGCCGCGCGCAAAGCCATGACCTTCGCATTGCCGGGATCGCGGGGCTCTTACGCCTGCAAGGCCGCAACTCGCGACGCTTTTGTTCACCAGGAAATCATCGAGATCCTTTACCACACGCTATGGGAAACGGTGCACGTTTTCTTCGAGCATCGCGAGCTCGGCCAGGACGCCGGAGCGGCTGGATTCCTGTATCCGTTTCTAGGGCACGCGAGACAACAGACAGGCGGCCTAGCCGCTGAAGTGGCCGCTTCCATTCGGATGAAGGTCGCAGAGGACACCAAGCTGCGGGAGCAAACCGCTCGCGAGCAGTCCGCGCAAATTGCCGCCACCGCTGTTGCTATTCGCGATCGCCTGGCGCGCGGCGGCAAGATCATTTTGTTTGGAAATGGCGGCTCCGCCACCGATGCGAACGATTGGGCGCTGGACTGCGTGCTCCCACCCGACGGTTATCAGCCCATCCCCGCCGTATCGCTCTCACTCGAGCCGGCCAACATCACCGCTCTCGCCAACGACATCGGATCGGAAGTGATCTTTCTTCGGCAATTGATCGCTCACGCGCGTCCCGAAGACGTGGCCATCGCGATCTCTACTAGCGGCGGATCCAAAAACATCATCATGGCGCTGGAAGAAGCCCGCAAGCGCGATCTGCTGACCGTGGCTCTGCTGGGCTACGATGGCGGCGAGATTCTGCGCCGTGGAATCGCGGACTTTCCGGTGGTGGTTCGCTCCGACTACATTCCCCGCATTCAGGAAGTGCAGGCATCCGTTTACCACATCATTCGGGAGCTATTGGAGGCGGATCGCGATGGCCAAGATTGAGCTCTACGGAAGCGCCGGTTGCCCGTTTACACAGGAACTGCGCGAATGGCTGGAGTGGCACAAACGGGAATTCGATGAGTACGATGTCGAAGCCGATCCCGAGGCCCTCGCGCGGATGAGCGATGCCACGGGAGGCCAGCTCACCGTGCCCGTGCTCATCGAGGACGGCAAGGTAACTCAGATCGGCTGGCAAGGGCGAGGCTGCGTCGTTAACCAAGGCGCCGGCCCTGGAGGCGGCTCTTGACCATCGCGCGCACGGTCCGCGTTCGGGGTATGGTGCAAGGCGTGGGTTTCCGTCCCTTCGTCTTCCGTCTGGCGCGCGCAAACGCGCTTGCCGGATGGGTCCTGAATGAGCCTCAAGGCGTGGACATTCATCTGGAAGGCGCCGAGCCCGCGCTCCAGGCGTTTCTTCGCGACCTCGAAAGGCAAGCTCCCCCGGCCGCGCGAATCACTGCCGTCGAGGTGGGTCCCACCGAGCGAGCTGGCCTTGACGATTTCACCATTCGTGAGAGCCAGGCTTCTGCGCGACCGACGGTGCGTATTTCGCCCGATCTTCCGGTCTGCGACGATTGTCTCGCGGAGTTGTTCGATCCAGCCAACCCGCGCTTCGGCTACCCCTACATCAACTGCACCGACTGCGGTCCGCGCTACACCGTGATCGAGAGCCTTCCATATGACCGCGCGAACACCACCATGCAGCGCTGGCCGATGGACGCTCTCTGCTCGGCGCAATACAGCGATCCATTCGACCGCCGCTTCCACGCGCAACCCATCGCTTGCCC
>Ga0302324_100008604_pt1 | contig 21494 bp, 11 predicted proteins | sample Palsa_T0_1_FD_201949 | JGI IMG/M metagenome (GOLD analysis project Ga0302324, IMG submission 201949) | Peat permafrost microbial communities from Stordalen Mire near Abisko, Sweden - Palsa_T0_1 | ecosystem: Environmental > Terrestrial > Soil > Palsa > Peat permafrost | place: Sweden: Abisko...
GCCGCGATGAAACAATGATCCGCCAAAGGTCAGGCTGTGGGTAATACTTCCTAACTTGACATGCCCGGTGGCGATCACTTCTCCTTCTGCATCGACGCGCCGTTCGCCTGGGTCGCGATAGTCGTAAATATCATAGGTGCCATCGGGCGCAAAGAAGTACGGCGGCGGACCGCCCGGCACATTGCACTCCGCCTCGTAGTAGCAGCCGTAAGGATAGATCACATTGTCGTCGATCAGCGAATGGCTGTAACTTCCCGCAAAGTAAACATGCCACACAGGAGTCGGGTTGAGGTCGAGCCGCGCGTTGCTGTTGATGGCGTCGAAGATATTGGGCAGCGACCATGGTTGATCCCCCAGCATCACGGATGGATATACCTGGCTCAGGCGCGGAACCTCTGTTCCACCCAGCAATTGGTAGCCTGCTACAGAGCGCTCTCGCTTGTGCTGGTATTCGAAGTCAGTCTTGAAGATCGCCGTGTCCGAGATCTTCCAATCGGTAGCCAAAGCACCTACACCTCGCCAGCCGTTGGCGCTCTCGACATAAGTATGAATATCCTCGCCAGCCATGTTAGCTCGCACTCCGAAGCGATTTGCGCGACCGAAGTATCGCCCCAGATCGGTAGCGGCGTAAGCTGTGCCGCGATGATCGGTGGCCAGGTCGATCGTTTTCACTAGCGCTGGCCGCTTGGTGACGTAGTTAATCAGACCGCCAGCAGTGGTGATGCCGCTCTCCACGCCCGCGATGCCTTTGAGCAACTCGACCCGCTCCTTATTTTCCAGCGGAACATCCTGTTCGCCGGCCACGGGCATTCCATTGATCTGGAAGCCGGTGGCGAAATCGATCGTGAAGCCGCGAATCTGGTAATCGCCGTAGTAGCCGACCGGCGCGTAGTCCTCGCCGATCGATGCGTCATTCTTCACCACGTCTGAGAGCAAGCGGGATATCTGCTCATTGAGCAAGTCCCGCGTGACTACTGTGGCTGAAACCGGCGCGGAGAGCAGCGGGAGACCGTCGAGGCTGCCCACGGAGAGATCGGTGGGCAGATAGCCATCTGGCACTTGCCCTTGCACCACGACGGTCGTTGTTACCGGCTGAATCGGCTTTGCAGGAGTTTTCTGCTGCGCCTGCGCAGGTGCTTGCGCGGGTGATTGCTCCGGAGTTGCGGAGGTTTGCGCCACAGTACAGGGAACCGTGCCCAAGGGCCACAAAAATAGGGAAAGAATGGCTGTGAATTTCAGACGGTGGATAGCAGACGCGAGCTTCAGCATGGGTTCCCCTTGAATCCGGCATGATGCCGGTAGAAACAAGAGGTGCTCGCTCGACGCAAAAGCCATTTTCGGGCTAGCGTCCAAGAAAACTTCCCACGCCGGTATTATCCGGTTCGGGTCCGAAGGGACTCTCTCAGCCCCGCAACTTGTCTGCGGAGCACCCCTGTTTCATTGAATTCGAATATACAACATTGCGGATGGAATCCGTCTCCGATATGGCCCCAGGACAATCCCATGAATATGTAAGAATCCCAAACCAGAACTGCCCAAACCCATTCAGAGTCTATTTCCGGCCCACCCATTTCCAGCGTCTCGCCCGTTTGCATGGAATTAACCATGTTTGGTGCATAATGGAGGTGAAGCTGGTAGCCCGACATCCGCCAGCATTCCCAGTTATATTCCGACTCGCCGCAGATAGGGCACCAGTTCGTAGCAAAAAGTGCGCGCAAAAGTGGCGCAAATCCCCGGCTAATCGTTCCATAGCGACACCAAAAAAGATCGCAAGTTATTCATTAAATTGGAGATGGCCAAGAAAACAGATACCCACCCGGGTTTTCGGCCCTTTTTGTTCGCTTTTCGGTAATCGAAGTCACACTTTTCCGTTCATGCAATTGCCCTGGATATGGCTCCGCTTCTAGCGCCAGAGGGGGTGCAGAAGCGGTAAGTAAGAGCCAATCTCCGGAACCGGCTGTTCAGGTATCTTGGCCTCATCATCCCAGCGACGCAAGGCAACAGCATCCTGCGCAAATGGACCAGCGAGGAAAGCCTCGGCCTCTGCCGCGAACATTGGCCCGCCTTGCAGGCCTAGGCTCAGGATCGACGACGGTGAGAGCTCATGAAGGTAGGCTGGGTCAGCAAAGCAAAGATAGCGCTTGGCCGCCACATGGAGACGGATTGGCTCGGTGACTGCAGGCGGCAGGTGAGCTTGCAACAACCGGTCGGCGAGTTCTTCATGCTGAGCGTCCACGCCGTGATCGGCAACATCTTCGCCTTCGTGATGCAGCAGATGGCCGATATCATGCAACAGAGCCGCGACCGTCAGCTCCTTGGGACTGTTCGCTTGGCGCGCAAAGAAAGCCGCTTGCAGGCAGTGCTCCAGCACCGTGACCGGTTCACCAAAGTACGATTCTCCGCCATTACTAACCATCAACTCTAGAACAGCTTCCGGTGAATCCAATTCCATCAGCAAGTCCGGCATAGTCGTTATCCTTCCTCCGCGCGCAGTTGTATCAGCCTTGCCTGTGCCTCGCGACGCTGGCTAATAGCCAGCACAAGAGCAACAATGGCAGTCAGCAGGCAAGTAACCGCCAGCGCAACAAAGGCATTCCTCCAGCCATACTTTACCGTGATGCGCGCCATCGTGTCGCCGGAGAGTGCGCCGGCCAGGTATCCCACCCCATCAATGATGCCGGCAGCAGTTGCTGCGCCCTTTTCACCTCCGAAGTCCATGGACATGGCGCCGGCCAGATACGAGTACGGCCCCAATAGCAGAAAACCGATCAGGGCAACCAGCGTCACTGGAATCCAGGGATTGCCCGCAGCGGATACCTGCGCAAGCAGAAACAGGCAGATTGTTCCCGATGTCAGGCCACCGAAGAGCACCAGGCTGCGTCCATTGAGGCCGAGCCGGTCGCTCATGAAGCCGGCAACCAGCACCGAAACTCCGCCGAGCAGCGGAAACAGCGCGCTGCGACTGGCCGCTTGAGCGTTAGTCAGGCCCACATATTCTGAAAAGTAGGTCGGCGTCCACAGGTTGAAAGTCTCGCGTAGCAGCGTCGTGCCGAGCGAGAGTCCGCATACCATCCAGAAGAACTTGCTGGTCAAGAGAGGTCGCAGAATCGAGCCAAGGTTGGATTGGCCAGCCTCCTGTTCCGCATATACATTCAGTGGATTGGTCACTGGAGCCGGCAATCCTCGCTCCTGTGGCGTCTCCCGCAGCAGCACCAGATTGGCGATTAGAAGCAGAAACAAGAGGCCGGCGCCAGTGAAGAAGATGCCGCGCCAGCCCATGCCCGCACCCAGCAGAAGAGCCATGGTCTCCCGCGCTGCCGCATCGCCAAAGAGATAGCTAAGGCTGATGACGGCCATCACAGTGCCGTAGATGGAATAGGAAAACCATCGCGAAGAGACTTTGACCAGCCCCACCCATCCTGAAGACTGAAAGAGCCGATTGCCGATCCACGCAAAGGTGAAGATGGGAAATCCTCCGCCCATCGCAAAGACGATGGTGAAGAGAATAGCTCCGGCCATGCCGCCGAGAAAGTTGTTGCGCCCGCCAAACAGGTCGGCCAGTGAGCCAGACACAAACTTGCCAAGCGCATAGGCCAGCACCCCGGCCGAGGCGATGAAGCCAAGGCGCACCTGGGCCACGTCGGCGGGTATACCGTGTGCCCCCAGATCCTTAATCAAGAGAGGCAGCACTACGGAAAGGTCCGACCTGCAAAAGTAGTAGCCGGAGTAGCCCAGCACCAGGAGCGAGACAGTTAGAAGGTGCCAGCGAGTGAAAACAGCAGACCCTGCAGGGGTCGAAGGCGGTGTCTTCGAAGCAGTGCTATCTTTTTGATTCAATATCATTTATGCCTGTCGGTCGGGAGCGTGATGAAGTGTAGTGGTCTGTCGCAGACGGCGGCCCGCGTCTATCCAGAAAGCTGGTTTTGAAGGTCGAGAAGTGATTCCGCGTATGGGACAGTTGTAACGCTTAGACCGCAAAATTAACAAACAATTCTTGACTTGAGATGAAAAGTATCGGATAAATGGAGAAATTTCCTCAATCGGAAATTCTCTCGTTTCGCGCCCTCAGCGGAATTAAGCAACAGAATCGGCCTCCTGGCTTTCTCTAAAGGGTTGTTCTCGACTCTCGCAGCTGTTCTTCTTTTGATCTATTTCTTAGCGGTTGGTTTCCCTCTATTTTTATTCAGGGTTCCTGCCCACATGTGTCTCTTCATTCATTCAGGGTTTATCCCGCGGAGGTTTTACGTGGTTTATCGCAGTAAAGTCATCGTTTTTGCAATTCTTTGTTTCGCCCTTACACCCATATTCGCACTGCAACCTTTGGTGCAACATCCGCTTGATGCATTGACCCCGCAAGAGTACTGGAAGGTCTATAACGTTCTCAACGACGCCGGAAAACTGGCCGAGAAGACAGTCTTTTCAAGTGTATTGTTGCAGGAACCGCCTAAGTCCGAAGTTCTGGCCTGGAAGCCAGGCATGCCCATCCCGCGCAAGGCGGATGTGGTGCTGCTGTCCGAAGGCAAATCCTACGCCGCCGTTGTGGATATAGCCGCGAGCAAGCTTGAGTCATACACCGAGCTAAAGAAAGATCAAGCACCGGTCTCGGAGACTGAAATGCACGGCTTCGACGATGTACTTAAGAAAGATCCACGCGTCCTTGAAGCCTTGAAAAAGCGCAATATTACCGATCTGCGGCTTGTCACCTGCTACGTGACGCCTGCCGGGCACGTCGATTTACCGGAGCAGACCGAAGGTCGCCGCATCGGCTGGGGAGGTTGCACCTACTCCTCCAACGCCAAGTACGGGTGGGATCGAGAAATTCCCGGTATCTTCTTCATCGTAGACATGAATGCGAAGAAGATCACACGCTTCTCGGACTACGGTGCAGTGCCCATGCCTCCCTCCACGAGCATCTACGACGCAGATGGCGGTCCTGCTCTACCCGGCACCAAACCTCTGCTGACTTTGCAACCCGATGGCCCCAGCTTTGACATCAAAGACGGAGAAGTAAGCTGGCAGAACTGGCACTTCCGCTTCCGGCTTGACCCGCGCGTCGGTCCGATCGTGAACCTCGTGAGCTACGAAGACGCGGGCAAGCGCCGCTCTGTTTTGTATGAAGGCTCGCTAGCCGAAATGTATGTGCCCTACCAGGACCCGGAAGAGACATGGAATTCTCACGTCTTTCTGGATGCCGGCGAATACTTCACCAATACCGGCTCAGGCGGCATCATCAAGCCGCTATTGCCGGGAGTCGATTGCCCTACCTACGCCACCTACTTCAGTGGAACGTTCTTCCACGACAATGGCATCCCTTATGTTCGTCCGCAACTGGCCTGCATGTTTGAGCGGGTAACTGGCGATCCCGTATGGCGCCATTGGGACGAGGATACTTCCGCCGTCTCCGGCAGACCAACGCGCGAACTGATCTTCCGCACGATTGCCACAGTGGGCAACTATGACTATCTCTTTGACTGGCGCTTTGGCCAGGACGCATCTATCACTGTCGGCGTGGGCGCAACAGGCGTCCTCGAAGTGAAGGCGGTTGCCGACAAGCGTGCGGATACGCCGCAATCAGCCTCCATGGTTGGCAAGACCCCTGAAGGCGAAACAGTTCAGTTCGGCCAGCTCATCGCGCCCGGCATCTCTGCCGTGGATCACGACCACTACTTCAGCTACCGGCTCGATCTTGATGTGGACGGGGTCAATAACTCCCTCATGGTGGACAAACTGATCCCTTACAAACTGCCGGATACCGCGCTGGGCCGCCATTGGATATGGGCGGTGAAGCCCGAGATGATGAAGAAGGAAGGCGACGCCAAGCTGGATGTCTCGATCGAGCACCCAGCAATGTGGATGTTCACCAATGAGAGCGTGAAGAACTCTCTTGGCCAGACCACCAGCTTCGCCATCATGCCTGGGGAGACTGGCATCAGTCTGCTGCCGCCCGATGAGTGGCCACAGAAGCGTGCCGGATGGTCCGAGCATAACTTGTGGGTCACGCCCTACGATCCTACGGAGCGCTATGCCTCAGGCGTCTACGTCATGGGCAGCAAAGGCGAAGACAGCTTGCCCAATTGGGTGAAGCAGAACCGCAGCATCATGAATACCGACATCGTGGCTTGGTACACCGTTGGTTTCCATCATGTGCCGCGCCCTGAAGACTGGCCGCAGATGCCCATCATGTGGCATACCTTTTCACTGCTGCCGTTCCAGTTCCTGCCCAAGAATCCAACCTTGGATCTGCCACTGGTTCCTTAAGACTACAGGCCAGGCAAAGGGCACAACGAACGATCTTGGCTCCAGGGCTCTATCCTCCGCGCTACTCGGGATCAGGGCCCTGGGGTAAGTCGCATACTCATTTCCTGAGTTACAGCTCCTGCAACGCGCTGGGGCTGCCGCAACCCAAAGAAGGAGGGGACTCAACCCCCGAATACAACCGAATCTATTTCAATCAGTGAGGTCCGCGTATGCCATCATCGCTTCCTGTGACATGCACTCCTTGTTATTCATTCCGCCAGTCCTTCCGGTTCCGCGCGCAGTTAATTCCCGTCTTTATTACTTGTTTCTTCTTTTTTATCGCTCCTCATTTGCAATCGCAATCTACTTTCGGCAGCATCCTGGGCACGGTCCAGGATACCAGCGGTGCGGTCGTTCCCGGAGCAACCGTGACCATCGTGAACACCGGCACCACTGCCCAGCGTGTTGTAACCAGCGATGCCAGCGGCGATTTCACATTTAGCAACATCGAGATTGGGCACTACAGCCTGACCGTCACCGCAGCTGGATTCGAGAAGTACAGCCTGCCGGAGATTGAAATCACAGCGCGTGAGTCTCGCCACATCGAAGCGAAATTACAGCTTGGCGCATCGAACCAGACCGTGACCGTAACCGCGCAGGCGGAAAACGTCATCACTACCGAGGTCTCGAGTCTGGCAGAAACAAAGATGGGCGAGGAACTCGTGAACCTGCCTGTGGCTATCTACTCGCGCTCCACGGGTTCGACAAGCCCTATCGATACGCTAACCACTGAGGCCGGCGTACAGACCGATGACAGCGGCAACCTCTCGGTGATGGGTACTACGCCGGCGCTGCTCAGCGTGACAGTCGATGGCATCAGCAGTGTTGGCGTCGAATACTCGGGGCCGATCAACGAGATGTTCCCCAGCTTCAATTCGATTGAGGAGATTCGCGTCAGCGAATCCAACAACAACGCCGAGTTTTCCGGAGTGGCAGATATCACCACGGTCTCCAAGGCGGGCACTGATAACTACCACGGTGGTCTCTTCGAAAATAACCAGAACACGGACTTCAATGCCGGTGTTCCTCTTGCTTTTGCATCTTCCAAGCCGAAGATCATAATGAACGACTTTGGAGGAACGCTGGGTGGTCCGTTGACGATCCCTCATCTCTACCGCGGCAAGGACCGCACGTTTTTCTTTGCCAGCTACGAAGGTCTTCGCCTTCCGCGTGAAACTCCAATCGTGGCCAGCGTGCCCACTCTCGCCATGCGCAGCGGCAACGTCCAGAATTATCTTTCCCAGCTCTACTGCCAGGGAAACAGTCCATCGTCGAGCTGCGTGAACGGCAACTATCCTGTCTATAATCCCGATGGCACACCGGTCGCGGACACGACGGCGGTCCCCGTTAACCCGATCGCTGCGAATATGCTCAAGTACCTGATGCCCGCGCCGAATTATGGCCCCGCGGACTCGTATGTGAACAACTATCAGATCAACTTTCCCTCGCCCATCTCAACCAACCAGGGCGATTTCCGTTTGGATGAGACCATATCCCAGAAGCAGTCCATCTTTGCGCGGTTTTCCTATAAGAACCGTCAGGTTACTGGGGCGCCAGACACAAGCTGCACTTACAGTTTTTGTCAATCGGCAGGCAGTCCCTTGCAAGGCGCTTATAATCTTCCCGAGATCGACGAAGGCCTGACCTTTGCCCATAACTACATCTTCACGCCGAAGCTGATGAATGAATTTCGCGGCGGGTACAACGCCCAGCACACTTCTACAAATCAGTTCTACAGCACAAACCAATTGCTGCAGGAAACCGGACTTACTGTTCCTCAGCCAAATCTCGGCTGGTCTGAGGCGCCGCAGTTGATCATCAACGGATTCATGGCCACGGGCGGCGGTAATCCCACCGTGCAGCGCAGCCAGATCATCCAGTTGCTCGATAATGTGACCTGGACCAAGCAGCACCATACGTTCAAGTTCGGCGGCGACTTCAAGCGGCTGACCGACTTCGATACCAACGTGTTCGGCAACTACAGCAGTGGCTGGTATGTGTTTGACGGCTCCTCGGCAGTGGGCAGCACCATCGGAGACGAGTACACGTCGTTTCTTGAGGGCTATCCTGACTACACCGAAGCGGCCACGATCAACAAGCCCGAGATGGACGGCTTGGGATACTCGTACGCCGTGTTCGCTCAGGACGACTGGAAGGCAACTCCAAATCTGACCCTGAATCTGGGTGTGCGTTACGAGCTGCATCCGCCCCTCAAAGAGGTCGGATACAACACTGCATTCTTCCAGCCCGGCTACTCCGGGCCGGGCACGGACGGCACTCCAGTTGCCGGCGCAGTGGTAGTGCCTAACTCAAAGGCAATCGGTTTCGAATCGAGCGACTTCATCAACGCCATCGCGCCCACGCCGACGTTTACCGCCAAAGAGGCAGGCCTTCCCTCAACTCTGCGCTACACCGACAGGAATGACTGGGGTCCGAGGCTGGGTTTTGCGTGGAGGCCTTTCGGCAACGACAAGACCGTATTGCGCGGCGGATGGGGACAATTCATTGAGACTCCTCTGGGCTTCTCGCTGGTTTCAGGATGGGCGGTTTCAGCCAGTTATGTTGGCGTCTTCAACCAGGGCTATCAGGCCGACGGTGTAACCCCTCAGCTTTCTTTGAACAACGCATTTCCTCCGCAAACGCCAGGCAGTGCCATTGGTACGGCTGGTTTCTACTATGCATTTCCAATTCACTACAAAGATCCCTCCGTTCAGGAGTGGAATCTGACCCTGGAGCAGGATCTAGGACATGGGATCGGCGCGCGTTTTTCCTATACCGGCAACCACGGCAAGAATCTTGAGACCATGGTCGACCTGAACCAGGTTGCTCCCAACACTGTCGGTTACTACAACGGGGTGCCTGCAGGCACCGCTGCCCCCACCAGCTCGCCCAGCTGTGTCCTCGATAGCGGAACTGCATCCGATCCATACGAGATCGCCGATTATCGCCCCTATCCTTGCTGGAGCGTGATCCAGAGCGTGGAAAATCTAGCTGAAAGCAATTACAACAGCGGAACGGTGGAGGTTTCCAAGCACAGCGGCAAGGGGTTGACCTTTGATTCCAGTTACATGTTCACCCGTGATCTCTCGGATGCGGCTGGCGCTACTCCCAGTGGCTTCGTGGGCTCAGGCGGTAACTTCCTGACTAATCGCTTCCATCCCGGTCTCGACTACGGCAACGTGGCCTATGACCGCAAGCATCGTTTTCTCACGACTTACCTTTACGACCTGCCTTTCGGCAAAGGGCAACGCTGGCTCTCGACCGGCTCGGCCTTGAACTCCTTGGTGGGAGACTGGCATCTGGGTGGGGTAACGGTGCTGCAGAGCGGTCCGTTTCTGACTCCGTATCAGGCGACCAGCGATCCGGCCGGCACCAACATCCTCACAACGGTTGGCCAGACGCGCGCCGATATCGTTCCCGGCCAGCCGCTTTATGCAACTCATCGCAACATCAATGGGTGGCTCAATCCCAATGCCTTCCAAATTCCAGCCAACGACCGTGGCTACTTCGGTGACGCCGCGGTCGGCAGCGTGGTCGGGCCTGGGTCGGATATCTTCTCGGTTTCGCTCAGGAAAGATGTTGCACTGCATGAGCGGACGAAGTTCGAGTTCTCAGTCGAGGTCGCCAATGTCTTCAATCATCGCAATTACGAGCCGCCCAATATGCAGTTGGATTCGGGCGCATTCGGCTCCATCACAGCCCTGCAAACTGCCGAAGGCGCCGGACCTCGCAGCCTAGAACTAGCAGGCCGCATCAACTTCTAGCCGAATGCACCAAGCCCTAAAGACGATCTCCTTCGGGGCTTTTCACGCGTTACACACGGTCCGGATGACTGCCAAGGGCGGGCCTGCGCCCAGCCCGATCATAACCGCACATCGCCCTGCGAATCGAGCTGCACCAGACCACGCTGGATTGCGGCGGTAGCAGCCTGTGTCCGATCCGTAACTCCTAGCTTGCCCAGGAGGTTGTTGATATGCGTCTTCACTGTAGCCTCTGAAATATCCAGTTCGGCCCCGATCTCCTTATTGCTCTTGCCGCGCACAATTTGTTCCAGCACGTCCTGCTCGCGATGTGTCAATTGCTCCGTTCCCATGCGTTCAGCCAGCTTCTGCGCAATCACCGGAGGAATGCACGACTTGCCCGCGTGAACCAGGCGAATCGTCGAAACCAGCACATCCAGCGTCATGCCTTTCAGCAGATAGGCACGTGCTCCAGCCTGCAAAGCCCGGTAGATATCTTCATCGCCGTCATAGGTGGTAAGCACAATGAAGCGGGCTTGAGGCTGCTCCGCGCGCACCCTTTGGATCACTTCCACTCCGCTTAGCTTGGGCAGACGCAGATCGATCAGCGCAATATCAGGGCGCGAGGCAGCAAATTGCTCAAGAGCTTCTGCACCATCTGCAGCCTGCGCGACCACTTCCACGCCGTCGACAACGCTCAGCAAAGCTACCAGACCCTGGCGAACGACATGATGGTCTTCGACGACCAGTATTCGAATTGGATTGGACGTCACAACTGCTCCTTTTCTTGCTCTGTTTCTGAATCTGTTTCCGAGCGGCTTGCGTCCGAGTCATCAGGGAGCGAGAACTCAAGTCTCGCGGGACCGGCCGACTGGTTCTTGCTTCGAGACGAAACCTCCGGCGCAGGAACCTTCAGCCGGATCGTGGTCCCCCGGCCTTGTTCGCTCTCAATCGCCAACTCCCCTCGGATCACTGCCGCCCGCTCCCGCATTCCCGTAAGACCATAGTGGCCGTCAGACGTCGCCTCATTAGGGCTGCCCGGCCTGTTTTCCGTGGATAGATGAAATCCTCTGCCGTTGTCGGAAACCGTGAGAGTCACGGTCCTCTGCTCGTATTCAAGCCGAACCTGTATCCGGCTCGCCGCCGCGTGCCGCTTCGCGTTTTGAATTGCCTCCTGAGCGATGCGCAGAATCTCTTTTTCCGCATCAGACGGCAACGCGCGATAAGCGCCATGTACTTCGAGATCCGCATTCAAGTCGCGGCCCTGAGCAGACTCCACCCGCCTCCGCAGCCGTACTGGAAGAGTCTTCTCGCCAGAGTCTTGCGAGCGCAGCGCCCAGATCGACTGTCGCGCATCATCCAGACCCTCGCGAACCAAGCCCTGAGTGACTGCGAGATGCCTGGCGGCAGCGTCGGAGCGACCATGGCGCAGCAACTCGCCCAGAATTTCCAACTGCAGAGAAATGCCGACATATCCCTGCGCCAGCGTGTCGTGAATCTCCCTGGCGATGCGGTTGCGTTCCGCCATCACTGCGCGAAACTCGCGTTCTACGCGTAATACGCGCCGGCGAAAGATGAGCAGAATCAGCCCTGCGATCAACAGCAGAACAACGACCCAAAACCAGAACGTCTGATAGTAGTGCGGCAACAGTTCAAACGCCAGTGTTGCGCCGTCTCCCTTCGTGGGAGGAGTCAATTCGCCCAGCATTACCCGCACTCGAAAGCGATACTTGCTCGGCGGGAGGTTGGTGTAATACGCAGTGCGGCGCGATCCCGCATCCGTCCAGCTGTGGTCAAAACCCTCTAATATATACTGGTAGCGCAGCTTTTGTGGCGCGGCAAATTCAAGACCCGCGTAGTCAAACTGAATTCGCAATGCTCCAGCTGCAATACGCATGAGATTTCGGGAATCATGATCGTTGTCGCCCATCTCGCGATCGTCTATGGCGAAGCGCTCGATCACCACCGGAGGCGGCTCAGAGTTTGCTGCGAAGTGTAGCGGATCGACCACCGCCACGCCGCGCGGCGTCGTAAACCACAATTGCCCATTGCGCGCTCTCAAAACTGTTGGATAGCTGTTGCTGCTCGTCTCCCGGCTGCGTAGCCCATCGGCGGTGGTAAAGCTGGTCGAGTTCGCAGCGCTCAGATTGCAGCTTCTCATTCTCGCGCAATCGACCAGGGCCTGCGTTTCTAGGCGCGTGAGGCCGACATCTGAGGCAAGCCACAGATATCCGCGATCATCCTGCAAAATCGCATGAATCGTCGCTGGCAATGGGCTATGGCGCGTGGCATTTTGTCCGACTGAATTGCCCGGGATCGCTGCAAATCGACTTCCATCCCAAAGGTTCAGGCCATCATTCTGCGTACCAATCCAGAGCATCCCGTCCGGCGTCGCTTCCAAAGCCGTGATCGCGTTGCTGGAGAGGCCATCGGCAGTGGTGTAGTTGCGCAGTCGCCCCGGATGAGATCCGGGATGGGCTGCCGTGGCCAGACGTGAAAGGCCGTTGGCTGTCGCGACCCACAGGTCACCATCCGTTGTGCGAGCCATGGCGCGCACAACGGAGCTGCCCAGCCCGTCTCGTTCGGTAATCGTCTGGAAGCGGCCAAGATCCATATGGGTTAGGCCACGTCGCGTTCCGATCCACACTGAATAGTCCGGCGCTATGAGCAGCGAGCTAACAGAGTTATCCGGCAAACCGTCCTCTGTAGTGAAGCTGCTGATTCCGCGGCTGCCAATGCGATTCAACCCCTCCGGAGTTCCGGCCCACACATCCCCGTCCGGTGAAGCTGCCAGGGCCTGAATATCGTTGCTCAGCATCCCGTCGGCTGTTGTCAGATTGGTCGGAATTCGCCGCGCGTTGTGATCCATTTCTGGGGCAGTGACCTCTGCCGCCTTGACAGAATTCAAACCGCTATCCCCAGTTCCGATCCAGACTGTGCCCTGCACATCCTCGGTAATAGCGGTGGTAGCGTCCGAGCTGAGCCCCTCGCTGGAGCTGACGATGTGCACGCGTGTATCCCGCAGGATGTGCAACCCGGCAGCCTCCGTGCCCACCCACAGGTCACCCTCGCGATCCTCATGTAAGGCCACCACCGCGTTGGCAGCCAGTGGATCGGTAGCGGGAAACCGTTCCACTGCGCTTGTGCCGCGTTCTCCAACCCCGCGGTTGGGGGCGACGCGTGCCAAACCGTGATTGGTCCCCACCCAGAGGCATCCCTCACGGTCAGCGAAAATGGTCTCGATCTGCGAACCGGGCAGTTGATGGGCAACCGAAAACCGCCCTAGTACGCGCCCGCCTGTAGCTGTGCCTTGCGCCAGCACCACGGTGCGCTTGCTGGCCACGGCCACACTGCCATCGGCAAGCTTCGTGAGAAAACTGACACCGTCCTTAGGAAGTGCAGACTCTGCGAATAACCTTGTGACCGCGCCATTATGCTCCAGAAAGACTCCGGTTGAGGTGGAGATCAAGACATTTCCACCCGGAACTGTCGCCACCAGCGAGGAATGTGCAGAAGTCCCGGCCTTCAAATCGCGCCGGCCAAGGTTCGGAATGGCTCCGTCGGTCTCAGAGAGCCAGCGGGCGTCGCGAAAGACCGCCGCACCGCGCGTGGTTCCCACCCACAAACCGCCGTTCGCGTCCGCGGCGATCGAAGTAATTGCTCCTGCGGGAAATCCGCTCTCCGACGCCACGGTCTGAAAATGCGTCCCGGTCCATCGCGCCAACCCAGCATCCGTCCACACCCATACGGAGCCATCCGTCGTTTGTGCCAGTCCGCGAATCGAGTTGGTAGGGAGTCCATCCCGCGTGGTCAGCAGAACGGCTCGCCCATCCTGCCAGCGGACCAGACCGTTCCCAGTGCCGGCCCACAGGCCGTTCCCGCTATCCAGCAGGCAGCGAATCTCCGCATCAGGGAAGGGAGCCGCCGTTGCATGATCGAAAACCCGAAAGCCTACGCCGTCAAACCGCGCCAGTCCCAACTCCGTTCCCACCCACAAGAACCCGTTGCGAGACTGCAACAAGACGGAGACTGTGTTCTGAGGCAGTCCGTTCTCCATGCCCCAGGCTTGCCTCCCAAGCGTGGCCAGCGCCGTTGTGGGCTGCAGCGCAGAACTGACTGTCCCCGCCGCCCACAAGAAGGGGAGGGCGAAATACACCGTACATCTGCGCAGGAAACCTAAAAACATATGCTGCAATCCAACACGGAATGAACAGGATATGCAACCTTGGAAGCGAGATGCACCTGTCATTTCGAGATAAACTGCAAAATCTCCTGGCTTCTCCACCCAACGATGGAGACGCATCTCAGTCCTCGGGCGCAAGACGAATCGAGGCAGGAACTCTAATCTGAATCAGTCTCTAAACTTCCAGGGCAGCGGTACTCCATATGAGCCGCTGCCCAAATTTTTTGACGCCAAGCCTCTTCTCCAATCCTCCATGCCCAAACCATGGCGGTAACAAGAGCCAAGGTGCTCCCATTTAGACTGGAGTCGGAGGAATATACTTGAGCGAAACACTGCCTGCAAATGTTGCATTCACTGCCCCGAACGGACCACTCATCGCCACCGGTGAGCTGCAAATTGACACGGGCGCAGAAGTAGTAAACCAGCCCCGCGCATCACTTTGTCGCTGTGGCCACTCCGCGAAGAAGCCCTTCTGTGACGGCTCCCATCGCACCGCTGGCTTTATCGATGCGGGCGAAGCTGCACCTGCCGAAACCATTACTGAAATCACCGCGACCGGCCCTGTTGCCTTCTCCATGATCCCCGGCGGCCCGCTACTGGCCAACGGTCCGCTCACTGTGCAGAACGCCGCCAAGGTGACCATCGCCGACACCACTGAAACCGCGTTTTGCCGCTGCGGCGCATCCGCCAACAAGCCATACTGCGACGGTTCCCACAACTCCATCGGCTTCGAGGCCTAAGTTTCACCGGGCAGCACCTACCAAGTCTGAAATTGTCAGCCACTGACGCGATGGACAACGATTGCGCCGCAGGCGACGAGTTGCGATAGTTCTTGGGAGGCCCAAGCTAATTGGGCCTCGGCCTACCCGCAGACAGCAAGCTTTTGCCGCACCACGCTGGGGTCCAACATCCCAATCTTCGACCTGTAATTGCCGGATGGCGCAATCGTTAACTAAGTCTCCACCCGCAGCACGACTTACTTTGGAGCCCAGATACGAAACTCGCCACTCAGGTGCATCATGCTCATCAGGTACAACATGCCGTCGTAGTAGCGCTGTTCGCCGGATGGAACGGGCGTCTTCCATAGCGCATCGACAAAGTCCCTCGCGCGCGGAGCGGTGGCTGCAAGGCTGGCTGCTGCATTCGTGGAGACCAATCCAGTCGAGTGCCGAGTCGCGATTTCTTTGCCGTCCAACGTGTACTGATCGCCATATTTATCCAGACCCTGCGATTCGAAGAAAGCCTGAATGCGATCGCTGAGCACTCGCTCTTCGGGAGCCTTACCCCACCACGACCAATCGATAGACCAGTTACTCGCTGTCCGCCATGAATCGTAGCCGAAGATGGAAGACTGCGTGAACCGTGTGAGCTTCGGCGTTCCATCAAAGTTCGCGTAGTCGGGAGCAAGGCCGGTTACGGGATTAGTGGTCTTGGGGAAAAACGTACGGCTTGCCTCTGCAGCTTCAGCCCAGAACTCCCGATCCTCCACCGGACCCCAGCGCGCCCAAAGCTCGTAGAAGGCAGGCAGGTGATACGAAGGGTCAGTAAAGTCACCGCGATCAACGCCGGGCACAAAGCGGATCATCTTGTACTTCTCATCGACTTCATTGCCCACGGTGCGCGGACCATGCAGTGTAGGCCCTGATTTTACTGCGCGATGCCGCATTGTCGTAAGCAGCGCGTCTGCGTGGGCCTTGTAGTCGTAGATGCCTGTGCCATTCCCCCAACGCGCTGCGGCAAAGTAAAGGGCCATCACGAAATACTCTTCACCATCTGGCGCCGCAGTCTCTTCGTTCGGCGTCCCATCCGTCTTACAGGACCATGAAAAATAGCCATACGAGGGATGGTTCGGATCGCTGATGTACATGTAAGTCATGGCCCAGTTCCACAGCGCGTCAAACTCGGCCCTGTGGTTTAATTGCACCGAGATCATCATTCCGTAAGACATGCCCTCTGTGCGCGCGTCATGATTGGCCCAGTCTGTCAGATAGGCCAGAGGCCCATTGGCATTTCTTCCTACCTCAAAGTACACAGTTTGCAGCAACCGATCGCCGTGGAAAAGCTGCTGATAGGCGGCTTCTATCTTCGCGGAAACCTCACTCTCCGCGTGACCCTGCTCAACGAAGACATTGCGGTAGCGCCCAGTTGCAAACGCCCCGGCTCCGTCGTTCAGCACCGGCGGCTTCGCCGGCGTCTGCGCGATCAGGGCTGTAGCAGTCAACAGCATAAGCATCGCCGCAGACGGCAGGAGACGGAAGCTGCGATGGGGACTTCGCGTGAGCCCGACAGTAGAGTTCATACGCGCGACCTTTATACCGGGTAAATCGATATATTGCAAGTCCCGAACAAAATCGACCCGTTTCCTAGACTGTCGCTCCACAGAGCGGGTAGGTCTACGAAATGCACAAGATTCGTGCCAATCGAGCCAGAAGTTCGAACCTTGACACTTCCCCACCGCACGGCATACAGTTCGGCGGTATAGAAAGAGTTCCTGTGCGTATGGTGCTGCCCTTGCTGCGTTGGTCGGTACGGGTCTGCATCATGCGTCAATGAATAGATCGCCGGTATCGCCTGCGGGGGAATCAATTCGTGAATAAGTGGCTGAAAAGAGCACTCCTGGCATCGCTGTCTCTGGGCCTTGCGCTTCCCTCACACAGCGTCAGCTTCCCGCTCAAGCCAGAGCCTAAGGGTGTCAAGGTCAGCCTGGGCCTGTTTGATGGCCAAGATGATGTGGGCGCCGTCGCGCCTCCCGGTACCGCCCAATACGACCCGGGCCAGAAAACCTACACCCTCACCGGCGCCGGCGCCAATATGTGGATGACCAGGGATGCCTTCCATTTCCTATGGAAGAAGGTCTCGGGAGACGTATCTCTTTCGGCCGACATAGCCTTCCCCAATCCCGGCGGAAACGCGCATCGCAAAGCCGCTCTGTTGTTTCGCCAGAGCCTGGATGCGGGTGCGCTCTATGCCGACGCAGTCCTGCATGGCTCAGGCCTTACAGCTCTCCAGTTCCGTCCAGAATCAGGCGCAACCACGCAAGGCATTGAATTGAACTTCAGCTCCATTGCTGACGCGCCATCACGCTTGCGCATCGAGAAGCGCGGCGACCAAATTACAGTTTTTATGGGCAAGAAGGGCGAGCCGCTGCACCCGGCAGGCACATCCAAGCGCCTTCATCTGGAAGGTACGTTCTACATCGGCCTCGGAATCTGCTCCCACGACCCCAATACAACCGAGAAGTCCGTCTTCTCGAACGTGGATTTTCATGCGCTTGCCGCGTCCGCAAACACCTCGACCAAGCCCGTCCTCTACAGCACGCTCCAGACCATTACCCTGGACCCCGACAGTCGCCGCGAAACCGTGATTTACACGGCTCAGGATCGTTTTGAAGCGCCCAACTGGACGCGCGACGGAAGCGCTCTGATCTTCGACGAGGCCGGTAAACTCATGACGGCTCTATCCGACGGCAAATTACCCGCGGCCGTCCATTCGATAGACATCGGTGAGGCTACTGGATGCAACGGCAGCCACGGTCTTTCGCCCGATGGCAAGTGGCTTGCCATCAGTTGCAATATGCCCGAAGCACCCGGGTCGCGCGTCTACATCGTGCCCTCAAGTGGAGGCACGCCACGCCTGGTGACCGCAAACCCATCTTCGTACTTTCACAGTTGGTCGCCCGACGGCAAGACCATCGCCTTCACTCGTCCCCATCCCGGTGGAGGAGATATCTACAGCATCTCAGTCGACGGCGGCAAAGAAACGGCTCTCACAACGAGGGTGGGCATCAGCGACGATCCAGACTTCTCTCCGGATGGGCAATACATCTACTTCAACTCTGATCGCGCCGGCGGCAGCATGCAGATATGGAGGATGCACGCCGATGGCAGCCAGCCTGAGCAGGTAACCTCCGATGAGATGAATAACTGGACTCCGCATGTTTCTCCGGACGGTAAGTGGATGGTCTTTTTGAGTTATAACAAAAGCGTCACCGGTCATCCCGCAAACAAGGACATTTCGTTGAGACTGATGTCTCTGAGCGACAAGAAAATCAGCAAACTTGTGGATCTGTTAGGGGGCTCTGGCACTATCAACGTCCCCTCCTGGGCGCCCGATAGCCGTTCTCTGGCCTATGTGAGCTATGAGCTGATCGATGGCGACAAGAGATAAACAGGATCACTGCCGGAGGCTTCGCGCTTCGACACTGCTCATGTGGAATCGATAACAAAGCGCTAAGATCGCGATCAGGTATGGGAGGTTCGATCCAATGGGATTGCGCGAAGATTTGGAGCGGGTAACCGTTCAGGAGCGAGAGCTCCAATTGAATCGGCTGGACGCACATTCAGCATGGGATCTCGGTGTCCAGCTCAGAACGATGGCTGTTGACCGCAGCCTGTCGGTGGTGATCGATGTGCGGCGTTTCGGACAGCCGCTCTTCTACACTGCACTGGAGGGTACCACTCCCGACAACGCGGAATGGGTTCGGCGCAAGAGCAACCTGGTAGCGCGGTTGCACCGCAGCTCCTATGCAGTCGGCTTAAGCTTGAAGATGAAGAGCGAAACGCTGTTGGAGAAGTACGCACTGTCGGCGGCCGACTATGTAGCCCATGGCGGATCGTTTCCATTGACCGTCATCGGGGCTGGAGTAATAGGCAGTGTGACAGTCTCCGGACTGCCGCAACGCGCCGACCACGAGCTAGTGATTGAAGCCCTGTGCGCCGCATTGGGCCGTGACTATTCAGCTCTCAGACTTGAAGCAGAATAAGCCACTCCTGCGAGCCTCACTGCGGAGTTAGTTCCAGCGTCATAACCTGAAAGGGTGCGAGATGAAAGCTGTGAGGCTTACCCGTGTCAACCGCAATCGCTGGGTTAGCCGTCTCGTCTGACCATGGGCTTCGTGCGCTGTAATGAGTTGCAGCATTGGCTGGCAATTCAAAAGCCTGCGCCAGATTCAGCTCAATATCCTGCGCAACTGAACTGGGATTGCGCAGAGTGAGAATAGCTTTTTCGGGCGACCATGCCGCCCACCCGTACACGCTCAGCCATCGCGGATCGCCCCCGACCCAGTGCGTATCCACCAGAGTCGATGCATTACGGCGAGACCACTTCGCGGCTTCTGCCAGTTCGTCCCAGTTGCTTGGCGTAAGCAGCGACGGAGTGATGTACAGCTCCTGCAACTGAGTTCCTGATCCAAAGTAGGAGCGTACTTCATTCCGAAAATCCCCACCCGGATCGGTTGAAAGATGCGGAGCCTTCTGCGCGTAAACAATGCCATGCAGCATTAGCGAATTCAGTGGGAACAGATTGCCGTTCTTCACAATCTCATCGTATGTATCCGCATCGCGATAAGTGATCCAACGCTCGCGGCTTGTTCCCACTCCAGCGAATCCCGTATCGTCGCCGCCTCGCCAGATAGAGTCCGCATAAAACAGCCAGAACGGTGAAGGATAAGTGCCCGTGGTCAGATTGATATAAATGTCCGGCTTGAGCTGCCGAAGGTCGCTAATTAGGTGAATGGCAGCATCAAAATCACTGCTGAAGCTGCTCCCTTTCACAACCTGGTCCGCATTTCCGGTGCCATCCAGCTTGAACTGGTTAACGCCGTACTTTGTGACCATCTCTGTAACCGCATCATGAAATCGCGCATAGTATTTCGGCCCCGAAAGCGCAAGGCCGCCGTCGACAATTTCATATCCGTCTCGTTTCGCTGCAGCCAGCCGTTCCTGCTTGGGCGGACCATAGCCACCCCACGGAGAAAGCCATACACCCGGTGCGGTTCCATAAGCGGCCGCGGCCTGTTTCAACGGCTCAAATCCATCTTTGAAATCAATACGAATCTTCCAAAGGTTGTTGTGATCATCCCAACCATCGTCGAAGAGGAATGAATCCAGCACCACACCACGCTTCTTGTTCAGCTCTTCTCCGAAGGCGTGAATGCGATTGAGCGCATCGGCCTGCGTGTACGGAGTGAAGAATCCAATATCGAACCAGCTGTTGTAGTGCAGAAATGTTCGATACGGATGCGCCCGCTCGCGTTCGATGTAGTGCAAAAAGCTCCGCCGCAACTGCCCTTCGGGAGCCATGCCCACCACCGACGAATATTGTGCCGACAATCCAGCACCGATCGGAACTCCAATATGCAGTTCACTCACTCCATGACTGCCGACCACACTGCTTTGCGAGAGCGGTTGCTCAAATCCCAGATAGAAGTTCCCATCCACCAGCGGAGAGCCCTTTACGATTCCGTCGACAACCACGCCAGGCGCATCCACATCGATCATGCGCACTTCGGTCAAGGCTAAAGGCTTACTACCCGCCGTGATCGTGAGCACCTGACGAATGTAGTCCGAATCCTCTCGAAGTACGATGGCCCAGTCCGCATGAAACTCCCCGCCCGGCGACGCCAATCGATAGTGAACTTCAACGCCAGGCACGCGATCTGAATAGCGGGACGCTCTTGCATCCGCAGCCAGCTTTTCTACGTCAGCGGATCCCTCTAAATCCAGGTCGGAAGCCCGTAACACACCAGCCCCCGCCAACTCGATCGTGAAAGGTTGGCCCAGTTGCAGACGGCCACCAACAGCAGTCTTGTCCTCAATCGTCACGCAGCACAGACGCCCAGCATGAGCCTTCCAGCTAGCTGCGATGTGTGAATTTTCAATTCTGCCCCCGCTGCCCCCATTTTGTTCGTTCAGAGTCAGAACGGGCAATCCGCCAGCCGTTTGAGCGGGAGATGCGACCCCCGGCGCGAACGCGACCAGAGTTCCAATACCGATGGTCATCGCCAACGAGTTGCTCAAAAACGCAGATGACCGGTCAAGCCAATTCAGAATTTTCATAAGCCTCAAGCAGCCAGCTCATCAAGAGCGGGAAACCAGAGTATAGTCGATCACCGCACCCGGAAAATCAGCCGGCATGATTCCAGCCCAGCCAGAATTGACTTGGAATTCCCAACGTGAGCAAGTGTTCAGTTTTCGGCATTTACTAGTCAGACGCGCAGATGCCGAATCCCCACCAACGGCCACAAAATGGGCCCAAGCCGCGGACCACGACGCGGTCTTTACATGCAAGACGACATAAGCGTTCTACCTTGAAACGCTCGCCCTGTCTAAATTATTGAATTGATTGGTGGACCTGATCGGGATCGAACCGATGACCTCTTCCATGCCATGATAGGAGTCATGGGCCAAATAATAGACGGCACAGTACTTACGAACCGGCACAACCGGCAGAACTGACACCATGGGCGCTATTTGCCCACAAAATGCCCCCAAATT
>Ga0302324_100008609_pt1 | contig 21490 bp, 21 predicted proteins | sample Palsa_T0_1_FD_201949 | JGI IMG/M metagenome (GOLD analysis project Ga0302324, IMG submission 201949) | Peat permafrost microbial communities from Stordalen Mire near Abisko, Sweden - Palsa_T0_1 | ecosystem: Environmental > Terrestrial > Soil > Palsa > Peat permafrost | place: Sweden: Abisko...
TTCCTTGTCGTAGTAATTCGTGAGGCCCGTGTCACCGCTTGCCGCCGCGCCTCGTCGTTTGCCTTGATGATCACGTATTTGGCCGCGTAAGCTACGGAAGGCAAATACCGCGACAGCCTCGGCGGAGTGTTCTCGTGGTTGCTCATTGTTTTCGTGGTACAGCGTTGATCTTGCCATCGATAATCTACGCATTGTACACTTCGACCGAGGCTTGCGTACCATTCGGCAGAGTCTGCTGGTACATTTGCACGTCCCTTGGCGATCGCGACCGCAACGAATCGCTACTACAACCAGCAGCAGGCGTTGATCCGCGCGGGCTCGGCGTACAACTCGGGCGGCGACTTCGCGAGCATGTCGTACGCCTCGAACGTCTACGCGATCGCGGTCGGCGTCAACGGCTCCATTTCCGAACAAACGCAGACATTTCACCCCGCGGGACACCTCTATCGTGCAACGCCGCTGCCTGCCATCACGCGGTCTCGTTTCGACCGAATTGGGGATCGCCGCTCGCAACGCCACATCCGGACCTATTGGTGATGCAATTGAGTTTCAAGGAGATATCGAGCGAGGTTCTGTGCGCTTTCTTCCTCAAAGCCACCCGGAACTATGAACCCCATCGCCTCAGCCATGCCGCCTACCGACCGTCCCATGTCGCCGAAGTCAACGCCGTTAAGCGTGCAACACTTCGCGGGGCCCTTCGTGTCACGCAAACATCGATATGGTCGCCTTCGCCGTTTCGATCGATCACGCCGTGACTACACGTGTCGAAGCCGGAAGGGTCGCTGTATTCGATTGGATTGTTGCCATCCCACATGAATGGCTTGCTAGACATCGGGTCACCGATGTTCCCGGCGAAGGCATCCGGCGTCGTGAAGCTGCCAAGTTCCGGATCGAATGCGCGCACGCCCTGGATGACATCGAGCACACGTGATGGCTTAAGCTGACCCTTGTCCATGCTCGCAACCGCCCCGCTTCAGGTAGTCAATGAGAACAGCCCCGTCATAGCGTCGTAAGTTTATTAGCTCCTCAACTACAAAATCGAGGCAACACGTTCGTTCGTCTTCGTCACCCGCTGGCTGGCGCCTAGTCCATATCCTTGTGTACGTCTCAAGGAGAGCCGGGTCGTACGAGTCTCCATCGCGCTGTCGCTTCATTTCGAAGGCAAATATCGCGACAGCCTCGGCGGAGTGTTCTCGCGCAAAGCGTTCCAGTAGGCTTTGACAGGTGTCGAAAGATCTGGTCAGGCCTCCATCCATGCGGTCCTTCTTCGGTAAAATGGGCGCTCATTGTTTTCGTGGTACGGCGTTGATCCCGCCATTGGTAATCTGACCATTGTACACTTCGACCCAGACTTGCGTACCATTCGGCAAAGTCTGCTGGTACGTTTGCACGTTCCCCTGGCTACCGTCGCCCGCGGGCTGAGTCGACTTGAGGTTCTTCGGATCTGCGGCTGTCCGCTGTAGCAATGCACGATTTAAGGCAGTGTCAGGTACGTGACCCTTAGCGTCTCGGAACATGTGGCCTGCTGAAGCCCCGGAGATTGGCGGAGCGTTTTTGGGCACACTAATGGCATTTCGGATCACTGAAGCCATGCGCGACAAGTAGGACCCGATACCGCGACTTTCCAGGTCCTTAGCGATGCTGGATGCGGGGTCAACGACGAGCTCATTTTCGTCGTTTGGATCATAGCCGCTTGGATCGCTGTACTGGATTGGATTATTGCGATCCCACATGAACGGCTTGCGCGACATCGGGTCACGGATGTCCCCGACGAAGGCATCTGGCGTCGTGAAGGTGCCAAGCTCCGGATCGAATGCGCGTACGCCCTGGATGACGTTGTAGCCGTCAGAGTAGCCATCCGCCCGGTTGGGTTACGATAGCGCTATTTGCCGCGGAGGAACTCGCCTTGTAGCCGACCACCGAGAGCCCGTCCCCAACCGCCATCGTCGGACCGATTGGTTTTTGCGAAGTTGCTCCCTGGCAGACATCGTTAACCAATTCGCGGTACTGGCTGGCAAGCAGAATCCAGCCGGAACTAGTCGTGTTGTGGCAAGCAAGCGGCGTACCATCGGGGGTGCGGCCCCAAACGGTCACTCCCGCAAAGCCGCCATTGCTCGGCGTATAGTCGGCGGAAGAATCGATTTTCAGATCGTCTAATTGGCCGTAGGAGTTCGTCGTGAATAGCAACGTGTCGCCGTCCCAGTGGAGGCTATCGAGTTGCGATGCCGGCGGGTCGGAGGCGGGGATTTCGCAGGCGCCGTATTTGTCCGGACCCGCTCCCCAAGATGCTGCACCGCCGATCTTAATTGGATGGTTTTTCGCACCCCACGCGTACTGAAGCTTGTATTTCTGGCAGTCCCCGGGGAGGCCAGGCATGGCAAAGCCGATTTGCGACACCGTGAGATCTTCGTTATCGAAGGTCCGCGAATAGGTACTTCCCATGGAATTCGTGCTGTTATATCCGACGACCCGAAACGCTGCATCCGACTCAAATGAGCCGGTTACATCGGACGGTTGGCAAGGGCTCGTAGGAGTCGGAGCTTCGTTACCCAACTGTACCGCGCGCACCGTATCGAACGTCACCGAACCAGTCTTACGCACCGCCGTTTGATTCGAGCCGCTCGTCGCAAGCGGAATCGAGAAGCCGTTTGCAAACTCGAAACCACCAGTTGAGCCCGGACCAGTTGAACCCCACAGAGGTATCGCCGCTTCGCCTCGGACTGTATAGAAGGCGTTGCGCTGATTATTTCGCTGCTCCAAGCGAATCTTCGACTAGCGTCAGGTCGACCGTCGTGGAGCGAATCCGCAGCGACGCCGAAAGCGGTACCGACAACGACGGGTTGTAGGTTACCGTTCCGCGCGTCGGGCCCATCATGTCGAGAACTTCGTTCTGTTGGGACGGCACGCCGATAACGCGGAACGAGCTGCCTTCCTCGTCGCCGGAGCCTTGGCTCGGGATGTCCCACGTCTCTCCGGGGTTACGTACCGTCGGCCCGATGACGTCGCGGCCAAGGAGCTCCAGGAGGGCGATCTCGGGCAGTGTCAACGCGACCTTTGCGTCGTAGAATAAATGGCCGTTTGAGGCGATGCCAACTCGCACCGGCGGCGCCGTATCGCCCGGCGTTTGACGAACGTCGACGGCCAGTCCGCCATCGGCAGTCGCCGCGACGACGTCGATTGCGACCTGCCCTTGCGCGGTGTTGGTTGCAATCGAGAAGTCGAAGACGAGGTGACGCACCGAGGGCAGCAGTAGCGACCGATCGGAAGCGGCGAGGGCAACCGGTATCGGGTCGTTCGCGTGAGCCTTGAAGGCGTTCGGATCGAAGAGCCAATCGGGCAACACGCTTGGAAACGAAACGTCGGAAACCCACCAAGCGACGTCCGCGGTGCGTTCTACCGGTGCAAAAACGATCCGGGGAACCGAGATCGGGACGCGAAGAAAGCCGGTAAGGGCGGTATTTAGCATGAACCCGGCAATGCGCGCCTCGTCAACATGGACGAGATAGCTGAAGGCCGGAGGTGAACCGACGAAGCGCTCCACGACATAGCGGCGCGGCTCGAAGGTTTCCTCATCGATCCATACTTCGCGCAGAATGTTGCGGCTTCGGTCCCGCAGTGGGACGAGGCTCAGGTGATACATGCCGCGGCCGTCGATCGTATCGTCGGCGAGTCGCGTCAGGCGGTACGGCAGATCGATCGCCGATACCGTGCCGATTACCTTCAGCATGTCGCCGGACATACGCGGTTCCGGCGGCGAAGGCGCTTCGAGGAAGCCTGGTCGCGTTCGGTTCTCGCGCAGCCCGAAGTCTGCCGTCGGGAAGTCGCCGAGCCGGTACACACCGGTATTTGGGAACATGGCGTTGTCGCCGACGACGACGGGAGGCACGCGACCGACGTAGCCGCTCCACGTGCGAAGCGTTTGCACGAAAGCGTGGCCGTCCGACGTTCGGACCGCGATCCGCAGGCGCTCTCGAGCGGACGAGCGCCGTCCCACCACCTGCACCGCATAATTCGTCGCATCGGTAAAGGTGAAGATGACGTAAGGCGGTAGGGGGATGGCGCTCACCGCCGCACGAGCTCGGAGGTAGATTTCTCGCGCGCTGAGAGCCGGCGGCGTTGCGTCCGCGAGCAACACCGCTACGAGAAGCGGCAACATTTGAGCTTCCCCCGCTCCTATCTCGCTTGCAAATCAAGATGCCCAGCCTGCGCGGCTCTATGGGTGCGCAAAGCCTTCGCATGGATGCGGGTGACGTCCCGCTCCAATACCGAATGGTCGTTATATGCTTAGGGTCTTCGCGAGCGCGATCGCACTCACCGTACTTTGCGGCGCAGCGGCCCCCCACAGGCCGGTTGAGCCGGCCCAAGGTATTTCGCCACTCGACATCATCGAGTTGCAGATCGGGTACACGACGATCCTCGCCCGCTACTACAAGCCGGTCGCTCCGCGGGTGCTCGTCGACGGTGCCCGGACGGGGATCGCGGCAGATCTGGTCGCGCACGGTATCGACGATGAATTGCCCTACACGCCGGCGCGCGTCACGTTCTACGACGGCGGCGACCTCATCGAGTCGCTCGTGTTTCGCAGCTTAGCGCGCTACGGTTCGCGCGTCGGGGCACACGATCTGGTCCAGGCAGCACTTGCGGGCGAACTCTCCGCGCTGAAGGATCCCTATTCGGTCTTGTTCTTTCCGCAGCAATTCAAGAAGTTCAACGCGTTCTTGGGCAACGAGAAGATCGGCGGCATCGGGGCGGTCGTCTCGTTCGTGCCGGCGTCGGGTGAGGCGCACGTCGATCGCGTCCTACCCGGGAGTCCGGCGGAGAAGATCGGCGTGCAGGAGGACGACGCCATCGTCGCGATCGACGGGCGCAGCGTCGCGGCGATTGGCGGCCAAGGATTGCGCGACGCGCTGCGCGGCAAGATCGGAACGACCGTGCGCATCGAGATCGCGCGCGCGGAGGCGCATTTGACTTTCGCGATCGTTCGGGCCGAAATCCACGATCCCGAGGTGACGGTGGCGCGCTTCGGCGACGTCGGGTACCTCGCGCTTTCGCGTTTCGGCGACAATGCTGGCAGCGAAATCACCGCAGACCTTGCCGATTTGCAGGCGCACGGCGCGCGCGCGTTCATTCTCGACTTGCGCGGGAACGGCGGCGGCTACGGCGACGAAGCGACCGCGGTCGCCTCGGCGTTCATCGCTTCCGGCCCGATCTACAGCACCCGCGAGCGCAACGGCGCGACGACGGTTTCGCGCGCCTCCGGAAAGGCGAATTTCCACGCCCCGCTCGCCGTGCTCGTCGACGGCGACACGGCCTCCGCCGCCGAGATCGTCGCGGGCGCCGTCCAAGATGGCGGCGTCGGGACGATCGTGGGCACGCGGACCTTCGGCAAAGGCGTCGTGCAATCGGTCTTCCCCTTGCCCGACGGCAGCGCGTTCAAGGTCACGACTGCCCGGTACACAACGCCGAAGGGCCGCGACATCGACCGCGTCGGCATCGAGCCCGACGTCACCGTCGCCGAGCCGGCGAATGCGAAGCGCGGCGACCCGGCGAGCGACCCGCAACTGAAGGCAGCCGCCGATCTCTTGGATTCGAAGACCTAATCGCGACGCAGTGGTCTTGACAAAGGTAGCGCGCGGCGTGATGTTCTTGTGTGACATGGTTTACACGCCGCCGAAAGATTTGGCCGAGCGCAATAGTTCGACCAGACCCTATCTCGAATGGGTGCGCGGCCGCTATTATCCCAAGTTGAGTCCGTACAGTTCGCACGGCCGCTTGCAAGCCAAGCTCTGCGCGTTGCTGCTGACCTGCGGAGAACGCCGCGGCGTCGTCGCATCCGAAGTCGACACGAACGTCACGCCGGAAAAGGACGATACGCGCAGATATTTGCCTGACGTCGGATTTTGGGCCTTCGAACGGCTGCGGGAGAAGGGCCAGAGCGACGCCGAGTTGCCGCAGATCCCGCCGGATCTTGCCATCGAGATCCTTTCGCCTACGGACGACCGCCGATATCTTGCCGAAAAGCTGAAGGCGTATCTGAGTGCCGGCTCGACCGTGGCTCTGGTCGTGGATGGAGATCGACGCGCGATCGCCGTGCACGAAGACGCCGGGGACCGCGAGCTGACCGGCGACGCCGTTTTCGAACACCCGGATTTTCCGGGTTTACGTCTCTGGGTTGGGGAGGTTTTCGCTGTCCTCGACCAGCGGTAAGCAGGCTGGGCTGCCAACGGGACCACCGGCCCGTATGACCCCGAGCGCGGGTCGCCGCGCAGGCTGGCGCGGTAAGCCTCCTGAAAGTCTCGTAGTATAGTCTACCGGCTTGCGGTCGCCGTACGGTGACGCTACTTTGTCGATCTGGAGGAAGAGACGATGGGCTTTTGGGACTTCTTGCATCCCCAAGGTGCGCGCGATACCAAGCGTGATGCGTTGGTCGACCAGGTCACCGGTCAGGGCGATAACCTCCACTGGGGCAAACAAGATTTCACCGCAGCCGAGTACGCCCAGTTCAAAGCGAACATGAAGGGCATCGAGATGTCCTCGAAACAGCTCGAGGTTCTGCAGGCCGTGCACGACGGAAAACCGGTGCCTGGGACGGGCGAACTCGTTTCTCCCGATCGTACGACCACCCAGCAGTTGATGGCGAAAGCGACGGTCGATAAGGACCACAACCTGCACATCGGCAAGCTCACCGTCGACGCAGCGCTCGTTCCGGATTTCACCAAAGTCATGAAGGAGGGCGTACCGGATCCGGAGTTCGCCGCAATGATGGAAAAAGCGTCGAAAGTCGGCTGCCACCTCAAAGAAGATCAGGGCGCGAACAGCCGTGCGAGTTCTGCGGAGAAGACCGTCTGGTGGGACAGCAAGCACGTCGCGACCGACTATCACAACGAAGCGAGCATGTCGGCGCGCGACGTCCTCAAGCACGAGATGTCGCATGAGTTGCGCGATCCCGAAATCACGCGCGTGCTCGTCGGCATCCCGGACGGAACGAAGACGAATCGTGAAGAGCAGGCCGCCATTGAAGCCGAGCACCGTCACATGCCCGGGTATCAATACCAGCGCGATTCGCACGAAGCGAACACGGTCAAGACGCAAAGCGATCCCAACCTCGCGCCGCAAGTTTCGAAGATGCCGGAAATCGCGGTAAGCGTGACGGAGATTACCGACGGCAAGCCGGGACCGTCCGTTTATAAGAGCAGCGGGCAGCTCAGTGGCACCGTGCAAAGCATAAAGGTCGAGCACGAAACCAACCCCGACGGTACGCTTAAGGTCAATGGGGCAGCTACGGAGGTGATCACGCTCCAAGTCGCTCGCGGCAAAACTCAGGAAGTGCGTTTCAACGCGAACCAGTTCAAGGATCTCGACGTCGAGGGCAACTACCACGATCATCCGGTGAAAACGCTCACCGAGGGCGTAAAAGCGGGCGACGACGTCTTGCTCAAGCTCGATCGCCGCGAACAGACGGCGACGCTCGAAAACCACACGCAGGGCTACAACAAAGTCGTCGATCCGCTCGCCAACGTCGTCGGAGGCGCGTCGGTCGACTATAACGCACCGGCCAAGGAGTCCGTCTCTCACAGCCACTGAGCGCAGGCGGGACGGCCTTTGGCCGGGGTGGTATACTGAGCCGTCATGCCTGGGACCGTCCCGCCACTGCGCATCGGAGCGCACGAAATCTGGCCGCCCGTCGTGCTCGCGCCGATGTCGGGGGTGACGAACCGTACCCTGCGGGCGCTCTACAAGCCGTTCGGCTTCGGGTTGACCGTCACGGAATTCGTCTCGTCGAACGCATTGCAATACGGTGCCAAGCGAACGATGGAGATGATCGACCAGCACGGTGTCGAGAAGCCGGTTTCGACGCAGCTTTGGGGTAGCGATCCGGCGATCATGGCGTACGCGGCGCGGGTCGTGCGCGAGTGCGGCGCGGACATCGTCGACATCAACTTCGGCTGTCCGGCGCCGAAAGTCACCAAGACCGAGGGCGGCAGCGCCTGTTTGCGCGACGTCGACCGCTGCGAGGCGATCATGAAAGCGGTCGTAGCCGCGGTCGACTGTCCGGTGACGGTAAAGATGCGCCTGGGTTGGAACGAAACGGCGCTCGTCTACACGGAGGTCGCACGGCGCGCCGAGGCAGCCGGCGTACGCGCGCTGACCTTGCACGCGCGCACCGCGAAGCAGTTCTTCAAAGGCGAGGCTGATTGGTCGCACATCGCGGCGCTCAAGGCGGCGGTCGGGATCCCGGTCATCGGCAACGGCGACCTTACGGATCCGCGCGACGCACTCGCGAAGATGCGCGAGAGCGGCGTCGATGCGATCATGGTCGGGCGCGCGGTGCTCGGCAATCCGTGGCTCGTCGGAGCGCTTGCAGATCTCTTCGAAGGCCGCGAGCCGCGCCCGTATCCGGCGGCCCCGGAGCGCTTACGTTTCGCCGTTCACCACTATCAAATGATGGTCGATGAGTGGGGCGAGGCGCGCGCGGTTCCACAAATGCGCAAACACCTCGGGTACTATCTCAAAGGCTTCCCCGGTGCGAGCGAGTTGCGCGAGCGCCTGATGCGCACGCAGACGGCGGCGCAGACGCTCGAGATCGTCGAGGCGACGATCGTTCGACTCGAACAGAGCCAACCGGTTGCGGCCTGAGCGCGTGATCGACCGGGCGAGCTACGGCGCGCCGAGCCCCGAGGCGCTCTACGATGAGACGTACGAGAACGTCAAGTCGTACCTCAACCCGTCGCTCGCCCGGGTGATGAAGCTCTCCGGTTCGCCGGTCGAGGTACGCGCGAGCGGTACGACGATTTGGGATCACACGGGGAAGGCCTACCTCGATTTTGCCGGCGGCTACGGCGTCTTCACCCTCGGCCACTCGCACCCGCGCGTCGTCGCGGCCGTCCGCGCGCAACTCGATCTCATGGCGCTGTCGGGCAAGACGATGTTCACACCGCTCGCCGGACGCCTCGCGCGCGCGCTCGCCGAGCTTGCCCCCGGGGACGTATCGATCTCGTTTTTTGCCAATAGCGGAGCGGAGGCGGTCGAGGGTGCGCTCAAACTCGCGCGCGCCGCAACCGGGCGCGCGAAGATCGTCGCGACGACCGGTGCCTTCCACGGTAAAACCTTCGCTGCGCTTACGGTGAGCGGCCGGGATGAATATAAAGCGCCGTTCGGTCCGCTGCTGCCGGAGGTCGCGCACGTTCCGTACGGTGATTGCGCCGCGCTCGAGCGCGAACTCGACGGCGCGGCCGCGTTCATCGTCGAGCCGGTACAGGGCGAGGGCGGCGTGATCGTACCGCCGCTCGGGTATCTGCGCCGCGCGCGCGAGCTCTGCAATTCAAGCGGCGCGCTTCTGATCGTCGATGAAGTGCAGACCGGCCTTGGGCGCTGCGGCTACACGTTTGCGTGCGAGCGCGACGGTATCGTGCCCGACGTGGTGACGCTCGCGAAGGGTCTTTCGGGCGGGGTCATGCCGATCGGCGCGTACGTCGCGCGGCCATCCGTCTGGAACGCGGCGTACGCGCGCGCGCCGCTCGCTCACACCTCGACCTTTGGTGGAAGCCCACTCGCCTGCGCCGCCGCGCTCGCCGCGCTCGAGGTGCTGCGTGACGAGGATCTCGTGGTTAACGCTCGTGCACGAGGCGAGCAATTGCTCCACGGCGCGCGAACGATTGCGGCCGAATACCCGAGCGTCGTGCGCGACGTCCGCGGCCTGGGGCTGCTCGCCGGCGTGGAGCTGCGCAACGAGGGCTACGCGGGGACGATTATTCCCGAGATGCTCAAGGCCGGCGTCACCGTGGCCTGGACGCTCAACCAGCAACGCGTTATCCGCCTCGAGCCGCCGCTGATCGTAACCTCGGCCGAAGTATCGCGCGCGCTCGACGCGTTGCGAGTCGCGATCCATATCGCGCGCGAGCGCCTGGGCGCCCTCCCCGACATGAGCGGTGCCTAGCGGTGCCGTTCGTCGAAACGGCGATCGTCGTCGACGCGCCGGCACGGAACGTCTACGAGCTCGCGAAGGACCAGGAGCGCTTCCCCGACTTCATGCCGGACGTCGAGACGGTCACGATTCTCGAGCGTAACGGCGCGCGGATCGTCTCGAGTTGGAAGACACTCGTGGAAGAAGCTCCGATCGAGTGGATCGAGGAAGATATTTTCGACGACGTCGCGCTACGCGTCGACTACCGTCTGCTCGAAGGCGACCTCGACACGTTCGAAGGCTCGTGGACCTTCGAGGAGCGCGATGGCGCGACGTACGTGACCCTCGGCGTCGAATACGATTTCGGCGTCCCGACCTTGGCCGAACTGATCGGTCCGACCCTGCACAGGAAGGTTCAAGAGAACAGCGAGATGATGTTGGCCGCGCTCAAGCGCGAAGCGGAGACCGGCGTGGCACAACGCCGGACGGCGTAAGCGCGCGGCCGTTTGGGTCCCTTACGGCGCAGCTTGTCGAATCAAAGCTAACTCATCGGGGCTCATCGCGAACCCGGCAAAGAGTCCGGTGCTCCGCATTCTCCTCGAGAGGAGCACGATTCGCGCCATGGCCGGTCCGGTCGTAGCGCCACGCGGCACGATGCCCGCGAATCGTCGCAATCGTCCTCCGTACATCGCGCCCTCGCCGTACATGTCGCTGAGCATGCGAACGAAATACGCAAAACCTTCGGTCGTGATCGGGACGCCGTTCCTCTCGATACGATCGAATTGCTCGAGGATGAATGCGGCCCCGGCGTCCTCCCCGGCATCGAGCGCCCTCTGGATTGCGAAGACCGAAGCATCCGAAGAGTAGGGGTATTTGCGCGCCAGATTCAGCGCGTACTCTTCCGCAAGTTCGTGCCTCGTACTGCGAAGCAAGATCAACGCCGCAATCGTTGCCGCAAGCGGATCTGACGAAACCTGGGGTCCGTGACGGAGGAAGAGCTCCAAGGCGGCATCGGCCGACTGCGTTCGATAGCGGTCGTACGCCATTTGTACGGCCCTCAGAACCGGCAGATTATGGCGCGTTGAAAGCCCGAGTCGTGCTTCGAGGAGTTCCTCGCTATCGCTCAGGAGAATGTCGAACGCGAGGGCCGTGGGATGCTCGATCGTACGCGGGGCGAGAAATCCGAAATCGACGCCGAGGCCTTCAGTCTGGATCCACGCCCACATTTTCGGATTGGGCAGGGCGAAGTGCAGCCGCCAGCGCCTGCCGTCGGCCGCGCGATCTCGCGCGAGGATCTCAAGGCTGCGCTCCGCTTTGACCCATTGGGACTCTTCCCACTCGTAGACGGCGGCGCGCGCGAGCGCCTGAACGCCTTTCGGTAGACGCGTCGCCCGTGCGGCTACCCGAAGACCGCGCCCCGCCTTCTTGACGTCCGAGTGGACGAGCCTAGCGGGCAGCCCGCGAATGGTGCGTCCGCCGTGATCGAGGACGTGCGAAACCACGGAGTTTCGCACGTTCGAACCCGCGACCGGAAGGTCGGAAATCACGTTGACCGAGGCCAAGAGCCCCGCCATCGCGTCACCGACGTGCGCCATGAGCGGCATGAATCGTATTCGGCACGGTTTTTTCTTGCAATCCGGCCTGAACTCGGGATCGCGTTGAAGCAGTGCATCGAGCACCGCCTGCCCGAAGTAGGAGATCGTTTCGCGAGACGTTGCCTTCGGCGGCTGCCACGTCGATTCGCCGGGGTTGCTCGCATACATAATGACCGGGGTCGTGCGTGCAACCTGTGGCACGTCCAACGTCTGCTGCCCTTGAACGTTCGCAAAGCCCCGTGCCGGCGCGATGTCGCTGCGGCAGGCGTCAAGGAGAAGGAACACGTCGGGCACCGCAACGCTCGAGAGTCCACGCCAAAGGTTCATCGTACTCACCGCTCCGCCCACGCGGCCATCACCGAGATAGTCCTCCGGCAGCAGGAGTTGATGATCGATGTTCAACTGAATGCCGTGCCCGCTGAAGAAGAAAAACGCCCGGCTGCGCGCGGCGATCTCAGGAGAGAGCGCTTGGAGACGACGGTGAAATGCCTTTTCAGCGGTCTCGACGTTGGCAAGGGTCGCGCGAGGCGCATTCGCTAGCGCCTCGCAATCGATATCGCTTTCCGACTCGAAAACCTTCGTTTCATTCGCAGTCGGTGAAAGCAGCAACCAGATCTCCGCTATCGGACAGTCGACGTAAACGTATGCGTCGGTAATGTATCGAAAGAAGCGATATGCGGTCAGTGCTGAGACCGAGAGCGGGTCGAGTCCAAGCTTCCCGAAGGTCCCGTCCAGGTGAGGATAGCTGCTGACGCCCACGATCAGCGCATACGTCCCAGGGGCACCCGGATCGAAATCGTCCGTTCTCCACACGCCGGGCTCGGCAGCCGGCCGAAGCTTCACGCGATAGTCCGCGACTCGGCGACTTTGGCGGCGAGAAGGCGATAGAAACGCGGCGCGATCAGGTAACCGCCGTGTGCGTCCACCGGCGAGAGCCCGCTGCCGAAAGCTTGATCGGTGACGCCATCGAAGACCGGGGCGGCGGTATAACTCGCGAAGTCTGCAGGGTCCCAAACGTTCCACCAGAGCTTTACGCGCTGTGGTTTCGGTGCTTTGGTTTTCGGCGAAGCACCCCAATCGGCACACGCGAGCCGATGCAGCTTCAGCTCTTCAAAATAGCCGACCTGAGAGGCGGCGGCCGCCCAGACGTCAACCTGCATGGTCCCCCAGCCTTCGTACCGCTCGGCGTAGTAGCTCAGGACGTCGTAAGAAATCTGACCGCCCATGCTGTGGCTGAGCAGCACCATTGGTTCGTCCTGCGGAGACCGCGCCCTGACCTCGATGAGCTTGTCCATGAGGCGGCGCGGGACGCATCCGGCGTCAGCACCGTCGTCGCGGGAGCGGAGGTAGCTGAAGACGTCACCACAGAATCGCGACACGAACGTGTTCGCGTTGCGGCGAACCGGCATCGACATCCGCGCGGCGGCGAGGGCTCCACGGTCGCCGAACGATCCCAAAGCATCCTCGACCCGGGCTTGAGCGCGAGCGAAGAAGTTCTCGCCCTGCGCGCGCGGCTGTTCCGTCCGCTCTTGGACGCTGCGCAGGATTTCGGCAACGAACTCGGGCGTCAGCTCCGCCGAATCAACCACGCGTTCGCCCACAACGTCATCGATCGCGGCGGCTTGTTTCGCCCACTCTTCATCGGCTTGCACGTCGGCCGGCGCGTCTGCCCGGCGCGACTGCGGGAACGTCGCTGCGATCAGGACGTCGACGATTTGCTCGCGCGTAAGGACGACCCCAAAGGTGACCCGCGGACCGGCGCGAAGCGCCGCGGGGGCGGCAACGGCTCTGGCCGCTTTTGGATTGGCCGCATCACTGCCGGCCGCGAGGCTTACCAGCCTCCAGGTCTCGTCCGCACTCGGATCCGGAGCTTTGCCCATCGCGATCGCGACCGAATTCCCGGGCAACGACTGCATGTTCCAAGCGAAGCGTGCAGCGTGGTCTCCCCAGAACACGGCGTCGATCGCCACGTCATCCGGAGCCGCCGGGTTGAGCTTTGGAGCGACGTACCTCCGTAAGAAAACGCGAATTCCCGACCAGTCAAAGGGCTCGCGCACATTCACGCCATGGATATAGACGATCGGCATGTCGCGGGACTCCCCGAAATAGTTTTGGCGCCGGGTTTCGCGAACCAGTTTGCCGCGCCTGCCGACCCGAACGGTGCGCGTCGCGCCGGCTCAAAGCCCGTCTTGGACGCGCTTGCGGTCTTACAAGATCTTGACGTAAGCAGCCGTCGCCCGATGGAGGTAGGTGAGGCGGAGGAGGAGCAAGTAACTCGTCGGATCGTCCTCGGATCGTCCTCACGTTTTCCGCGCGCGCGGGGAAGCGCTGGGCCGCTAGCGTTCGGGTTATCTGTATGTCTGACGAATCACACATACACAAATATAAAGACTTCGACGTCGAGATACTTAAGAGCGGCTCATCGTATGTTGCGCGCGTTCTCAAGTCGCCCAGCGGCGAGGCACGCTGCGGCTTTGACAAGCGCCCCGTAGCAGCGGCGGAACTGAAGAGGTTTGCCCAAGAGATCCTGATCCGCGGTGCGCCTGCCCGGCGTGTCGACCGGCCCGACGCCGCCGCGGCGAAGCGTCTCGGGGAAAAGCTTTACGCGGCGCTATTTGCGGGCGATGTCCTAACGTGCTACGAGCGAAGCCTCCAACAATGCCTCGATACTGAGGGATTGCGCGTACGCCTTCGTTTCCAACTCTGTCCCGAGCTGATGAACATACCGTGGGAATTGCTCTACGACCGGCGCAATGACAACTTCCTCGGAATGGCTCCGCGGACGCCGATTGTCCGCTACATGGAACTTGGCCAACCGATCTCTCCGCTGATCGTTTCCGGCAGGCTGAAGGTTTTAGTCGTAACGGCTGCGCCAAGAGTCCAAGGCCTTGGATCTCTGAAGATTAAGTCGGAATTCAGGGATCTCAAGAAAGCCCTGAAGGAGCTCGAGGACGTCGGACGCGTTGAAATTGAGGAGCTCAATGGCGCGTCGATCCAAGAACTTCACGACCGTCTCAACGCGAAGGTCTTTCACGTCATTCACTTTATCGGTCACGGAACGTTCGATGAAGACCGGGGCGAGGGCAGCCTCCTTTTCGAGGGCCCGGGCCGCTCGCGACAAGACGTCTCGGGAGCACAACTCGGCATCGTGCTTCAAAGTCACCGAACCCGTTTAGTCGTCATCAATTCGTGCGATGGGGCAAGGACGGATGCGGCAGATCCGTTCTCAGGCGTGGCTCAAAGTCTGGTCCAGAAAGGGATCCCGGCGGTCGTGGGGATGCAGTTCTCGATTACGGACGACGCGGCATTGGCCTTTTCTCGCGTTTTCTACCGGTCGATTGCCGAAGGCGTGCCCGTAGACCGCGCGGTGACGAACGCACGCCAAAGCATCATGCTTGCCCCCAACTGGCTGGAGTGGGCCACACCGGTGCTTTACCTCCGAGCGGAACACGGCGATCTGTTCGATTTTCGAAACGCGGGCGGCATTGCCGGGCTGCAAACCGCCGCAACAACGGCTTCGGCTGCACCGCGGCCTTCTCGGCAATCCGGATTCGGCCCAGACGGAGATCCTCAGCCCGATCTGCCCGCCCCGGCATTTTCTTCGGCAGGGCCCTAATGGAACGTACTGGAGCGTTGCAGTCGACGCCGGGGGCGAGAAACGACGCCTACCTCGCGGGCGAGGCGCTCGCGTTACGAGGCGACTACAAGGGCGCATCGATCGTCCTGGAAGACGCGTTGCGCGATCTGCTGGCCGCGCACGAACAGGAGCGCGACGACACGCGCATCGCTCGCGCCTCCCACTCGCTTGCGTACGTCCTTTTTTGCCTCGGCGAAATCCATGAAGCGACAGAGAAGTACCGTGAGGCCTTGCACGCCGCGAATCGAGCGCGCGACCCGGCGCTCGTTCACGACATCACGATAAACCTGGCCCTCGCGCTCAGCAGGGAAGGACGAGACGGCGAAGCCGGCGGCTACTTGGAAAATCTTCAAGCGTGGGAGTCGGCGCGCGACGCCCCCGCCGGTGCGCAAGGCCATACCATGATGATGCTCGCCCAGCTCTGTGACCGGCGCCTCGGCGAGCGGGATCGTGCGAAGCAATTGTACGCTCGCGCAATCGTTAATTTCGGGGAGCCGGAGAATCAACGGTTGTGCGTCCAGGCCCTCGCTGCGTTAGGCGAGCTTCTTCAGCGTTGCGGTGAAGAAGAGGCGGCATTTGACCACTATCTTCGCTGCCTCAGGGTTTGCACCGATGCCGGGCTCAGCGAACCGGCAGCGGTGTCCGCGGCGCTGCGGCTGCAAAATCTGGCGCAAAAGCTTGGCCGCTTGGCGCCGGCTGCAGAAGACTTCATCACGTCTTACGCGACAGATCCGAATGCGGGGATCGAAGGCCTGACGGCCATCGCCGATCGCATGCATGGCAGCGGTGACGTGACCGGGGCGACCGCGGTTTATCAGCGGGCCATGTTCCTCGCCGCAGAAAGGAGCGATGCGCAAGGCTTTCTTACCGCGGGATTGGCGCTCTCGGCTCTTGCGGAACAGCAGAATCAACTCGAGATGGCACGCGACGTCCTGGTTGCCGTTCGCGCGCGGTTCGAGGGCGAGGGTCAGCCGAGATTGCGCATGCCCGAGGTGTTGCGACGGCTCGCGCGCGTGTCCGCCAAACTCCAGGATGTTGCGGCGATGGACCGGGCGCTTTCCGAGTTGGAGACGGCCGACTTTTCCAACGAAGCGGCGCAGCGCGCCGAGCTGATGCGGGCGCTCAACGACGTTGGGGTCGAGCTTATCGCGGCCAAGCATTACGATCGCGCCGTCCAGATTTTTGGGAAGGGCATCGAAGTCGGCGCGTCGCTTCGCGATGCCGACATGACGCTACTCGGGCATATGCACTATAATAGCGGCTTGGCGGAAGGTCTTCGGGAACGCCACAATGACGCTCTGCTCGAATTTAAAAAAGCCCAATCGGCGTATATGCTCGCCAAGTCTCCAACGAACGTTGCCGATGCCACGACCGCCGAAGGGCAGGCCTTGGTAACGCTAGGCCTGCACGAGCAAGCTGTTGCAACCTATAAGCACGAGATCGAGTTGCGCTCCGAACTTGCGAACGGAGGAGTTACAAGCGAACTCATCGATGCCATCATGCGGCTCGGAGCGGTCTTTAGCGCCCTCGATCGTAATCGCGACGAGGCAGCCCTCTATGAAGACCTCTTTCAACGGCTTCCCGACCTTGACGAACAGGGCCCTTCGGAGTCGTTGTGCGTAGCGATTGGATCGGCGCAAAACAACCTTGGGTATTGCTATTTCAAGCTCGGGCGCTTCGACGAAGCTCTACGCCTGTTACGACAATCACTCCGTAGCCTCGCCCTGTCGCCGCAGGAAACGCTTGCGGAGGCGTTCGTGCAAGAGAGCCTGGGCGAATTACTTGCTGCGCAAAACGATCTTCCCGGCACGAAAGCGGCCTATGAGAAGGCCGTTGAATTGCGACGCCGATTGGCTCCGGGGGACCCTCGACTTCCAAGAACGCTTCGTGACCTCGCCGCCGTTTGCGAGGGGCTCGGGGAGCTCCAAGAAGCAGACGTTGCGGCGGCGTCTTGCTACGAGTTCTTACGGGGCGCGCCGGATAGCGACCCATTCGAGACGGCGAAGGTCGCCGAGATGGCCGCACACATTGCCGATCGCCTGGGCGAGACCGAGAAACGGGATCGTCTGCTTCTCGAAGCGACATCGATGCGCGCGTCGGCCGAAGATGTGCAGCCCTCCACTTCGAGTGAAGCCGGCAAAGCCACGGCGGGAACTCCGTCCGTAACCAGCCCGTCGCTCGGGTTTCTGAGCGGCGAAGAAATAACGCACGTCGTTCTCGAGTCTCACTTATCTCGGGGAACGAGGGAAATTCTTGGCGTGATGCTCCTTTTTGAAACGATGAAGCAGCATACGTGGCTCGTCGCCACACCGAGTAAGTTGTTTTGTCTCCTGGACGATGAGAAGCATCGAGCCAGTGGCCGCTTGATTCAGTGGGAGCAGCCGTGGCGTTCGATTCGCTCGGTCGAAGTCAAGCCCTACAAGCCAAAGACCGGACTCGTAACGATCGGCCAACGCCAGAACTGGCTCTACTCCGTTCGACTGCATCCGGACCCTGACCGGCTGCGCGACGGAATACTCGGCCTGCAATCTGAGCGATTGGCGCAGGCGCGCGCGCGCGGCCCAAGCTAGCGCGACCGAACGCTTGCGGGGACACCGCGGGCGGTGTAAGCTACAGACCAGCGACGATAGCTTGAAGCGAGGTGCCATTGATGGATCCGAAAACGACTGCGCTTGTCCTCATCGAGTACCAGAACGACTTCACTTCCCCCGGCGGCACGCTGCACGAGGCCGTTAAGCCGGTCATGGAGAGCAGCAACATGCTCGCCAACACCAAGGACGCGGCCGAGAAAGTACGCGCGGCCGGCGGGACGGTGGTCCACGCGCCGATTACGTTCGTTGAAGGATACGGCGAACTCTCGCCCGAGCCGTACGGAATTCTTAAAGGCGTCGTGGACAGCAAGTCGTTTATCAAAGGCACCTGGGGCGCCGAGATCGTGGACGACCTCGCTCCCGAGCCGAGCGACATTGTGGTCGAAGGAAAACGCGGCCTCGACGCATTTGCCAGCACGAATCTCGACTTCATCCTGCGAAGCCGCGGCATCACGACGATCGCTCTGGGAGGCTTCTTGACGAATTGCTGTGTCGAGTCGACGATGCGGACCGCCTACGAGAAAGGCTACAACGTCATCACGCTCAAAGATTGCACCGCAACGGTGAGCGAAGAAGAACAACGGCTCGCGACCGAAAAGAACTACCCGATGTTCTCGCGCCCGATGGACCACGAGGAGTTCATCGCCCAACTCGAATCCAAACCCCTCACGTCCTCCCGCAACTAAGCGTTGTCACGCTGAGCTTGTCGAAGCGCCGACGGGATATCGCCGTGCACCGTTGGCCCTTCGACCGCGCGCCGGAGCCTGTCCTGAGCCTGCGAAGGGGCGCTCCGCTCAGGGTGACAGGGTTTTCGTCATTCATGTGCTTGGTGCTACACTGCGGGCGTGACTGACGCGGATGGCGATTGGGAGCGGCGGCTCAAGGACTTGTGGGCGACGATCGACGAGCACGACGAGAAAGGGTTTCTCGCTCGAATGGACGCCCTCGTCGCCGAGCTGCCGGCCGGAAGTGCGGTCGGGCTCTTCGAGCGCGCCGGAGCGTTTGATTCCACGGGTCAGCCGGATCTCGCGGTCCCGCTCTACCAAGCCGCGCTCGACGCAGGCGTGGGCGGCGAACGTCGCCGGCAGGCGATCATTCAGATGGCGAGTTCCCTGCGAAATCTTGGAGAGGCGCGAGAAGCGGTCGCCTTGCTCACCGCGGAGCTGCAGGGCGAGACCGATGCGTACAGCGGCGCCGTCCGAGCCTTCCTCGCGCTTGCGCTCGTCGATGCGGGGCGCGAGCGTGAAGCCGTCGCGGTCGCCCTGACCGCCCTCGCCGAATACCTGCCGCGATACAACAGATCGCTCGCGCGCTACGCAAAACAGCTTATCACAGACTACTGAGGCCGGCTAAGCGCCGTTGCCGCTCTCGCGGGCGGTGAGCCCGAAACCGAGGGCGAGTGCGAGCGCCGGGATGATCCCGACCAGGTGCGGTGCGGCGCCCACGACGGTAGCGCCCAGCGTCGGTGCGAAGATCAGCGAGAAGTTGTCGAGAGAATCCGCGAAGCCCAAGAACGTCCCGCGTTCGTCCTCGGGAACGAGTTGCGCGACGCGCGCGTCGAGCGCGGGCCGTAAGATCGACCCGGAGAAGGCCCAGAACGCGATCGTTACGACGAAGAAGGCGACGCTGTTGACGAGGCCGAGGAGCGCGTACGCGACGATGCCCGCGGCGAATGCGGCGAGCGTGACGTCGTGCAGCCCGAAGCGGCGCACGAGCGTGCCGACGCCGAAGATCTGCGTCGTCGCGCCGACGACGCCGGCGACCCCGAGCAGCAGGCTCGAGACCTCCGGGCCCGCGCCGAGCACGTCGTTCAAGAACAACGAAAACGACGTGAAAAAAAACGTGAAGGCGAAGATGTACGCGAACCGGCAGACCATCACGCTGCCGATCCGGTGGCGAAACAGCGTCGCGCGCAGCGTCTTTGCGGAGACGGTCGCGCGCGGCTGCGGGGCGTGCGATTCGGGCAGAAGCCATGCCGTCAGTGTGAAGTTGATCGCTTGCAGACCGGCCGCGAAGAAAAACGGGAGCGCGAAGCCGAAATGCGCGAGCGCTCCACCGAGGACGGGGCCGACGATGAATCCCGCGCCGAACGCGGCGGTGGCGAGCGCAAGCGCGCGTGGCCGCTCTTCTTCCGTCGTAACGTCGCTGATGTAGGCCGATGCGACGCCGAGATTTCCCCCGCCGAGCCCCTCGACGATGCGCGACACGAAAAGCAGCGTGAGATTGCCCGCGACGGCGAGGAGCACGTACCCGGTAAACGCCGCGATCTGCGAGCCGAGCAGCGCGCGCTTGCGGCCGGCCCGGTCGCTGAGCCGGCCCCAGAAGGGCGACGCGATGGTCGCGCAGAGCGCTCCCGTCGTGATCAGCGTCCCGGCCACCGCATCGGGCGCTCCGAAGCGCTTGACGACGAACGGTAAGAGCGGGATCAGGATTGTGAAACCCAAGATGTTCAGGAAGGTGATCCCGTAGAGCGGGATCAGAGCGCGCGGAAGCTTCGCGCTCAGCGCTTATTCCGCAGCGCGTTGATGCGGACGGCGATCGACGCGGCCGCATAGAGCGCAACCACCATGTAGCCGGCCAAGACGTAGCGCGTCATCCCGTCGACGAGACCGCGGTGCACCTCTCCCAGCTTCACCACGATGCCGATCACCGCAACCACGAACAGGGTCGCGCTCAACACGTTCCGGTACACGAGGGAGCGAATCACGGCTGCCCGTCAATCGGGAATCGCGAACGCTACGATCGAAAGGTTCTTGAAATCGTTCGTCCAGAGGCGGTTGCCGTCGCGCGCGAGCGAGACGCCGACGAACGGAGATTGCGCCGCGAAGACGAGCGTGGGGGTCGCCGCGCTCGGTTCGATGTAGGCGATCCGGCAGCCGCCACGATCTTTTCCAAGCCACGTCGAAACGTACAGCCGTTCGCCGACCCAAGCCAGGCCGAGGATCTCTTCACCGACGTCGATCGTGCGGATCGGCCGGGCGCTTGCGTCGAGTTCGATGACGCACTTGTTGTAGCGTTGCGAGAGCCACAGCCGCTTGCCGCTATACGCAAGGAACGAGCCCGTGTCGCCCGGGCACGCGAGCGCTTCGTGCGACTTGAAGCCGTGTCCGGGAACGAAGCGCCGGATGAAGCGGTTGTCGTTCTCGCCGTTCTCGCTGATAACGAAGCGCAGCTCGTCGCCGACGCAGGTCGAGCCGATCGGCTTGCCCGGAGACGGTGCTTTCTCGAAGACGCGCCCGTGCTTGGGGTCGATTCCGTAAATATGGCCCGTCTCAAAAGAGCCGAGCCATAAACTTTCACCGTCGTGTGCCAGCGATTGCGGGCGCGGAGCAGGCGCCGGAATGCGTACGATTTCTGCCAGATCGGGCAGCTCTGTCGACGATTCAATCATCGAAGGAGCTTCGCGGCCGCGCCTGTGGAGAACCTGGCGACCGGGGGGAACCGGCGGCCCGAATCGTAAGCCCACGTTCAGTGAAATTCGCCTTCATCATCCACCCGACGTCCCTCGCGGACGTCGAACGCTACGAGCCGGGCGCGGCCGGCAAAGGCCGCCCCCTGATCGAGAAGATCATGGAGTGGATGCCCGCGTACGCCGCCGTGCACGTGACTGGGGTTCGCACGCCCGACGGCCGTGAGACCGAGGGCTGGTTCGTCGCCGCACCCTTCATGCCCGAGTCGATCCTGGCTCTCCCGCGCGAGCGCGTCTACCGGAAAATCCTCGACGCGATCGACATCGCCGCGGCTTTGGGCGCGGAGGTCGTGG
>Ga0302324_100008610_pt1 | contig 21489 bp, 16 predicted proteins | sample Palsa_T0_1_FD_201949 | JGI IMG/M metagenome (GOLD analysis project Ga0302324, IMG submission 201949) | Peat permafrost microbial communities from Stordalen Mire near Abisko, Sweden - Palsa_T0_1 | ecosystem: Environmental > Terrestrial > Soil > Palsa > Peat permafrost | place: Sweden: Abisko...
GCCAACACGAAGAGATGCAGCCGCACCTGGTTGTCTACGAAATCATGACACGAGAGGCGCGTCCACTTTACCGCATGCTTGCCTTCCTTGATCCATTGCTCCGCCGTTCCCCGCTGGTTATAGAATCGGACAACGCGTTTGGCCGGACGAGTGAGGTTCGTAACGATGAAGCCAACCCGGGGAAACAATTCGCCTTTGTGCCATTCAACCTTGGCGACCACCCGCCTGGAGCGGTTCCAGCTCTGAGCCTGGTAGGAAAAGTCGGCATACCGGACCAGCGGTGCATTTGACGGTCGGCCCACGGGCCGCGTCAAGAGGGGCTCTATCTCCCGCTGCAACACGTCGTTTCCTGGGAGGCGAATGGCATAGAAATATCCTTCGACCTCCAGAAACCGGTAGAGCTCCGGCTGAGCGAATGCGGCGTCTGCTCGAAAACGACGGGGAAGCCTTCGGCCACGGTAGCGTGCCACGACCGGCTCCATGACATTCCTCCAATCCTTGGCGCTGTGGACGTTCCCCTCCCTGAGCATGGAGTGTTCGACGTCTCCAAACTGGTTGAAGCAGAAAAGTGGGTGATAGCAGGTGCAGCCAAAATGCCCGTTGTAGGCTGTGCCCTGCTGCTCCCCGTAGGTTTCGCTGACAGAGCTGTCCATATCCAGGACGACCTCCCGCAGTCGCCTGCGGTCCCGCAATTGATCGATCCATTCACCGGAGGCCTTCGCAAGAGCGGCCAGATTGTGGGGCTGTGTCAGCACCTCGGTCTCGAAACGTGCCATCTGGCTTGTCGACGCTGCCGAATGCTCAGTCGCTCGTCCCCCGACCACTTGCCTCATGACCGGATCGACCGCGAGCCGTTCCGCATCGTTGGTGTCTTCGTAGCCTGCAAGCCGACTATATATAGACTGGCGAATCAGGGCCAATATAGAATGCTGCGTGTTCTTGCCTGTCCGCCAGTCGCTCAGCAGTTGGCCGCTCATCGTTGTCAGTCCGAGCACCTCGTCCATCTCCCTATAGGCAAGCAGCCCTGCGTCGGACGAAATATTGGCGCCGTGAAATTCCAACGTCAGGCGCCGGTCAAAACTCAGCTTTAAACCATCGGTTTTGGTCGCACCCATTGGATTTCGTGTTCTCAAGGTTTCAGGAGTCTTTATACCGTTCCATATCAGCTGGTTAGGTATACACATCGTTAGCAATCCTCATGCCAATCTGGGAAATCCGGGTCAATACCGATTCTCTTCCTTACGCGCATGCGATTCCTATCCCGTACTCTCGAGGATTGAGTGATTTAGGCATTTATTCATACGTAAATCGACGTAGAAGGAAACATCGACCGCAATCAGCGCATTTTAAATAAGGAATAGAACTCAGGACAATTGAGCTCCCCCAGACGGTTTCCGAGTATAAACTATCGCTGAAATGTCCGCCTGCTTGACATTCCCAAATGGAATTGGCGCAAGATCGCCGGAATTGACAGATATTGCCGGTAACATTGGCCCCGTGTACGGATGCCATTTGTCCTTTCGCTTTTTCTCACTTGCCATCTGGGCAACTATGTTTCTCGCAGGTTGCGAGAGCGTTGGTCCGAAGGCGATCGATGTGGGCCGCGTCAACTATAACGACGCGATCGAGCAGACTTCAATGGAGCAGACACTCCTGAATATTGTACGGGTTCACGAACACATGCCGATGCAATTCATGGATATCAGCGAGGTTGATGTGGGCCTTCAGTTTGAAGGCCAATTGAGCGGGACATTCATGGCGCCCCATGCCACGGCCGGTCATGATCGAGCGGGAGTCGCAACCCTACAATATGAGGAGACTCCGACAATCCGTTACCTTCCATTGCAAGGCCCTGCATTGGCTCAGCTATCAGCCGCTCCCATCGGGGTGGATTCGCTTGCTGCGCAGCTCGATTCGGATTGGCCGATCGCGTCGGTCCTGGCTTTCGCCGTTCAAAACCTGACCCCGAACCCCCGGGATTACTATAAAGCTTACGCGGCGATCAGGGTTCTCTATGAAGATAACCGGTTGATTATCGGGACCGCCCATATAATTGACGGACAACAAAAGCAGATAGCTAATGGCGGCGATGCGAGTACGGGCACGGGTTCTTCGCAATCTGCGTCGAGCGATGCCTTGGTGCTTTACTACATCCATGATAAGAGCGGGAAAGACGCCTCCAAGATGGATCTTCTCTGGGAGGTTCTCCATGGGATATATAAGCCTTGGCAATCGCGGCCTACAGATGATGATCCCGACTACTACCGCATTACCTTACGTGCCGGGCCGCAAAATTTCACGTGGGACAAGACAAGCAAGGCGCTCACTTCTGAGAAGGACTCGGGAAATAAGGAATCCGATGCTTCGAATTACGGTGTCATGCCGTTTTTCAAGACGCGATCGGCACTCGGAATAGTTCGCGACCTTACCCACAAGGAACTCGATTGGGATTTGGTGGTTTTCGTTACAGCGGATGAATTCGAGAATAAACTGAAATTCATGGTGGAGCATTTCGAGGATGAAATTCGAAGGGGATTTCCAAGGGATTTTTACATCTTTGACCCCTGCAAGCATCTATTGAATAATTATATAGGTGAGTTCGATCGCCCAAATACGCAGGACGATGACATCAAGGACATGAATACCGTTAGCGGTGCTGAGAATCCATGGTATGATCCCATACGGTCGAGCGATATACCTCTTCGCAGCCCCTTAGACGATGTCATCCCCGCTGCTGGCGAAAAGACTCTCCAGGATCTTCAGGCCGACAAGCACGTTCTTGATCGCAGCGACGGACTAAGGCATTTCATGATCATCATTGAGTCGGAGTCGCAGCCGCCGACCGATGCTTATGTTGGCGTAAAAATGAAGATTAGGGGAAGCGATGTTTACTATTACATCGATAAGGACGATGTCGTTTCGCAGAACAATTTCACGTTGGTTTCCCATTTTCTCACTATCCAGGCAGTGCCTCAGACCCAACAGCTGACACCCACATTGCCCGTTGGAACATCGCACTAGGTTCTCGAAGGCAGACCGCGAGATCGTCGAGACTGGCACGCCGGAGTAACACCAAGGCTATCTGAACTGAAATGCGCATTTTTCGAGGCAACGCCGCCCAGAAAAATCGGCGAAGGGAAATAATATACGGTGCTCTCACGGGATGGCGGTCTAGCGTGATTCGATAGAGCTGCCGATTTGCTTCCCAAAGTGGCAACTTCCTCGATGGTTCCGCGACCTGCGCGAGCCAGCACCGCACTCCGGCCCATGCGCCGGGTTCATACCCATCCTTCCCCCTTTGGGGCACTCAGGTTGTCTTCGTGAACGTCGGCTCCGGCGGTTCCGTGACGCTCATCTCACGCTCGCCGCCCTTGGGGTCCTTCTTGCTCCGGAGGTCCTTGAACTTGATGCTGGGCTTGGCTGTGGCTTTCTTTTTCGGTGGGTTCATGGCGATCGCGATTTTGTTCTTTTTGGGTTCAGCCATCCTTCCTGGATGGGCGGCTTGAAGTGTTTGTTTGGCTTCGCAGGGCCAGCTCTTGCCGATGCCGGGAGCCCCTGTCAATGAATTGGGTTTCCGCTGGATGGTCAGAGGCCCAGCGACTTCACGTAGGCGATGCTCAGCGGGATATTCACAAGGGGGGTGGGGGACTCGTCCTCGATGAAGTACCACTCGACGCCGACCGAGCGGGACTCCCGGAACACGGACGGCCAGTCGACCTGCCCGGTGCCGACCGCGACGTCGTCGGTGGCCGGGGCGTGCCCGGTGAAGATCCCGGTGGGCGCCCCCTTCCGGATGTCCTTCACGTGCATCAGCCTCCAGCGGGTCGGATACTTTGCCATCAGCGCGGTCGGATTCTGGCCGCCGTGCGTGGCCCAGAAGACATCCAGCTCGAAGGAGAGGTCCTCGGGATGGGTCGACCGGGCGAGGATGTCGAAAGGCGTGTCGCCGTTGCCATCCATGCGGAACTCGTAGCCGTGGGGATGGTAGGCCAAGGTGATGCCCGCGGCCCGGAAGGCGGCGCCCCAGGCGTTGAAATCGACCGCGGCCTTCGCGGCGTCGTCATCGGTGAACGGCTTCGCGTCGTCGTGCGGGATCCAGGCGACCATCGCGTACTTGACGCCCAGGGCCTTGGCCTCGGCCACCGCGCCGGCGACGTCCTTCGTCAGGCGCTCATACGCGAATCCCGTGCTTACCATCCTGAGCCCGCGCGACGCCAGCTCGGCATTGTAGGCGTCCACCGCCGCGCCCTTGGGAAGGCCGCCCTCGATGACCGTGAAGCCAAGCGCCTTGGCTTCGTCCAGGCCGGCGCGCCAGCCCTTCTCCTTGCTCGTGACGCGCAGGCTGTACATCTGCAGGCCGAGATGGTCGGCGACATACGGGGCGGGCGCCTTGGCGCCGGGAGCATTCATGCAGCCGGCGAGGAGGGCCGCCGCGGCGAGGGTGGCGAGGAGGGCGGAAGCGGGGGTTTTCATGGGGTTCCGAAAAGCGGGGGACGGGGCGCCGAAGGATCACCACGAAACTCCCCGGGCCGCGCCGCGGCAACAGAATTTGGCCCTACTGCCGGTCCCACCACTGCTTGAAGGAGTCCACGGCATGGTGCCACTGCGGGCGCAGCTGGTTCATGGCCTCGTGCACCTCCGCGCCGTGGTGCTTCGAGTACCAGAGGAAGAGCACGAGCATCACGATCCAGAATACCGGGCTCCACAGGTGCACGAAGGGGCCGCCATACGCGTGGCCGTACGGGCCGTGGCTGTAGGCATGGCGCATCGCCTTCAGCGGCCACTTGAGCATCTGGAACGCGATGATGAGGATGACGAACCCGGCCCAGAGCGGGATTCCCGCCGGCAGCCCGATCCCGAAGACGGCGCCGGTCGCCAGGAGCGAGATCAGGCATGCGAAGGTGAAGAGCGAGATGAGGACGCACAGGAGCGTGAGGACCGGGACCGCGAGCCACGACCCGAACGCCGGATGCGGGTGCTGCGCCCAGTACGTGTGCCAGTTCTGCTGCCACTGGTGCGCGTTCTGGTGCATCTCCCTCTGGAAATTCCGCCTCCAGGCGCGCATCTCCACCTTGACCTTGCGCTTCCATTCGCGGTGGGCGCGCCGGTCGCCGAAGGTCCTCATCCCCTCGTAGTATCCCTCCCTGGCGCGGCGGATGAACTCCTGCGCGGTCGACGGGCCGCCGAAGGCCGCGGCCTTCTCAGCCGAGGTGGTGGCGGAGGGAAGGATGATCATCATGAGGACGTACAGGAGCAGCCCCGCGCCGTAGGTGAAGGCCAGGAGCGCGAACAGGATCCTGACGATCGTCACGTCGATGCCGAAGTAGGCGGCGAGCCCGTTGCAGACGCCGCCGACCATCGCCCCGTCGCGGATCTTGAAGAGGCGCCTGGGGGAGGCGCCGGGCTCGCCCGGTGCGGCCGCCCTCGGGCCGGCCTGTGCGCCGGCCGCGGCGGCGCGGTCCGCCGCGGGCGACCCGGCCGCGGGGGCCGAGGCGTCCTCGACGGGACCCATCTCCCCGATGACGCCCTCGACCTCCTTCGTCACGACCACGGTCTTGTTCACGCCGAGGACGGCGCGGAACTTGTCGGCGATGGCCTGCTCGATGTCGGCGATGATCTCGTCCTTGTCCGGGTTGACCTCGAGCCGGCGGGCGGCGGAGTCGAGGTACGCGCGCAGCGCCTCGTAGCCGTCCTCCTCGAGCTGGTAGGCGACGCCGTTCAGGTTTATGGTGATTACTTTGTTCATGGTGGGGATGGGTTCCTGCCGTTATGGTCCGGACTTCTGGCCGAGGCTCTTCACGGTGCCGATGATCCTCTGCCAGTACTCCGAGGTTTCCCGAAGCTGCTCCCGGCCCTTGGCCGTCAGCTCGTAGTACTTCCTCGGCGGCCCGGCGTCGGATTCCTTCCACTCGTAGTCCACGAGCTCCTCGCGGCGCATCTTGCTCAGCAGGGGATAGAGCGTCCCCTCCTGGGTCGCGAATTCCGTGCCGCCCAGCTGGGTCAGGATGTCGGCGACGTACACCTTGTCCGCGGCGACAATCTTCAGGACGAGGAACTCGAGGAGTCCCTTCCTGATGGGGGTGAACTTTTCGTTGATGTGCATCGAGATTGTCGGGCAAGCTACCTTGGCTTATAAAGGTAGTGTAGCCAATAAAGGCTGTCGTCAAGCGGCAAAATCAAAAAACTTGGGTTTGCCCTGCGGCCGGTTGCGATCCCGGGTGCTTGCCGTGCGCCGCGCCGGGCCCATTGTGGGCGGGTCCATGGATTCCCTGGAACTGCGACCGCCCAGCGCCGGCTGGCTCCGCGAGGCCGGCGCGCGGATACGCTTCATGTGCCTCACCAAGATGATCGGCACGGCCCTGACGATGACGGCGTTCTTCATCGCGTATTTCTGGCTGCTCAACCATTCGCGATCGCCGGTCACGACCGTCCCCCGGATCTTCATCGACCGGATGGTCGCCTTCTGGCCTGGGGCCCTCGTCCTCTACGTCTCGCTGTGGGTCTACGTCCCCCTCGCCCCCGCGCTGATGAAGATCCGCCTCGAGATGTTCTCGTACCTCGGGGCCGTCATCGTGATGAGCCTCGTCGGGTTCGGGATCTTCATCCTCTGGCCCACGGCCGTGCCGAAGACGGGGATCATCTGGTCGCAGCATCCGTCGGTGTTCTACCTCAAGGCGGTGGACGCCTCCGGGAACGCCTTTCCGTCCCTGCACGTGGCCTTCGCCGTGTTCACCGCCGTCTGGATGGGGCGGCTCCTGCGCGCCATGGGCGCGGGCGGCGGCGTCCGCGCGCTCAACTGGCTGTGGTGCTTCGGGATCGTCTACTCGACGCTCGCGATCCGCCAGCACGTGGCGCTCGACGCCATCGCCGGGGTGGTCCTCGGCGCGCTCGTCGCGATCGCGCACCTGCGGTTTCTTGGAGCCTTGCGCGGGCGGGCGCCGTCCCCCTAGGTGGTGGCCATGCAAGTCACCACCACCTTCGGAATCGACGGGTACGAGGTCGCCGAGCACAAGGGACTGGTGCGGGGGATCGTCGTGCGCTCGCCGACCATCGCCCAGGGAATCCTGGGCGGCCTCAAGAACATCATCGGCGGCAGCATCGGGGCCTACACGGAGATGTGCGAGCAGGCCCGCGAGGAGGCATACGAGCTGATGATCGCGCACGCGCAGGCGCTCGGGGCCGACGCGGTCCTCGGCACGCGCTATGACGCCTCGTCGGTCGAGATGCGGACCGGGGCCGTCGAGGTGCTGTGCTACGGCACCGCGGTCATCCTGCGCCGGAAGGCCTGAGCGGCCCGGGGCGATGTCACTTTTCGCCGGCCTGGAACTCGACCCAGGGCTCGGCGGGGCGGCTTTTCATGAGCCCCTCCAGCCAATCGTACTGGGGGTGCGCCGCCAGGAAGGCGTCGGCGTCGAACGCGGTCCCGTCCGCGGAGCCCCAGCGGGCGTCGAACGCCATGCGCCTGGCCATGGCCGTGTCGACCACCTTGGCGTCGAACGTCCCGGACGGGTCGAAGGGATCGTCCTTGCCGGACATCTGCGGGTCCACCCGCTCGAAGTGGCCGGCGAGGCTGTGGCCGCCCGGGTTCACCGTGTTGAGGCAGGTATCGTAGCAGTCGGCCTCCATGGCCTTCGCCATCTCGAGGTCGATCTTGCCGGCGTTCTCCTTCATGAGCTGCTTCCAGCGCACGCGGCGGCCGACGGCGGAGCTGCGGATGTCGGCGTCATCGAGGTGGGTCTCCATCCTCAGGATGCGCAGGTCCTCCGCGATGTTCGAGCCCACGAAGTAGCCGTCCTTCGTCCGCTCGAAGCCGACATACCTGAGGCCGAGCTCCAGCCGGGCGATCTCCCCGGTCTTCGTGTCGCCGATCAGCCACGCGTTCGCGTAGCCCCCGTTGTTGCCCTTGCGCATGATGGCGCACCAGGCGTCGATCCCGCCGGCGTCCTGGGTCGCCCGGCGCATGCGCGCGAACTCGGGGACGCCGGTCTCCGAGAAGCCGCTGAATCCCCCGATCGTGGTCTCCGAGCCCACGATGCCCGCGTCGGTGACGAAGAAATCCGTGCCGCTGTGGATCCAGCCGGGCTGGGTCTGCATCAGGATGCGGTGGCCCCTGGCCGGCACGATGTCGATGATCACGCTGGCGGTCGCCCGGGCGTAGTCGAACATGGTGTTGTGGCCGAGGACGATCCCGCCGTCGGCCGTCATGTGGCCGGTGGCGATGAAGGACGAGCACGACTGCTTCTTCGGCCCCGGGCCGCCCGGGTCGTCGGCCAGCTTGTCCTTCGCCTTCGGCCACCAGTACCAGCAGAGCTCCATGTTCGCATTGTAGGTGATGAGCTCGTCGCTCGTCATAGCGACGCCCGCCGCGCCCATCCCCTCGGCGATGCCGTCGATCTCGGCCCGGTTCTCCGGGTCGATCTCCGGGTTGATGAACTTAGCCGTCTGCGCGGTGAGCCACGACCACTCCATGCCGCTCTGGTGGTGCCAGAGAGCGCGCGTCACGCGCACGCACTCGGCGATCTGGGGCGCCAGCAGGTAGCCGTGCTGGAATCCGCGCTCGCGCGGGCCGCCCTCGATGTGGAGGTAGGTCCAGCCCGCCTTCTGCTTGAGGACGGCCCTGCCGAGCCATTCCTGCTGCGCGGGGGTGAGCGTGGGGGCCGCCGCCGCAGTGGTGATGACAACCGCGCCGACAAGCTACCGGAACTGGGAGAAGTTCATGGGCCAAAGGTTGGGACGGCCAACGCCCACGACAAGCAGGTTTGGGCGAAGCGGGCCGCCGCGGGCCCTCAGACGACCGTGTCGACGCCGTCGGCCGCGCGCCTCACCTTTAGGTCGGCCGCGATCTGCGACATCTTCACCTCGTTGAGGGGGTAGAAGAGCACGAGCACGATCGAGAGGATGCCGAAGACCGAAGGGAAGATGCTCATCAGCTTGACGAGGGCGTGCAGCGACTCCGGGGTCTGCACCGTGTTCGCGATGAAGCCCACGCTCTGCATGAGCGCGAGCGCCACCCAGGCTCCGATCGCCCAGCCCTGCTTCTGCGAGAAGATCGAGGCGGAGAAGATGAGGCCGGTTGCGCGGCGGCCGCGCTTCCATTCCGCGTAGTCCGCCGTGTCGGCGTACATGGCCCAGAGGAGCGCGCTCAGCGGGCCGCCGGTGATGGAGCCCAGCATGTTGATTCCGTAGATCAGCAGGAGCTGGTCCGGCTTGAGGACATAGAACGACGCCGTGCTCGCGATCGCGATCACGAAGAGGATGATGAACGCCGTCTTGCGGCCCACCCTCCGCGCGAAGAAGGGGACCAGCATGACGCCGAGGAGCGAGACGAGCTGGTTCGTCGTGTTGAACACGGAGACGAGCGACTCCCACGGCCACACCTGCGTGCCGGCGACCGAGGCGGGCAGGAACGAGGGGAGGGTCAGCGTCTGCGAGCCGACGTAGTACTTGAAATAATGCGCCGTGATGCTGCTGCGGAGCGCCACGTAGAGGATGAACGTGATCGTGGTCGCCAGCAGGACCAGCCAGGGGCCGTTCGTGAGAAGGTCGCCGAGGTCCCTGAGGACGGACGTCCTCTGCGCCCTCGGCGGCCTCACGCGCTCGCGCGTGTTGAAGAAGGTGATGAGGAAGGAGGCGACCGCCACGATGCCGAAGATCACGAACGACATCTGCCACCCCCGCGAGGCGGTGGTGGCGCCGAGCCAGCCCCCCACCTTCGCCATGGGGAGCAGCGTCGCCGAGATGATGATGCCCCCGGAGAAGGCCCCGACGAACTTGATGGAGGAGAGCGCGGTGCGCTCGTTCGGGTTGGGCGAGATGACGCCGAGCATCGCCGTGTACGGGATGTTGATCGCGGTGTAGATCAGCATCAGGGCGTTGTAGGTGACGTAGGCCCAGATGAGCTTCCCGGGCGTCGCCAGGTCGGGCACCGTGAAGGTGAGCACCCCCATCACGGCCATCGGGACGCAGAACCACAGCAGGTAGGGCCGGAACTTGCCCCAGCGCGTGTTCGTGCGGTCGGCGACCATGCCCATGACCGGGTCGAAGAACGCGTCCATGCTGCGGGAGAGCCCGATCATGGCGCCGGCCGCCAGCGGCGCTATGCCGAAGATGTCCGTGTAGAAGATGGTCAGGTACTGCATGAACGTCTGCCAGTAGAGGCAGGAGGCGAGGTCGCCGAAGCCGTACGAGAACTTCTCGCGCATGCCGAGCCGCTCCGAGGCGGGGTCATGCGATGATGGGGTGGGGGTGGCGGGCATGGGGCGGGGCTGCAGCGCGGCCGGCTGCTGGGGTTTGCTGGGGCCCGGGGGTTCTACGGCACCCGGTTGAGGTTTGAAATCAGAATCTTGTTCCCGTCACCGCATGAGGAACCAGAGGGTGGCCGTGGTCAGGAGGAGCACCGCCAGCCACAGGCGGTAGTCCCGCAGCCCTCCCCCCGCGCCGGGCGCCACCAGGCTTCCCCAGTCGGACACCGTCGTGCGGGACAGCTTCGCTTCGGACGTGCGCGGCGTGGCGAGGCTGAAGGCCACCAGCGCCACCATCGAGACCGCGAAGGCGAGCATCGCCGAGTGAAGCCAGGGCTTCAGGAGCGGCGCCTCCATGAACGGCAGGAAGCGCAGCTGGCCGTTGAGCATGAGGAGGGGGCAGACGACCCCGGCGGTGCACAGGCACGCGACGACGCCCTGCGTCGTCGTCCGCTTCCAGAGGACGCCGGCAAAGAAGATGCCTGCGAACGGGAGCATGAGGTACACCTGGATGGTCTGCAGGTACGTGAAGAGGTTGCCGAACCGCCCGATCATCGGCGCCCAGGCCGCCCCCAGCACGAACACCGAGAGGACGGCGGCGCGCCCGACGCGGATCTGCTGGGCCTGCGTCGCCGCGGGCTTCCAGCGCAGGAAGAAATCCCGGGTGAAGAGGGTCGAGATCGAGTTGTAGGTCGCGCTGATGTGGCCCATGAGGGCGGCGCCGATGCCGCTGATCGTGAGCCCGAGGAGCCCGGCGGGCATGATGTGCTGCAGGAGCGTGCCATAGGCCTGGTCGGCCTTGGGCAGGTCCGGGTACATCGCCCTGGCGATCAGGCCGGGAAGGACCAGCAGGAACGGGGTCGTCAGCTTGAGGAAGCCGCAGAGGATGGCGCCCTTGCGGCCCTCGTTCAGGTCCCTGGCGGCGAACGCCCGCTGCACCAGCACCTGGTCCATCGACCAGTAGAAGCTTCCCGCGAGGAACACCCCGAAGAACATGCCAGGCCACGGGTAGTCGGGGTCGGTCGCCGGCTTCACCATCGAGAACATCCCGGGGGCGAGCTTCGCATGCAGGCCGGACCACCCGCCGACATGCCTGAGGCCGACCACGGTCAGGATGACGGCGGCGAGGAGGAGGATGGTCGTCTGCAGGGCGTCGGTGTAGACGACGATGCGCAGCCCCCCCTTCATCGTGTAGAGGGCCGTGCCCAGGCCGACCACCCAGATGACCGCGAGCGGGTTCCAGCCGAGCAGGCTCGAGAAGACGAGCGACGACGCCCAGAGGGAGATCGAGATCTTCGTCAGCACCGACAGGATGACCATGAAGCCGGAGAAGAAGAGCCGGATGCCGGGGCCGTAGCGCTGCTCGAGGAATTCCGGGACGGTGAAGATCCTGTTCTTGATGTAGAAGGGCAGGAAGAGCGCGATCAGCGGCACGAGGCAGAACACCGCCGACCACTCGTAGCCCCCCACGGCCATGCCGCCGGAGTACCCGCTGCCCGCCAGGCCCACGAAATGCTCCGCGGAGATGTTCGCGGCGAACAGCGAGGCGCCGATGAAGGGCCAGCGCAGCGAGCGGCCCGCCAGGAAATAGTCCTCCGAGGACTTCGGCTTGCGCGACAAGAGGACGCTGGCGGAGGCGATGACGAGGACGTAGGCGCCGATCGCCAGCCAGTCGATCCACTGGAGCGTCATCGCCTCAGGCCGAGACGCTCACGTCCTTCAGGTCCGCCCTCGAGGCCTCATAGCTCGTGCTGTAGGCGAGCACCTCGGGGTCGGGCTTCCTCCCGTTCACCCGGCACCACTCGAGGTAGAGCTTCGGCCACCAGTTCTCGTGCCGGGTGAGCCCCTTGTCCTTGTAGCTCGACCAGTCGATAAGGACCTTCGACCAGCAGGCGTCGCCGTACTCGATCGCCTTCCGGGCGTCGCCATAGGGCCGCACGAACCATTCCCGGCCGATGTAGGCGTGCAGGACCTCGTCCGCCCAGTCGTAGTCCTGGACCATCCGCGAGTAGGCGTCCCCGGAGGCGGTGCCGACCTCCCACTCGAAGCGCTTGCCGGTCTTCGGCATGAGGCCCTGCTCGATGAAGTAGAGGACGGCATGGCGCTCGATCGGCGTCAGCTGCGTGTTGAGCGCGAGCGACCAGGTGAAGTTGACCCGGACCAGGCGCCCCCAGTCGATCCCGGCGTGGACGAATCCGGCCTCCCCCATCATCGCGTGCCTCGCCTCGTCCCAGAGCTGGCGGGTCATGTCGACGTAGTAGCCCCAGGGCTTCCCGCGGGTCTCGGCGATGATCGAGGCCATCATCTCGGGCACGTCGATCTCCCGGAGCCTCTTGTAGTACATCATGAGCGTCTTCGGCTCGGGGGGGAACTTCGGGTCGTAGAGGAAGGCCTCCGCGTGGACGCCCATGTTGTACGGGTCGGGGAAGCGTTCGTCGCGGCGGGGGACGCCGTCGAAGGGGCGGGGGGTCGCCGAGAACATCCGCCCGGGCGCGCCGGCCGCCGCCGGCGCGCTCCCGTCCAGGAGCCCGGCCTGCGCCAGCAGCTCCCCCAGGCGGCCCATCCACGGGCCGAGCTCGGACCGCCTCGCGGCGGTGACGAGCTGCGCGACGCAGCGGCTCCCGTATTCCCGCATCTCCTGGACCTCGACCAGCGCGAAGCGGCAGATCCGGAACGACGGATGGTCGACCAGCCGGTTCGTCCCGTCCCTGTGCCGGGAGAGCGCGTCCAGGAGCGCGGGGACGGCATGCTCATACAGGCCCACCAGCAGGGCCGCGGTGTCCGGCGCGGACGCGACCTCGTCGAAGAAGATGTCGAGCGCCTTGTCCGGGGGGTTGTCGAGCCCGAGCGGCGGCTCGCGCATCTCGCCCACGCGCTTGCGCCAGGCCGCCGCATGCTCGGCGCAGTAGTGGGAATGCAGGCTGAAGCCCATCTTGAGCTCATAGACCGGCTCGGCGGTCAGGCGCCGGATGAAGATCTCGTGCAGCCTCCTGAAGGCCCAGTGCTGGCGCTTCAGCCGCCTCACGCATTCGTCGACGGAGAAGCCGATGCGCGCCGCCTCCGGGACGGTGCAGATGCCGGCCATGGGCGGCAGGTCCCTGTAGGGACGGTAGCTTTCGGGGGTGGTCATGTGGGATGGCGGGGTTTGGGCGGCCGCGCCGGCTTCGCGCCGTTACTTGTAATAGATGCCGAGGGTGTCGATGAGCCTGGACTGGAGCTGCCCCACGTCGAGGGCGCCGGAATAGCGGTAGAGAACCTTGCCGCCGGGCGCGATCACGACCGTGTACGGGTAGCCGCCCGGCCACTGCGGGTCGAGGGCCTGCGCCAGGGCGTCGGCGCCCGCCCCGGAATAGAGATAGTTGTTGGTCTTGCGGCCCTGCTTCTCCAGCGCGGCCTTCGCGCCGGGCGGGACCGCGGCGTGCTCGCGCTCGAGGAAGCGCAGCGCCTTGTCCGCGTCCTTCGGTTCGTCGACGCTGACCGTGATCAGGTCGAAGTCCCGGCTGTTGAGCCGGCGGGAGATCGAGACCAGCCCCGGGAACTCCTCGACGCAGGGCACGCACCAGGTCGCCCAGAGGTTGATCACCCGCAGGCGGTCCGTGGGGTTGTGCGCCAGCGCCGCGATCCCGGCGGCGTCGATCGGCTCCAGCGACACAGGCATGTTCCTCCATGCCTCGTTTCCCTCGGCCACCTCGCCCTTCTTCGTCAGCCACTTGGTCGAGCAGCCCATAGGCCGGGTCGTCTCGACCGGGACCGGCCGGCCCGCCAGGAGCGCCTCCACGGCGTTGGCGCCGTCGGTCGAGTGGACCGAGGCCGGATCGGCCACCTGCGAGTCGTCGAAGCGGCCCTTGTAGCGCAGCCGCCGCTCCCCGTCGAAGACGAAGAGGTCGGGCGTGCAGAGGCAGCCGTACGCCATGGCGGTGGCCTGGGTGCCCCCGTCATAGAGGTAGGGGAAGTTGAAGCCCCGCTCCTTCGCGTAGAGCTTCATGTCCTCGTAGCTGTCGCTGTACTTGCTGTACCCGAGCTCGTCGATCCGCAGGCCCTCGAGGCTGTTCGGGTTGATCGCCACCACCGCCACGCCCTTTCCCTTGAGGCCGGCCACGAAGGGGATGAACCGGGTCTCGGCCGCGTGCGAGACGGGGCAATGGTTCGAGAGGAAGACCACGATCAGGATCGGAGAGTCCTGGTAGTCGGCGAGGGTGTGCGTCTTCCCGTCGATCCCGAGGAGCGAGAAGTCCGGGGCACGGTCGCCGATCTGGAGCGGGTGAAACCCGGGTGGGTTGTTGTCGTATTCGCCGGCGTCCGCGGCCGGGACCGCGAACGGCCCGCCCGCGACGAGGCCGAAGGCCATGAAACCGAGGAGGGGTAATTTCATGTCCCTCGACCTTGCGCCGCATCGGCCGTCGGGGCAAGCCGAACGCTTCGGCCGCGGCGCGCGGGGTTCGGATGCCCGCCGGGCGGGCGCAGCCGGGCCCGAATCGCGGCACCGGCTTGCCTCCGGCGCCGAGCTGGTCAAGGATCCTAAGATGAGAACGCCCGCCCTCGTCATGCTCGGCCTCCTTTCCGCCCGCGGGTCCCTGGCGCAGGACGCCCCCGCCGATCCCAACCTCTGGCTGGAGGACGTGACGGGCGAGCGCGCGCTCGACTGGGTGCGCGCCCAGAACGCGATCACGCAGAAGGAGCTTGAGGCGTCGCCCGACTTCAAGCCGATCCACGACCGGCTGCTCGCGATCTACGACTCGAAGGAGCGCATTCCCTACGTCTCCAAGCGCGGCGACTACTACTACAACTTCTGGCGCGACGCCCAGCACACCCGCGGCATATGGCGGCGGACGTCGCCCGAGGAATACCGCAAGAGCGAACCCGCGTGGGAGACGGTGCTCGACCTCGACGCGCTCGCCGCGGGCGAGAAGGAGAACTGGGTGTGGAAGGGCGCGAGCGTCCGCTATCCGGACTACACGCGGGCCCTCGTCAGCCTCTCGCGCGGCGGCGCCGACGCCGACGTCGTGCGCGAGTTCGACCTCTCGGCGAAGGCGTTCGTCAGCGACGGCTTCGTGCTGCCCGAGTCGAAGCTCAAGGTGGCCTGGCGCGACCGCGACAGCATCTACGTCGCCACCAATTTCGGGGAGAACACGATGACCGACTCGGGCTACCCGCGCATCGTCAAGCTGTGGCTGCGCGGCACGCCGCTCGACCAGGCGGCCGTCGTCTTCGAGGGGCAGAAGGCGGATGTCGCCGTGAACGCCCTCGTGTCGGACGAGCCGGGATTCCACCGCGAATTCATCGAGCGCTCCATCACGTTCTACACCTCGGAGAACTACCTGGTCGACGGCGGCAAGCTGGTCCGGCTCGAGATTCCGGCCGATTCCACCTGCGACAGTTTCCGCGACCAGCTTACCGTGACGCTGCGGACGGACTGGACCGTGGGGGGAAGGACCTATCCCGCGGGCGCGCTGTTGGCGATCGCATGGGACAAGTTCCTCGCCGGCGGGCGCGACTTCGCCGTGCTCTTCCATCCCGGCCCGCGCGTCGCGCTGGACGCGGTCAGCGGAACGCGGCACCACCTCATCGTCAACGAGCTCGATAACGTCCGCAACCGGCTCTACGTCCTCACGCCGGAGGCGGACATGAGTTGGTCGCGCGTGGCGCTCCCGGCACCGGAGTTCGGGACGACCGCGGTCACCGCCGTCGAGCGGGAATCCGACGACTATTTCATGACCGCCACCGATTTCCTGACGCCCTCGAGCCTCTACGTCGGAACCGTGGGCACGCCCGGCCAGACCCTCCTGAAGCAGCTGCCCGCATACTTCCCGGCCGACGGGCTCGAGGTCACGCAGCACGAGGCGGTGTCGAAGGACGGCACGCGCATCCCGTACTTCGAGGTCGCGCGCAAGGGCCTCGCGGCCGACGGCTCGGCGCCCACGCTGCTCACCGGCTACGGCGGCTTCGAGATCTCGATGACCCCGTATTACAGCGGGGGGGTCGGCGCGGCGTGGCTCGAGCGCGGGGGCGTCTACGTGCTCGCGAACATCCGCGGCGGAGGGGAGTTCGGCCCGGCGTGGCACCAGGCCGCCGTTAAGGAAAAGCGCCAGCACACCTACGACGACTTCATCGCGGTCGCCGAGGACCTCGTCAAGCGGCAGGTGACGACGCCGAAGCACCTCGGCATCATGGGCGGCAGCAACGGCGGCCTCCTCATGGGAGTCATGCTCACGCAGCGCCCCGACCTTTTCGGCGCCGTCGTCTGCCAGGTGCCCCTCCTCGACATGCGCAGGTACAGCCACCTGCTCGCGGGGGCGAGCTGGATGGGCGAGTACGGCGATCCCGACATCCCCGCGGAGTGGGCCTACATCAGCAAGTATTCCCCGTACCAGAACACCCGTGCGGACGTGAAATACCCGCGCGTGCTCTTCCTCACCTCGACGCGCGACGACCGGGTGCACCCGGGCCATGCGCGCAAGATGGCCGCACGGCTGGAGGAGGAGCACCACGACGTCCTCTATTACGAGAACATCGAGGGTGGCCATTCCGCCGGGGCCAACAACAAGGAGCAGGCGTACTTCTTCGCGCTCTCCTACACGTTCCTGCTGAACCAGCTGCGGTAGAATATATGATAGGGCGGGCGCAGGCAGGCATTTGGATCAGGAAATAAACGAGTTCGCATTCAAGCGCTCCGGCGGCTCGCCTCAGGGTTAGGCATTATCTCTATCGGACTTGCCGAGTTTTATGAGCGGACTACCTTTGTTCTTGCCGTGGTCTGTTTTTCGGACCATTATTAGACCATGCTGAAAACACTCACGGTTTCACAGGCGAAGGCCAAGCTGGGCCAACTCCTCGACAAGGCTGGCGATGGGCAAAGCGTCTATGTCAGGCGCAAGGAGCGGCTTTTCCGTATCGAGCCCGTAACGGAGATCGAACCTATCCCCAACCGCCCCTTTGGGTACTTTGCTATTGAGGCAGATGACCCAATGATAGCGCTCGCCAATTCGGCCCCAGCCAGCTTCTCCCCGCCACGATGATCCCCGTTCGGCAATGGGACATCGTGCGGTTTCGCATCCGCCCGCAAGATCGGGATCTTCATCCCGGGATCGTTCTCTCGGGAGAGGAATGGTGCGCTTCCGCCCACATGACGAACCTGAACGTCCTGGCGTGCTCCAAACGCGTACCTCGCGACCAGGTGAAGCCCCATCAGGTGGTTCTAAACGGAGTCGATGGGTTGGAATTCCAAACAACCGTCGATGCTCGGTTCCTATATGTCATCACAAAGGACGGCATATCAGAGGTAATCGGCCGTGTCTCTCCGGAGCGACGCAGGATCATTGGCCGGCGGATAATCGAGGTCCTGCGCCTGTTGCTTTAGCGCAACGGCTAACGCAACCCGATAAATCGAATACCGGAAACCTTTCACGCTGTTTTGGTTAACTCCTCAGGACGGATTGTCGCCAAGGCTGCGAAGAGATGCCCGCAGCCTTACAATACTGTCATTTTCCCGAAAGGCCCGGGAAAGGAGGGCGTGCGACCTTGGGCGACACCCATGAACAACGCTTCTCGCTCCATCCTCCTCAGGCGCGCCTCGATCGGCGCGGCCTTTGCACTCGCCGCCGCGGGGCTGCTCGCCGCCGTCGACGCGGACCAGCCCTCCGCCCACAGCCTCGTCCTCAAGCGGGACAACCAGGAGGTCAACCGCGGTCCGCTCGAGTCCTCGAGCTTTGCCGGCGTCGTCAAGCGCGTCGCCCCGAGCATCGTGAAGATCACGGTCCAGATCAGTCCGAGGCACGCCTCGATGAACAGCGGCGAGGACGGCGAGAACCCGGGCATGAACAACCCGCTCTTCCGCCAGTTCTTCGGCAACCGCCTTCCCTCCCTCCCGGAAACCCCCGAAAGCGGGCTCGGCTCGGGCGTCATCGTCAGCCCCGACGGCTACATCGTCACGAACAACCACGTCGTCGACGGGGCCAAGCAGGTCACCGTCGTCCTGTCCGACGGACGCGAGCTTTCGGCCCGCGTCGTGGGACGCGACCCCCAGACCGACATCGCGGTCGTCAAGGTCTCGGGCCGGGACCTGCCGGCCATCACGTTCGCGTCGAGCGGCAAGGTGGAGGTCGGAGACCGGGTGCTCGCGATCGGAAATCCCTTTGGCATCGGCGAGACCGTCACGACGGGCATCGTGAGCGCGACCAGCCGCCGTGCGGGCATCGGGCTCGCCTATGAGGACTTCATCCAGACCGACGCGGCCATCAACCCGGGCAATTCCGGCGGGGCGCTCGTCGACGTCGAGGGACGCCTGGTGGGCATCAACACCGCCATCCTCAGCCGCAGCGGCGGCTTCCAGGGCGTGGGCCTCGCGGTTCCGGCCGACCTGGTCGGCAACGTCGTCGACAACCTCGTCGCCCACGGCAAGGTGGTGCGCGGATACCTCGGCGTCGGGATCCAGGACCTCACGCCCGGCCTCGCCGATTCATTCGGGATCAAGGCCCAGAGCGGCGCCCTGATCACCGATGTTAGGCCCGGCACCCCGGGGGCCCGCGCCGGCCTCAAGAGCGGCGACGTCGTCACCGCGATCGACGGGCAGCCGGTCGATTCCGCAAGCCGCCTGAGCCTCTCGGTCGGCGAGACCGCGCCCGGCACGAAGCTGACCCTCGACGTCCTGCGCGACGGCAAGACCGAGCAGGTCGCCGTGACGACCGCGAGCAAGCCGTCCGGCGACGGACGCGGCGACGACGGGCAGTCCATGTCCCCGGGCGACGACCAGGGCGTCCTGAACGGCGTCGGGGTCGGCGACATCGACAGCAGCGCCCGGCGCGATCTCAACCTTCCCGAGCGGCTTTCCGGCGCGGTCATCACCGGCGTCGACCCGGCCTCGGCCTCCGCCCGCGCGGGCCTGCGCGAAGGCGACGTGATCCTCGAGATCAACCGCCACCCGGTCGATTCCGCGAAGTCCGCGGTGGACCTGAGCGTGAGCGCCACGGGCAAGAAGACGCTCCTCAAGCTCTGGTCGCACGGGAACACCGTCTACGTGATCGTCGACGAGACGGCCTCCGCCGAGGCCGCGCCCTGATCCCCTCCATTTGCCAGGTGTAGTAGGTGGTTTGTGTTGGACACCGGCTCCGTTTAGCGGGCCGGTGTCTTTCTTTTGACGCCAATCCCCCCTTTGCAAGAAATGCGCATTCATACACACTAGCCCCATGCGCGTCCTAGTCGTTGAAGATGATGCCAAGATCGCCTCGTTCGTCGTGCGCGGGCTGAAGCAGGCCGGCTACGCGGTCGACCACGCCCCGGACGGGGAGACCAGCCTTGGCCTGGCCGAGTGCACCGGGTACGACGCCGCGATCGTGGACGTGATGCTGCCGGGCCTGGACGGCCTCAGCGTCGTGCGCAGGCTCAGGGCCGCCCGGAGCCGGATGCCCGTCCTCTTCCTCAGCGCGAAGAGCGCGGTCGGGGACCGGGTCCGAGGCCTGGAGAGCGGCGCCGACGACTACCTGACGAAGCCGTTCGCCTTCTCGGAGCTGCTCGCGCGGATCCAGGCGCTGATCCGGCGCGCCACGAACGCCCCAGACGCCACGCGCATCGTGGCGGGGGACGTCTCGCTCGACCTGGTGACCCGCGAGGTCACGAGCGCGGGGAAGGCCGTCGAGCTGCAGCCCAGGGAGTTCTCGCTCCTCGCGTTCCTCCTCAGGCACTCCGGCCACCCCGTGAGCAAGACGAAGATCCTCGAGCAGGTCTGGGACTACAGCTTCGATCCGCAGACCAACGTGGTGGACGTGGTCATGCACCGGCTGCGGGCCAAGATCGATCCCGACCATGCGCGGATCGAGACCCTCCGGGGCGTGGGCTACGTGTTCCGTCCCCATGCTTGAGCGGTTCCGGCAGTCCCTGGCGATCCGGCTCGCCGCGATCTACGCGCTCGTCTTCGCGGCGGGGGCGGCCGCGCTCTTCGGGGTCCTTTACTGGGTGCTTGCCCATTCGCTGGAGGCGAGGGACCGCGAGGCGGTCGAGCTTCGGGCGGAGAACCTGGCGCGGGCGTACGAGGCCGGGGGACCCCTCGGCGTTCGGCAGCGCCTGGACGCGGACACGTCTCCCGACGCCCGCTCGCTCTTTGTGCGCCTGATGGCCACGGACGGCACCACGCTGTTTGCGACCGTCCCGGCCGACTGGGTCGACCCGCAGGTGGAGCGGCGCCTTGTCCCCGACGGCTGGGGCGGGTGGCGCACCCAGGAAATCCACTCGGTCCGCATCCCGCGGGACGCCGTGCGCGACTTCGCCGTCGCCTCGCGCATCCTCCTTGACGGGCGGCTGATCCAGGTCGCGCGGAGCACCGACAGCCGTGCGGTCCTCCTTGCGCCGCTCCGGAAGGCCTTCGCCGGCGTGGGGGCGGTCGCGCTCTGCCTCTCGCTGACGGCGGGCACGTTCCTCGCCTGGCGCGCGACCCGGCCGCTGCGGCAGGTCGCCGAGACGGCGCGCCGCATCCTGGACGAGGACGACCTCTCGGCCCGCGTCCCCGCCCCCGGCGGCAGCGGCGAGCTCGCGGTGCTCGCCCGCCAGCTGAACACGCTCCTGGACAAGAACGCGACGCATGTGCGCGTGCTCCGCGAGACCCTCGACGACCTGGCGCATGACATGCGCACGCCGCTGACGCGCCTGCGCGGCACGGCGGAGCTCGCCCTTCGGGACGGGGGCAACCCGGCCGAGGCGCGGTCGGCCCTTGCGGCCTGCATCGACGAGACGGACCGGGTCCTTCACCTGCTCGAGGTGCTGCTCGACGTGTCGGCCGCCGAGGCCGGCGCGCTCACGCTGCGGCGCGAGCGGCTGGACCTTCGCGCCCTGGCGACCCGCGCGGCGGACCTGTACCGCGAGGTCGCCGAGCAGAAGAACATCCGGATCGAGCCGGACCTTCCCGCGCCGGCGGAAATGGAGGGCGATCCCGTCCGCCTGGGACAGGCCCTCTCCAACCTCGTCGACAACGCCCTGAAGTACACGCCGGAAGGGGGCCGGGTCTCCATCGCGGTGGCTGCGGAGCCCGGAGCGGTGACCGTGACGGTGGACGACACCGGCCCGGGCGTTCCGGCGGCCGAGCGCGATGCGGTCTGGCGCCGGCTTTATCGCGGGGACGCCAGCCGCTCGCAGCGCGGACTGGGCCTCGGGCTCACCCTGGTGCGCGCGGTGGCCGAGGCGCACGGGGGCTCCGCGACGGTCGGCGACGCACCGGGCGGGGGCGCCCGGTTCCAGCTGCGGTTTCCCGTGGGTTAGATGA
>Ga0302324_100008613_pt1 | contig 21486 bp, 14 predicted proteins | sample Palsa_T0_1_FD_201949 | JGI IMG/M metagenome (GOLD analysis project Ga0302324, IMG submission 201949) | Peat permafrost microbial communities from Stordalen Mire near Abisko, Sweden - Palsa_T0_1 | ecosystem: Environmental > Terrestrial > Soil > Palsa > Peat permafrost | place: Sweden: Abisko...
ACGAGAACATCAACTCGCAGCCGTTCATGCACTGGCGCGACCGGTTCCTGTACGTGATCGATGCCGTCAACAAGGCCAGCGCCGCCACCGGCGAGGTCAAGGGCTCGTACCTGAACGTCACCGCCGCCACGATGGAGGACATGTACGAGCGCGCCGAGTTCGCCAAGGAGCTCGGCTCGGTCATCGTGATGATCGACCTGGTGGTCGGCTGGACCACCATCCAGAGCATGTCCAACTGGGCGCGGCGCGCTAACATGATTCTGCACCTGCACCGCGCCGGTCACGGTACCTACACGCGCCAGAAGAGTCATGGCGTGAGCTTCCGGGTGATCGCCAAGTGGCTGCGCCTGGCAGGCGTGGATCACATGCATGCCGGCACCGCGGTCGGCAAGCTGGAAGGCGACCCGCCGACGGTGCAGGGTTACTACGACGTGTGCCGCGAAAGCTACAACAAGCAGAACCTGGCGCGCGGACTGTACTTCGACCAGGACTGGGCCGACCTGAAGAAGGTCATGCCGGTCGCCTCGGGCGGCATCCACGCCGGTCAGATGCACCAGCTGCTCGATCTGTTCGGCGACGACGTGGTGCTTCAGTTTGGCGGCGGCACCATCGGCCACCCGGCCGGCATCCAGGCCGGCGCCGTGGCCAACCGCGTGGCACTCGAGTCGATGGTCAAGGCGCGCAACGAGGGCCGTGACATCAGGAACGAGGGACCGGAGATCCTGCGCCGCGCGGCCAAGTCCTGCAGCCCGCTGCAGCAGGCACTCGATACCTGGGGCGAGATCAGCTTCAACTACGCCCCCACCGATACCGCCGACACCACGGCCACCGCGGCCGTGTCAGTCTGATCTGCCAAGGAGACCGCCAGCATGATGACCAACGCCGTAGGCCGCATCACCCAGGGGCAGTTCAGCTTCCTGCCCGATCTCACCGATGCGGAAATCGCGCTGCAGATCGAATACGGCCTCCGTAAAGGCTTTGCCTGGAGCGTCGAGTACACCGACGATCCGCATCCGCGCAACACCTACTGGGAGATGTTCGGCATGCCGATGTTCGAACTGAAGGATTCGGCCGGCGTGATGCTGGAGCTGCAGAACTGCCGAAAGACCTTTCCCAAGCACTACATCAGGCTGATGGCATTCGACTCGACCCGCAATATAGAAAGCATCGCGATGAGCTTCATCGTCAACCGGCCGGAGAAGGAGCCCGGCTTCGGGCTGGTGCGCCAGGAATCCAACGGTCGCACCATCCGATACACCGTGCACAGCTACGCGACCGACGCACCGGAAGGCGAGCGCGACAGCGGCTGACATGGCCTCACCCAAGTACACCATTCCCGGGGCCACCCCGCCGCCGGCGGGCAACGCGGCCGCGAATATGGCCGCCGCGGGCGTGCAGCCTGACAGCGCGTCCGGCGCCGCGGCGAGTGATGCCGGTGGCATGCGCACCGTGAACCAGGTGCTGGCGCACAGCCAGGCCGGAGCGGTCATGGATGAACTGGAGCGCGATCTGATCGGGCTGGCGCCGGTCAAGGCGCGCATCCGCGACATTGCCGCGCTGCTGGTGATCGACAAGCTGCGCATGAATCTTGGGCTGCAGGCGCAGGCGCCCAGCCTGCACATGTCGTTCACCGGCAATCCGGGCACCGGCAAGACCACCGTGGCGCTGCGCATGGCGGAAATCCTGCATCGGCTCGGCTACGTGCGCAAAGGTCACCTGGTGGCGGTGACACGCGACGACCTGGTCGGACAGTACATCGGCCACACCGCCCCCAAGACCAAGGAGGTGCTCAAGAAGGCGATGGGCGGCGTGCTATTCATCGACGAGGCGTATTACCTGTATCGTCCCGACAACGAGCGCGATTATGGCCAGGAGGCGATCGAGATCCTGCTGCAGGTGATGGAGAACCAGCGCGATGACCTGGTCGTGATCCTGGCGGGCTACAAGGACCGGATGGACACCTTCTTCCGGTCCAATCCCGGCATGAGTTCGCGCATCGCGCATCACCTGGATTTTCCCGATTATCCGCAGAGCGACCTGTTGCGCATTGCCGATCGCATGCTCGAGCAGCAGAACTATCGCTTCGGTCCCGGCGCGCGTGCGGCGTTCGAGGAGTACATCGGCTATCGCATCGGCCAGGAGCACTTCGCCAACGCGCGCAGTGTGCGCAATGCACTCGACCGCGCCCGCCTGCGCCAGGCGAGCCGCCTGTTCGCCGACCGCGACCGGGTGTTCACCCCGGAGGATCTGACCACCATCGCCGAGCCCGACATCCGCGCCAGCCGCGTGTTCCAGATTGCGGCCGCGCGCAGCCCCGATAGCACCCACACCGCCGACCCGCGCCACGCTGATTAAAGGCAGAGGAGTCCCCACCATGCATTTCGGACGCACCACGCTTTCGAAGTTCCTGATCCAGCAGTCCGATCGCGTCGAAGGCGCCAGCGATCTGGCGGCGTTGTTGATCGACGTCGCCGCCGCAGTCAAGGCGATCTCGGCGATGACCGCCAAGGGGGCGCTCGGCGGTGTGCTGGCCAAGGTCGACACGAACCACGGGCACACCGACACGCAGGTCATCAGGCTTGACCTGCTCGCCAGCGACGAGATGCTGCGCAGCTGCGAATGGGGCGGTCTGGTGGCCGGCATGGCCTCCGAGGAGCTCGATGCACCGTACACGCTGCCCGAGGAGTTTACCCGCGGCCGCTATCTGCTGATATTCGATCCGCTCGATGGTTCGCTGCACAGCGACGTCAACGCGTCGGTGGGCACGATATTCTCGGTGCTGCGGCACGACAAAGCGGAGGCACCGGCCATAGCCGATTACCTGCAACCCGGCAGCAGGCAGGTCGCGGCCGGCTACGCGATCTACGGCCCGGCGACCATGCTGGTGATCACGGTGGGCAAGGGCACGCACGGCTTTACGCTCGACCGCGAGATCGGCAACTTCATCCTGACGCATCCGGATCTGCAGGTTCCGGTGGATTCCAGCGAAATCGCGATCAACACCAGCAACGCGCGCTTCTGGGAGCCGCCGGTGAACCGTTATGTCAGTGAATGCCAGGCCGGCAAGAGCGGCGAGCGCGCACGCGATTTCAACCTGCGCTGGATCGCCTCGACCGTGGCCGAAGTGCATCACATCCTGATGCGCGGCGGGGTGTTCATGTATCCGAAGGACACCAAGGATGCGGCCAAGCCCGGCCGCCTGCGCCAGATTTACGAGGCCAATCCGATCAGCTTGCTGATCGAGCAGGCCGGCGGGTGCGCCAGCACCGGCCGTCGGCGGCTGCTGGAGATGGAGCCCGACAGCCTGCATCAGCGCGTGCCGGTGATCCTCGGCTCGCGCAACGAGGTCGAGCGCGTCGAGCGCTATCACGCCGAATTCGACTGCGGCGCCGACCGTCCGTATACCTCGCCGCTGTTCAATGAGCGCTCGCTGTTCCGGCCCGAAGCGCACGCCTGATCCGGATCGTCAAACCATGTCAACACGGCATCCTGTCATCGCCGTCACCGGATCCTCCGGCGCCGGCACCACCACGGTGATGCGAGCCTTCGCGCACATCTTCCGGCGCGAGGGTATCAAGGCCGAGGTCATCGAAGGCGACTCATTTCACCGCTACAGCCGCATCGAGATGCGCGAACGCGTGGCGGCCGCCGACAGCGGCAAGGGGCCGGCCATCAGTCACTTCGGGCCGGAGGCGAACCTGCTGGCAGAACTCGCCGACACGCTGGGGGAATACGGCGCCAGCGGCGGCGGCAAGCTGCGCCGCTACGTGCACGATGCGATCGAGGCAAAGGAGCTTGGCTCCGAGCCCGGAACATTCACGCCCTGGAGGTCGATGCAGACGGGCAGCGACCTGCTGTTCTATGAAGGCCTGCACGGCGGCTATGTCGGCGGCGAGGTCAATGTCGCGCAGCACGTGGATCTGCTGGTGGGCGTGGTGCCGATCGTCAACCTGGAATGGATCCAGAAGCTGCACCGCGACCGCAACCAGCGCGGCTACAGCCAGGACGCGGTGGTCGAGACCATTCTGCGGCGCATGCCCGACTACGTGAATCACATCTGCCCGCAGTTCAGTCGCACCCACGTCAACTTCCAGCGCGTACCGACCGTGGACACCAGCAATCCATTCGTCGCCCGCGATATCCCCTCGGCCGACGAGTCGATGGTGATCATTCGCTTTGCCAATCCCAAGGGCATCGACTTCCCGTATCTGCTGTCGATGCTGCACCGCTCCTGGATGAGCCGGCCCAATAACATCGTCGTGCCGGGCGGGCAGATGGGCCTGGCGATGCAATTCATCTTCACACCGATGATCCTGCGGTTGATCGACATGAAACGGCGCGCCCAGTAGCGACCCCACAGTCCACGCCCGCAGCAAGGAGAACGAGACCACCATGGATGCCCGAGTGCAAGATGCCCCGGTGAAAGATGACCGAGTGAAACTGGCCGGTGCCCAGTACCAGCAGCTGTCGAACGCGCTGCGCTTCCTGGCGATCGATGCCGTCGAAGCTGCCAACAGCGGCCACCCGGGCATGCCGATGGGAATGGCAGAGATCGCCGAGGTGCTCTGGCGCCGGCACCTGAAGCACAATCCTGCCGATCCGCTCTGGCCCGATCGCGATCGCTTTATGCTGTCGAACGGTCACGGCTCGATGCTGCTGTATGCGCTGCTGCACCTGACCGGCTACGCGTTGCCGATCGAGGAGCTCAAGCGTTTTCGCCAGCTGCACAGCAAGACTCCGGGTCATCCGGAAGTTCGCGTCACGCCCGGCGTTGAGACCACCACCGGGCCGCTGGGACAGGGCCTGGCCAATGCGGTCGGCATGGCATTGAGCGAGCAGCTGCTGGCGTACGAATTCAACCGTCCCGGCCACAGCATCGTCGACCACCGCACCTGGGTGTTCGTCGGCGACGGCTGCCTGATGGAGGGCGTCAGTCACGAGGCCTGCTCGCTCGCCGGAACGCTCGGCTTGTCCAAGCTCATCGCCGTGTACGATGACAACGGCATCAGCATCGATGGCCACGTCGAGCATTGGTTTGCCGACGACACGCCCGGACGCTTTGAAGCCTATGGCTGGCGCGTGATTCGCGCTGTCGATGGCCATGACACGGCGGCGATCGAATCGGCGCTGCTGCAGGCCTGCCAGGACAGCGGGCGGCCGACACTGGTGTGCTGCAAGACCGTGATCGGCCAGGGCAGCCCGAACAAGGCCGGCACGCACGATGTACACGGCGCGGCGCTGGGTGCAGCCGAGGCCGCCGCCACCCGGGTGGCGCTCGGCTGGAGCGCGGCACCATTCCAGATCGCCGCCGAGATCCGCGCGGCCTGGGACGCGCGGGCAGCCGGCGCCGCGCGCCAGGCCGAGTGGCAGCAGCGCATGGCCGCCTATGCGCAGGCGCACCCGCAACTGGCGGCCGAATTCAAGCGTCGCGTGGTGCTGCGCGCATTGCCAGACAGGTGGCAGCAGGCCAGTGCCGAGGCACTGGCGCGAGTGGTGGACGCACGCGCCAGCATCGCTACGCGCAAGGCGTCGCAGAACGCCATCGATGCGCTGCTGCCGCTGCTACCCGAACTGCTCGGCGGCTCGGCCGATCTGACCGGCTCCAACCTGACCGCCGGCAAGGCGAGCGTAGCGCTGCGGCGCGGCGCCTGGGGCAACCACATCAACTACGGTGTGCGCGAATTCGGCATGAGCGCGATCATGAACGGCATTGCGCTGCATGGCGGCTACATTCCGTATGGCGGCACCTTCCTGACATTCTCCGACTACAGCCGCAACGCGGTGCGCATGTCGGCGCTGATGGGCGAGCGGGTCATCTATGTGTTCACGCACGACAGCATCGGCCTCGGGGAAGACGGCCCGACCCACCAGCCGATCGAGCATGTGGCGGCGCTGCGCCTGATCCCCAACAACAGCGTGTGGCGACCGTGCGATGCGATCGAAACCATGGCGGCATGGCTGGCTGCCATCGAGCGGCGCGATGGGCCCACCTGCCTGATCCTGTCGCGCCAGAATCTGCCGCATGTCGAGCGCGACGCGCAGCAGTTGCGCGACCTGCGCTGCGGCGGCTACGTGCTTGCCGAGGCGCAGGGCACCGCGGCGGTGACGCTGCTGGCCACCGGATCCGAACTGGCGCTGGCCCTCAGCGCCCGCGCAGCGCTGGCGGCGCAAGGGGTAGCGGCGCGCGTCGTGTCGATGCCCAGCTGCAGCGATTTCGATGCCCAGGACGCGGCCTACCGCGCCCGCATCCTGCCGCGCAGCGTGCCGGTGCTGGCCATCGAGGCTGGCGTGACGCGCTTCTGGCGTGCCTACACCGGCTTCGACGGCGACGTCGTCGGCATCGATCGCTTCGGGGAATCCGCGCCGGCGGCGCAGGTGGCCGAAGCCGTTGGCCTGACGCTGGCCGCCGTCACCGAACGCGCACTGGCGCTGGCCCGGGGCGGAGCGCGGTCATAGGTTCCGAGACTGCGCTGGCCAGGCCGCGTTGGAACGGCGTCCCCCTGCGCGCGGTGCTGTTCGATCTCGACGGCACGCTGCTCGATACCGTCGACGCCATCACCGTGGCGCTGAACCAGGCGCTCGCCGAGCGCTCGCTGGCGGGGCTGCCGGTGTCCGAGGTGCGCTCGATGATCGGGCGCGGCGGACCGATGCTGATCGAGCGCGCGCTGGCGCGGCTGGGTGCATCGCTCGACCCGTCCGGCCAGGCGGCGCTGCTGGAGCGTTATTTCCTGCTCTATGAGCGCATCGAGTCCGGCGCCGAGCACAGCGCGCGCGTCTATCCGGGCGCGGCCGACTGCCTGCGGCAACTGCACGGTCTGCAACTGCAGCTGGCGGTCGTGACCAACAAGCAACAGCAGCTTGCGCATGGCCTGCTGGCGCGGCTGGGCCTGGGCGAGTGGATCCAGGTGCTGATCGGCGGCGACAGCTGTGCGCGTCGCAAGCCCGATCCGCAGCCGCTGCAGGTGGCCTGCGAGGCGATGCGGGTGCCACCGGCACAGGCGCTGATGGTCGGCGACTCGATCAACGATGTGCTGGCCGCCCGCGCAGCCGGCGTGCCGGTGGTGTGCGTACCGTACGGTTACAACGAGGGCAACGATCCGCGCCAGCTGCCGTGCGATGCCTTCGTCGATACGCTGGCGCAATTGCCCGCGCTGCTGACCCGTGCCACTGTCTGAGCGATGCTCAGGGCCATTCTGTGGGACGTCGACGGCACGCTGGCGGAGACCGAGCGCGACGGTCATCTGCTGGCCTTCAACCGCGCCTTCGAGGCGCTCGCCATTCCCTGGCGCTGGAGTCCGTCACGTTACGGTGAGCTGCTGGCGGTAGCGGGCGGGCGTGAACGACTGCTGCATGACATGCTCAGCCAGCCGCAGGCACCGGCGCAGTGCGCGCTGCGCGACGAACTGGTGGGGCGCATTCACTCGTTGAAGAATGAGCTGTATGCCGGGATCGTCGCTGCCGGGGCGCTGCCGCTGCGCGCCGGGGTCAGCGAATTGTTCGAGGATTGCGCCGCTGCAGGCGTGCGCATGGCCATCGTCACCACCACCAGCGCCGCCAATGTAGCCGCGCTGCTCGGGGCGCGCCTCGGCAGCGGCTGGCGTTCGCGATTCGCCGCGGTGCTGTGCGCGGAACAGGCACCGCAGAAGAAGCCCGATCCCCAGGTGTACCTGCGCGCGCTGCAGGCGCTCGGCCTCGCGCCTGCGGACGCCCTCGCGATCGAGGATTCACCCGCCGGCGTGGCCGCAGCGCTCGCAGCGCAGATCGCCGTGGTGGTGGTGCGCAGTTTCTATTTCCCCACGGCCGACGTTCCCGGCGCGCTTGCCGTGGGGCCGTCGTTGGGCAGTACGCACGGCTGGCGGCCCGCGGCAGTCGCGCCGCCCGACGGACGTATTCACCTGAGCCAACTCACTCAATGGCACCAGGCGGCGCAGCGCCGCGGCTGAGTCATCCGGCATATACTGCCGCGCACCGGGAAAATATCCCGCCGCGCGCAGGTACCAGGGTGGGGGCGCGGGTACGAGCTGGGGCACTGCGGCAGATGCATGACGCTGTTGAACGATGTCGGGTACCGGTGGCGCTGCCCCTAGCCGCGCTGGCCGCGCTGGCCGCGCTGGCAGCCTGCGCGGCAAGCCCCCGCCCCGCACCGATTGATCCGGCGAGCATGGCTGGTGCGTTCAGCGCGCGGCGGCTGGAAGCGCTCGCGCCGCAGCAGTTGCCGCAGGTGGCGGACTGGAATCGTGCCCAGTGGCTCAGTGCAGCGCTGCAACTCAACCCGCAGCTGGCCGAGGAGCGCGCCCGGGTCGCCGCCACGGCGGCAGCGGAACGCACGGCCGCGCAACATGCCAACCCGACGATCAACTTGTTCAGTGAATACGTCGGCGCCGCCGCCCACAGCGCTGCATGGCTGTACGGCCTGTCGCTCGATTTCCTGCTGCGACGGCCCGGCGATCGCGCGCGCGCCATCGACTATGCCGCGGTCGAGACCGCACTGGCGAAGTCGGACCTGACCGAGTCGATCTGGTCGGTGCGATCGGCGCTGCGACAGGCGCTGCTCGATGTGGCGGCGTCGCGCGACGAATCGGCGCTGCTTGAGACATTGGTCGACGAACGCCAGACGCTGCTCGCGTCCGATCGCGCGCGCGTGGATGCCGGCGACATTGCGCGCGCGCAGATGCTGGCGGACGAACTTGAGCTGACCCGGGCGCTGCAGCGAGCACGACACGCGCAGGCGCGCGGGGCTGACGCCCTGTCGCGCCTGGCGGCGGTGGTCGGTGTGCCGCTGGCGGCACTGGACGGGATCGTGGTGCGATGGGATGGCTGGGCGGACATCAATGCGCTCGATAGCGGCGCGCTCGATAGCCCAAGCTCACAGGACTGGCGCATCGCGGCACTGGTCGGACGCCCCGAGATCATTCGCGCGCTCGGTCAGTACGACCTCGCCGAGATCAACCTGCAGAACGAAGTGGCAAAGCGCTGGCCCGAGGTGCACCTCTCGCCCGGCTACGCCTGGGGAGATCACGGCGTGCGCGAAGATGCGTTCAACGACTTCACGCACGAGACTGCCCTGGGTGTCAACCTGGAGCTGCCGCTGTTCAACCAGCACCAGGGGCCGATTGGCGAGGCGCTGGCGCGCCGCGCGGCGGCCGGCCAGCACCTGATTGCGGTGCAGGCGGAGCTATTTGAGCAGATCGATCGCGCGCAGCTGGCGTGGCCACGCGCGCGTGCCGCATGGCAGGACGCTGCTGCCGTGGTCACGATCGCGAGCCGCCAGCATGACGTCGAGCAGCGTGCGCTGGCGGCCGGTGCCGGAGATCGCGCCAGCCTGGCAGCCGCCGATGTCGCCGCCACCGAGGCGCAACTGCTGCTGCTGGCCGCCGCCTATGATGCCGAGTCGGCGTTCGGAGCGCTCGAAGATGCCTACCGCCGGCCGCTGCAAGGGGCCGAGGGCGTTCTGCCGCTCGGCGCCGATCCAGCATCGTGAACCGCGCGACGCACATGGCGTGGTTGCTGCTGCTGCTGGCAGGGGTAAGCCGCGCACAGGACGACGATGACCAGCCGAAGCCATCCTTGCAGCCGGACAGTTCCGGAGCGTTTGCGCTGACTGCATCGCAGCAGCAGGCAGTCGGCATCCGCATCGACCATCCGCTGCCGATGGCGAGTCCACAGCCGCTGGACGCCTTCGGAATGGTGCTCGACCCGGTGGCGCTGGTCACTGATGCCGGCCGCGTCGACAGCACGCGGGCAGCCGCTGAAGCGGCGGCGGCGGACGTTACGCGACTGGACAGCCTGTACCGCAATAACGCCGACGCCTCGCTCAAGGCGCTGCAGGCGGCGCGCGCGCTGGCGAGCGAGGCGGGCGCGCAGGCGCAGGGTGCGGCGACGATTTTCAAGTTGCAGTGGGGACCGGTCGCTGAGCTGGACGCCGCCGGCAGACGCGAACTGATCGATGCACTGGTCGCCGGCCACCGACTGCTGCTGCGCGCCGATGTCCCGGGCCGCGAACTACTGGGCAGCATCGTCCCGCGCGCGCTGGTGATCGTCGACGGCGTCAGCATCGCGGCGCGCGTGCTCGGCCCGTTGCCGCGCACCGACGCGCAATCGCAGGGTGGCGGCTGGCTGTTGCAGATCGAGCGCGGGCCGGCCGGTTTCGGCCCCGGCGCCCGCGCCCAGGTGCAACTGCAGGCCGCCGCCGTCAGCGGTGTGCTGGTACCCGCCGCCGCGCTGCTGTACGGCGATCGTGGCGCTTACGTCTATCGCCAGGTCGGTGACAGCGCCAGCCAGCAGTCGCAATACAGCGCAGCGCCGGTCACGCTGCTGGTGCGTGTGGGCGAGGGCTGGCTGGTCCGGGGGCTGGGGCGCACCGACCGCATCGTGGTGCAGGGCGCCGGCGTGCTGTGGTCGCTCGAAGGCATCAGTACCTTCTCGGCCGCGGAAGAGGAACACGACTAGCGGCCATGCTTGCCACCATCGTGCGCGGCTCGCTTGCCTATCCGAGAATCGTCACCGCGCTTTCCTTACTGATCGCCATCCTCGGCGGCTACGCGCTGCTGCACGCTCGCCTGGACGTGTTTCCCGACTTCGCGCCGCCGCATGTGCTGGTGCAGGCGGAAGCCCCCGGGCTGGACGCCACGCAGGTCGAATCGCTGGTGACGCGTCCGCTGGAAGGCCTGCTGGCCGGCGCCGAGAACGTCGAGGCGGTGCGCTCCACCTCCAGCCAGGGCCTGGCGGCGATCCAGGTGGTGTTTGGCCGCGAGGGAGATCCGTACCGGCAGCGGCAGGTGATCACCGAGCGCCTGGCCGAGTCGAGCGCGCTGCTGCCGATCGGCGCGGGTCCGCCGCTGCTGTCGCCGCTGAGTTCGTCGATGGAGTACCTGCTGCACTTCGGCTTCACCAGCGATCGACTGACGCCGATCGAGCTGCGCGACCTGATCCGCTGGAGCATCAAGCCGCAGATTCTGGCGGTGCCGGGAGTTGCGCAGGCGCAGATATTCGGCGGTGACTCGCGCGAGCGGCAACTGCTGATCGATCCGCTCAAGCTGCAGGCGGCCGGCCTTACGCTCGCGGACGTGGACGACGCGGTGCAGCGCGGCACACAGCTGATCGGCGGCGGCTACCTGGAGACCGCGACGCAGCGCATCGTGCTGCAGGCGCAGCCACCAGGCGCCACGCTCGAGGCGCTGGCGCAGGCCGTGGTGGCGACGCCCAACGGCGCGCAGCTGCGCCTCGGCGACATCGCCAGCGTCAGAGACGCCGCCGCGCCGCGCTTCGGCGATGCCATCATCGGCGGTCGTCCGGGCATCCTGGTGGAGACGTCGACGCAATATGGCGCCAACACGCTCGATGTCACCCACGATCTGGAACAGCGCCTGGAGACGCTGGCGCCGGAGCTGGCGCTGCTGGGCGTGCAGTATCACCGCGCGCTGCTGCGGCCGGCGAGCTTCATCGAGAGCGCTATCGCGAAGCTGCGCAATTCGCTGCTGATCGGCGCGCTGCTGGTGGTGGCGCTGCTGCTGGTCACCTTTCGCGACTGGCGCGGCGCATTCGTGTCGTTCAGTTCGATACCGGTGTCGCTGCTGGCTACCATCTGGATACTCACCAGCCGCGGCATCTCGCTCAATACAATGAGCCTGGGCGGCCTGGTGGTGGCGCTGGGCGTAGTGGTGGACGATGCCGTCATCGACGTCGAGAACATTACCCGCCGCCGCCGCGGCGCGCCGGCCGGCGTGGATGTACGCGGCCTGCTGCTCGGCGCATCGCTCGAAGTCAGGCGGCCGGTATTCTATGCGACCGCCGCAGTGGCGGTCGCGTTCCTGCCGATCCTGATGCTGTCGGGGCTGCAAGGCGCGTTCTTCCGGCCGCTGGCGACCGCTTTTCTGCTGGCGGTCGGGCTGTCGCTGCTGGTGGCGATGAGCGCCACGCCGGCGCTGTGCGCGCTGCTGATGAACAACTACACGCCGCGGGAAGAAGCCGGCTGGCTGCGTGGCTGCAAGCGGCTGCAGCACCGGGCGATCGTGCGCCTGCAGCGGCGTCCCGGGCTGGTGCTCGCGGCAGTGCTGCTGTTCGGCGCCGCCGGCATGCTGCTGCTGCCGCTGCTCGGCTCACGCTTGTTGCCTGACTTTCGCGAAGACTACCTGATCGCCCATGCGGCGCTGCGTCCCGGGATCTCGCTCACCGAGACCTCGCGCGTCGGGCGGCGCATCGCCGAGCGGCTGGCGTCGATTCCCGGCATCAGGAGCGTGGCCGAACAGATTGGCCGCGCTGAAAACGGCCAGGACCCGGACGCGCCCAACAAGAGCGAATTCGAGATCCAGCTCGATCGCACGCAGGGGGTCACTGCGGAGCAGATCGAAGCGCGCGTGCGCGCCGTGTTCGACGACTTTCCCAATCAACTGGTGGAGATCTACTCGGTGCTGGCGGAGCGCATCGGCGAGACGCTGTCGGGCGAGGGTGCGCCTTTCTTCATCAGCGTGTTCGGTCCGGACCTGGATGCCGACGATCAGGTCGCCGGTGAGATCGCGGCGCTGTTGCGGCAGTGGCCGCTGAGCGGCACGGTGCGGCTGGAAGTGCCGCCGCGCCAGCCGGAACTGCGCATCGAGATGCGCCCGGATCAGCTGGCACTGTATGGGCTGACGGCCGCCGACGTGCAGCAGACCATCAACGCGGCGTTTCACGGCAGCGTCATCGCGCAACTCAATCAATCCGATCGCAGCGTACCGATCGTGGTGCGAGTTGCCGGCGTCGACGGCTCGCCGCAGGCGGTGCGCGATCTGGTGCTGCGCGGCCGCCAGGGTGCGCTGGTTCCCCTATCGGCGGTGGCGACATTGCAGATGGTATCCGCGCGCAGCCTGATCGACCATGAAGACGGACTTCGACGCCAGGTCGTGGTGGCTAATCCGAAGACGACCGATCAGGCAGGTTACGCACGGGCCGCGCGCCAGGCGGTGGCGGCGCAGGTCAAGCTGCCCGCGGACGTCTATCTTCGCTATGGCGGTACCGCGCCGGCGCAGTCCGCCGCGGCGCGCGAACTGTTGCTGCATTCAGCGGCCGCCCTGGTGCTGATCGTGCTGCTGCTGGCGCTCGCCTTCGGCCACAGCCGGCACGTGCTGCTGGTCCTGGCAGCGCTGCCGAGCACGCTGCTCGGCGGCGTAGCCGCGGTCGCGCTGACCGGTGGCTCACTGTCGTTGGGCGCGATGGTGGGCTTCGTGGCGCTGTTCGGCATGGCAGCACGCAACACCATCCTGCTGGTATCGCATTACGATCATCTGGTGGGCATCGAGCGCCAGTCATGGAGCGCTGCGACCGCGCTGCGCGGCGCCGAGGAGCGCCTGACGCCGGTGCTGCTGACCGCATTGCTGACCGGGCTGGCGCTGCTGCCGGTGGCCATTCAGTCGCGCCAACCAGGCCACGAGATCGAAGGGCCGATGGCGATCGTGATCCTCGGCGGGCTGGTGTCATCCACGCTGGTGAGTCTGATACTGGTGCCGCCGCTGGCCGCGCGCTGGCTGCGCTACCAGTCATCGTGAGTAATTGCGGGTAATCGATTGCGCTCCGCCACTGCGGCGCTTTGGTAACAGGTGAGCGCCACACTGTAGCCTTTATGGCACTTGAGCAACCTTGGGCTCGCAAAGTAGGTGTTAAGCCCTTGTTCGACATCAGCAACCATGTTGTTCTCTGACCACATCGGTTGGCACGTCGCTTGCTGAATGGTCGGGTGGGGTTCCTGCGCTCAGGCAGGTTGCCAGGTTGCAGCACCGCTGCCAGCCGGCGTCGCTAACGACAACAATTTGGAGTCATTCAATGAAGAATATGTTTGCATCACACCATTACCGGGGGCCGTGGGTTGCTGGCGCCCTGCTGTCCTTGCTGGCGGCACCCGCCATGGCCGTGGACCTTTCGAATGCCGACGGCAAGTGGACCTTTTCCATCAACGGCAACGTCAACGTTGACTATGTCTATACCGACTGCGAGAGCCCGGGCAGTTCGCACGCAGTGGTCGGTGGCTTGACCTGCGTCGGCAGCCCCAACGGCAACGGTGTATCGAGCGTGGATAACGGCCTGTTGCCGGCAGCCTTTGTGTTTGGTGTAGCGACGACTCAGGACGGCATCGACATCAGCACGCACCTGGGCCTGTATCCCGGCATCGACACCCATACTGGCGGCAACCCGAATGGCGGCGGCAGCAACGCTGCGCTGGGGACCGCAGGCCTGGACGTTCGCCAGGTTTACGCCACCTTCGGCAACAAGGACATGGGCACCGTGCTGGTCGGCCGGCAGATTGGCCTGTTCGGCGCTGACGTGATTCTCAACGACATGACACTGCTCGGCGTGGGCGGACCTGGCGGTGCGGCCTCGCTCGCACCCGGCAATACGACGCTCGGTGGCATCGGACTGGGTTACATCTACACCGACTGGCTGGCGCAGATGGACTACACCACGCCCGACATCGCAGGCTTCAATTTGACCGGCGGCATATTCAATCCGATCAATTCACTCACCAATGGGGATGCGTCGGAGCCGAAGAAGGCACCCGGCTTCCATGGCAAGATCACCTACACGCTGCCGATCGCGGATGGCACCAAGTTCTACGCCTCGGCGACCTTCATTACGCAGCAGCAGGATTACGTCGGTCCGGTCATTGGTCCGTACAGTTACACCGGTACCGGATTCGACGGCTTTGTCAGGCTCGACGTGCAGGCCTTTGAGGCGTTCGGCTATTACTACCATGGCAGCGGACTCGGCACCACCGGCCTGTTCGCCTATTCAGACGACGGACTTGGCCACAAGCGTGACTCGGACGGTTACATGGCCCAGGTCACTTACAAGTTTGGCCCACTGAAGCTCGGTGTGAACTATGGCGACAGCCGGCTCGACCAGGCCAGTGGAGAAGTCAATCCGACGCTGGTGAGGAGCAACAGCAAGGTCACTGGCGGGGCGTATTACTCGTTGACCAAGAACCTGACTCTGCTGGGCGAGTTCAGCAACGAGAAGGACAAAGCGCAGAACGGCGGTACCAACACGTCCAACACCTTCAACCTCGGCGTGTTCGTCGGATTCTGACATCGGCGCAGGTGATCTGACGCTGCGTAATGCGGCAGCGCGCCCGAGGGCCAATGCCGCCGGGCGCATGTGGCGCAGCAGTTGAACGCGGCGCGGGCGCTGTGATGGCACCCGCGCCGCTCTTTTTTCGTCGAGCTCATCGTGTCGAAGGCAGCGTTGTGGGCACTTCAGGGGGATGAGCACCGATGCAAGCTGGCTGCTATGTGCCATTTCTGACGCAAGCTTGTAGCGAACGCGGCGCTGATGCCTGCAACGAACGCCAACTCGCTGCGCCGCGAGGTGTTCTCGATGCAGATAACACTATGATAGTCAGCGCGCTCTAGTATCATAGAGACAAGCTGGCACGGAGCCTGCTAGGGGATGAACGGGGTCGAGGCCATGCACGTGGCTGCGTCTGTGCTCGCAAGCGTGGACGGGCGGGGTGATGGCAGTGCTCACCGTTGCAACGATAGAACGATACCAAGCGAATTGAGGAGAACTGCGTATGCGATTCGAACGTGAGGGAAGGCTATGGACGATTTGTGCCATTCTGGCACTCGGAGGGTCCTGCGCCGCGGTATTCGGAGATGAGGTCACCGACCGCGCCAAAAATCCCGATCTGTGGGCGGCGCCTGGCGGCGATCAGGCCCTCACACGACACAGCGCGCTGAAGGACATCAATACTTCCAACGTCGGCAAGCTCACGATGGTGTGGTCGCAATCCAGCGGCACACTGCGTGGACATGAAGGTCAGCCGTTGGTCGTAGTCGTCGGCACGACGCCGATGCTGTACATGGAAAGCGGCTGGCCGAATATCATTCAGGCGCTCGACCTGACTGATCCGGATCATCCGAAAGAGCTCTGGAACTACAAGAAGACCACCAATCGCGACGACTCGGCCGTTCCGCGCGCCTGTTGCGATACGGTCAACCGCGGCATGTCGTATGCCGATGGCAAGCTGGTGTTTGGTACCCTGGATGGCTTCGTGATCGCCTTGGATGCCAAGACCGGCAAGGAAGTCTGGGTGGTCAAGAGTGCCTACCCGGACAAGGGTGAGACCATCACCCCGGCTCCACTGATTGCCGACGGCAAGGTGATCATCGGCTTCGGCGGCGACGAATTCGCTGCCCGCGGCCGGCTGAGTGCCTACGATCTGCAGACCGGCAAGAAGGTCTGGGAGTACTACAGCACCGGCAAGGATAGCGATATTGGCCTGAGCAAGGACACCAACAAGGCGCATCCTGAGTACGGTACTGCCGGCAAGGACCTCGGCATTACCAGCTATCCCGGCGATGAATGGCAGCGCGGCGGTGGCGCCCAGTGGGGCTTCTACAGCTACGATCCGGAATTGAAGCTCGTGTACACCTCGAGCGGCAACCCCGGCCTGTGGAGTCCGTCCTATCGCTGCAAGTACAAGACCCACGAAGAGTGCAACAACGGCACCCAGGACAACAAGTTCTCGATGTCGATCTTCGCTCGCAAGGTCGATACCGGCGAAGTGGTCTGGGTCTACCAGATGACGCCGTTCGACCAGTGGGACTATGACGGCATCAACGAGAACATGCTCGAGGACCTGACGGTCGACGGCAAGGCACGCAAAGTGCTGATCCACTTCGATCGCAATGGCTTCGCCTATATGCTCGACCGTACCGACGGCACGCTGCTGCGCGCCAACAAGTACGTGACGACCAACTGGGCGGAAAAGATCGACATGAAGACTGGCCGGCCGATCAAGGTGAAGGAACATTCACCGTTTGCGGTTGGCGGCAACACCCAGGCGTGTCCGTCGGCGATGGGCGGCAAGGATCAGCAGCCCTGTGCGATCGATCCGAGCGAGCCTGGCATGGCGTACTGCCCGACCAACAACTGGTGCATGGAAGACGAGCCGCAGGAGCGCTCGCACACCCAGCAGGGCACTGTGTACGTGTTTGCCAATGTCTACATGTATCCGGAGAAGCCGGGCGTCACTGGCAAGTTCATCAAGTTCAACGTCCTGACCGGCGAGAAGGTCTGGGAAATCCCGGATGCCTATCCGAACTGGGGCGGTGCACTCGTGACTGACGGCGGACTGGCCTTCTATGGCAGCCTTAACGGCGACTTCCGTGCCGTGGACCGTGCCAGCGGCAAGGTGCTGTGGCAGGTACGCCTGGGTTCGGGAATCATTGGAAACCCGATCACCTACAAGGTGGCTGGCAAGCAGTACGTGTCGGTCTGGAGCGGCATCGGCGGCTGGATCGGCCTGCCGGTCACTGCCGGCCTTGACCTGAGCGACAAGTTCGGCGCGATTGGCGCCACCGCGATGACAAAAGCGGCGAACCTGGACAAGATCCCGATGGGCGGGACGCTGTACACCTTCCGTGTCCAATAAGGATTAGGATACAGCCTGGTGGTTCGGGACGCGCCCGGTGATCTCACCGGGCGCGTTCTTTTATGGGATATGACTTTGCAATTTTTTCTACGGTTTTAGTGCGGCGCAATATCGCGTCGCGGGGGCGTTAAGCTTATGTCCACACGAATTCTGCTGCTGCTGAGCAGCTGTCTGATCATGGGCGGGTTGGCCAGCGGCGTGCCGGCCTTGGCGCTGGCGGCGCCCCTGAGGGTGTGTGCCGATCCGGGCAACATGCCGTTCTCCAACGAGGCCGGCGAGGGGCTCGAGAACAAGATAGGCGCGGTGCTCGCCGACGCCTTGGGCACCAAGGTTCAGTATTATTACCGCCCCGGAATCGAACGTGGCATGACACGGTCGACGCTCGATGCCGACGAATGCGATGTTATGCTCGACATGCCGGTGGACGCGGAGCGCGTGCTGACCACCCAGGCGATCTATCGGAGCACGTTTGTGCTCGCCTACCGCAACGATCGCGGCATCAGCATCAAGAGCCTTGATGACCCGCGCCTGCAGAAACTCAGGATTGGCGTCTACCAGACTTCAGCCATTCGCGAAGCGCTGGCCGAGCACGATCTCATCGGCAATGTTTCCATCCATTACCTGAGTCACGATGGCGACCTGGTGCCGGAACATCAGCCGGGCTACCAGGTGCAGGAGATGATTGACGGCAAGATCGATATCGCCGCGGTATGGGGTCCTTTTGCCGGCTACTACAAGGCGATGAAGAACGCACCGATCATTGTCCAGCCCGTCAACCTGATGGAGGATGCGGTGCCGATGGAATTCGATATGGCGCTGGCGGTGCGCAACAGCGACAAGGAACTGCTGGCGCGGCTGCAGCAGGCGCTGCTCGACAGGCGTGACGCGATTCACGCGATCCTGACCAATTTTGGGGTGCCGCTGGTGGAGTGTGGTAGCTGCCTGATCAGCGGTGATCTGCCCTCGCATGGGCCCTACAAGCCCGCGGTAGTTCCAATGGAGGCCAACGCCGCGCCGGTCGTCACCATAGCGATGTTGAAGGACTGGCTCGCCCACGGGGCCAACGTCAACACCGAACTCAATAACGCCGTGGTTGCCGACGATATGGTGCGTGTGTCCTACCTTCTGGACAAGAAGCACGCGGCGATCGATGCGCTGGATCCACAAGGCGAGAATCCGCTGCACCACGCGCTGGTGAGGCGCTCGCAGCCGATGATCAAACTGCTGCTCGAGCACGGCGCCAGCGTCACCGCGACCGATCGCGACGGCTGGTCGCCGCTGATGACTGCGGCCTGGGCCAATGATGCGGCGGCCGTCCGGTTGCTGGTGGCGCACAAGGGCGATCCGAATTTTGCCGGTCCCGGAAATCTGACGCCGCTGTCCATTGCATTGCAATACGGCAAGGAAGATGCCGCGGTGGCGCTGGTGCAATCGGGTGCCGACTATAAGGCCCCCATTGGGGACGCCGGGTACAGCCCGTTGATGCTGGCGGTGGCCGGACATTCCGAGGCCGCGGCACGCGCACTGATCAGCAAGGGCGCGGATGTCAATTCAAGCAACGCTGGCGGTGTCACGGCGCTGATGATTGCCGCCGCTGACGGCCAGGCGCCTCTAGTGGATCTGCTGGTGCACGCGGGTGCAAATCGCGCGGCGCAATCCGAGCGTGGCGACACAGCACTGTCGATTGCACGCGCCAAGGGGCACCTGGCTGTCATCAAGCTGCTGGATGAGCCGCAGGGGACCGGTGCGTCAAATTCGGCGCATCCGGGAGCCTGAACGGCCGCGCGTGTAGAATGCGATGCGGGCGAGACTGCTGACTGCAGCGCGCATGAATCCGAAGATAACCGGGGGGTTTAGTGTCAAAGACGGCGGTAGCACTGCGAGGTGCATTGATGGCTTGCCTGGCGTTGCTGGCCATGTCTGCCGGCACGGCGGGGGATACGGTGCCGGCACCGGCGGCGACCCCTTCAGCGGCACCAGCCGGCAGCATGCCGGCGGTCGATCGCGTCAACGCCACGCCTAAGGGGCAGCTCAAGAACCCCTACCAGGGCGACGATGCCGCCGCTGTCGAAGCGGGACGGAAGGCCTACTTTGGCGCCGGCTGCAACGGCTGCCACGGCGGTAACGGCGGCGGTGGCATGTGCCCGGCGCTGACCAACGACACCTGGGTCTACGGTGGCGACGATGACACGCTGTTCCGCCTGGTGAGCCTGGGTTCCGAGGAGCTACAGAGCAAAGGCTATGTTCGCAAAGGCCACGAGAATGTCGTCGGGCCGATGCCGCCGATGGGCCCCATCGTCGGCAACGACGACAATCTATGGCACATCCTCGCCTTCATCCGCTCCAACTATCGCGGCGCGCCGGAATGCAAGTTTGGCTGTCCGCCGGAAGCCGCAGAGCCCACAACTGAGTTTAAGAATCCGAAGTTTTAGAATCCGTAGCTAAGATCCACAATTAATAAGGCAGTAACGACCAGAGCAATATGCGCTGGGATTGACCGACATGATTGGTAACTGACGAATACTGACCCGGGGGGGGTTGAAGATGATGCGAGCACGACCGGCCGGCCAGGGTCACGCGGAACCCGTGGGCAATGTGGTCCGAAGACATACCGCAGGGTTACCGGCGGATGAAGTCATTCGGGCCTCGTGGAACCGCTGCATCAATACCTACTCACTCGACCCGGGTGAGACCAAGCGGCCCACTATGGTCGAACGCGCCGACCTGCAGGCGCGCCGTGAGCGTCTCGGGGTGGTGCTGGCGATCGCGCGCATCGAGATGGAAGGCCTCGGAAAACTGATGGAGCATTCCGAGTACAGCATCATGCTTACCGACCGCGATGGCGTCATCCTCAGCTACATCGGCGATCCCGGATTCTCGGCCACCGCCCGGCGTTGCGGCTTTCGCGAAGGGGTGATGTGGAGCGAGCGCGAGATGGGGACCAACGGCATGGGAACGTGCCTGACGACCCAGCGTTCCGTGGTGATTCATCGGACCGATCATTTCCTGGAGCAGAATACGCAGCTCACCTGTTCCGCGGCGCCGATATTCGACATGCGCGGCCAGCTGCTCGCCGCGCTCGATATTTCCGGCGCCACCGCCCACACGCAGACACACACGCTGGCGCTGGTCGACATGGCGGCACAGAACGTGGAGAACCGCGCATTCCTGGGCGCCTGCAAGGAGTTTCACCTGCTGCGCTTCCACCGCTGCGCCGAATTCGTCAGCACGCCGGGTGAGGGCGTGCTCGCCTTCGATGAGCAGGGCATCATCCGCGGGGCCAATCGCGGCGCGCTCAGGTTGCTCGCACTGCGCGATCACGAGGCATTGTGCGGACAGCGCGTCGATCGCGTGCTCGATACCAGCCTGGGTGGACTGATGCAGTTGTGCGCCCGGCAGGGCTTTCGTCCGGAGGCGCTCACCTCAACGCTCGGACAGCGGCGCTGGTTCGCGACCGTGCATGCGCCGGCAGCCGACGCCGTGCGCCGCAGCGCCGCAGCGCCGGTGACGACGCCGGCAGCGGAGAATCGCGGCGGGCTTGACTGCCTGCATTCAACCGATGCGGCGATGATGCACAACGTTGACATCCTGCGCCGGGTGGTCGATCGGGACATCTCGGTGCTGCTGCTCGGCGAAACCGGGACCGGCAAGGGCTATTGCGCGCGTGCCATCCATAACGCCAGCCGCCGGGCCGACAAACCATTCGTGGCGGTGAACTGCGCTGCCATTCCAGAGACGCTGATCGAGAGCGAACTGTTCGGCCACAAGCCGGGCGCGTTCACCGGCGCGGCGCGCGAGGGCAGCATGGGCCGGATCCTGCAGGCCAACGGCGGCACGCTGTTCCTGGACGAGATCGGCGACATGCCGCTGCCACTGCAGGCGCGGCTGCTCAATGTGATCGAGGACCGCGAAGTGATGCCGCTGGGCGGCAACAAGGTGGTCAGCGTGGACGTGCGCATCCTGAGCGCCACGCAACGTGATCCGGTCGACCTGATCGCCAAGGGGCTGTTCCGTGAAGACCTGTACTACCGGCTCAATGGCATCACCGTGCGGATGCCGTCGCTGCGCCAGCGCAGCGATCG
>Ga0302324_100008615_pt1 | contig 21485 bp, 14 predicted proteins | sample Palsa_T0_1_FD_201949 | JGI IMG/M metagenome (GOLD analysis project Ga0302324, IMG submission 201949) | Peat permafrost microbial communities from Stordalen Mire near Abisko, Sweden - Palsa_T0_1 | ecosystem: Environmental > Terrestrial > Soil > Palsa > Peat permafrost | place: Sweden: Abisko...
CATCCATTCCCATACCGATACTGCGAAGGTTCGCATGGCGTGTACCTCGTAACGATCGGTGTCACTGCGATGGATGAGAACGGTCGTGTGGTGCAGGGCGCTAAGCGCAAATTGTCCGCGCCGAAATTCATCCGGATGAAAGTCCAGCGCAACCCCTTTCGCGAGCAGTTCGCGCGCCTTTGATCCTTCGACAAAGATGCAGCTGCGGCTGTGCGAGAGCGGCGTCACCGCGCCGATCTCCGGCGGCACGGCGGCTTGAAGTTCGCCCACCAGATCATCGCCATCTGGAGCCATGATCCAGTACTGCTCTGGCGCCGTCTTCAGAAGACGCCGCTTGCCGGCGACCTGTACTTCGCCAATTCGCGGCGGCAGCGCGCCTTCAACGTAGGCCTCTAGCACACGCTGCAACGGGCCCAAGGTCGCCGGAAATGCCGCGATTTGGACAAGTTGCCGGCCGCATACCTCACCCAGCCGCAGCAGACGCTCACCTGCCGAGCCATCAAGACCGCCGGGGCGGAGCACTTGTGCCAGTACCGAGCGGCGCTCAAACACGCAGGCGTTCTCCTTTCGGATCGATGAACAGCGGCGCGACGATGCGCGCTTTGACCTGCTCTTCCTTGAGTGGATAGGCGCACACGATCTCTTCGCCCTGATGCTTCAAGCCGCCGCGGTACAATCCCAAGGCGATCGATTTCCGCAGCTCCGGCGACCAGGTGACCGAGGTAATGTAGCCGCGACCGTGTCCGACGATGGCATCCGCGGCTGCAAACAGGATTGAGCCGCCGCGCAGGCGCTTTTGCGGCTCGAGCGACTCGATGCCGACCAGGCTCCAGCGTTCTGGGGCCTGCAGCAACGGCCGCTGGCGCAGCTGCGAGCCGATAAAGGGCGCGTCCTGGCGAGCCATCCTGGACAGGCCCAAATCATCCAATGTCGTGCGATGATCGAGCTCGAGCCCGGCGACGTGGCCCTTCTCGATGCGCAGCGAACCGAGCGCCTCGAGGCCATACGGCTTAAGGCCGAGCGGCGCGCCCGTTGCAAGGATCTGCTCCCAAAGCGCGAGCGCATAGTCGCCTCCGACATATATCTCATACGCAAGCTCGCCCGAGAAACTCAATCGGATCACGCGCAATTGAACGCCTTCGGCGCTGGTCTCCAAACTGCCCATGTACGGCAGTCGCGCATCCGACAGATCGACCTTGGGCAGCGCGAGCTCAAGTACCGCACGCGCCTTTGGGCCTGCGACCGCCATGCCCGCCCATTCATCGGTGACTGAAGTCAGATGCACCTTCAAATCGGTCCAAGCCGTTTGCAGAAGAAACTCGAGCCATGACATTACGGCGCCCGCTTGCGCGGTAGTCGTGGTCATGAAATAGCGCGTTTCGGCGAGCCGCGTGGTAGTGCCATCATCCAGCACCGCGCCATCGTCGGTCAGCATGACACCGTAGCGCGCCTTGCCGACAGGCAGCTTCGCAAAGCCGTTGACGTAAATCCGATTGAGGAATTCCGCCGCATCAGGCCCCTGAATGTCTATCTTCCCCAACGTCGAAACATCGCAGATGCCGGCGGCGCCGCGCACCAGACGCATTTCCTCGAGATAGGCACTCGCCACCGTCGCTCCGGCCCAGCGGTAGAACCGCGGGCGCAGCCACGGGCCCACCTGCAGCATCTCGCCTGCGTGCTTGATGTGCCAATCATGCAAAGGCGAACGCCGCGTCGGCCGGAAGTGTGCGCCGATACTGCGTCCGGCGAGTGCTCCCATGGCAACCGGCGTAAACGGCGGACGAAACGTCGTGGTCGCTCCCGATGGTATGGCTGCGCCGCCGAAACCCGCCATGATGCCGATGGCATTGACGTTGCTTGTCTTGCCCTGCTCGGTGCCCATGCCCAGGGTGGTGTAGCGCTTCAGATGCTCGGCCGAGCGGTAGCCTTCCTGGTGTGCGATGCCCAGATCTGCGACCGTCACATCGTTCTGGAAGTCGACAAACGCCTTGCGATGCCGACTCCACGGCAGCTGCCAGATGGGCTCTATGCCGCAGACGCGCATCTCAAGCGCCGGCAGCGGCACGTCAAACATATCGCGCGCCAGGCCGCAGTGCGCGAGCGCATTTCGCGCCGCCGCAACCCCTTCAGCAACGGCCGCCGCCAGTGAGAAGCTGCCGGTGAGCGCGCCCGCGCCAAACTGGCCCGCCGCATAACCGCCGGGCACGAACGCGGCAATGTCATCGCGGTAGCGAGGTTTGATGCCGCAGTGCGAAGTCAAATGAACGGCCGGCGACCAGCCGCCGGACATACACAACAGATCGCAGTCGCGGCGCTGCCGCTGCGAGCCATCAGATCCGTTCGCGAGGATCAATCCCCTGACCGCCTTGCCGCCGAGCACGTCGACAATCGTTGCCGCCAGGTTGAGCTCGATGCCGAGCCCCACGGCCTTCATTGAAAGCGACGGATCAACAAGACGGCGCGCATCGGCAATTCCGACCTTCACGCCGTTTTGGGCAAGCTCGAATGCCACATCATAAGCGCTGTCATTGTTCGTTACGACCCAGGCGTTTCGTCCAGGTGCGACGGCGAACCGATTGAGGTAACTGCGCACGGCAGAGGCCAGCATCACACCGGGTCGGTCGTTGTTGGCGAATACCAATGGACGCTCGGTGGCGCCGGTTGCAAAGACAATGCTGCGGGCACGCAAGGTCGTGACGAGCTGGCGCGCCTCGCCCCGGGCGGGGTCGAGCCGCCGATGATCGCGGCGCTCCACACGCGCAACCGTTCCGCCGTCATAGAGTCCGAGCGCAGTCGTGCGCCGCAGTATCTCGACGTTGCGCAGTGCCTCGAGTTCGGTCTCAAGCTTGCGGCGCCACTGCTCAGCGCCGCCTGCCACGCTTTCCCGGAGCAGACTGCCACCCAGAAGCGAATCCTGTTCAACGAGCACCACACGCGCACCGCCGCGTCCGGCGACTGACGCCGCCGCAAGCCCGGCCGGGCCACTGCCGACGACGAGCACATCGGCGAATGCCTGGCGCGTCTCGTAGCGATTCGTGTCGCGCTCATAGACCGCGCGGCCGAGCCCCGCTGCGCGGCGAATGAAACGCTCATAGAACATCCACGAACCTCGTGTCGGGCCCATGAACGTCTTGTAATAAAAGCCAGCCGAGAGCAGCGGCGCAAGAAGAGAGTTGATTGCCATCAGATCAAAGTCGACCGATGGCCATCCGTTCTGCCGCCAGGCGGTCAGTCCCGCCGTAAGCTCCGTCGTCGTCCCCGGGATATTAGGTTCGGTATGAGAACCTTCGCCGAGCGTGAAAAGGCCGTTCGGCTCCTCGACTCCGGCTGAGAGAAAGCCGCGCGGTCGATGATATTTGAAGCTGCGGCCGACAAGCCTAAGGCCGCTCGCGAGCAGCGCCGAAGCGAGCGTGTCTCCTTGAAGACCGCTCATCGATCTTCCGTCGAGCGAAAAGCTCACGGGCTTGCCGCGATCAATGCGGCCGCCGCCGAGCAAGCGGTAGGCTGCGCTAGTCATTCGCTGGCGTCGCCACGTGCACGCCGTGAAGCGCCGGGTTCGTTGGTCGCGGTATTGCGCTCGAGCACCAGCCACTGTCGGCAGCCGTGCACGTGCTGCCAGAACTCCTGGTGAGGACCCTTGGGGTTGTCAAACACAAAGACATACGAGTACCACGTCTGTCGGTCCGCCCTATCGGGCGCCGGCCGCTCGCGACTGGCATCGCCGCCATACGTGAATTCCGTATAGTCCCGCTCGCCACAGCAAGGGCACTTGATCCTCAGCATGGTGTCACTGCTTATAGGTCCAGTTGCCCGAGCCGTGGTCGTCGAGCTCTGCGCCTTGTTCGAATCGGTCGAGCGCGAAGCAGCGACTAAGCGGATGCTCCTCGTCGTGCGCGATCGTATGGGCAAAGCACCAGCCCGCGGCGGGCGTCGCTTTGAAACCCTGGTAACACCAGCCGCCGTTCAGATACAGGTTCCGAACCGGGGTGCGACAGATGAATGGACTGCCATCAGGCGTCATGTCCTGGATGCCGGCCCAGTGGCGCACCAGGCGAAGTCGCGAGATGGAGGGGATGAGCGCGACTGCGCATTCCGCGACGATCTGCGCTACCGGAAACTGCCCGCGTTGCGTATAGCTGTTGAAGCCATCGATATGACCACCGAAGACGAGGCCGCCCTTGTCGCTCTGTGAAATATAAAAGAGTTCCGCACCGTATGAGATGACGTGATTTACAAAGGGCTTGATGGGCTCGGAAACGAAGGCCTGCAGGAGATGACTTTCGATCGGCAGTTTCAGTCCCGCCATCGCTGCGACCTGCGATGAATGTCCGGCGACCGAGAGCGCCGTGCGCCCGGCACTGATGCGGCCGCGGCTGGTATCCACCCCCAGCACCTGCCCGTTCTCCATTAAGAAGCCGGTCACTTCGCAGTTCTCGATGATGTCGACGCCGAAGTCATCCGCAGCGCGGGCGTAACCCCAGGCAACCGCGTCGTGGCGCGCGGTGCCGGCACGCCGCTGCAGCAGGCCACCCCAGATCGGAAAGCGCACGTCGGCCGAATAGTCGAGATAAGGCAGAAGTTTCATCACTGCGCCGCGATCGAGGAGCTCCGCGTCAATACCGTTCAGGCGCATGATGTTGCCCTTGCGCGCCAGCACATCGAGCTGCGAGGGTCCGTGTGCCAATACGATCTGGCCACGCTGCGAGAGCATCACGTTGAAGTTGAGGGCGTGCGACAACCCCTCCCAGAGTTTCAGTGAGTACTCGAAGAACTGCGTATTGCCGTCGATCAGGTAGTTCGAGCGCACGATGGTCGTATTACGCCCCACGTTCCCTGATCCGATATAGCTGCGCTCCAGGACCGCGACGCGCTTGATGCCGTGATTAGCCGCGAGGTAATAGGCGGTCGCAAGTCCATGCCCGCCTCCACCGATGATGACCACATCGTAGCTCGCCTTCGGCTCGGACGAGCGCCAGGCGCGCGGCCAGCGCGCTGCGCCAAAAGCATGGCGGGCGAGCGACAACGCAGAGTAGCGACTGGCGTGCTGCATGGGAGTATCTATATCACCGGCAAAAAAAGATCACATCTGGAAGTCGGGCGGCTCTTAAGACAACTGCTTAATCGTCGACACCAACCGCATGGCTTCCTCGCGCGTGTTGTACATGGAGAATCCGACGCGCACGAGCGACCCACCGGGAACCCCGAGAACGTCCACCGGACGCGGGGCGTAGAAGTTGCCATCCCATACACAAATGCCGACGCTGCCGAGTGCACGCGCGACGGCGCCGCAATCCGCGCCGGCAACTGTAAAGGAAATCGTTGGGGCACGCACCGCCGTGGTAAACCGCAGACCCCACAACTTCACTTGCGGAATTTCCCCGAGCGCCGCCCAAAGAAACTGTCCGAGCTCATGTTCATAAACCGCGATGGCGGACATTGCATCGTGCAGCGCCGCGCGCCGTGTCGGCCCCGTGCCAAATTGGGCGAGGTAATCCACGCCCGCCCCGACGCCTTCGATCGCGGGATGGTTCAATGTCCCCGTCTCAATTCTGTAGGGCGCAACGTCGTCCTGCACAATGAGCTTATCGCAGGTGAGGGACTCAAGCGCCCCCGGACGCGAGTAGAGCACGCCGACGTGGGGGCCGTAGAACTTATACGCCGAGCACAACAGGAAATCAGGATCCATGCTCTGCACGTCGATCGGGAAATGCGGCGCATAGTGAACCGCGTCGAGAATCAATAATGCACCAGCCGCGCGCGTCAGGCGCCGCGCCGCAGCGATGTCGTTAACCGTGCCGATGGCGTTCGACGAGCAGCCGAGCGCCAGCAGGCGTGTTCTTGAAGTGATCAGGCTCTGCATGGCGGTGTAATCGAGCGCGCCCGTGGCAAGTAGCGGAACCTCGCGGATGACTGCGCCCTCATGCTGCAGAAGCTGCCAGGGCCCGCGGTTCGCTTCGTGGTCGAGCTGCGTGATCAGAACCTCATCGCCGGGTGAAATCGTCCTGGCGATCGCGTGCGAGAGCGAAAACGCCAGCGTCGTCATGTTCTGGCCGAAGGAGATGCACTGCGGACCGGCGGCACCGAGAAAATCGGCGACGGCAGTGCGCGCGCCCAGCACTCGCGCGTCAAGTTCCGCAGATGGCGCAAAGTTGCCGTGCGAGTTGACGTTCCGGTTGCAATAGCAGTCGGTGATGGCGTCGATGACCGCGCGCGGCACCTGCGTGCCGCCCGGGCCATCGAGAAACGTCACAGGGTGGCGGCCGACGCTGCGCCGCAAGGACGGAAAATCATCGCGGCAGCGCAGCGACTGCCGTTCGCCGAACGTCGCCGCAGAAATAGAGTCAGGCATCACGTGGTTCCCGGCCATTAGCTCATCTGCTGCTTTCTAATTTTCAAGGGCGCAGGGCAGCGCCCTGCGAAATCGTCACGCCGGCCGCGCCGGGCGTGACCCGACCGTACACATTAGCAATCCGCAAAGCGCGCCTGCAGGCACGTATAAGAACGCAGCCGGACCCGTGACCCTCAGGTATCGAGCGTAACGTCCCCTGTTCAATTCGTACAGACACCAAGCGGCCGACGGGTCAAGGGGCGGAGGTGTCCGCGGCGACAGTGGCTTCGCCCAGTGTGCCGTGGATGTGCGCCTGCGCCTGCGCGCCACCCTCGATCCAGGTCGCTGAAAGCGTCCCGCTCAGTTCCGGGGTTCCGGCGAGCGTGAGTTTTCCCTCGGCAACGCCGCTGTGCGCCGGCCAACTGAACTTGCCGGACACGGCAAGGTCCTCGGTGAAGCGCACGTCACGCAGCATGAGCCAGTATCGATCAGCGGTCTTTTTGACGCTGAATGCGCCGCCACGCAAGCCTTCACCCTTTCCGGAGGTGTTCGACTCCAGACGGTCGATGACATCCCCTACCGTCAGCAGAGCTGCAGTGACGGCGCGCAACTGCTCCGGGTCAGCCGCATTGCCCCCCACCGCGCGGGCAGCTGCAAGGTTATGGACCCGGCGGGAGAATTGCGGCACCAGGCGAACTTCCGGGACGCTCTGCGCGCAGCTCATGTCCCCAGGAATCAGTGTCTGCAAAAACCGCCTGACTATCTGTGCGGCGCACGCACTGCGGGCGTGAGGCAGCGCGTTCACATGAAAACTATTGGCGAGGAGCAACTGGCGGCCGTGGGCAAACTCTTTCGCAACAGCTGCGCCGTCGGCAACTGTCGTCATGTTATCGAGCTCGCCCGAAATGATGAGGGCGGGAACGTCGGGATATGCCGTGGCAGTGGCACCGACCTGGGATGCCGGATGCTCCTTGGGAGCGATCGGCCATTGCACGCATTCATCTATAAAACTGTAGTCGAGTGGCAGGCCGAGATACTCGTCGATCGTAAATGGCGCATAGGTGCCCGGATCAGAGACCTTGCGATGCGCAATCGCCGCGTTCCGGGCCGCAATGCGGCGCGCGGGGGGAAGACGCATATCAAAAATCTGCGGCGCATCGCCGCACATGACCGCGGCCGCGAGTCCGGCGCTGAACTTTTCAGGCGCGTGGCTCTCATCGCGCGAATCCACGTCGACCAGGGTCTCGGCCATGAGGCGTAACAGAGGCGCCCGATCACCCGCCGTGAAGGCGCGCGCCGCGGCATCCAGTTCACGAACCGTGGCGAAGGTTGGCGCACTGGCGAACATGACCGTAGCAAGGAGCGCGGGGTTCGCTGTGAAGCTCTTGAGATTGCCGTCGGCGTCACGTGCCTGTGCGGCGAACGGCCCGTGGCGCAGTATCGCCAGTGCCGGCGCGATGTGCTCCACAGAACTGCCGGGGATTGCCTTGCAGGGAGCGGACTGCCGGCACGCGATGTCGAATTTATCGCGCATCGCCGGCGCATAACTCGGGTACCAGGCGTAGTCCGGGCCATCGAGGGCATAGGCACCATCGAGCACAATTGAACGCAACGCCTGCGGATGGCGCAGCGCGAAGACCTGCGCGAAATAGGTTCCGTACGAATCCCCATAGAGATCTATCGGACCGAGCGCGAGGGCCTCAAGAATGGCCGCGAGATCATCCGCCGCGAACGTCACGCTGTAGAGTGGCGCCTTGTTTCCCAGGGAACGGCCGCATGCGGCGACGTTCTCCTCAGTAATCGCGGCGGCCGCTTGCAGCGCCGTGCAATCCACCGCGCCCGATTTTCCCGTGCCGCGGTTGTCCATTAAGAGCAGATCACGTTCGGCGAGTAGCGGCTGATAGAGCGCAAGGTACTCGTCGCGCGACTCCGTGGCGGGAAAACCCGGGCCGCCTTCCGTTGCGACAAGAGTTCCCAGAGACTTACCCGCTGCCGTGTGAGGGTAGAACTCGAAATAGATGGAGATTGACCCGGGAACGACATTCGCCGGATCAAGCGGCCGGGACAGCGTCCCGCACCAAGCTGTCACCGTGTCGCAGCGCTGCAAGATGATCGATCCGACGGTGAGCTGCGATGTCCCCGCGTCGCGGTTCGCCGCAGAAGCCTCACGCGAGAATCCCGCTGTGGCCGCGACACTCAAAAGCGCCGCGAACAAGAGCCAAGCGCGCGCGGGCTTAGATCCCACAAGCGGGTGTGTGTTCATGTTCCGCTCTGAAAGAAAGTTCGCGGCCCAAGGGCGGCGCGAGGTTTTGCAGTTTTCGGCTTGTGAACGATGCACCCTTCTTGTGTCAGAAGACGACCACTCGTGCAGCCGGCCGCCGCGTCGTGTAGATTATTAAACCGTTGTATAACAAGCCAAATCCACCCGTCAAGCGTCCGCTGCCCACTGCATTGGGGATCATCATGCGCAAATATGGCGTCGCCCTGCTCGGCCTCGCTCTGGTTTCGTGTCTGGCGCCAGTCGCACTTGCACAGAAAACCAAAACCGTGGTGCTGATCGTGAGCGACGGCCTGCGCTGGCAGGAGATCTTCACCGGAGCGGACGCACTGCTCCTTGACCCGAAGAACGGCGGCAACTGGATGGAAGAGGCCGATTTGAAAACCAAATTCTGGCGCGCCGACGTCGAGGAGCGTCGGCGGGTCCTGTTTCCTTTTATTTGGGGCACGGTGGCCAAAAACGGCCAGATTTTCGGTAATCAGACCAAAGGCAGCATCGCTCACGTCACGAACGGCTTTGCGTTTTCCTATCCCGGCTACAACGAGATGTCGGTGGGCTTCCCCGACCCCAAAATCGATAGCAACGAATTCGGCCCCAACCCCAACATGAGCGTGTTCGAATGGCTCAACAAGTCGCCCGAATTCGCCGGGCGCGTCGCGATCTTTGGTACTTGGGGTGTGTTCAGCGATATTTTTAACAAGGCGCGCAGCCATCTCGTGATGCAGACAGGTTGGGACACGCCGCGCGCCAGCGGCGATGCATCAAAAGATGCGCTGCTTGCGAAGCTTTTCGCTACGACGACGCGCTTCGATGAAGAAGATGTCTACAATTCTTTTCTGCAAATCGCCTTACTCGATTACATACGGGCCGCGGCTCCGCGGGTGTTGTTCGTAGGCTACGGCGAGACCGACAACTGGGCCCACCAGGGACGATACGATCTAGTGCTCGACAGCGCGCATCGCATGGATCAGGCCGTAGAGGAACTCTGGAACACCATGCAGGCCATGCCGCAGTACCGTGGCAGCACGACGTTCATCATCACGGCGGATCACGGCCGTGGAAGCGGCCCGGTGGAGTGGAAGGAGCATGGCGTGGAGGAGAAAGGTTCGGAAAATGTCTGGATAGCGATCATGGGCCCGGATACGCCGCCCCTCGGCGAGCGCACCCACATCGCCGCGGTGACGCAGGCACAGATTGCGGCCACGGTTGCTGCGTTGCTCGGCAAGGACTATCGCCGCGATGTTGCAGCAGCCGCACCGGCCATTCCGGGCGTCATGGCCGCACGGTAATCAAAGGGCCGCGGAGCTGATCGCAGGATCTGCGCGCCGCGCCTCTCCTGAATCCGGCTCGTCGCCAAAACGCTGCGTCGTATCGATGCCGAGCCATGCGACGGCGCCCGCAAGCGCAAACGCCGTCCCGAGCACGAAGGCGGCCGTCCATTCGCCGTGGCCCGAGAGGTAAGCGACTATGGGTATTCCGATGAGCCCGCCGATGTTGCCTCCCGTGTTGAGAATCCCGGTGGCCGACATGGTGTCGGTGCGTGCGACAAACATCGTCGCCGCCCAGTACGACCCTTCGGTGAGCTCGATCACCCCATAGCAAAGCGCGAGCGCCAAGACCGCACCGTAGGGGCTACCCGCGTAGACAGCGACCAGCAGCAAGGCGCCCGCCACCGGCAATGCCACGAGCGGCGTCAGGCGAAACCCCCAGCGCACTCCAAACTTCGCGCACAGATCAGCCGCAATCTTGCCCCCGATACCGGCGCCCAGCGCTGCTGCGAGCGGTGGCGCGCTAGCCATCCAGCCGCCTTCGAGAATGCCGAAGTGGCGCTCCTGGACGAGATAAAGAAAACACCAGTTGGCGATCAGATAGAAGACGTAATTCATGCAGATGTACGAGACGCTCAGCAACACGACCGAGCGATTGGTCAAAAGGCACCCCAACCGGCGCCACGATATGGCGGTCTGAGCCTGCGCGATCGATTCCGCATCAAGCTCGGCGATCTCGGCCGGTGTGACTGCCGGGTGTTCGGCAGGGGAATTGCGACCGTACCAGCCCCATAGCGCGATGAGCGCCAGTGCCGGCAGAGCAGGCCAGAAGAGTGCCCGCTGCCAGCCGAAGGCGGCCATGAGATACGCCACCAGCAACGGCGTCAAAGCCGCAGCGAGCTGCAGGGCCATCGACTGCAGGCCCTGTACGAGCGCCCATTGGCGCGGATGAAACCAGGCTTCCATGACGCCGGAACTCACCGGAAATATCGGCCCCTGTGCAAGCCCCAGTACGAGCTGCAGGAACAGCAGCATCCCAAAGAGCGCAGTGCCGGCAAACGCAACCGGCGCAAGGGGCGTCAGAATCGTCGCCAGAAATGCCACGATGCTGATCAGAGTGAACATGACGCGCGCACCCAGACGCTGCCCGATCACACCGCCGGGAAGCTGAAAGGCGGTATAGCCCAGCACAAACGCCCAATACAGCCAGCCGATCTGCATCTGCGTGAGTCCCAGATCCGGCATCATCAGGTCGGATGCGACCGTGATGCTTTTCTGCTGCAGGTAGGCGACGAAGCCGAAGCCGAACAGCAGGCCGAAGATCCGCCAACGGACCCGGTTCGCGACGCCGTTGCCTGCCTTGATGGCGCCCGTGATCACGCCGGGCAAACGCGATCCGCGTCCGGCCCGAGCCGCTCGCTCACGTAGCGGCGAATGTCGAGGCTGAAATCCTCCATCGGTGCGTAATAGCCATGGTGATGCACACGGCTGCGCATGCCGCGCTGCACCGACTCGCAGATGCCCCAGTCCTGGCGGTTCACCACGTCCCAGAAGTCGACCGCATCCGCTGGATCAAAACCCTCCCTGGCAACCTCATCCGACTCGAACAGGAAATGACAGGTGATATCGGTCCGCTCCGCGGCGCGCGGGTGCAGGATGAATACGGCCGCGTGGTCACAGGCAAGGCTGATGAAGAGATTTGGGTAGACGAGTTCTCCCTTGTGGCGCTGGCGCTCGTCCTCATTCAGCGCCGGAAATGCTCTTCGCGTAGTGGTACCGAGGCTTGTGAACGTGTATGCGCCGGGCCGATGTGGCACGCCGCGCGCCCAATCAAGTCCTGCGCCACCGGCCTCGCGAAATGCGGGGACCACGGCGCACAGCTCCGGGTGAACTCCGCCGCAGTGATAGCACTCGTTATAGTTCTCGCAGATCGCTTTCCAGTTCGCCGTGACCTGATAATTAATCGTATGTCCGATGCGCAGGTCGGCGAGCGGATAGCGCTCTATCCGAGCCGGTGCGCCGCCCAGTTGCGAAGCAAGTGGCTGTGCGTCTGCAGGCGTCAGATGCAGGAAGAAAAATCCCCCCCAGGATTCGACGTCGACCGGATACAAACTGATGGCGCTCTTGTCGAATCCGGGCGTGCTGCCCAGGTGTGGCGCGGCGATGAGGTGTCCGTCGAGGTCATATGACCACTGATGGTAGGGACACATGATTGACCGGCCGGCGATCACGCCGCCCTGAACCGCAGCGCCCTCGGCAGGATCGCGGTGCAGGCGGCACAGCTGTGAGCCTCGGTGGCGGCAGACATTATAAAATGCACGCAGAACGCCTTGGCGATTGCGAACCACGAGGATGCTCTCGCCGACGATATCAAGCACCAGATGATCGCCCGGCTTGGGCAACTCTTCCTCGCGCCCAGCGCAATACCAGTCGCGGCAGAAGATCCGCTCCTTCTCAAGCCTGAAGGTGTCCTCGGAGTAGTACCAGCTAGATGGCAGGGTCTGCTCGAGCCCGCCCACGGGGGACAGCGGTTCGTTGTTCATGGGAAAATGCCTGCCTTAGGTCCCGACTTCGTATAAAAGCGGCGGCGCGGCGATGATCGGAACATCACGCAGATAGGAATCGCTGCGTGGCACGCTGTCAAGTTCGCGCGCATAACGGTGCCCGCTGTACACGGCGTGCACGATGGCCCCTGGCGCAAGCGCATCTCCGATCCGGCCCACCGAGAGGATCCCGGCCGACACGCGCTCGTCTTCGCGCGCGACGAGCTCATCGTAGAGGGAAGTCTGTCCCGTGCGCGCGCCGACGATGACGAGCGAGCGACACGGCAGTTGACGCTCGGCACCCGTAAATAGGTTCGCAAGACTCACCGTGCCTGCCACGAAGTCCGTCACTCGCGACAAAGTCATCAACGCCACTCCCGCATTCGCAAGCGCCCGATGAATCTGCGGTTGCTCGTTCGTCATGATGGTCCAGGCCGAGGCGTGGCCTGCGGGTGTGACGTAGGTGACGCTCGTCGCCGTTTGCGCCAAGCGTTCCGCGAGCAGGCCCCCCATGTAATAGTTATCAAAATCGAACACCACGACGGGCCCTTCAAGCTGCGCGCCGGCGGCAATGTCATCTGGTGTGTAGACATCAGGACCGTGCAGCTCGCCGACGGCAAGCTCAAGCGGCGAATACAAGAAGCGCCTCCAGCGCGCGCCGGTCGCGATGATGACACGTGCATGCTCGAGCCCAAGAATGTCATCCACTGAGAGTTTATTACCCGCGTAGAGATTCACATTTGGCAGCCGCTGCAACTGCGCGAGGCGCCAGTCGAGCACCCTTCCCCAGGTCTTGAGCCCCGGGAGGCTCGTCTCAAAGCGCAGCCGGCCGCCGAATGCGCCTTCGGCTTCGGCGAGCGAGACTGAGTAGCCGCGCCGCGCGGCGCTCAACGCGCACTCAAGCCCCGCGGGGCCGCCGCCAACGATCAGCACCGCCGCAGCGCTCGCCGCGGGCTCAATGCGCTCCGGATGCCACCCGCGCCGCCATTCCTCGCCGATCGTGGGATTTTGCGTGCAACGCACCGGCACACTGTCATGCCAGCTGGATATGCAGATGTTGCAGCCGATACATTCGCGGATATCCTGCTCACGGCCCTCGTTGATCTTGCGCGGCAAAAATGGATCGGCAATCGACGGTCGCGCGGCACCGATGAGATCAAGAACACCGCGCTTGATCTGCGCCGCCATGGCATCCGGAGAAGTGAAACGGCCCACACCCACGACTGGCTTGGTGGTGAACCGTTTGACGAAATCGATGACCGGCTCGTGGCTGCCTTCGGGCGTAAAGCGCGAAGGCGCGCAATCCGTCGGACTCGAGTCCATCTTGACGTCCCACAGGTCCGGAACTTCCGCCAGGAGCTCGACGACTTCGTGCGCCTCTGAAAGCGCGTGCTCACTGGCGCGCGTTCGCAGCTCCTCGAGGCTGATTCGCAGCGCGACCGCGCACCTATCCCCTACCGCATCCTTGGTGACTTCAAGAAGCTCGCGCACGATGCGAACGCGATTCGCGACCGAGCCACCGTAGGCATCGGTACGCCTATTCCATTCGGGCAGCAGGAATTCGTACGGCAGGTAGCCCATTCCTGCGTAGACGTAGATGATATCGAAGCCTGCCCGCTGGGCTTTGCGGGCCGCTTCCGCCTGCCAGTGAAGGACGGCCGCAATGTCGTCGGCATCCATCGCTTTAGAGCGTTGGTTGCCCATAAAACCCACATGCGTCGCCATCCAGGACAGACCGGACGGCGACAGCGGCGCCAGCCTCGACGTGCGGTTCGAGACCGAGCCGCCGCCATGCCACAGCTCGATCCCCGCCAGAGCCCCGTGCTCATGAACCGCGTCGGTCATGAGCGCGTGCGAACGTATGTCGTTCTCATCCCAAAGGGTCGCATAAGGCAGCGGGGAGTCGTCGGAGGTGGGATGGACCGAAACGTAGCCGGTGTTGACGACACCCCAACCGCCCTCCGCCTTCATGCCGCGAAATCCCGCGCGCATGCGCGGCATGGCGTTCGTCATGCCGCTCGCATGCGGCACTGCGTAGAACCGGTTCGGAGCCGTAACGGGCCCGATTCGCACGGGTTCAAAGAGAATGTCGAAACGCGGGTTACGTGCCACAAACGCACCCTCAGCTCGCGGAAAATTCAGTATAACGAAGTTCGTTCCGCGCCATTGCTATTTATCGATCGTTCAACAGCGGCGCGAATTAAAACGTCCCGCACTTTGGCTGTGCGCCACCCGTGCATGAGGCAACAGGATTTTGCGACCCGCCAGCGAATTGCGCATGTCAACGCGGGTAAAAATATCCTCCGTCGCGCCGAGCTGTCGGCGTCCGTGAACGGGAACGAGCATACGCCCTTGCGGGTTCCGCCGAGCCGAGCATCCCGCTCGCGCAAGGCAGGGACACGAACCGCAAGGTCGATGGCCTGAGCACCGCTAATTCGGAAAGTGACTGCACTGCCGATTGCGGTCGAACAAGAGCCGTTTACGAAGGAAGGGATCATGGGGTTAGGCGCTGACTAGGTCGCACGGACTGCAACCGTCCCCGGAGCAATCGCGCAATCTCTTATGTCACAGGTCCGCGCAATGCACTTCGAACCTACATTCTAAATACACTATATCCTATTGATATATATTGTATTTGAACTCAAATACGTCGGCAGGCGTTAAGCGCGGTCACGACGCGCCCCAAACGGTCGCGAACAGCCGCGAAAAATTGCCACCAATAATTTTCAGGACTTGCGCGTCTGGATAACCGCGTTGAGACAAAAGCGACGCGATGCGAAAGAAACGGTCCGCGCTGTTTAGATCCGGCAAGAACGTGTAGACGTCCGGACGCTCGCCCGGTGCGGAGATTCCTTTGGCGCGACGCTCGGCAACCTCTGCGGCGAATTTCTTTCGGAATTCATCGTCGAATTTGACCGGAGATATCGAGCCGTCGGTGCCGATACCGACGTGATCTTCGCCGCAGACACTGACCGCATGATCGATATGCTGCAATAGATCCTCGGCCATGGGCTGCCCTGCACTGCGCAAAAAAGGCATGAGATAGATTCCCACGACGCCGCCCTTGTCGGCGAGCAGCTTTAGCTCCGCGTCGGTCTTATTGCGCGGCAGCGGTGCGAGCGCCGCGCAGCCGGTGTGCGTAATCGCAACGGGCAGCTTGGATGCTGCGATCGCTTCGCGCGTTGTCCGCTCGCCGCCGTGCGAAAGATCAATCAGCAATTTGCGCTCGTTAAGACGCTCGATCAAAGTATTGCCGAAGCGACTCAGACCTCCGTTGCCAGGCTCGAGGCAGCCGTCGCCCACGAGATTGCGCCCATTGTAGGTGAGTTGAAACACCCGCAAGCCAAAGTCCGCAAACGTGTCGACCCGAGCGAGGCTCTCTGCGATTGGTGTCGCATCCTGGAACCCATAGATGAGCCCGAGTCGACCGCTGCGCTTGGCTGCAGCAATGTCGTCCGCGTTGCGCACGAGCAGAAGCTCTTCCGGATGCGCGGCAATCTGTCGATTCCAGTGCGCGATATTCTGAATCGTGGTGTCGTAGTCGCTCGCATAACTGCCTACACCGCTTACCGTGACATTGACGGCGGTCAGCCCGGATGCGCGTATGTCAGCGAGCGCCTGCACGCCGAGCGCCGTGTCCTCCTCGGCACTGCCGTCGCCCGGGCCGCCGAGCGCATCGATCACGATCGCGCGACGATACGCCTGCGCTGAAAAACCTTGTACCGCCGTTGCGGCATGACCCGCAGGTGTCGAAGCCAATGCTGCTCCCGCCATTGATCCAAGGAAACTGCGGCGATCGATCATTTGTGTTGCCCAAGCGTTGACCGGATCATCCCGCTCTCTAAATGCGTGAATTTGCGACTCGGGCAGGCACCATTAGCGTGTTTTCTCGTCGATCCTTTTGGCAAGCTCCGCCAGATCTGTCTCTTCGGCCTCGATTGCGATTTCAAACGGTGTTTCTCGCGGCGGGGCTTTGACTCGCGCGATGGGTGTCGGCGCCGGCGTCGGCGCCAGCATCGCACCTCGATGCTCAGGCGGCGCGGCCGCCGTCGGCGACGGTCGTAGCCAGTCCTTCTTCTGAGCGATCCAACGCTCGTAGCGATCGAAGCTCCACATCCCGTGCTCGCCCCCGGATTGAATAACCGTCGCCAATTGGCTGAACTGCCCGGCGCGAATGGTCCCCTTGGCGGCTGAACTGGCCGTAAGCACCTCGCAGCGCGGCACACGCAACTGGTACTCGCTTAGAAAATCAAGCCGCTGACAGATGACGCCCACCAAAGAATCGGCAATCTGCGCAAGGATGCTGCCTTGAATCTCTGGCGCAAACGACATGGCGATTCGGCTGAGCGCCTCGGCGCAGGTTGAGGAATGCATGGTAGCCAACACCAGATGTCCGGTCTCGGCGGCATTCAATGTGAGCCGCATGACCTCCGGCGTGCGCATCTCGGTGATGACGAGCACGTCGGGATTTTCGCGCAAGGCGTCGGTGATCGCCTGTTCAACGCTGGGGGAATGCGTGGGAATCTCACGCTGCCGTATAAAGGACCGGCGGTTTGAAAACACATATTCGAGCGGACTTTCGACGGTAATAATGTGCCGTGCGGACGACGCGTTGATCTCCTCGACCAGAGCCGCGAGAGTCGTCGACTTACCGCTGCCCGTGGGCCCCGATACGACAACCAGACCGGTCCGCGGTTCGGTGAACTTGCGCAGGTCAGGATGCAAATTGCATGCGCGCAAACCCTCCACGGAGGAGCTCAAAAGACGTACCGCAACCGCCACGCCGCGGACCGTCCGGAATAGATTGATCCGACACTGCGTCCCGCCGATGTTGACCGACAGGTCAGCCGAGCCGCGCACCACGAATTGATTCCAACGCTCGGAGCCGAGTAATTCTTTCCCGAATTGAATGAGCTGCGACGCGGAGATAACCTCCCCAATCGCGTTGAGTTCTCCCTTGACTCGAACGACGAGCGGCGTCCCCGCCTCCAAATGCAGATCGCTCGCGCGCAGCGAATACGCAGTGGAAACGAGTTCCTTAAATCCCATGTTCAGGCCCTCGGCATCGCCGACCGGATAGTAGCGCGACAGGCGGCTACGCAGAACCGTGACGTTATCGCAAAGCCTCGCCACGCCGCCAAGCCAAGTTGCGCAGTATGGCGCAGTTGCCGCCCCAGGTCAGCGCGGATCGACTCTCATGAGTCGGCGATCGTAGACCGAAGGACTATTGTCACTTTGGCGGCCCCTGCACATGAACCGCGTAAAATGCCCGAAGCAGCACTGCACTTGGACATGCGATCAGCGATGAAAATCCGCAAGCTTGGAAAGAGCGGCCTTAAAGTCTCTTCGATCGGACTCGGCTGCATGGGGATGAGCTATGCCTACGGCTCCTCGGACCATCAGTCCAATGTCGCGGTTCTAAGGGCTGCGGTGGATGCAGGTGTCACCTTCTTCGACACGGCCGAGATGTACGGTCCCTATACGAACGAGGAATTGCTCGGCGAGGCCCTGGCGCCCGTACGGGACCAGGTCGTCATTGCCACAAAGTTCGGATTCAACCTCAGTCCGGACGACGGTACTGTCAAAGGACTTAACAGCCGGCCCGAGCAGGTGAAAGCCGTGGCCCACGCATCGCTCAAGCGCTTGGACACCGACGTAATTGATCTCTTCTATCAGCATCGGGTCGATCCTGCGGTCCCGATCGAAGACGTCGCAGGTTCGATAGCAGAATTGGTCGCCGCCGGCAAGGTCCGGCATTTCGGTCTGTCGGAGGCAAGCGCCGCGACAATCCGGCGTGCGCACGCCGTGCATCCGGTCGCGGCGCTGCAAAGCGAATACTCATTGTGGGTGCGCGAGCCGGAAAGCCTCGTCTTTGCTACGCTGGAGGAATTGGGCATTGGCTTTGTGCCATATAGCCCGCTCGGCCGCGGCTTGCTCACCGGCGCGGTTCGCGCGGATACCCAGTTCGCCAGCGGCGACATCAGAAACGGGCATCCGCGCTTTCAGCAGCAAAACCGGGCGCAGAACATTGCCGCCGTCGAGGCCCTGACGAGGATCGCGTCAGCCAAGGGCACAACGACCGCGCAGCTCGCCCTCGCCTGGGTTCTCGCGCAGAGGCCGTGGATCGTGCCAATACCGGGAACGCGCAGATTGGATCGTTTAAAAGAAAACATCGCGGCGGCTGATGTAGAACTCAACGCCTCAGAGCTCAAGCGGCTCGACGAAACCCTCACCGCCGCTCATGTGGCCGGCGGACGCAACACCCAAGCGGCGATCGCATATCTCGATCGCTGAAGCCAAAAGCGCAGTGTCGGCTCACGCTGGGGATTCTGTGCGAATTTATCCACTCATTTTCTGAACGGGCGCTCTGCGACGGCGTCGGAGATGCATCAGCCTTCCTTGCACTTCATGTAGACCGCGTACGCGGCGATGAGGTCCTGCGCCACGACTCCTAACGATTTGTAGACCGTGATGTCTTCAGCACTTTGCCGGCCGCGGATCTTTCCGAGCAGGAGCGCGCCAATCTCACCGATCACGTGTCGGCGCTCGATCGCTCCCTCTTCGATTGGAATCAGGATGTCACCGGATTCGCAGAATGCAGAAGCGAGAGAGTCCACATACAAGCGGCTCTTCTTGATGAGGGCCGTGTCTGCCTCGCGGGCGGTCGACGCGTGCGCGCCGACGAGGTTCACATGCGCGCCCGGCCGTACCCAGCCGCCATGGATCACGGGTTCGCGCGCGGCGGTCACGACGCAAATCACGTCGCAGGCCGCGGCCTCCCGCGCCTGCGCTACCGGCCGAATCCGTGCTTTTACCGCGGACGCATGGCGCTCCGTGAAGGCGAGCGTTTTCTCCGGCGAACGACCCCACACGCAGACCTCCTCGATCCCGCGAACCGCGCAGACCGCTTCGAGGTGCGAGGCTGCCTGCACGCCGCAGCCCAATAATCCTAGAGTGCGCGCGTCTTTACGCGCCAGCAGCCGCGTGGCTAGACCGCTTGCCGCCGCGGTACGCAGGGCGGTGATTTCAGCCCCGTCAATGAGCGCAACCGGTGCTCCGGTTTGGTGATCAAACAGCGCGACGAACCCCTGGATCACAGGCCGTCCCGCCGCGGGATTCCCTGGATGCAGGCTTACGACTTTTGCGCCGTATATCAGAGGCTCCGCCGCGGAACCCGGCATCACGGCGAAATATCCGCTGCCGTCGACGAGCGGCATGATGGTGCGCGGCGGCGCGGTAACGCTGCCGTTAGTCACTGCCTGCATGGCCTGCGACATTGCCTCTATGCACTCGCCCATCGACAGACGCGCGCGCACGCCCGGCCCATCAATAATTTCTAAGTTCATTGGAAATATCCGTTACGGGGCACGCTGGCTCGCCCTCATCCTGACCGTTCCCATTCAGACGAGGTCGAAAGTGTCTGTCGCGGTGAGCCCGATATTGAGCCTACCGCTGCTGGGTCGCGCGTGAGCGGCGGGGCGAACGCGCGCCATATAACCAGTAAATCGCAAGGCCGAGCCCCATCCAAATGCAAAATCGCCCCCATGTCGCGGTCGGCAATCCCACGGCCATATAGCCGCAGACGAGAATCGCTCCGATTGGAACGACCGGCACCCATGGCGTACGAAATGGCCGTGCGAGCAGAGGGTACTTGCGCCGCCACACGAGCACGGCGAGTGCAACGGCGATAAATGCCGACAGGACACCGATCGATACCATTTGTCCGAGCGTACTGATCGGCAGCATCACGCTGAGCACGGCCGCGAGTGTGGCGGTGAGCGCGGTTGCGACGGCAGGGGTCTGCCACCGCACATGCAGCCGCGCGAGCGACGCGGGCAGGAGTCCGTCCTTGGCCATGACGAACAAAATGCGCGACTGCGCCATGAGAATCACGAGCAGCACCGATACCATGCCGATCGTCGCGCCGATCTCTACCACGCGAACGAGCCAGTGCAGATGCGGACCCGCAGCGTCGATCGCGACTGCAACGGGATTGGCGACGTTCAGTGCGTGATAGTCCACCAAGCCGGTCTCGACCAGCATCATGGGGATGAACAGCACCGTGCACAGGGCGAGCGAGCCGATGAGAGCAAATGGAACATCGCGCTGTGGGTTTCGCGCCTCTTGCGCCGCGACCGAAACCGTATCAAATCCAAGATAGGTGTAGAACACGATACCGGCCGCGCGCACGATGCCGCTCCAGCCGTATTCGCCCCACGTGCCGGTATTTCGCGGTACAAACGGGCTCCAGTTATGCGGGTTGACATACGGGGCGCCGAATGCGACCACAAGGGCGATCACACTCAACTTGATAAGCACGATGACGCCGACAATGTCTGCCGACAGCTCGACTCCGCGCACCGCCAGGGCAGCTGTGCCGGCAAGCACCAGCACCGGCAGCACCCCTTGCACCACTCGCGCTGTTTCAGGATCGGCAATGTCAAACAGCCCCGCAAAATAGCTCGCGAAGGACTGCGCCACAATCGCCGCGGCGAACAGATATTCCAGCACCAGCAGCCAGCCGACGAGCCATCCGATCGTTCGACCGAACGCGCGCGAGCTGAACGCATACGCACTGCCGGCCGAAGGGAACATTGCTGAGAGTTCTGCGTAACACAGTCCTGCAAGAGCACAGCCCAGCGCGGCGATCATGAAGGAGATGACAATTGCCGGGCCCGCGAATTGCGCCGCCGCCGGTCCGGGAATGACAAATATGCCCGATCCAATGATTGCGCCAATGCCGATACACAAGAGCTGCCAGCGGCCCAGTACGGGGCGTAATCCCGACGCGCCAGCGGGCTCGATCTCTTCAGTCAACGTAGGGTCCCCTGGATGCTTCGCGTGCTCGAAGACTATTCGGGCGCACGGTGTCACCCTTAACCGCGCTGCCGAGTATGCCTCAGAGCGGATAGACTCGGCTCAACGCTAATGGGCGGCCGATAGGCTGCGTCCTCTTGTTCGGGCGGGTGATATGCCGAGCGCACAAGCCCTGCGCAGCGCAGTTCGCCAGCGTGCGCGCAGCCTGATCGCGGCTACCAGGCATCGGGGTTTACGCGCCCAAGACGCGT
>Ga0302324_100008617_pt1 | contig 21481 bp, 7 predicted proteins | sample Palsa_T0_1_FD_201949 | JGI IMG/M metagenome (GOLD analysis project Ga0302324, IMG submission 201949) | Peat permafrost microbial communities from Stordalen Mire near Abisko, Sweden - Palsa_T0_1 | ecosystem: Environmental > Terrestrial > Soil > Palsa > Peat permafrost | place: Sweden: Abisko...
CGCTACGCCCGGCAGATCGAGCAGGCCTACCGGCAGATGTGGGAGCGCTGGTGTGCCCGGAAAACCTGATGAAACTTGAAATGTACAGCCTCCACGGCCAGAGAGAGGATTACGAAAGAGTTCGTCTAAGACAATCAAAGGGCGTCGCGTCTTCGCTCCGGCCGAGGATCACCCCGGGTTGATGAAGCGAAACAACATCTCTGATGACCATCCAACAGGCCTTTGAAGTTGCCCTCCAGCACCACCAGTCCGGGCGGCTGGTGGAGGCCGAGGCCCTCTACCGGCAGATTCTGACGGTGGATCCGCGCCATGCCGATGCGTTGCATTATCTCGGTGTTATCGCGCATCAGGTCGGACAGAACGATGCCGCCGTGGGTTTGATTCGACAGGCCATCGCGCTGGCACCCGGCGTCCCGGAAACTCATTCCAACATCGGGGAATGCTATCGGGCGCTGGGGCAACTGGACGAGGCTATCGCCACCTACCGCCAGGCCATCGCCCTCAAACCCAATTATCCCGATGCCCACAACAACCTCGGCAATGCGCTGAGGGAAAAGGGACAACTGGACGAAGCCGTTGCCGCCTTCTCTCGTGCCACTGCTCTCCAACCGAACTTTGCGGATGCCTACAGCAATCTTGGCAATGCCCTGCAAGACAAGGGACGGCTGGAAGAAGCCATCGCCGCCTACCGCCAGGCTATTGCCCTCAAGCCGAATTTTCCCGAAGCCTACAGCAATCTCGGCAATGCGCTGAGGAACCGGGGCCAGGTGGACGAGGCCATCGCCGCCTACCATCAGGCCATCACCCTCAAACCCAACTATCCCGAAGCTCACTCCAACCTCGGCAATGCACTCAGGGACAGTTGGCAACTGGACGAGGCCATCGCTGCCTTTCGTCAGGCGATCGCCCTTAAACCCAACTTTCCCGAAGCCTGTAGCAATCTCGGCAATGCCCTGAGAGACAACGGGCAACTGGACGAAGCTCTTGGTTCGTACCTTCGGGCGATCGCCCTCAAGCCCAACTTTCCCGAAGCCCAATACAACCTCGGCAATGCCCTGAGAGAGAACGGGCAACTGGACGAAGCCATCGCCGCCCTTCAGGAGGCAATCACCCTCCAACCCAACTCACCCGAAGCCCACAACAATCTCGGCGTGGCGCTGAAAGACAAAGGACAACTCGACGAGGCCATCGCCGCCTACCACCGGGCCATCGACCTAAAGCCCGCCTTTGCCGACGCTCACAGCAATCTCGTTTTCGCTTTGCACTACCATCCCGGCCGCAATGCTGAGACCGTCGCCGAGAAACAGCGAAGCTGGGCCCTGCAGCATGCAACGGCGTTGAAGCAGTTCATTCAGCCCCACCACAACGATCCCAATCCCAACCGCCGCCTGCGGATCGGATACGTCTCGCCGGATTTAAGGGATCACGTAGTGGGGCGTTACCTGATGCCATTGTTCGAGCACCACGGTAGCACGCAGTTTGAGCTATTGTGCTATTCGGGGGTGCGGCGTCCCGATGAAATGACGGCACGATTTCGATCCCTGGCCGGCCAGTGGCGGAGCACCGTCGGCGTGGGGGATCAGCAGGTGGCCGAGCTGATCCGCGAGGATGGTGTGGATATTCTGGTGGATTGCTCACTGCACAGCGCCGAGAACCGGCTGCTGGTGTTTGCCCGACGGCCGGCGCCGGTGCAGGTCAGTTATGCGGGCTATCCCGGGAGCACCGGACTGGAGGCGATTGAATACCGGATCAGCGACAAATATTTGGAGGCTGAAGCCTTGGAGTTCCCTTCGGCAGGCTCAGGGCAGGCTCCGATTCGGAGTTTGGAGATCGGCTCCCCGCGTCCGCCCGATCTTCCATCTTCCATCTCCCATTCGGAGCCCGCCCTGAGCTTGTCGAAGGGACCCGCGAAGCGGGTCTTCCTCCTCGAGAGCTTCTGGTGCTATGACCCGCGCGGGATGGAGGTGGCCGTCAATGAGCTGCCGGCGATGAAGAGTAAAGTGGTGACCTTCGGCTGCCTGAACAATTTCTGCAAAGTCAACGACCGGGTTCTGGCGCTCTGGGCGCGAATCCTCGGGCAGCTCGAAGGTTCGAGGCTGCTGCTCCTGAGCCCGGCCGGAAGCCATCGCGAACGGACTCTGGCCCTGTTGCGGCAACTCGGGGTGGAGGGGTCGCGCGTGGAGTTTGTCGAGGGGAGGCCGCGACGCGAATATCTGGAATGGTATCAGCGCATCGACATCGGCCTGGAGACTTTTCCCTACGGCGGGCACACCACCAGCCTAGATGCGTTCTGGATGGGGGTGCCGGTGCCGGCCTTGGTGGGCGAGCTGCCGGTCTCGCGAGCGGGACTGAGCCACTTGACGAACCTCGGGCTGCCGGAACTGGTGGCCAGGAGCGAGGAGGAATATGTGAACCTGGTGGTGGAACTGGCGGGGGATCTGCCGCGATTGGCCGGCTTGCGGGCGACGCTTCGGGAGCGGATGAGGGCCTCGGTGCTCGTGGATGCGCCGCGCTACGCCCGGCAGATCGAGCAGGCCTACCGGCAGATGTGGGAGCACTGGTGCGCCCGGAAAACCTGATGACACTTGAAATGCACAGCCGCCATGGCCAGAGAGAGGATTGCGAATGAGTTCGTCTCAGACCATGAAAGGGCGTCGCCGTCTTCGCTCCAGCCGAGCAGAACCCCGGGTTGATGAAGCGTGACAACATCTCTAATGACCATTCAACAGGCCTTTGAAGTTGCCCTCCAGCACCACCAAGCCGGGCGGCTGGCAGAGGCCGAGGCCCTCTACCGGCAGATTCTGGCGGTGGAGCCCCGCCATGCCGATGCGCTGCACCTGCTGGGAGTTATCGCCCATCAAGTGGGGCGTGACGACCTCTCGGTAGAACTGATCGGAAAAGCGCTGGCGATTTCGCCCCCTCAAGCAGTGTACCATTCAAATCTGGGTGAGGCTCACCGCGGGCGAGGCCAACTCATCGAGTCGATCTCCTGCTATCAACGGGCCATTGCGCTCGCGCCGGATTTTGGCGACGCACACAGCAATCTCAGCCTTGCCCTGCGCGACACTGGTCGCATTGCGGAAGCCATCGCCGCCGGCGAGCGAGCCGTAGCGTTGCAGCCCGATTCTCCAGGGTCGCTGAATAACCTCGGCCTCGCCCTGCACGATGCCGGCCGCTTCGACGAGGCCATCGGCCGCTTCCGACGGGTACTGGAAATCAATCGCGACGATGCAGATGCGGCCTACAACCTCGGGAATGCGTTACACGCCAGCGGCCGATCCGACGAGGCCATCGCTTGCTACCAGCGGGCCCTGGCTTTGCGGCCTGAATTCCCGGGGGCGCTTAATAATCTGGGCAACGTCTTTAAGGATCGAGACCAGTTCGACACCGCGGCAGATATTTATCGCCGAGCCCTGGAAATCCAGCCGGGGCACGTAGCGTCCCACGTGAATCTCGGGAATGTTTTCAAGGAACTCGGCCAGCTCGACGACTCCATCCAATGTTACCGGCGGGCCCTGGCGATTCAGCCCGATTGCCTCACGGCACATTGCAATGTGGTTTACACGCTTCAATTTCATCCGGCCTGCGACGACGCGACGATCGCCGGGGAACACCGGCTTTGGAACCGGCAGTTTGCCCACCCCCTGAAAGAATTGATCCTGCCGCATGCCAATGATCGCAGTCCAAACCGAAGGCTGCGCGTCGGATATGTCTCGCCAGATTTCCGCTTCCATTCGGAAGCGTATTTCGTAGTGCCGCTGCTGGAGGCGCACGACCATCATCAGTTTGAGATTCATTGCTATGCAAGCCTGCTCCGTCCCGATCACGTGACCGAACGCCTCCGCCGGGCCGTCGATGTCTGGCACAACGTCCAGGGACAATCCGACCACGATCTTGCGCAGCAGATTCGCCGGGACGGCATCGACATCCTTGTCGATCTCACCATGCACATGGCCTGCAACCGCCTGCTGGTCTTTGCGCGCAAACCCGCCCCGGTTCAGGTCACGTGGCTGGCGTACCCGGGTTCCACCGGACTGGAGACGATGGATTATCGCATCACAGATCATTACATGGACCCGGCATCGGTCGAAACGCCGTACTACTCGGAAATCTCGCTGCGCCTCCCCGAGTGCTGGGTCTGCTACCATCCGCTTACAGACGAACCACCAGTGAATCCCCTTCCAGCCTCCAACGCAGGTCAGATTACTTTCGGGTGTTTGAACAACTTCTGTAAACTTAACGATGAAATGCTAGGTCTGTTCGGAAGTGCGCTGCGCGCGATGGAGGGATCGCGGTTGATCCTGCTGGCCCCCGAAGGCAGGCCGCGCGAGCGAGTGATCGATCGAGTGTGCCACCAGGGTGTCCCGCGTGACAGAATTGAGTTCGTCGGCAGAATGTCACGTCCCGATTACCTTAAGACTTACCACCGAATCGACATCGCGCTGGACACCCGCCCCTACAATGGAATCACTACCACTTGCGACGCCCTCTGGATGGGAGTGCCGGTCGTGAGTCTCGAAGGACAAACAGCAGCGGGGCGCGCCGGGCTTGGCATCCTCTCGACGGTGAAACTTCCCGAACTTGCGGTGAGAAGCCCCGAGGAATTCGTGCGCGCAGCGGAAAACCTCGGCAGCGATCTGCCTCGCCTCACCGAACTGCGCGAGGAGCTGCGGCACCGGATGCAATCTTCCCCGATGATGGACGCCCAGCGTTTCGCCCGCAATATGGAGAATGCATATCGAACGATGTGGCAGCACTGGTGTATGGGGAAGAAGCCCTCGGCGCCATGACCATCCAGAACGCGCTGCCGCGGAGCAGGGCCATACTCCCACCCCAAGCTTTTTTCTCTACCAGTTAGGGGATGGCTCTGTTCCAGTTCCAGATTCCCGCCATGCCGCCAGTCACTGTCGCGCAAGCATTCGACCTCGCCGTCGAGCATCACAAGGCCGGGCGATTGGCGGAAGCCGAGGCGATCTATCGGCAGATTCTCGCGGTGCAGCCCAATCACTCCGATGCGTTGCACCTGCTCGGGATGATTGGGAACCGGTTTGGCCACCATGAACTCGCGGTGAAGTGCATCCAGCGTGCTCTCGTGCTCGACCCAAACAATGCCGCCGCACATTCCAACCTCGGCGAGGTCTACCGCCTCACGGGACGGTTCGATGAAGCGATGGCCTCCTACCGCCGGGCGATCGCCATCAACCCGAATCTGCCGGAGGCCCACAGTAATCTGGGCATTATTTTGAGAGACCAGGGCCAGTTCGAGGAGGCCCTGGCCATGTGCCGCCGCGCGCTCGCGCTGAAACCCGACTTCGCGGAGGCGCACAACAACCTCGGAAATACCCTGCAAGACAAGGGACAACTGGAGGAAGCCGTGGCCGCCTTTCGCCGTGCTCTTGAACTGAATCCCGAGTACGCGGAAGCTCATACCAATCTGGGCAACGCGCTGCAGGAACTGCAACGGCCCGACGAAGCCGTCGCGGCGTATCACCGCGCGCTCGAACTCCAACCCAATTCCGCGGAGTCCCACAACAATCTCGGCGCCGCCTTGGTGAAGAAGGGCCAACTCGACGATGCCGTTGCCGCCGTTCGTCGTGCTCTCGAACTCAAGCCGGACTATGCTGGCGCCTATTACAACTTGGGCATCGTCCTCCGGCTCCAGGGCCAGTTCGACGAAGCCATCGCCGCCTATCACCGGGCCCTGGCGCTCAAGCCCGACGACGCCGAAGTGCACAATGACCTTGGCGTGGTCCTGGCCGAGAGTGGGCAGTTGGATGCTGCTGCGGCCTCCTGTCGCCGGGCAGTCGAACTCGATCCCGACTCTACCAAGGCCTGCAACAATCTCGGCCACGTGCTCACGGATCTCGGTCAGTTCGACGCAGCGTTCGCCATGTTCCGCCAGGCACTCCAGCTCACGCCGAACTTTGCCGACTCCACGTTTGGCGAGGCGCTGCTGCGGCTGCTTCGCGGCGACTTCGAGCAGGGCTGGCCCTTGTACGAGGTGCGCTGGGAGGTATATCGTTCGGAAAAGCGGGATTTCTCCCAACCGATGTGGGATGGAGCCAGCATCGCGGGGCGTCGCTTGCTGATCCACGCGGAGCAGGGATTGGGCGACTCCATCCAATTCATCCGCTATGCGGCGCTGGCCGACGCGCGCGGCGCCCAGGTCGTGGTCGAATGTTCACGCTCTGTCGTGGAGCTTTTCCGCGGGGTCAAAGGGGTGGCCGAGGCCGTCACGAAGGGCGATCCACTCCCGCCATTCGATCTGCACGTGCCGATGCTCAGCCAGCCACTGGTCTTCCAGACCCGGCGTGAGACTATTCCGAGGGAAGTTCCCTACCTTTTCGCCAACCCGGATCGTGCGGCGATTTGGAAGGATCGGCTGGGCGGCGACCGGTCGCGTCTCCGAGTCGGCCTGGCCTGGGCTGGGAACCCCCAACATCGCCGGATGCGGATTCGAGATGTCTCCTTCGAGTTGCTACGGCCGCTTTGGCGCCTGGAAGGCATCGATTTCTTTAGCCTGCAGATCGGCCCTGCGGCTGAAAAGATTCGGCAACTGGTGGACGTGGCCGCCATCAACGATCACACGGAGCACATCCAGACTTTTGCCGACACCGCGGCGCTGATGCTGGAATTGGATTTGATCATTTCGGTCGACACCGCCGTGGCACATCTCGCTGGTGCGCTCGGCCGCCCGGTGTGGACATTGTTGCCGTTTGTACCCGATTGGCGCTGGGGGTTGGAAGGAGACCAGACCCCGTGGTATCCGACCATGCGGCTCTTCCGGCAACCATCGCCTGGCGATTGGGATTCGGTCCTTCGGCGTGTGGCCGACGAACTCCGTCGCGCGAGACAGTTCGGGACGTTGGCATGGCGCGATCCGGTCCCGGAGAATGTCTGAAGGTTGCGCCGCTGGCGGCGTTTGCATTGCGTTTCGGGTGCGAGCGGTATTTTGTTCCGGTTCCAAATCTCCACCATGCCCCCGGTCACTGTCCCTCAAGCCTTCGCGTTGGCTGCCCAGCATCACCAAGCCGGCCGGCTGGCGGAAGCCGAGACGATCTACCGGCAAATTCTCGCGGTGCAGCCCGACCACGCCGATTCGTTGCAGATGCTCGGCGTCATCGCCCACCAGGCCGGCCGCCACGATCTCGCGCTGGAATGGCTGCACCGGGCGATTGCTCGCGACCCAAACAACGCCACCGCGCATTCCAACCTCGGTGCGGCCTACCAGGCATTGGACCGCCTCGATGAGGCGATCGCCAGCGAACGCCGGGCTCTCCAGCTCAATCCCGCATCACCTGAATCCCACCATATTCTGGGCATCGCCCTGGCCAGGAAGCGCCAATTCGAGGAAGCCATCACTTGCTTTCGTCGGACCATCCAGCTCAAACCCGACTACCCGACGGCTCATTTCAACCTGGGCCTGGCATTGGCTGAGTCGGGCCGCTTGGATGACGCTATCGCCGCGTATCGCCAGGCGCTCGCGCTCCACGCCGATTTCGCGGCTGCCCACATCAATCTCGGTGTGGTCCTGGCCGAGAAAGGGCACTTGGAAGATGCCATCGCCTCCTATCGCCGGGCGCTGGAAATCAATCCCGATCACGCCAAGGCCCACAACAATCTCGGCAACGCTCTAAAAGACCAGGGACGGTTTGGCGACGCCATCGCCGTTTATCGGCGGGCGATCGAACTCAATCCGAATTTCCTCGAGGCACATTACAATCTGGGCAACGCACTGAGGGCTCTCGCCCGGTTGGACGAAGCCGTTGTCGCCTATCGATGCGCCCTCCAATTGAAGCCCGACGATGCCACAACCTACGGCAACCTTGGCACCGCACTGGCCGAGCAAGGTCAACTCGACGAGGCCATCGCCGCTTATCGCCACGGGTTGAAACTCAAGCCGGATTTCCCCTGGCTGCATAGTAATCTGGCCCACACACTTCATTTCCATCCGGATCATGACGACAGGATGATCGCCGAGGCGCAGGACTGCTGGAACCGGCAATTTAGCGAACCATCGAAGCAGTTTGTTGTGCCCCATGCCAACGGCCGCAGTCCGGAGCGCCGGCTGCGCGTTGGCTACGTTTCACCCGATTTCCGCGAACATGTCGTGGGCCGCAATTTGCTACCCTTGTTTCGGTGCTGCGATCGTCAAAGCGTGGAGATGTTGTGCTATTCCGGGGTCGTCCAACCGGACAAAATGACCGCCAAATTCCAGGAATACGCCCAGCAATGGCGGAGCACGTTGGGAGTCTCCGATGAAGCGGTCGCGGAGATGATTCGCCAGGACGGCGTGGACATCCTTGTGGACCTCTCACAGCACCTGGCAGGCAACCGGTTACCAGTCTTCGCACGCCGGCCAGCACCCGTGCAGGTCAGCTTTGCAGGTTATCCTGACGGTACGGGACTGGAGGCGATCGAGTATCGCATCAGCGACAGGTGGCTGGAATCGTGTGCCACGGAGATGGGAGATCGGAGTTCGGAGATCGAAGTCGCAGCCCGAACCGATCTTCGATCTCCCATCTCCATTCTCCGAGCCGCGGAGCGGGTCTATCTGCTCGACAGCTTCTGGTGTTACGATCCCTGTGGGATCGAGGCGGCAATCAACGAATTGCCGGCAAAAGTGAACGGGTTTGTGACTTTCGGATGTCTGAATAGTTTCTCCAAAGTGAATGAACGGGTGCTGCAACTTTGGGCGCGGGTGCTAAACGGGGTCAAATCCTCGCGACTGGTTGTGCGAAGCGGTTCAGGCAGCCACCGTCAGCGCGCTTTCGAGGTTCTGGAACGGGAAGGAATCGAGCGAAGCCGGGTGGAGTTTGTCGAACCCCGCCCGCACGGAGATTACCTCGAATCGCATCATCGACTGGACATGATGCTGGATCCGTTCCCCTATGGAGGGCACACGACGAGCCTGGACGCACTTTGGATGGGAGTGCCAGTGGTAAGCCTGGCGGGGAAGACCTCCGTCTCGCGGGCGGGCCTGAGCATCCTCAGCAATCTCGGCCTCCCTGAGTTGGTGGCATTCTCCGAGGACAACTATGTCACAATCGCCACAGAGTTAGCTGCGGATCTACCGCGTTTGACGGAACTGCGTGCGACCCTGCGGTCCCGAATGGAGAGTTCCGTCCTGATGGACGCCCCGCGATTTACCCGGCAAATCGAAATCACCTATCGGGCTATGTGGCGGCGGTGGTGTGCGAGCTAAAATCCTCTGTCACCAGGCACGCTGAAAGTTCTTCCGCCGCCCTTTTGAGCTGTCCCAGAGAAAGACGTCGGCCAGGTACGTCTGGTACTTCAGTTCGCAATTCGTCCGGATGAATAGATCGAACCGTGCGCCGGGTTCCTCCCAGGTAATCGTCTCGCCGGGAGAACGGAAGCGGACGTCGCGAGTCAGCACCAGCCACAGCCGCTCATGGCCCGCACACGCATCCTGCAATTCGTCCAGCCTGCTAATGACTTCCGCGCCCGCATTTCGATCCACCTCCCGGCCATGCTTCCGATAGACAAAGTCGTAGAGCAGTGGCACCTCGATATCATAATCCACCCTCCCGACCTCCACGAGCGCCGCAGTCGTATGAGGCGCCGCTACCGCGAGCGCGTCGCGGGGCAGAATGTTGTGCCTCACGAACGCCAATGCTCCGTCAATATCGGAAAGTATCTTAATCGAGTAAGATCCGGGTATCTTCCATGGTGACCACGTGATCAGAATCGTGCCCACGCACATCGCCACGAGAGCGCCCCGTAGTGCGGGTTCGCGGTCACAAAACCAGGCGGCGGCCGACCTCATGACCCACTCGGAGAATTTAAATATTCCGTGAACACGGAGGAGAAAATAGATAGGCAGAAGCCAATACTGGAAGCGCAGGCCTGAACTGGTGATAAGGATCGTGGTGAGAATGATTCCTCCGAAGAAGGTAAGATAGAGTGTCAATAACGATCTGTTACGGTCCCGAAAGGCAAAGGGCAAACCAAGGACGAAGAAAGCCGTCGAACCAAAGTGCAAGCGGGAAAAGAGGATAAAGATCCAATAGAGCATACTGGGAAACATGAGGTTCAGCTTCAACTCCGGCTCGATCCGCGGCGACACTCCATCATGCACCGTAAGACAAACCGTCTGATACATCGCAAAGTCCACCACCACAAACACCATGACACAGGCCAAAGCCACGATGAATCGCAGCTCCGTGGGCCACGACTTCCTTTCCGCGAAGAGGAAGTAGCTCGCAACGAGGGTGAAACCGATAATTACGGAAATCTCCTGGCTAAAAACGGCTCCGGCAAAAGCAGCAAGTGTCAGGTAACGCCACTTCATTTGCTGCCCTTCGACAAATCCGTGCCAGAAGCAGTAAATGGTCAACAAAGCAAAGAATTGCTGTTGTTGGTAGAAGCGGATTTGGTGGCCGACGTTGATTAATAACGGGTGAAGAGAAAAGAGAGTCGCGGCGGCGAGTCCGGTCCAGCGGCTGCGGAGGAGTGACTTTCCGGTCAGATAAATCATCGCCGCCGTTCCGACGGCGAAAACCGCACTCGGCAGGCGGAATGTCCAGAAGCTCCGGCCGAATACCGCCACCAGGCCACCCACCAGGTAATGATAAAATGGGCTCCGCGTGTAGAACACATCTTCGGTGAGCATGGGCACGCCCTTGTCTGCGATAGACAGGATGGTCTGCAGCGAAGCCCAATCGTCAGGGTCGGTAGACTGGTATTCAAGCTTATAGACACGGAGCACGGCGCAAAGGATCAAGATCGCAGACAAGGTCACCTTGAAGCCGTGAGTTTGCAGGTCGGCGCGAAAGCGCGGCAAGGTGTGAGGTGCGGCCCCGAGCAGGAGCTTCACAAACAGGGCGGCGGTCCCGCTCGCTACGATGGCGGCCAGCCAGGGTAGACCCGTTCTAAACACAAGGACGTCGTCCCGCGCAGCGAAACAGGCGTCGGCGATTAGAGTGCAGGCCAGCACTGCGGCGGCAAAGGCCATGATGGTCGTCCCTGTGGCCAGATACTTGCTTTCACCGGCACTGATCTCTCGTTTTCCAAAGGCGCAGTCCAGCAAGGCAACACGTCGGGCGACAATCAAGAAAAGAGCGCCTGTGAATGCAAGCGATATCGCGCCACCAAGCAACGTCCATTCCCAAAACTTGCGAGGACTGGAGTAACAGTAGCCGAGATAGGACAGTTTTGGCGCGGGACCGAGGCCCGCGAGCGCGGCGGCCGTCTCGACGACTGGCAGCGTTTCGGGGCGACTTCCATCCGTCCGGGTTTCCACTTTCCAATCGGCGGCATCCGTCCGCAAGGTGGATCTGCCCTTGGTGGAGATTGCATTCGCCTCAAGGGCCAGCTTTGGCGCCCACTTCAGCAGCGGTCCAGGCTGAATGAGTCGGACCTCGACTTCGTTCCCGCCCTCGCGCAGCATCGGACCCACGCTGTAAGCTTCAAAGGTGCCTTCCTGTTGGTCGCGGAGCAATGAGGTTGGTGGGACGGTCTCGCCGGAGTTTGCTCCCCGGTCTTCGGGGCGCGACTCTGAGTTGAACAGCGAACCTTCGTCGTTTGGATTCAGCGAATCGGGCTGCCACTGCTTCCCCGATGCGTCCCGGCTATGGATGATCCAATCCCCGGTGCCGAGTTCATTGGGTCCGAGCGTCGGTGGCTTGACTTTTTGCCCATTAATGTAAAGAGAGTAGTGTCGGTTGGTGACCAACTTCACCCAAGCCTCGTCGGGATGTCCTTTGACATTCCAATTCGCGATAAACCAGAGCGAACGGTCAGGAGGCGCATTTGCTGGCACGATCCACCTGCCGCGAAATGGCTCGGAAAATACTTCCGGTGCGAAACTGCAAAAGGTCGGTCCCGGGCGGGGCGCCGCCACGGCGGTGGGCCAGGCGCGATCATTGTACTGTGGGTCGATCCATGAAGTCGCAACGTCCGATCGAGGAATGGAAGCGGTCCTCCAGTCGAGGCCCGAATCCAGGGAAAGGCGGCCTCCCGTCGTGAAAAGAATCCCGCCTTGCGCACAAAGTCTCACCGGGGCTTTGCGGGCAATTACACGGATACAGACGCAATTACGGCCTCTCTTCAGGGAAGGTGTCAGATCAAAGAAGATAGGAATTTGGTAGTTTGCGTAGGTGTCCCATTGATAGTCGCGTGGATAGGCTACGTTCGGGAAGACGTTAAAGTTGTTTAGCCGCTGCCCTTTTTCACTTATCGAGTATTGGAACGGGAGGTTCGGCGGCCAGAGCCTTTGGGCGCCCGCTTCATCGCCATTCACGATCACTTCAAAGGCGTCGCAGGCAGACACTGCGATCCATGCGTTCTGGATTTCGGCCGGCACGAGGAACGACCTGCGAAAGTAGCCCACGTAACCTGGTTCGCCGTCGGTCGTGACCCAAGAACCGGACATGCTCCATTCCCGGATCGGCGGCTGGAACGGCACGAACGCCCGGCAGGCGACATAGCTTAAGAGCAGGCTGAGAATCGCTGTCGCGGCGAGGAAACCATAGATGGAGCGTCGCGAGGACATTTCACGGAGTCCTTGACTCGATCCACTCTTTAAGTGCGACTGCGGAATCGCCGCCGAGAAGTTCACCGGCTGCTTCATTCTCCATCGAGTTGGCGAGGACGGGTTCTTTGAGTAGCGTATTAAAGTAGGAATACACCGTCGTCATCCGTTGTCGCAACATCCGAAGGCCGGTAAGATTTCCGCTCCGGAGGTAGGCGAGTTGCAGTGAGTAATTCGCCTTTAAATTCGCGGGATCCGCAACCAACACCTGTTCGAGCAGTGCGGTCGCGGAATCCAGTTCCCCCGCGTTCATCGCATTGGCCGCGTGGTGGAGCAGGCTATCGACGTGCTGGCGCAGCAGCGCCGGCTGGCTTTGATCTGCGGAAAGCCCCTCGAGATATATCGTTCGTGCCTGGAAGTGAAAACCGGCGTCCTCGGCAAGACGCGCGCGGTAATAGGCCGCCTCGGGGTCCGGCAAACCGAGCGCGTTTGCGAGCAGGCCGGCCTGCAGGAGATAGTCACCGTCCTGGGTAATTACGGGCACGCATCGTGCGCCCCACTGCATCAACCGGCGCGCTGACGCATACTCGCCCCTCTGGGCGCAGCGCTTGGCGGCGATCAGAAAGCTTCGACCGATCAACACCGGTACGAGTGCCACGACAAGGACGGCGAGGAAAAGTGCCGCACCCTGCCAGACAATCCTTTGCGCGGTTCGCAGAGCCAGCGGCCCCGCTTCACGGATAAGGACCAGCAGGATCGCCACGGTGCCGCCGAGCGCGAGGGGCCAGCCTTTTCTGAGGAAGGAAGCAAACCAATCACTCGACCCAAACCATTCCAATATGTCGAACGCGCGGCTCCAGCCAAAGCTCTGTGATTCCCAGTCGGGCAGCAAAACTACCTGGGTTTCGATCGGTTGATTGACGATATCGACCCGATGACGCAGCAGCGAGCCCTTGTATTCCTGTGCCGTAAAGTTATCTCCCGTCAATTTGGTCAGGCTTTCATGCTGACTTTGAAGCCAACTGGCTCGTCCCGCCACGTCGGCTGACCAGATGGAAACGAAGTAGGGAAAGAAGAGCAGAGCCACGAACCATAAAAGGTAGAGCCGTTCCAACCGTGGCCGCCAGCGAGATCCGCGAATGAAGATAAGGAGAGCTGCAGCGCTGACACCAAGGCCGGCGGCCCGGTAGACCCAGCTCACCAGAGGCGCCTCGGATGTGACTGGTGCCTCGAACGACACGGCGACAGGCACGCTAAACCACAACGCGAAGGCGCTGCAGAACACGGCGATAAAACCGGCGATTCCGGTCAAGCGCGAAAGCAACGTCGGCAGCGAAAGTCCGTCCGGCGCGGCGATTCGCACGAGGTTCCGCAGAGTTTGCGGCAGCTCAGCGAGTTTTGGAATGCCGGCCATGGCGCAACGTGTTTTCACGCTCTGGATGTTGAGAACTCGGAATTGAAGTCATCTACCTGGCTTTCCGTTATGCAGCGGGAGTATGGTGGTTGTTGACAAGCTTTATGTTGTGTTTTTGGAGGTCAGGCCAATGAGTTCAGCAGCGCGCGGGCATCCCTAAGTTCCGGGGTGGTGAAACCTTCGGCATAGGTCCCGTAAATCTCGGCAAGAACGCCGCGCGCGGCTTCGACGCGGCCCTGTCGTTGCCAAAGCCGGGCGAGGCTCATGGTGGCCCGCAACTCCCATGCTTTGCTTTGGTATCGCCGCGCCGTCTCGATGGCCTGACGGAAATGGCCCTCCGCGGACGCTTCCGGTTCGGTGGATTCGGCCAGCAGCAATTCGCCCTTGAGGCGGTGCAGTTCGGCTTCCTGGCAGCGTTCATCGTTCTTTTCCGCGAGCGCGATTCCCTCATCGAGCGCCCGGTGCGCATCCCGAAAACGTCGCGCCCGCGTGCAAGCTTCGCCGACAATACTGAGCTGGCTGGAGAGTGTCAGCTCCGCACCGGTGGCGCGGAAAGCGGCGAGACCGTGGAGCAGGACCGCCAGCCCTTGATCGCGCTCGCCCTGCAGAAGCATTCCCGCGCCCCGGAAGACCATTCCGGTGGCCTGCCACAAGACAAAACCTTGCGCGGTGGCAATCGCGATTTGCTCTTCGGCCGCTGCCTGGACCTCGGTTCCATGCCGGCACAATTGATAAAGCCACGCCGTGTGGTGCAGTGCGTAGGCAAGGCTGAAAGGATGGCCGATCTCACGGGCCAGGTCACGCATCTCCTGGTTGACCTTCAACGCCTGATCCGGATACCCGAGGTGCCACAATGTCACCGCCAGGTTGCTGCGATGGGTCACGCCCGCGTTGTGGCCCGTGTAGTTGGACCAAAGCTTGGTCCGCTCCCGATCATCGTAATCTGCCACCGCGCCCGCAAACCAGTCGCGCGCCGCCGCGAATTCACCGCGATAGAGCATCGTCTCGCCCGCCATAAAGGATGCTTCCATCAACATGCCGGGGTCGTTGAGTACCGTGGCAAATTCCATCCCCTCCCGCGCCAGATCCACGCACAGACGAAGGTCGCCGCGCACGGTATGCCACTCCCAAATCCCGAGCATCATGGCAAACAACTGGGGCGGCTCACCGATGCGCTCGCACAGCTCGCGGGCACGACGAAAGACCGGACCGACCTCCGGCGCCGCGTACCCGCGCGCCGCGATGTAGGCGGTGCCCAACGGACCGAGGAGTTCCAATTCCAAGGTGTCCCGCTCCGGCGATTCCGCGAGACATTGCAGCAGCGCCACACCGCGGGTGAGATGGCCGATCGCCTCCACCTCCGCTGAGCGCTCGCGTGACCGCAAGCCCGCCTGCCACCAATAGCGAATGGCTTTTTCCGGCACCCCGGCTTCGCTGAAATGGTGGGCGAGCAATTCGGGGCGTGTTTCGCACAGCAGCGGTCCAAACTCCGCCTCGAGCACTTCGCCGACCCGCCGGTGAAGCTGCTGTCGCTTGGATTTGACCAGTGAATTGTACAAGGCATCCTCGAGAAGAGCGTGCTTGAAGGTATAAAGGCAATGGGGCGGACGGCCCCGTTGGTAAATGATCTCCGCCTGGACCAATTGGCGCATCTCGGCGTTGAGAGCCGGCTCATCGAGGTCCGCCACCGCGGCCAGCAATTCGTGGTTAAACTCGCGCCCGAGCACCGCGGCGAGTTGCGCGATCTCCCGGTCACCCTCGACTCGATCCACGCGCGCCATGATGAGGTCCTGGAGCGTGGCGGGGATCTCGCGCGAAAGCAAAGCGCCGCCCTCGGCCTTCTCGGCCGTCGCCGTCTCCGGGTGCTGAAGGACCTTGGTGAATTCTTCGACGAACAGCGGGACCCCGCCCGCTCGTTGGTAGACCTGCTCGATCATGGCCTCAGGCAGCCTCTTTCCCGCCCTTTTCTCGATCATTTCCTCCACCTGCTGTCGTGTGAGGGGGTTCAGGGCCAGGCTGGTCTGGTGGGCGACCGCGGGCCATGGGGCGCGGAATTCGGGCCGGGCGGTCAGCAAGGTAAGGATCGGGCCGCTCATTCCTTCGCTGATCAGGCGCCCGATGAATTCCAAGGTCGAGGCGTCCGACCAATGCAGGTCCTCCACAATAAAAAGGATTGGCCGTCGGATGGCGAAAGCGCCCAGCCACGCTTCCAGCGCTCGAAACGTTTCCTCCCGTTCGCGGATCGGAGAGAAGCCCAGCGGGGAAAAGCGCGCGTCGAGGGGCAAGGAAAGGAGCGAAGCGAACAAAGGAACGAGGTCGGCCCGGGCGAGGCCGTACTCGCTCAAGTGCTGGATCAGCTTAGCGAAGCGGGCCGGGGCTGCCTCCTCTGGCGTAAAGCCGAGCAACTGCGCGAAGAAACTGCTCCCCGGATAGAGACCTGTATTCTGAAAATGCGGGGAGCAACGCCACTCGATGATCGACATCGTCGACCAGTGGTGATCGGGCGCGGGCGCTCTGCCGGGTGCTGGCGTGCGCCCGGCGGAGGGTTCCTCGACATGCTCTTTCATGGCATGAACAAGGCGTGATTTGCCGAGCCCGGGCTCGCCCACGAGCAGGATCACCTGGCTCATCCCGTCGCGCACCTGCCCCCAGCGATCTGTCAGCAAACTGAATTCATGGTCGCGGCCGGTGAGCGGCGTCAACTCCGCTGGCGCCATCGCATCGAGAAGACTGCCGATATTGCCGATACCTGCGATGCGGAAGAGTTCCACGGGTTGCGCCACGCCCTTCAACTTTTGCGCGCCCAAGGCGGTGCACTCGAAGCGGCTTCCAATGAGCCGCCGGGTCGTGTCCGTGCAAATGATCTCACCGGGCACGGCGACATCCTTCAAACGCACGGCCACGTTTCTCGCTTCTCCGACGAGTGAGATTGAGGCCTCGCCGCTGCCCACCACCGCTGCTCCCGTGTGAATGCCAGCCCACACTTTCAGTTCCAGCGCGTGTTCTTTCCGGAGTTGATCACCGAGCACCGTCATGCTCTGGAGAATGCCGAGTCCGGTTCGAGCAGCCCGCCCGGCGGCGTTCTCGTAAGCGATGGGATACCCGAAGCAGGCGAGCAGTCCGCGCTCGTTGCACTGCACGATCGATCCTTCGAAACGGGACACGGCCTGTTCGCAAGCCTGCTGAAACGCGCGCAGAACCTCGGCCTGATCCTCGGCGTCAAGGTTTTCGAGGTAGGTTTCCGATTCAAAGAGATCGCTCCCACAAACCAGCAACGTCACCTGCCGGCGCTCCGCCTCGTGGACGCGGCGTCTCGAAGAAGGCGTCGCCCCCGATCCGGGGGAAGTTCCAGGCGATCCCGCCGGCGCCACGGGCGGCGAAATCTCACTCAGCGACTGCCGTACCGTCGGCATCTCCGCCGACGACGACAGGATCCGGCGCAATTCCTCGGCGAAATCCGCGGCCGTCGTGTAGCGGTCTTGCTGCCGCTTGGCCAGCGCCTTGAGACAGGCCTGCTCCAGTTCCGGGGGAAGATCACCCGCGAGTTGACGCGGCGGTTGCGGCTCGTCCTCGCGCACCTGCCGGATGAGTTCCTTGAGGTCCCGCGCGCGGAATGGCACATGACCGGTCAGCATTTCGTAAAGCACCACTCCCAAACCATAAATATCGGTGCGACCATCGATGCGGTGCCCCATCCCGGCAGCTTGCTCGGGCGACATGTACCAGGGTGTCCCGGAGAAAAGCCCCTTCTCCGCACCACCGGCTTGCACGTCGTCCAGGGCCAGTCCGAAATCGACGAGGATCGGTTCGAGTTCTGAATTGAGGATGATGTTCGACGGCTTCACATCGCGGTGGACGATGAGCCGACCGTGGGCGTGCGCCAGAGCGTCCGCCACCGTCGCCACAATTCGGGTGGACTCCAGCCACGTCGGGCGGTTCCTTTTCAGCCACCGGGCGAGGTCGGAGCCATCGAGATAAGCAGAAACGACATAGACGCTCCCCTCGTGCATCCCCATGTCGTGGACCGTGACGATTCCCAGATGGGCGAGGCGGGCCAGACGGCGCGCCTCCTCCATGAAACGCTCCACCTCCGCCGCCGGTGTGTTGGAACCGCGGCGGCTTGCTTTGATCGCCACCTGGCGGTTCAATTCCGCGTCCTCGCAGAGATAGACGGTGCCAAATCCGCCGGAACCCAGTGGCCGGATCACCCGGTACCGACCGAACGCCGCGGGAATAACACCGGGGGTGGCCGCCGGTGACTCCGTCGGTGGCGGCGCGGTCGTCTCCGGACACACGGGCGGCGCGATCCGGCGCGGCGCGCGGATGGTCGGTTCGTCGTCCGAGCGAAGCACCTGCGCCGCCGGATCCGGCGCGGGCGAAATGCCCGCCTCCCGCCACGTGGAATGCCTCTCCAGTCGAAGCTGACACGATGAACAGCCCGCAACATGGGCTTCAATGGCCTGCCTTTCATCCGCTGCCATTTGCCCCATCATCAGACGCTCCAAGTCGGCGTCGGTCGGACATGCGCCGTTCACACGCTACTCCTTCCGCATACCGGTGATTCTCGTAACGGTGAGGTCGCGGGTGGTGTCACGGCTGAAGCGGGTCTGGCAGATCGCTCCACCGCCGAAAAGCGCAGGATCTCGAGCCGCAAGCGCCGCGTGGACGGAGCGATGGCATTTTGGGCTTCGACGTTCGGCATTTGTTGGAAAGCACAATAGAATCACGGCTTTGATTCCACGTCGCGATCCAAAAACCGCGTGGGGCACTTGCAAAAGGCCCGGTCACCGATCATGGGTCACATCTCTTTTCGGAGTTGCTTTTCGACCCGAACCGATTGCCATGGGAGGCGGATAGCCTGTCCCTAATTTCCGGCGGTTGACGCCGGTTTACGATACACACGCTCTATGAAATGCCCCCCTATTCTCACAGCAATGTTGTCGCTGGCCGCGGTCTGTTTGCTCCGTGCCCAAACGCCGACGCCTCCCGCGGGCAATGCCGCCGCGGCTCCGGCCGGCAATGCGGAAGTCCGCGAGGTCATGGAGACCTTCAAGGGACGCGGCGTGATGCGCGACAATACGCCGCCAACGCCGCCCAAGGATGCGCTGAAGACCTTCCAGATGCGGGACGGGTTCACCATCGATATGATGGCGAGCGAGCCGGATTCGTGTCAGCCGCTCTACATGAGCTGGGATTCGCGAGGGCGGCTCTGGCTCATGCAGTACCTGCAATACCAGTTTCCCGCGGGGCTCAAGATTATCAGCTACGACCAGCATTTGCGTGCGGTGTATGACAAAGTGCCGGAGCCGCCGCCACGCGGGGTGAAGGGCGCGGACCAGGTGACCGTGTTCGAGGACACCAAAGGGACGGGAACTTTCGATAAACATACCGTGGTGCTCTCCGGGCTGAACATCGCCACGGCGGCAATCAAAGGCGCCGGCGGAATCTGGGTGATGAATCCGCCCTATCTGCTGTTTTTTCCGGATGCCAATGACGACGATATTCCCGACGGTGATCCGCAGGTGGTGTTGAGCGGGTTCGGCCTGGAGGACACGCACTCGGTGGCCAACAGCCTGCATTGGGGGCCGGACGGCTGGCTCTACGGCGCCAACGGCAGCACCACGACCGGCAATGTTTCCTCGGCGGTCACGAAGAACGTCCGTTTCCTGGGACAACACATCTGGCGGTACCATCCGCAAACGAAAGTGTTCGAGATTTATGCCGAGGGTGGCGGCAATACCTTTAGTTGCGAGTTCGACGCGCAGGGCCGCGTCTTCAGCGGCACCAATGGCGCGTTACGCGGGATGCACTACGATCAAGGCATGAGCGGGGTGAAGGCCTTCGGCAAACACGGCCCGCCGGATAACCCCTACGGCTTTGGTTACTTCGATCACATGGAGACCAAAAGCGATGGCAAACGCTTCAACCAGGCTTTCTGCATCTACGACGGCGGGTTGATGGATGCGACGCTGGGCGGTCATTTCGTGGCGGCAAACGCGCTGCAAAACATGGTCTATGTGAGCCGGCGCATCCCGGTGACGTCGACCTTTCGCGCAGAGGATGACGAACCGCTGCTGCGCAGCACCGACCGCTGGTTCCGGCCGGTGGACATCAAGGTGGGGCCCGATGGCTGCGTCTATCTCGCGGACTGGTACGATACGCGGCTGAGTCACGTGAGCCCGGTGGATGACTGGAGCAAGACGGACGGGCGCATTTATCGCGTGCGTCCCACGGGCTCGAACGTGGCCTTGAAGCCGTTCAATCTGCACACGGCGCCGGTGAGTGAGTTGATCGGGTATCTGCACCACCCGAACAAGTGGTTTCGGCAGCAGGCGGCCCTGGAACTGGGCTGGCGCAACGAGAAATCGGCGCTGCCGCAATTGGAAAAGCTGGCGCGCGACCCGCGCAATGCGCACGCGCTCGACGCGCTCTTCGCCCTCCAGATGCTGGGCGGTTTGGATGACACACTCGCGATGGATTTGCTCAAGCATCCCGATCCCTACGTGCGCCGCTGGGTGGTGCGGTGCACGGGCGACCGGAATGAAGCGAGCACGCTGCTGGCTTCCGGCCTGAGAAATCTGGCGGCCGCCGAGCAGCAGCCCGAGGTGCGCACCCAGTTGCTCTGCAGCGCCAAACGGCTGCCCGCAGACACCGGGTTGCCGATCGTCCGCACGATGATGGAGCGCGACGAAGACCTGCAGGACCAGCGCATTCCACTGCTGCTCTGGTGGGCGATCGAGAGCAAAGCGGTGAGTGATCGGGATGCGGTGCTGGCGCTGTTTGCAGATCCCAAGGTATGGGATTTCAAGCTCGCACGAACCTACGGCGCGCAATTCCTGGCGAAGCGCTGGGCTCTGGCCGGGGGCGCCGAAAATTACGAATCCTGCGTCAAACTGCTGGCGCTTGCGAAGCGGGACGAAGACCGGGCGCTGGTCATCGACGGCATCGCGTCCGCTTTTGAAGGCGGCAAAATCCCGGAGCTTCCACCGGCCTTGTCCGGACCGCTCAATGCGTATTTCAAGAGCCAGATGGACAGCGATCTCGCAATGGCGGTGAAAACGGGCAATGCCGAAGCGGTAAAAAAGGCGCTCGCCGTCGTCGGCGACAAGAACGCGCCGACCGTGAAACGCGTGTCACTGCTCGAAGCACTGGCCGAAGCCGGCGACAAGCAAGTCGTGCCGGCGATCGAAGCGGTCATCGCCAGCACGGGCGATATTCCTTTGAAGAAAGCCGCGCTGGGCGAGGCGAGCCGGTTCGACGACCCGAAGATCGCAAAGGCGGCCGTGGCGTCCTATGAAGCAAAGCTCGCGGGCGATCCCGCGGTGCGCGATGCCACGCATCGGATGCTGGTGAGCCGTCGTGACTGGGCGCGGATCTTCCTGGCCGAAGTAGAACTGCACCACATCAAGGAAAAGAACGTCGCGCCGGATGTGGTGCGGCAGATCGGGCAGTACCACGACGCGGAGATGGATGCGATCGTGGCGAAGCACTGGGCGTCATCGAGCGCGAAACTCAACAGCATCCAAATGGTCGCCGAGATGAATCGCATCAAGGCCTTGCTCGCCAATAACCAG
>Ga0302324_100008622_pt1 | contig 21474 bp, 21 predicted proteins | sample Palsa_T0_1_FD_201949 | JGI IMG/M metagenome (GOLD analysis project Ga0302324, IMG submission 201949) | Peat permafrost microbial communities from Stordalen Mire near Abisko, Sweden - Palsa_T0_1 | ecosystem: Environmental > Terrestrial > Soil > Palsa > Peat permafrost | place: Sweden: Abisko...
GGCGGCTCGGCCTGGGCATCGAGCTGCGCTTCGAGGATCCGACGCCGGTCGCCGACACGGCTTGGGTTGCGGTGCTGCGCGGCGGAGTCGAACGGTTGAGCGAGCTGCTCGAGGCGCGCCGTGCGCAGCTCGGCGCGCGGCGCGCGCAGCTCGGCGCGCTGACCGAACCGCCGGCGGTCGAGCAGGTGTGGCGCGCGCACGTCACCGCGATCGGCGAACGCGCCGCGGTCGAGACCGGCTACACCGCGCAGGAGCATCGTTCGCTGGCCCGCGCGCGCAAGAAAGGCGCGCGCAGCGGCGACGAAGAGGAGCACCGCATCGTGATGGCGCGCCGGCTTCGCTACACCGAATTGCGGGCGGCCGCGGTCGCGCGCTTTCGGTCCGGCGAGTGGCCGGCGATCCACGACCGCGTCGCAGACGTGCGCGGCAAGTACGAAGCCTACCGCGACGAGGTCGTCGGTCTGGAGGACGGGCTGCAGCGCCTGCGCGCGACGGCCGCGCGCGCGGCGCGCGCGATCGCGCTGCTCGACGATCTCGAGCGGGCCGAGTTCCCGGTTCGGGCGCTGCACTTCGACCACACGCGTTTGGCCGGACCGGCCTACGCGCAGGAGCTGCTGCGCAGCATCGAACTGCTGCACGCCGCGATCCCGCCGCGCCCGCACTCGGGCGCGGCGCACTTCAGCGCGTACCGCGCACCGACGGCCGGGCCAGCGGTGATTCCGCCCCGCTACTAGCCGTCGCGCGCGACTCGGCCTCGGCCTTGAGGGCGGCCAGCATCATCTCGGAGTTCTCGCGCACCTTTTTCTGCAGCGTCGGCCCGATCAGCTCGGCCAGCGTCGGCACGCCGAAATCGTACTCGACCGAGAGCACCACGTGCGTCAGCTCGCCGATCTGCTCGAACGTCCAGGCACCCTCGAACGTGTCGAGGTCGCCTTCGATCAGCGCGTACTCGATGCGCAGCCGCTCGTCGTCGAAGCGGTCGTTCTCGGTCCACTCGATCGGCGCGTCTTCGACCAGCGTCTTCCAGCGCGTGACGACGTGGTCGGCGTGACGTTCGAGCACGACGACCGTCTCGACGTCGGGCATGAACTCCGGGAAGCGGTCTTGCTCCTTGGCGAGCTCGTACACCACCGCGGCCGGCGCCGCGACGTCGACCGAGCACTCGACGTACGCCATCAAAGCGTGCCGAGCTGTTCGAACGCCGCCGCGATCGCACCGTCGAACGCGCGCAGCGCGACGTCGACCTCGGCGGCGGTGACGACCAGCGGCGGTTCGAGCCGGATCACGCGCTGCGCGTTGAGCGTCCAGGCCGCGGTGACGCCGCGCTTGAGCAACTCGGGGATGATCGTTCCGCCGTATCCTTCGCTGCGCAGCTCGACGCCGACGAGCAGCCCGGCGCCGCGCGCGGCGGCGATCACGGCCGGGTAACGGGCCGCCGTCGCGCGCACGCCGTCGAGCAGCTGCGCGCCGCGCGCGGCGGCGTTCGCCACCAGATCTTCGTCGACCAAGACGTCGAGTGCGGCCAGTGCCGCGGCGCAGGCCAGCTCGTTGCCGCCGAAGGTCGAGGTGTGCAGCAGCGGCTGCTTCGCGTACGCCGCGTTCCAGACGCCAGGACGCGCGACGTACGCGCCGATCGGGACGACGCCGCCGGACAGACCTTTGGCCAGGGTCATGACATCGGGCACCACGCCGTCGCGGTCGCAGGCGAACGTCACGCCGCAGCGGCCCAGGCCGGTTTGGACCTCGTCGGCGATCATGAGCGCGCCGGCCGCGTCGCAGATCGCGCGCACGTCGCGCAGATACCCGGCGGGCGGGATGTTGACGCCGCCCTCGCCCTGGATCGGCTCGACGATCACCGCCGCGACGTCCTGGTCGACGACGGCGTGCAGCGAGCTCGCGTCGCCGAACGGCACGTGGCGCACGTCGGCGAGCAGCGGCATGAACGGCTCGCGGAACGCGTCGCGTCCGCTCACCGACAGCGAGCCCAGCGTCTTGCCGTGGAACGCGCCGTAGGTCGAGACGATCGTCGCGCGCTTCGTCGCCGCGCGCGCGAGCTTGAGCGCGCCTTCGACCGCCTCGGTGCCGGTGTTGGCGAAGAACGCGATCGCCAAGTCGCCCGGCGTCAGCTCGGCGAGCCGCTTGGCCAGCCGGCCCATCAGCGGGTTGAACATCGTGCGGCCCGAGAGCGCGATGCGGTCGAGCTGATCCTTCACCGCCGCGACGACGCGCGGATGCCGGTGGCCCAGCGTGAACACGCCGTAACCGCCGGCGAAGTCGAGGTACGCTTTGCCGTTATGGTCGACGATCGTCGAGCCTTCGGCGCGCACCTCGACCGGCGAGCCGGAAACCTTCATGACGCGCGCCAGCGGCGGGTTCAGATAACGCCGGTAGTTCTCGTAGGTTTCCTCGGCGAGCGCGGCCGGAGACGGAGCGCCGTAGAGGTCGCGCTCGCCGGCGCCCGGCGCGGCGCCGGTCCCCGGCGCGGCGCCGGTAGTCCTCACGCGACGGCCAACTCGGGCGCCTGCGCTTCGAGCCGATCGATCGTTTCGGCCAAGACCGCGAGCGTCTCCGTCGCCGTCTCGGTGCGCATCAAACGTTCGCGCAACGCGCTCGCGCCGGCGAAGCCCTTGAGGTAATAGCCGAGATGCTTGCGCATCTGCGGCACCGCGCGCGCTTCGCCCCACTCCTCGACCATCGTGCGGTAGTGGTGCACCGCGAACCGCAGACGATCCGGTGCCGGCGGCGTCGCTTCGGGTTCGCGGTCTTCCATCAGTGCTCGCAGCCGCGACACGAGCCACGGGTTGCCCAGCGTGGCCCGGCCGAGCATCAGCGCGTCGACGCCGCTCTCGCGCATGCGCCGCAGCGCGTCGTGCGGATCGGCGAGGTCGCCGTTGCCGATCACCGGTATGTCGACCGCGCGTTTGAGCTCGGCGATCTTCGACCAGTCGGCGCTGCCCTTGTAGAACTGCTTTGCGGTGCGCGCGTGCAGCGTGATCGCCTGCACGCCGACTGCCTGGGCGCGCTTGGCGACGTCGACGAACACGAGCTCGTTCTCGGTCCAACCCAGCCGCATCTTCATCGTGACCGGACAGTCGACCGCGCCGACGACGGCCTTCATGATCGCTTCGCAGCGTTCGACGTCGCGCAGGCACGCGCTGCCGCCTTCCGTTTTCGTCACCTTGGGCGCCGGGCAACCGAAGTTGATGTCGACGATGTCGGCGCCGCACTCGCGCACGACTTTGGCGGCCAGCGCCATGACCGCCGGGTCGTTCCCCCACAGCTGGGTCGAGACAGGACGCTCGACACCGTGCTGGTCGATCATCTCCATCGTGCGCGCGTTGCCGGACTGCAGCGCGTTGGACGAGACGAACTCGGTGACGGTGAGCCCGAAGCCGAACGGCTTGTAGAGCGCCCGCATGGTGCGGTTGGTCACCCCGGACATCGGCGCGAGCACGATGGGGGGCCAAACCTCGACCGGACCGATGCGCAGGGGGCGGGCTCGCATGAGGAAGGCTTCGCTCACGACGAAGGAGTGTACCATGATCGCCGCGCTGCTCCTCGCGACGCTCGTCGCCGCCGCCTCGCCGCCGCCGGCGCCGGGCGCGCCGATCGAGGAAGACGTCCACCAGAACTCGCTGGTCGGCGAGTTCGCCCGGCCGCCCGATCCGGGCCGGCACGCCGCCGTGATCGTGCTCGGCGGCCTCAACGGCGGCGTCCCCGACGGCGCGTTCGACTTCGCTCGGCTCGGCTATTCGACGCTCGCGCTCGCCTACTTCGGTGCCGGCCCGCTGCCCAAGGGGATCGACCAGATCCCGGTCGAGACCGTGTCGCACGCGATCGACTGGCTCGCCGCGAATCCGGAAGTGGACGCGTCGCGCATCGCCGTCGTCGGCATCTCCGACGGTGCCGCGCTGGCGTTGCTCGCCGCGGCGCTCGACCCGCGCATCAAGGCCGTCGCGGTCGTCTCACCGACCGCCTACGTGTGGTTCGCGCCGGTGTTCGACGGCGGCTACGTTCGCTCGTCGTGGACGGCCGGCAACGTGCAGCTCACGTTCATCGAACCCGACCCGACCGCCGTAGCGGCGCTCGCCGCGGTGTATCAGAAAGGCGGCGCGTACGCGTTTCGCGATCTCTACGACGCCTCGCTGTCGGCCGCGCCCGCGTCGACGGTGGCGAGCGCGACGATACCGGTCGAGCGCATCGGCGGGCCGATCTTGTGCGTCGCGGGCGACGACGACCGCGAATGGGACAGCGCCGGTTCGTGCGCGACGATCGCCGCTCGCCGCAAAGCGGCGCATCGCGACGACCGCGATCAGGTGACGATCGAACGCGGCGCCGGTCACGCGCTCTCGATCGAAGGCAGGCCGACGCCCGACATTTTGCCGGCCGGCAAACTGCAGCTGCGCATGGGCGGAACGCCCGACGCGAACGCGCGCGCCGCCGAAGACGAGCGCGCGCGCGTGCTCTCGTTCCTCTCGCGCTCGCTGTGAGCTAGCGCGCCCTTCGACAAGCTCAGGACAGGTTGTTGAGAAAGTCGCGGCGCAAGCCGTGCAGCACGAGGTGTGGCTCGACGCGTTCGATCGCGTTCGTCTCGGCCGCGACGACGCCCGCCATGCCGCCGGCCGCGATCACCCGTGCTTGGGCGCCGATCACCGCGCGCATCCGGCGCACCAGCTCTTCGGTCTGACCGACGGCGCCGTAGACGAGGCCGGCTTGAATGGCGGTCACCGTGTCGCGCCCGAACGGAAAACCCGGCGCGACCAGCGCCACCTGCGGTAGCTTCGCGGTACGGCCGACCAGCGCGTCGAGCGAGACCTGCAGCCCCGTCGCGATCGCGACCCCGACGTACGCACCGTCCGCGTCGATCGCGCCGAAGGTCGTGGCGGTGCCGAAGTTGATCACGATCGCGGGCGCGCCGACGAACGCCACCGCGCCGATCGCGCCGGCGATCAGATCGCTGCCGACCTCGGTCGGACGATCCGTGCGCACCACGATCGAGCGCTGCGTCGCCGCGGTGAAGAACGAAGGCTGCACGCCGAAGTACTTCTCGCAGCCCTCGCGCAGCGGGCGGTCGACGACCGGAACGACCGACGATACGACGATCGATTCGACGTCGCGAATCGGAAAATGAGCGGCCGAGAAGAATGCGGCGAACAGCACCCCGAACTCGTCGGCGGTGCGGCGGCGCGCGGTCGTGACGCGCCAATTGCCGACGATCGCGCCGGACGCGTCGAACGCGCCGAGCTTGGTCTCGGTGTTACCGACGTCGATGCACAACAGCACGTGGTGCCCCCGCCGCTAGCTGCGGCCGCTCTTGAGCTCGAGGATCGCGTCCCAGAGACGTGCCGCCAGCTCGCGCTTGGAACCGCGGCCCAGATCTTTGCGGCCGTCGGTTCCCCACAGCAGCACCAGCGCGTTGTCGACCGCGCCGAAACCGCGCTCGCCGCCGACGTCGTTGACGGCGATCGCGTCGAGCCGCTTGGCCGCGATCTTGGCTCGCGCGTTGGCTTCGACCGATTCGGTCTCGGCGGCGAACCCGACCACGAACGTACCGTTCTTGGCCGCACCCAAGCCGGCGAGGATGTCGGGATTGCGCTCGAGCGCGAGCGTCTGCGGCTCGTCGGTCTTCTTCACCTTGTGCCGGTGCGTCGTCGCGGGGCGCCAGTCGGCGACGGCCGCGGTCGCGATCGCAATCGTCGCTTCGCCCGCGCGCTCGCGCACCGCGGCGTCCATCTCGCGCGCCGTCGTCACGCGCGTCGTCCGCGCGCCGTCGGGCGCGGCCAGCACGGTCGGGCCCAGGACGAGATCAACCTCGGCGCCGCGCGCGAGCGCTTCGCGCGCGAGCTCGATCCCTTGCGTTCCGGTCGAAGCGTTCGACAGAAAGCGCACCGGATCGATCGGCTCGCGCGTCGGTCCGGCGGTGATGAGGACGTGCTCGCCGGCCAGTTCGCGCGTTCGGCCCAACGCATCCGCGATCGCCGCCACCAGCAGATCCTCGTCGGCTAGCCGGCCCGTGCCGTGCTCGCGCTCGGCCAGAAACCCGACGCCCGGTTCGACGATCGTCACGCCGCGCGCGCGCAGCGCCGCGAGGTGAGCGCGCGTCGTTTCGTGCTCGAGCATCGCCGTGTTCATCGCGGGCGCGACGACCAGCGGCGCGCGCGTCGCGAGCACGATGTTGGTGAGCAGATCGTCGGCCAGTCCGAGCGCGAGCTTGGCGATCGTGTGCGCGGTCGCCGGAACGATCGCGACGACCTCGGCCTCGCGCGCCAGCGTGATGTGCGGGATCTCCTCGACGCGCTCCCACAGCGAGGTGTGCACCGGGCGGCGAGCCAGCGCGGCGAAAGTCGCCGCGCCGACGAACCGCGCGGCGTCGCGGGTCAGCACGACGTCGAGAACGGCGCCGGCCTGAACGAGACGGCTCGCCAGCGCGGCGGCCTTGTACGCCGCGATGCCGCCGGTCACCCCGAGCAGAACGCGACGGCCCGGTGTGATCTGCATCCTAAGAATGGATCACGCGAAGGGTCGTGCGGCCGATGACGAAGGGCTGCCCCAGGTCGAGCGGTTCCGGCGCAGCGAGCGGGCGTCCGGCGAGGCGCGTCCCGTTGCGGCTCGCCAAGTCGGCCAAACGCAAGCAGCCGTCCGGCTCTTCGTACAGACGCGCGTGTTTTCGGGAGATATATCGGTCGATAGTGATACAGGCGGTGGCCACCGCGTCGTCACGGCCGATGGTGATCTCGCGCTCGAATGCCCAGGTCTTTCCGTCGAGCGGGCCGCTCATCACCTCGAGGACGTACATTGCCGGACCGCCTTCGCGCGGGCCGGACCGCCGGTCCTCTCCAAAGTAGGAAGCGTTCACCGGTGAACCGAGACGATCAACCCCTCCTCGACGTCGATCCGGACGCGCTGCGCGCGGCCGAGTTCATGCAAGCTCAGGAGCTCCTGGCCGGGATGGTCGGGAAGCACGTCGTTTCGGCGCAGCTCGAAGAGACGCGGATCTCGGTCGAGCTCGACGACGGGGCGATCTACTACTTCTACGGTTTCATGGGCGAAGACGCACCCGCCGAGGACGCGCCGGTTTAGTGTGTTCGCGCAAAGTGCGCGAACACTCGCGTTCGGCCTCCGGCCGATCCGCCCGTCGCCGCCTGTCGGACGAAGTCCGACAGGCTAAGGCGGCGGGCTGTCGCCGTCATGGCGCACCACCGCCTCGGCAGCCAGCGCCGCGCCCAGGACGGCGTGCTCGGCGGTGACGCCGCCTTGCAGGTACACCTCGTACGGCTCGCGCAGCGGCGCGTCGCACGACAGCTCGATCGTCGCTCCGGCGACGAACGAGCCGCTCGACATCACGACCGGCTCGGCATAACCGGGAACCGGTCCCGGTTCCGGAGCGAAGCGCGCGTTGACCGGCAGCGCGCGCTGCAGGCCGCGCGCGAACGCGAGCAGCCGCTGGCGCGAACCGAGGCGGATCGCCTGCACGATGTCGGTTCGCGCGTCGCCCGCCAGCGGGTCGACCGCAAATCCCAGCTCGGCGAACAGCGCCGCGGCGAAGTCGAGCCCGCGCAGCGCCTCGGCGACGACCAGCGGCGCATAGAAGAGTCCCTGCACGAAGGCGCGGCCGAAGCCGAGCGTCGGCCCCAGCGCGGCGCCGATCCCCGGTGCGAAGATGCGCGCCGCGATGCGTTCGATCCGTTCGGACGAGCCGGCCAGATAGCCGCCGGCGGGTGCCAGCCCGCCGCCGAGGTTCTTGATGAGCGAGCCGGCCAGCACGTCGGCGCCGGCCTCGAGCGGCTCGCGCTCTTCGACCAGCTCGCCGTAGCAGTTGTCGACGAACACGATGGCGGCCGGATGCACGTCGCGCACGACGCCGACCAGCGCCGCGATGCCGTCGACCGACAACGAGCGCCGCACCGCGTAGCCGCGCGAGCGCTGCACGAAGACGACTGCCGGACGATGGGCGCGCAACGCGCGGGCCAAAGCCGCGTGGTCGGTACCGCCCCCGTCGGTGAGCGGCACTTCGGCGTAGCGCACGCCGCGCGCGACGAGCGAGTGCGGCGCGGTCGCGACCGCGTGCCGCAGCGTGTCGTACGGCGAACCGTTGGCGGCGAGCAGCGTCGCGCCCGGCGCAACGAGCGCCTCCAGGCCGGCGACGATCGCGTGCGTGCCGCTGACGATCGACAGCCGCGCGAGCACGCGCTCCGCTCGCAGCACGCGCGCCAACAGCGATTCGTAGCGCTCGCGCGCCGCATCGTCGTAGCCGTAACCGGTGGTGCCGGCCAGATCGCTCTCCGCGACGCCTTCGTCGAAGAACGCGCGCAGCACGCGCGCGTGAACGGCGCTCGCGCGCGGGTCGCGCCGCTCGAGCCACGGTTGCGCGCGCCGCGCCGCGGCGCGCACGCGCTCGCCGATCGGAAGGCCGTCCAGCAGCCGGTCGAGCATCGCGATCGCTACGCGCGCGCGGCGCGCGCCGCTTCGAGCCGCTCGTACATGCGCACGAACGGCAGCCAGATCGCGGCCGCTACGGCGACGTTCACCGCCGCCAGCACGCACGCGCGCCAGTCGAGCGTCGCCAAGAAAACGCTGATCAGGGTCGGGATCGACGACGGCACGTAGAAGATCGGACGGCCCACCCAGCCCAGCGCCAGCGCGGCGTAGGTCAGCGTCGAGAGCACGACCGGACAAAGCACGAACGGAACGGCGAACACCGGATTGTAGGCGACCGGCAAGCCGAACATCACCGGCTCGTTGACGTTGATCAGCGACGGCACGAGGACGGCGAGCGCGAACGTTCGCAAACGCCGCACGCGGCTGCGCAGCAGCAGCAGCACCAGCGGCAGCGTCGCTCCGGCGCCGCCCGGGAAGACGAACAGGAAAGTCGAGACGACGACGATGTGCGGGATCGGTTCGTGGCGTCCGGCGGCCGCGGCATTCGCCGCCTGCAGCGTGAGATAGACGGGCAGCACGATCGCGGCGAACAGCGCCGGACCGTGGATCCCGACCAGCCACAGCGCGGACTCGATCGCGGTGATCAGCGCAAGCGCGGCCCAACTGTCGCCCAGCGTGGCCAGCGGCGCGATCGCGCTCGACAGCGCGGCCGCCGGCGAGACGTTCGCGGCGTAGAGCGCGGCGGCCAGCGCGCACAGCGCGATACCGCCGGCCGCGTCGCCGCGGAGCGCGCCGAAACGCCGCCGTCCCACCACGATCGCGCCCGCGGCGGCCAAGCTCACCACGATCGCGGTGAACAGCCCGCTCGCGCCCAGCGTCGCGGCGAACGCGTGCAAGCTCGTCACGCCGTGCGGCAGAACGAGCCAGAACGTCACCAGCGCGACGGCGACCGTCGAGCCGGGCGGGATGCGCAACCGCACCGCGAGCCGCAGCGAGAGCGCGACCAGCATGACGACCGAAGCGATCGCGAACGCGATCGGCACGAGCTCGCGCACGCGCGTGCCCAGCTCGGCCCAGCCGCGGAACGGCTGTGCCGCGACCAGCGCGGCGAGCGCAACGACGACCGCGGCCAGCGCGACCGGCAGCGACTCGCGCAGCGCGAGCACGGCCGGCGCCTCGGCGAACCGGTGCGCATAGGGTGCGATCGCGCGCTCGAACCGCGCGACCGCACCGTCGCCCGTCACCCGGTCAGAGTCTGCGAATGACGGCTTCGACCCGGCCGACGACGGTGACATCGTCGGCGTAGATTGGCTCCATCGCGGCGTTCTCCGGCTGCAGCCGGACGCGCCCGCGCTCGCGATAGAAGCGCTTGACCGTCGCCTCGCCGTCGATCATCGCCACCACGATCTCGCCGTTCTCGGCGGTCGGACGCGGTGCGACCACGATCAGATCGCCGTCGAGAATGGCGGCGTCGATCATCGACTCGCCCTTGACCCGCAGCAGGAACCCGCCCGAGCGCGGCGCCCAGGACGCGGGCAGGACGAAATGGTCCTCGAGGTTCTCGCTGGCGGTGATCGGCACGCCGGCGGCGACCCGCCCGACGACCGGCAGCGTGACCGACTCGACTTGGACCCCGGCGCCGTCGGCCGGCGCCGCCACCAGCGCGCGCGGCTTGGTGGGATCGCGCCTGAGCAGACCGCGGCGCTCGAGCGTCTTGAGGTGCGACTGCACCGTCGACGACGAAGACAGGCCGACGCGTTCGCCGATCTCGCGAACCGACGGCGGGTACCCCTGTTCCGACGTGAACTCGCGGATCACTTCGAGGATCCGCTGCTGCTTCTCCGTCGCGGCCCGTTCGGCCATCATCCCTCCAGAATGCCACCCAGTAGGCACAGCAACATGTGATGCTGGCCGCACGACGCCGTGATTGGCGGCGCATTGATTGCGGGCATCGTAGCACAGATGCACGCCGGGAGCAAACATACGTTCGAGCGGCCCTTGACGGCATCGACCGCGCCTTGGTACCATATGGGGGACGAACGAGCGTTCGGCCCAATATCTAGGGGGAAACCACGAACCATGTACGGCACGCGCAAGCAGAAACCGACCTTGATGCCGCTGGTAGCCCTGGGCGCGCTGAGCCTCGCGGTCACCCTGCCGGCCCTCTCGAGCACGGTCCACGCCGCGCCGCCCGTGGCGTATGCGACCGTCACCGTGCGGCCCGGGGACTCGCTGTGGGTCCTCGCCCAGCGCAGCACCCCCGCCACCGGCGACGTGCAGTCCACCGTCGACGACATCATGGCCGCCAACCACCTCAGCGGCGCCAACCTGACCGTCGGCCAGCAGCTCCGGATCCCGCGCTAGCACGCTGACCGCTCGGCGGCCTCGCGTCGCCGTCGTCGCGCAAGAAAAATGAAGAGGCGCCCGCCGGAGCGGACGCCTCTTCTGCATTGGCTGATGTTGGTGACTAGATCCTCAGCCGGGCCTCGAAGTAGGCTTGGAAGGGGAATCCGGCTCCGCTTGCGCTGCCGAACGTCGGGACGTACTCCTGTGACAGCGCCGGTTGGATCACGTAGCCGTTGTTGTAGATGTTGCCGATCGGAGCTTCTTCGCCCAAAATCGGCTCCGTGTACCCGCAGGCACCCTTGACTGCCCATGGGACCTTGGTTCCACCGAAGCAGTTCTGGTAGACGTTGACGAGGCTCGCGACGAGCGTGAGCCGCTTGGTGACGTCGTACGTGATCTGGATGTGCAGCTGGAGTGACGCCGGATCGACGAACGCGCCGATGCCGTCGAAGATTCCGGTCTGCGGGTTCGGGATCGCAACGGTTCCGCCGCAGGTCGTCGCGTCGTACGCGTTCCCGCCGGCGGCACCGTAGGGGTAGAGCGGGGACGTCTTGATCCCGGAACCGGTAACCGGTGCGCCTAGCACACCGGTGCACGTGCTCGGGTCGATGCCGTTAGCCGCGATCGGGGCCCCGTACCGCTGTCCACCGGACAGCTGCAGCGCAGGCGTGATCGCCAGCTTGTCGTGCTTGTACTGCAACAGCAGGGTCGTGACGAACGGCGCGCCGTACGTCGGGGTGGCGAACGAACCGACGCCGGCCGGGAAGAGGCTGTACGTCGGGAAGTCCGTCGTGAGCGACAGCTGCGGTTGATACGGGGCGTTGTAGTACGGGTTCGCCACATCCCCGGCAGCGCACGCCGTCGGCGCACCAGCGGTCGTGTAGCACGGTGACCCGCCACCCTTCTTGGTGAACGCGTCGTAGCCGGCGATCGCCGCGTTGATGCCGGTGAGCACCGAGTACGGTCCGTTCGCCCCCGTGGCTTGCTCGTAGTTGATGTAGCTGTTGGTGTACGTGAACGACAGCTTGCCGGCGAACCCGTTGCGCGAGAAGTCGCCCTTGTCGAGCTCGACTTCGACGCCCTCCGAGCGCTGGCGGCCGACGTTCAGGCCCGAGACGAAGCTCGTCTGCTGGTTGAGGAAGAACTCCTCGATCTGGTCCTGCGTCTGCCGCAGGAACGGTGAGATCTTCACCGACAGATCGTTGCCGAAGCTGTGCTCGAACGAGAAGTCGTAGTTGTTCGAGACCTCCGGCCGGACGTCGTGCACCGAGGTGTTGCCGACGCCGAAGGCGTCGAACTGACCCGCACCGGCCGGGAAGCCGATCGGCGAGTCCGCTTCGAGGAAGTTGTACTGCTCGAAAGCGCTGTTCGGGGCTTGGGCGTAGCGGCCGTAGCTGGCCCGCAGCACGGTCGTCGGGTTGATCGTGTATGTCCCACTGAGCCGAGGCTGCACCTCGTCGAACGTGTTCGTTTGGACGCACGGCGTGTTCGAGAGCGGGGTGGTCGGAAACTCCGCGTTATACGCCGCGAAGAAGAAGTTCCGCACGGCCCCCGAGCACGTGCTGGCGCCGGTGAACTGGAACTGGTCGAAACGCAGACCTGCGCTCACCGACAGCTTGGAGGTGGGCTGCCAGTTGTCCGTCATCGAAGCCGAGAAGAACTTCGGCACGACTTGGTTGTACTCGCCGAACGTGCCGTTCTGAGCCACCAGGTACTGACACGGCCCCGTTCCGCAGGTTCCGGTCGCCGGCGTGACCGTGCCGCCCAACACGTCACCGAACGTGAAGAAGCCGACCGGAGGACCGGCGCCGACGCCGGTGAGGTTGAGGCCGAGGCCGTTCGCTGCGAAGCACGGCACCGGAGTTCCCCCGTTCGCGTAGCACTGACCCGAGTACGGGTTGGCGCCGTTGACGAGGAGTCCGATGACCGGAATCTGCGAAAGGTTCCCGGGCAGTGCTGCTGCGTCGACGGCCCCCGGCAGCGTGCCGAAGACGTTCACGCCGTTGAGATAATAGAAGTTGTTCATCCGCAGCGTGGTCGACGTCGTGTAGTTGGTCTGGAACGTGACCAGATTCTGCGAGTTGATCTGGTCCGAGAATTGCAAGCTCACGCCGCGTGCGTGCGCCGAGAGCTCGTAATCCGGCGAGACGGGACCGATGAAGTCGGTATTGTCGTCGACGGGTCCCTGGTTGAGCCAATCGGAGTAATCGGTGTAGCCGTAGATTCTGAGGTACGCCGACGTTCCGAAGTTGTGCTGGTACTGGAGCTTCACGATCGCCTGGTCGTTGACGAACGCGTCGTCCGTGTTCGGCGGGATCAGGGAGTTGAAGGCCCGGCCCGACGGCGAACCGGGAGCGAGGTACGGCGTCAGCCCGCCACCGGTATAACCGACCGGCAGAAGACCTCCGAGCGGCGCACCGGTGAAGGTGTACGAATCGTCGTAGGTCGTCGCGATGCCGACCGCGTTGAGGAACGCGGCCCCGCCGGCGTCGTTCTCGGAGTTGAGGTAGATGTTGTTCAGGTGCGAGTTGTCGTACAAGAACTGTACGTCGTCGCGGTTGCCGTCCTTGCGCGGGATCGCGAAATGCAGGTTCACGACCGTGTCGCGGTCCTGCACCTCACCCAGATCGCCGTAGCTGAACGGTCCCAACACGTACGCCGGCGTGGCGCCGCCGTTCGTGTAGGATACGCCTTGCGGGTTGTAGCACGACTTCGACGGCGTCGTCGGGCCGCAAAACCCGATCGGCGTGCCGTAGAGATTGTCCAAGCTCGCGCCGTCGTAGTTGTCGATCGGACGATAGTCCTGATTGTACGCGCCGACGCCGACGTAGTAGCTGAAGGTGCGCGACGGGGTCGACCCGCCGGTTTCGAACGCGATGCGTCCGTACGGCGTCGACGAGCCGGTCGCGAGGTCGAGGCTGCGATAGGCCGGCGAGGTGCCGCTCTTGATGACCTGGTTGATGAAGCCCGAAAGGCCTTCGGCCTCGGCGTTCGCCGGCTCAGCGCCGGTGTAGACCTGGACTTCCTGTTGGCCCAGCGACGACAGCTGGCTCGACGGGTAGTTGTCGAACGAGCGGTTGACGGGGACGCCGTCGACCTCGTAGCCGATTTGGTCGTAGTCGCCGCCGCGAATCGAGACGCCGTCGCCGGCGCCGATGTAGCCGCTCTGGTTGGGCGCCACGAACACGCCGGGGACCGACGTGATGGCGGACCACGCGCTGTTGAGCGTGCCGCCGCTGCCGAAGGTCGACGCCTTGTCCTGGGTCACGGCCGAGATCGAATAGACGTCGGCGGTCGTGCCCGGTTTCACCAGCGCCGAATTCGAGCGCGAGGTCACCGAACCGATGACTTTGAGCTTGGTGGGCTGTTGCAAGGCGACCGTCAGCGTTTGGTCGGCTTGAACCGTGACGCCGCTGACCGACGCCGCTTCGCGCGTCGACGTTGACGCTACCGAAACGGTATACGTATCGGGTGCGAGCGACAGGAACGAAAAGTGTCCTGTCGAGTCGGTATTCGTGTTGGCGGTTTGCGACGGGCTTGCTGCCGTCACTTGCGCGCCGGAAACGGGTTGGTTCGACGAGGGATCGACGACGGTGCCGTTGATCGCGCCGGTTGTGCCTGCCAGAACGCTTGTCGTTGCCTGGAGAACCAACGCGATGAACAACAGTACCGCGACGAGACCGCGTCTTACCTGTGAAGGTATAGCCACGGGCACCTATCCTTTCGAAGGGTGGGTGGTCGGGGTGTCCGGAAACTCTCAGACCCTGTGAGGAGCTGAAGCCGGACCTGGGATCCTTCTGAGAGTCCCCGCTCGCTTCCCCTCGCCGGCGGTCGTTCAGGCCCCTGGGCGCTGAACCACCACCACGCTGTGCCCGTCGTGGCGTTCCAAGAACCCCAAACCGTCGTCCATCCAGCCGTCCAAGCCGGCGCTGAGATGACCAACGACCTCACGAACCACGTGGCGCCGGCTGCTGAGCCAGCGGAGCTCGGCGCGGGTCGTCGGCAGCCAGATCGCTTCCTCGCACTCCTCGCACTGGTAGCCGAATTGCATCGGTTCCGCAGGGCCGGGTCTAGGCCGGAACGAGCTTGAGCCGCTCGGCGAGCAGCCGCGGAATCTCCGACGGGCGGTCCGCGACGGGCACGCCGGCCGCACCGAATGCCTTCACCTTCGATTCGGGCGTGCCGGTGTTGCCCGAGATGATCGCCCCGGCGTGGCCGAGCCGTTTCCCCTCCGGTGCGGATCGTCCGCCGATGAACGCGACCACCGGCTTGTCCGCAATGTGGTCCTTGATGAACGCGGCGGCGTCTTCTTCGTCCGAACCGCCGATCTCGCCGGCGACGACGATCGCCGTCGTCTCGGGATCGCCGGCGAACGCGCGAAGGCAATCGACGAAGGTCGTGCCGATGATCGGGTCGCCGCCGATCCCGACGCAGGTCGACTGGCCGAAGCCGGCGCGCGTGAGCCCGTCGACGATCTCGTAGGTCAGCGTCCCCGACCGAGAGATCATCCCGACGTTGCCTTCCTTGAACACGTGGGCCGGCATGATCCCGACCAGCGACTTGCCGGGCGAGATGATGCCGGGACAGTTGCCGCCGATGATGCGCATCCCGGCCGTCGTGTTGACGACGCGCAGCATGTCGTGCGCCGGAATCCCTTCGGTGATGCAGACGGCCAGCTTGATCCCCGCGTCGTGCGCCTCCCACAGCGCGTCGGCGCCGGCGAACGGCGGCACGAAGATGATCGAATGCGTCGCACCGGTCGCCTCGACTGCATCCTTGACCGTATCGAACACGGGCTGACCGCTCTCGATCCTCGTTCCGCCCTTGCCCGGCGTCACGCCGCCGACGATCTTCGTGCCGTACGCCAGCATGCGCTGCGTATGGAAGCCGCCTTCGCGCCCGGTGATCCCCTGGACGATCACCTTGGAGTTCTTGTCGAGGAAGATCGACACGTCAGTTGCTCCCGTTCGCCAGCGCGACGGCGCGCGCCGCGCCCTCGTCCATCGTCTCGACCGGCACGAAGCCGGCCCGGTCCAAGATCGCCCGCCCCTCTTCCGCGTTCGTGCCGGTCAACCGAACGACGAGCGGAACTTTGCGCACATCGTCACCGGCCAGCGCTTCGACGATGCCCTTCGCCACTTGATCGCCGCGCGTGATGCCGCCGAAGATGTTGATGAACATCGCCTTGACCTTGGGATCGCTGGTGACGAGGTTGTAGCTCTTCTTCACCAGCTCGGCTTGCGCGCCGCCGCCGATGTCGAGGAAGTTCGCCGCCGCGCCGCCGGCGTTGCGAATGGCGTCCATCGTGCCCATCCCGAGGCCCGCACCGTTCGCGATCACCCCGATCGTGCCGTCGAGCTTGGCATAGTTCGACATCCCCAAACCGATCGCGACCGCCGCCGCTTGATCTTCGTCGGCCGGCGCGGCCTTGTTCCAAGCCGCGATGTCGGGATGCTTGTACAAGCCGTTGTCGTCGAGGTCGACCTTCGCGTCGCTCGCGATCACGCGGCCGTCCTTGGTGAGCACCAGCGGGTTGATCTCGACCAGGTTGGCGCCGTAGTCCATGAACAGCGTGTAGAGCGCGCCCAGGATCGACGGAAACGCTTTGCGGTAACCGTCGGGCAGCTTCGCCGCGAACGCCAGCAGCCGGCCGATGAACGGTGAGTAGCCCGACGCCGGGTCGATCCAGTACTTCTTGATCGCGTCGGGATCGTGCTCGGCGACTTCCTCGACGTCCATCCCGCCTTGCGCGGTCACCAGCACGACCGGCTTGCGCGCCGCGCGGTCGATCGCGATCGAGACGTAGGCCTCGCTCGCGATGTCGACCTTCTCTTCGACGAGCAGCGACTTCACTTGCTCGCCGGCCGGGTTCTGGACAGACTTCAAGGTCTTGCCGATCAGCTCGCGCGCGAGCGTCTCGCCCTGCTGCGCGTCGTCGGCGAACTTGATCCCGCCGGCCTTTCCGCGGCCGCCCATCAAGACCTGACTCTTGAGCACCCACGAGCCGGGATGCGCGGCGATGTAGGTTCGCACGTCGTCGGCCGTCGTCGCGAAGACGCCGTTCGGCGTCGGGATGCCGACCCGCCGAAACAGCTCCTTGCCTTGATACTCCATCAACTTCATCGGACGGCCAGCGTTCCGCGCGTCCAAACAGCGCCCCTGGAGGCGCTGGGCTGGGGATCTTTCGTGCGGCCGAGAAATGATGCCCCATGCGCCGCTCGCTCGCGTTCGTCACCGCACTCGCGCTCGTGGTCCCGCAGGCCGTGTCTGCCGCCGATCAGACCAAACCGCTGCGAACGCTCGTCTACACGGTCGTGTACAGCACCCAGCGGCGTGACAACGAGCAGACGTCGGGATTCACCGGCGCGGGCGGCGGACCCGGGACCGCGGGCGGAATGGCTACGCGCACGTCGTCGTCCGACGACGACGGGTCGCTCACCGTCAACGTCATCGCCGCGACGGCCGACGGCGGTCTCGTGGTCGACACCTCGTACGCCGGCAAGGCGACCCAGCAACCGTCGCTGCGCGTGGCGATCTTCTCCGACGGCCGCTTGTCAGTGCCACCCAACGGGACCGTGAGCGCCGCGGCCGCGTACGTCCTTCCGCTGCTCGCCCGCGGCACCGTCGCGAGCCGGACGCTCGAGGCAGGCGCCACCTGGTCGCGGCCCGCGGCGCCGCCGGCCAAGGGAGTCACGACGTTTCGCGTGACGTCGATCGACGGCCAGAACGCGACGCTGGAGATCCACGGATCGATCAGCATGCCCGGCGCGCGCGGCTACGACGAGACGACCACCGGCACCGCGGTCTACGACACGGACAAGCTCGCTCCGGTCTCGTACGACCTCGTCTCGACTTCCCGCCACACGCTGATGGATCAATACATCACCTCGAGCGCGCACCTGACGGCAACGCTCGTCAGCGACACGTTCGGGGCCAAGTAGCGAGTGAACGCGATCGACCAAGCTCCGGCGACGGTCCTGTTCGACGGTGGCTGCAGTCTGTGCAACGGTGCCGTGCGGTTCATCACTGCCAACGCACCGCCCGGCCGCTTCACGTTCCGCCCGCTCGAGCCGCCCGACGCCGCCGGCGGCATCCCGCGTTCCGACGCGATCGTGCTGCTCGAGCACGGCCGCCGCTACGAAGCCAGCGACGCCGTCCTGCACATCGCGCTGAGCCTGCGCGCCCCATACCCGCTCCTATTCGCCGCAATCCTCATCCCACGCGACGTCCGCGACCGCGTCTACGCATGGATCGCGCGCAACCGCTACCGCTGGTTCGGCCAAACCGAAGTCTGCGAGATTCCACCACCGACACCGCCGTCGGCGTGAGCGCCCCGTGGGTGCTGGCCATGGATTGGCGCGACGCGCTGCTGCTGCACTGGCGCGCCGACGCCGCCGCGCTGCGCCGCGCGATCCCAGCGGATCTCGAGTTGGACCTCTACGCCGGCGAGGCTTGGATCAGCATCGTCGCCTTTCGCATCATCGGTGCGCGTGCGCGCCTCGCTCCACCGTTCGCCGCGCTGCCCTCCTTCGCCGAGATCAACGTCCGCACGTACGTCCGCGACGCCGATAAAGCCGGCGTCTGGTTCTTCACGCTCGACGCCGCGAACAAAGCCGCCGTCTGGGGTGGCCGCACGCTGAACCTGAACTACCTCAACGCGAGCATCGCCTGCACGCCCACCGCCACGAGCTACGGCTACGACGCCGTACGAACCGATCGCCGCGCCGCCGCCGCCAGATTCACCGCAACCGCGCGGATCGATTCGCCCGCACGCATCGCACCACCGAACAGTCTCGAGCACTGGCTGGTCGAGCGCTACTGCTTCTTCACCACGCGGCACGGCCACACCAAACGCGGCGACGTCATCCACGATCCCTGGCTCCTCCACGACGCGACCCCCACGATCGCGCACAACACGCTGCTCTCCACCGCCAACCTCACACCCCTCGACGACGCACCGCTCACGCACGCATCGCCGGGCGTCTCAACACGTGCCTGGCCGCTGCGCAACGCAGTCACCGGCGTTACCTCGCGAGCGCAGTAAGTCTCACCGCACGATCGTCGCCCTTCGACCCCGCTCAGGGCGACGTGGCAGGGCGCGATGACGTCACGCTGTCCTCCTTCGACAAGCTCAGGATGACACCGACCAGCTCGATGACGCCGACCAGCTGGCTGACGCCGACCAGCTCGATGACGCCGACAAGCTCACCTTCGTGCCGGAGGTGAGGGAGCGACGTTGCCGCACCGGGGCGTTTCGGAGCGACCGATGCCCGGAGGGCAAGGAGGGAGCGGAGAACCGAGCATCGTTCGCGCCAAGGAAGGCGCGAACGATGCGTCCCCGGTGCAGCAACGTCGCTCCCTCACCTCAAGCCACCATCCGAGAGCGCGCACGCGACAGCAGCCGCTAGTCGAACCGCCCCAGCACCCCGCGAGCGATCACGAGTTGCTGGATCTCCGACGTCCCCTCGTAGATCTCGGTGATCTTCGCATCGCGATAGTACCGTTCGACGGGAAACTCCGTCGTGTAGCCGTAGCCGCCGTGAATCTGCACCGCCTCGGACGCATGCGAACGCGCCGCGGTCGACGCGAACAGCTTGGCCTTCGACGCTTCGACGACGAACGGCCGCCCCGCGTCGGCGAGCGCCGCGGCGCGGTACACGAGCAGGCGCGCGGCGTCGAGATCGGTCGCCATGCGCGCGATCTTGAACGAGATTCCTTCGTGCGCGCCGATCGGCTTGCCGAACGCGACGCGCTCGCGCGCGAAGGCGATCGACGCGTCCAAGCATGCCGACAAGATCCCCGTCGCCTGGGCGGCGATGCCGATGCGGCCCGAGGTCAAGGTGGTGAGCGCGGAGGTGAGACCGGTTCCTTCGCCGCCGAGCAGCGCCGATGCCGGAACGCGCATGTCGTCGAAGGCCAGATCGACGGTGTTCGACGTGTGGATGCCGAGCTTGTCGGTGGTGCGTTCCACGACGATGCCGGGCAGCGACGTGTCGACCAGGAACGCGCTGATGCCTTTGGCGCCGGGACCGCCGCTGCGGAACATTGCCATCACCACGCCGGCGTAGCCGCCGTTGGTGCACCACTGCTTGCGGCCGTTGAGGATCCAACCGTCGCCGTCGCGGCGCGCGGTCGCCCGGATCGCCGCAGCGTCGGAACCGGCGTCGGATTCGGTCAGGCCGAAGCCGGCGATGACGTCGCCGGCGGCGAGCGCTTCGAGCCAGAGCTGCTTTTGCTCGCCCGAACCCAACCGCGCGATCGCGTTGCAGATCATCGAGTGGACCGAGACGGTGACGGCGGTTCCGGCGTCGACCCGAGCCAGCTCTTCGATCGCCAGCGCGTACGCGACGTAATCGGCGGCGACGCCGCCGTACGACTCGGGGACGAGCATCCCCATCAGCCCCGCGGCGGTGAGCTTGGCGTACAGATCGCGCGGAAAAGCGTGCGCCTTGTCCCAGCCCGCGATGTGCGGCGCGACCTCGCGCTCGGCGATCTCGCGCGCGGCGTCGCCGATCTGGCGCTGCTCGTCGGTCGGCTCGAAGCCGACGAAGCGGGTGCTCGCGGTCAACGCGCCGGCGACGGAACAGCCGCCGGCACGCCGTTGGCCGACCGCGAGTAATCGTAGAAGCCGCGCCCCGATTTCTTGCCGAGCCAGCCGGCCGCCACGTATTGCTTGAGCAGCGGACACGGGCGATACTTCGAGTCGCCGAACCCGTCGTGCAGCACGTTCATGATCGCCAGGCACGTGTCGAGCCCGATGAAATCGGCCAGCGTGAGCGGTCCCATCGGATGGTTCATGCCGAGCTTCATGACGGTGTCGATCGCTTCGACCGACGCGACGCCTTCGTAGAGCGCGTAGATCGCCTCGTTGATCATCGGCAGCAGCACGCGGTTCGAGATGAAGCCGGGGAAGTCGCGCACCTCGACCGGCGTCTTGTCGAGGTCGACGGCCAGATCGCGCACGAACGCGAAGGTCGCGTCGGTGGTGGCTATCCCGCGGATGATCTCGACCAGCTTCATCACCGGAACGGGATTCATGAAGTGCATCCCGACGACGCGCTCGGGTTTGGAGGTTGCCGCGCCCAGCACGGTGATCGAGATCGACGACGTGTTGCTCGCCAGCACCGTCTCGGGACCGGTGTTGCGGTCGAGCGTGCGGAACAGATCGAGCTTGAGGTCGAGCCGCTCGGTCGCGGCTTCGATCGCCAGATCGATCTCCAGATCGTGAAAGTGCGGCCGCGCATCGATGTGCGCGAGCAGATCGCCGCGATGCTGCGGCGTCAACCGTCCCTTCTCGACGTCGCGATCGAGCCGCTTCGCGACCGCATCGATCCCCGCGCGAATTCGCGCCTCGTCAACGTCATTGAGCAACACCTCATGCCCCTTCGCCGCCAGCACCTGAGCGATGCCGTTCCCCATCTGCCCCGCCCCAACGACCAACACTCTCACGCCATCATCCTCAACTCACAACCTACGAGATGTTGGCCGTCACCACAACCCCTGCATGTCACCACCATCGCCGCCATCACACCACCACCTTGCCCATCCACGCCCACCTTCCGCTCCCCACGGCACGGAGCGCAGCGATCGTGCCGCCGCCACCACGTTCACCTGCGACCGCCGCGCGCCGGCATCGTGGCGGGCGGCGGTGGCCGCACGCTCGTGGCGGGGCGTCGCGAAGAGCGCGAAGGCAGGATGCCGAGAGCGCTCTGAGCGCCGAGGTTCGGTTTCGTCACGAAGACGAAACCG
>Ga0302324_100008623_pt1 | contig 21474 bp, 11 predicted proteins | sample Palsa_T0_1_FD_201949 | JGI IMG/M metagenome (GOLD analysis project Ga0302324, IMG submission 201949) | Peat permafrost microbial communities from Stordalen Mire near Abisko, Sweden - Palsa_T0_1 | ecosystem: Environmental > Terrestrial > Soil > Palsa > Peat permafrost | place: Sweden: Abisko...
CGCGGTGGGCGTTGCGCTTGCCGTGGCCGCGATCCAGTGGCTGATTACCACGCGGCACGACATGGCGCGCGCACAGTCCATTGGCGTGGATTGGGTGGTGGCCGGATTTGCGTTGGCCCTCGTCGTGCTGTGCGCGGCATTCGCTGGATTCATTTCTGCATTCGGGGTGAGCGGGAAAAAGACACTGGGGGCGCTTCAGGAGTCATCGCGCGGATCCACTGCCGGCCAGGGCCGCGCGCGTCTGCGGAGTGTGCTGCTGACGCTTGAGGTGGGGCTGACGGTGGTGCTGCTGATTGGGGCGGGCCTGCTGATGAAAAGTTATGCGCGTCTGCGAGGGGCCGACCTGGGATGCCTGACGCAGAACGTGATGAAGATGGACCTGAATTTGCCGGTGGCGCGTTACTCGAAGCTGCCGCAGGTTACGGGATTTCTGGAGCCGCTCCTGGAGCGGGTTCGGAATACTCCAGGAGTGAAGGCAGCGGGGTATGTTTTCCCAGTCGTTCCAGGGGATGGATATGGAGGGGACAACGGGTTCGCGATTGTGGAACATCCGCCTCTGCCACTGGGCAAAGGGCAGTTTGCGATTCATCGCTGGATCGATCCCGGGTACTTCAATGCGACTGGGATTCCGATTCTGCGAGGGCACACGCTGGACGACAACCAGCAGCCGGGCCACGAAACCGAAGTGGTGGTCAGCAACGCCTTCGCGCGGCAGTACTTCCCGAATGAAGATCCTTTAGGCAAGCACCTGGTGAGCCTGCTGATGAGCAAAACGCCTATGCAAATTGTGGGCGTGGTGGGCGACACGCGGACGGAGATGGGCGAGCCAATGAAGCCCATGATGTACTTTCCTCTGTACGCGGCGGAGGATATGAACGGCGCCACGCTGGTGGTACGTTCGGACCGCGACGTGACCCAGTTTGCGATGCCGATCCAGCGCATTGTTGCGGGGATGGATAGGGACCTGCCCGTCTCTGACATCTTCACCATGGACCAGGTTCTGGGTCAGAACACACTGGACGCAAGCTTTAATGCGGAACTGCTGGCCGGGTTCGCGGTTCTGTCGCTGCTGCTGTCGGCGGCAGGGCTCTTTGGAGTGTTGTCGTACATGGTGGCGCAGCGGACGAGCGAAATCGGCATCCGGATGGCGCTGGGCGCGCAACGCGAGCAGGTGCTGGGCAAGATGCTCGGGGACGGGCTGAAACCGGCACTGATGGGGCTGGTTCTGGGCCTGGCCGGGAGCGTGGGTACGGTGCGGCTGCTGGAGTCGATGCTCTACGAGACCGACAAGCTGGATCCGATGGTGTTTGCGGCGGTTGGAGCGGTGCTGTTAGTGGTGGCTGCAGGGGCTTGCATGGCGCCGGCGTGGCGTGCGTCACGGCTTGACCCAATGAGCGCGCTGAGGACGGAGTGAGGGGCGGATGACAGATTACAGATGACAGGTGACAGGTGACAGGTGACAGATGACTGTAGTCAGTTGTCAGGAATCGGGCCTGAAGTTCGTGGAAGAAGAACCAAAAGCATCGGCAGATCCTTCGACTTCGTTTGGCTCAAGAAACGAGCCAAACTTCGCTCAGGATGACAGCTTTGTTGTGTCGGGAGGGTTGGGAACGACACATTAACCTGCCTGATAGCGATTGAGGCGTCCGATGCCGTTGAACGCGGCGGCTTTGTAGCACTCGGCCAGGGTGGGATAGTTGAAGACCGTGTCGATGAAGTAGTCGACCGTTCCGCCCAGAATCATGACGGCCTGGCCGATGTGGACGAGCTCGGCGGCGCCCTCGCCGATGATATGAACGCCGAGGACTTTGCGCGTGTCGCGGTGGAAGACCAGCTTGAGCCGGCCGGTGGTGTCGCCGCGAATCTGGCCGCGCGCAGTTTCGCGGTAGTATGCCATCCCTACTTCGTAGGGAACGTCTTCATCGGTGAGCTGTTCTTCAGTCTTTCCGATGAAGCTGATTTCGGGGATGGTGTAGATGCCATAAGGATAGAAGCTGGGGTTGGTTGAGGTGTGCTGGTCGTTAAATGCGCGAGCGGCTGCGATGCGTCCCTGCTCCATGGAAACGGAAGCGAGAGATGGGAAGCCGACCACATCGCCAACGGCAAAGATGTGTTCGACCTTGGTCTGGAAGTGTTCATCGACAGGGATTCGTCCCCGGTTGTCCGCATCGAGTCCGGCGGCCGCGAGATTGAGATCTTCGACCGCTCCCTGGCGGCCGATGGCATAGAGAAGCGCGTCGCCTGAGACCTTCTTTTTGCTCATCAGGTTGGCAACGACGCCTCCATCGGGAAGCTCTTCAACGCTATCGACCTCTTCGCCGAGGCGCATGGTCACGCGGCTGTCGCGGAGGTGATAGCTGAGGGCCTCGATGATCTCGCGGTCGGCGAACTCGAGCAGCCGGTCGCGTTTTTCAATCAAAGTGACGCGGACGCCAAGAACGGCAAACATGCAGGTGTACTCGACGCCGATAACGCCGCCGCCAACTACGATGAGGGACTTTGGTAATTCGGGCAGGTCTAGAATCTGGTCGCTGTTCACGATGGTGCGCCCGTTGATGGGAACCTTGCTGGAAGTTGCCGGTTTTGTGCCCACCGCGATGATGACTCGAGAAGCGTCAAGGGTCGCATCGGTCTGCGGGCCCTCAACACGGATCTGGTGCGGATCGACGAAATGAGCTACGCCATGAAAAACTTCGATCCCATTGCGCGAGAGCTGCGCTTCTGTTACATCGACTTCGGTCTTGATGACTGCCTGCACCCGGAAGGCCAGGTCGGCCATGGTGATTTTTTCTTTGACGCGATAGTTCATTCCATACAGCGTGCGGTAGTTGTAGCCGGAAAGATGCATCACGGCTTCACGCATGGTTTTAGAAGGGATGGTTCCGGTATTGATGCAGACGCCACCAACTACAGACCTTGCCTCAACAACTGCGACGCGCTTTTTCATCTTGGAGGCGGCCACAGCGGCTCTTTGGCCCGAAGGCCCGGAACCGATGACGACGAGGTCGAACTTAACGGCGCTCATGCGAGGGTCAATCTCCAGGGACAGGTGGCGAATCGTGCCGCAGAGGAGCCAATCGAGACGGGGATGGTCCTCAACCGGAGGCTATCATGGCGCGGGGAGGGTAGAGGAGGGCAGGTATGTGAATTGTGAGGCCCCTCGGGGTGAGGGCTGCGGCGGGGATTGACGCGGTTCCGCGGGGAATCGAGATGGAGACGAGCCACAATGCAGCGCTAGGGCGCGAGATGCCCCGCGCCGTTGACGAGGCAAAGTTGAGGCCCCATTGCGGAGACGCCAGTTCGGACGGAAGTAAGGCCGCTCAGTGCGCGGAGGCCAGCTTTGTCTGGACGGCGTGGCGTCCGATGCCGGAAAAGGTTCCGCCGGACTGACTGCCGGAGTCGAGGCGGAAGTTACGGACCATTCCGTCCAGTTCGGCGGCCAGCGATGCGAGGTTCTTGAGGGCCTCGACGGCCTCCTCGGCCCCTTGCGTATTCTGCAGAGAGAGCTGTGAGATCTGACCGGCCGATTCGGAGATCTCTCCGGAAGCGGCAGTCTGTTCCGTTGCGGCGGTGGCAATCATTTGAATCTGATGTTCCACCTGGCGCGATGACTCGATGATTGCTTCCAGGCTTTGGCGAGCGTGGGCCGTCTCGCTCATTCCCGTCTCAACCGCCGAACGGCTCTCCTGCATCACGGTCAGGGTTTCGCGGGTCTCTTCTTGAATGCTGTTGATGGTTCCGGCGATCTCTTCGGTGGCGGTTTTGGTGCGCTCAGCAAGGCGGCGGACTTCACCGGCAACGACGGCAAATCCGCGGCCATGCTCGCCGGCGCGGGCTGCTTCAATGGCGGCGTTGAGGGCCAGCAGGTTGGTTTGCTCGCTGATCTCCTGTATGACGCTGACCACCTTGCCAATATCTTCAGAGCGATGAGCGAGGGAGGCCATCTTGTCTGAGACGGAGCTGGTGGCAGCTGCGATTTTTTCCATGGTTGCCGCAGCGGCCTGCATGACCGCGCCGCCCTGGTTTGCGGTCTCGGCCGACTCGCGACTTGAGTTTGCGGCACTTTCGGCATTGTGACTGATTTCGCCGATGGTAGCCGTCATATCATGGGCGGCAGCGGCAATCTGGTTGGTTTTGCTGGATTGGGTGCGCGCATTGTCTGCACTCTGAACTGCGCTAGCGCTGATTTCAGTGGTTGCGGAGGAAAGAGTGTCTGCAGCGTGGGCGACGGACTGGAGGACAGAGCGAATGGAGGAGGCGCATGTGTTCAATGCTTCGCCCATGCGCCCGATCTCATCGGTTCCCGTGACTCTTACCGAGGTGGTCATATCTTTATCGGCCATGCGTTCGAGCGCAGCGGTGGCGACGCCAATCCGCGGCGCGATCTCACGGGTGAGGAGAAACCCGGTGAGGATGCAGAGCAGGAAGATTATGAGAGTAACCCCCAAGCTGATCCAGGTCCCCTTGGCGCTGGCATTGGTTGCGGTGGCAGATTCCTCCTTAGTGCGGGTGATGTTGAATTCGAGGGCCGTATTTGCGGCGGCCTCAGAGTCGAGGATCAATGCGAAGCTGGAATCAGCGGTTACCAAATCCACAGCTTCGCCGGTCTTGCCGGCGTCAATCAGGTTCTTTGCACGGCTGCTGATGTCGAGGTATTGAGAAAAACTGGAAGTGAGCTTCTGGTAGAACTCGCGCTCTTCGTGAGTTTCGATTAATGGCTCATAGCCTTTTATGCCCGACTGGTACTCCTCAATTGCCGATTGCCGGTGCGCGATGGCTCGAGAAGAACATGCGGGTGTCTGGCATAGGAGAAGGGCGAGATCCCAGCGACGAGTTTGCTGGATTCCTGATCGAACTTCTGCGAGTTGGACGAGGGAGGGTAACCTCTTGCTGTTGACATCCGAGTTGGTGCTGCCGATTGCCCGAAAGGCGAAGAAGGCATATGCCCCCAGGATGACGCAAAGAGTGCACACGATACCGAAGGCGAATGTGAATTTACGGGCGATGGGAAGGTTACGGAGCCATTGCATGCAGTAGGGCCTTTCTGAAGTGGTTCTCGGAGATCATCGGCCCGAGGGGGAGGAACTTGAGCATGTGGGGTTCGCAGGTCCAAGCGTGTGGTACTTGCGCATCCCGGATTGACTCGATAATCTTCTGCGGTTACGGGGATTCTAGTCAGAGCCTGATCCAAAGTGGACAAGGAAAGAGGATTCTCATGCGAGGATTCCGGCTGGGGATGGTGGCCTTGCTGATGGCTTCGATCGGTCAACGCTTTGCCGGCTGCCAGTCAACTCCTGCGGGGAGTTCGACGAAAGTTGCGGCGACGCTCGCGCAAGCTGCGGGCGTCGTGACGCCCGAGGAGATCAGCAGGCGGGATCATCAACGACTGATGGACCTGCTCGGGATCAAGGAACTTAGGCCGGGCGAAGAGAGCGACGCAAACTACGACGAGGCAAAAGCCAACATCTATGGAAGCTTGCCGGATCCTTTGCTAGAAAAGAGCGGCAAAAAGGTCATGACGGCAAGAGAGTGGTGGAGTGTCCGACGGCCAGAGATCGTGGCGGACTACGATCGGGAGGTTCTGGGGCATACGCCGGACCATTTGCCGAAAGTCACCTGGGAGGTGGTTAGCAGCAAGGCTGAATCCGTGGGCGGCGTGGAAGTATTGACAAGGCAGCTTGCCGGGCACGTGGACAACTCGAGTTACCCAGGCATCTCGGTGACGATTGAGGCCACGCTCACAACGCCGGTGCACGCGAAAGGACCGGTCCCGGTGATCATCGAGATTGCTTTCGGCCAGGAGTTTTTAACCGCGACTCGAAACAGTATTCCCGAGATGCAACCAGGCGGACCTGGCAACGATGGGGTTCCGTGGCAGGTCCAGGTGCTCAAGAAGGGTTGGGGCTACGCGATACTGAGCCCGACCAGCTTTCAGGCGGATAGCGGAGCGGGATTGACGAGCGGCATTATCGGATTGATGAACAAGGGCCAGCCGCGCGGCGTGAATGATTGGGGGTGCCTGAAGGCGTGGGCCTGGGGCGCCAGCCGCCTTCTCGACTACTTTGAAACCGACAAGACTGTGGACGCAAAACAAATTGGGATCGAAGGACACTCGCGTTTCGGGAAGACGGCGCTGGTTGCGATGGCCTACGATCCACGATTTGCGATCGTCTACAGCAGTTCTTCGGGCGAGGGAGGAGCGAAGCTCTACCGGCACAGCTACGGTGAGCCTCTGAGCCACTTGATGAATGCCCAGCTCTATCAGTGGATGAGTCCGCAGATGCTGAAATATGCGGGACCGCTGACGCCCGCGGACCTGCCCGTGGACAATCATGAACTAATCGCGCTTTGCGCGCCACGGCCGGTGTTTATAGGCGCTGGCTTGATGGGAAGAAATGTGAATGGAGGGCCACGGACGGACGGATGGGCGGATGCGAAGGGGATGTTCCTCGCCGAAGTTGCGGCCGGCCCGGTATACCGACTGCTAGGAAAGAAGGATCTGAGGACGAGCGAGTTTCCGCCCATGGGGACGGCGCTGATCGATGGAGATCTGGGTTTTCGCCAGCATCAGTTCGGACACACTCCAGCGCCAAACTGGCCGGCGTTTCTTGAGTTCGCCGGGCACTATCTGCATGCGCCGGCAGAGCCCCGATGAGGGAGCCAGCAGGCCAATAAGCATGTGTCAGGGGATTGCTTCGCTTGCCACGACTTGAACGCTTGAACCGAAGCGGTGGTAGTTTGTGAACTCCGTCCGATTGATGCGAAGGATGGTTCGGATGCCGGCCTGGTTAGGGAGATAGGCTCGCGTTACAGAAGCCGCAACACTTCGTACGGGACAAATGAATTTCTTCCCCCCAATCTCAACGGATCCGTAGTCAATTGCGACAGCATTGCGCGTGACTGGCTCGGATGGATTCAGTTCCGCATCGAGAGTGATGCGAAGAAGGGCACCTGTGGCCGGATCGATAAGGATGCTGCCGTGATAGCCGGGGGTTCCGTGGTAGGCATCGTTGATCTGATTGGCGCCGGGAAACTGATCGTTCGACGTGAAGTGTGCCGGTTGGCCATTAATCGCTTCTATGAAGGTTGCCCCCGATGCGCGATCCTGGCCAGCGCCGAGGCAGCAATAATCAACCGCAAAATGCGATGCGTTCGGAGGGACCTGGTAATGAAAGACCGCGGCGATCCCTGAATCTGTCTGTTCCCAATGGCTCCAGGTGAGCTTGCCTTTGGCTAGGTCGAGCAGAACCATCCAAAGGACGGGACCAAATTCGCCTCGGGAGTACAGTCCGGGCGGAGCCTGTGAAGGCTTTTGCTTGTTTTGCTTTTCATCTGAAGGGACCTCCTTGCCATCCCGATAGGTGATCTGCTGGTTATAGGTGCCGGCCGAAATCATCATGTTATGAGGGGCGATTATGTTCACATCTGCTGTTGTATCGGGCATGCCGGAGGCGACATGAGGATCGTTATCGGCGTAACTCTGCGTGACTCGGGTGGCAAGAAAATCGGGCATCTGGCGGAGGGTAGTGCCTACAAAGTGGCCGGCGGCTTTAATCATGGCCTGGAGAGCGGCAGCGTCCGGCGATGGGCGGGAGGGACGCTCATTTGCAGGCGGATCGAGGACTACGGAGCAGTCGGCGAGGAGATCGAGAGCTTCCGCGGTCCTGGGACCCGGGGAGAATTCGGCCTTGAAACCGGCGAGTGTGGATGGGGTGAGGCGCTCAAGGAGATGGAGCGTGGAGATCTGCTTTGCGACCTCGGCGTCGGATTGGTTTGAGGCCTTGCGAGCCGCGAGCCAACTGTGGAACTCGTCGACGGTGATATGGTGAGCCGCGAAGGCGGGGAGGGCGATCGCCGCGAGTACCAGGAATAAGGACAGCTTCCGCATCGCTACTCCCTTTCCTATGCACTGGGGACTGCTTGCATTCAAGGGGAAGTCCCGAGTGAATGGCATTTCTCGAGATGCAACGCCGGTTAGGACGCTGATCAATGCCGCTATTTTCCGGGGGCGCGTCGGCTTTAGTGCTGGGGCACCGGCACACACTTTCAAAAGAAAAGATGCTAAGGCGATTCAAGGGTTGCTCATCTCGATCTCAATGTCGTCGAGTTAAAGCGATCCGGATTCGAGGTTCCTGCGGACACTCGTCCGGAGAGGGGAAGAATTCCGCGCCTGAGGATGTAAGAAGCGGCGGGTCGAGCCTGGAGCCACTCGAACTATGCACAGGATGGTAGCTGTTTCGTTGAAACGTTGCAATGGGAAATGACGGTGGACCGAAGTCAAGGAGCAAGGAACCGCGAGGAGGGTTGGACCATTTGTGACGGAAGTGACGCGTTTTCTTTCTGGTCTACGTGATCTGAGCTGGGGTAGAATCGGAAAAGCCAATTCCCGTCCACAGACGATAAATTACAACGCCCCCGGGGGCTCGCGAGACCCATGCGAAACGAGGACAGTGTGCAGTCGAGGAGTCCAGCTCTGTATCAGGATCCGATTTCCAGCCAATCGGCGCATGTTGAGAAAACCGTGCAGTTGCGGAAATTGCGCCTGCTGTCGACGTTCGCCGGGCTGGCATGCCTGCTGATTGTGGTTGCAATGCCTCACGCGGCGTGGGGCCAGGCTGGGGAGTGGACCTGGGTGGGTGGGCCTCAGACGCCTTCAGCAGACGGCGTCTATGGCGATCTGGGACAGGCGAGCCCAACCAACTGGCCAGGAGCACGCCAATCGGCCCAGGTATGGAGAGACGCGAGCGGAAATCTCTGGCTCTTCGGCGGCTACGGGTACGATTCCTCGCACGTGGGCGGAGGGGCCGGCTCTCTGAACGACCTTTGGATGTACAACATTACGACCGGCGAGTGGACATGGGTGGGTGGAAGCAGCTCGTTTCCCGCGGCTGGTTCCGGTTCCTGTGAGCCCGGCGTGTTTGGCACACAGGGCGTGGCAGCTGCGGATAACATTCCGGGGGGCAACTGGGGCGGCCAGGCCTGGATGGATAAGAGCGGCAACTTCTGGCTGTTCAGCGGAAGCCAATGCGACTCCGCGGGAAATCCAGGAGGCCTGAACGACCTGTGGATGTACAACCCAACCTCGGGCGAGTGGACATGGGTGGCAGGTGCGGATGTCATTTCGCCGGTGGATCAATACGTGGGCGTTTACGGGACCCTGGGAGAAGCAAGTGAGAGCACCACGCCCGGTAATCGCGTCCAGGGGGCAACCTGGACGGATTTGTCTGGCAAGTTTTGGCTGTTTGGTGGCGTAGGTCCCGACTCCGTGACTACGGCGCCTCTTCCGCTGAACGACCTTTGGATGTTTAACCCGGTAAGCAAGGAGTGGACCTGGGAGGGAGGGCCGGACACGGTCACCTTCACAGGCCTTATTGCGGGCAATCCGGGCGTCTATGCGGCGCAGGGTAGCTTGAATTCCGACAACCAGCCTGGTTCCCGGTCTCAAGCAACCACCTGGACAGATTCCAATGGGAATCTCTGGATGTTTGGGGGCTTTGGAGACGACTCGACCAGTAAAGGTAACCTGTCCCTCAACGATCTCTGGATGTACAGCATAGCTTCCGGTCAGTGGAACTGGATTGGAGGGCCATCGACGGTTACACAAGGGGCCGGCATGCCGGGTGTGTATGGGACGCAGGGTTCGCAGGCGTCAACCAACTGGCCGGGAGGACGAGCTGAGGCGAATGCCTGGGTGGACGGTTCAGGCAATGTCTGGCTCTTCGGTGGCAACGGATACGACATCAACGGCGCGCTCGGAGTGCTGAACGATTTGTGGATGTACAACCCGATAACCGGTGGATGGACCTGGGTATCCGGCAGCTACACCGCCGCCCCTGCGGGCGCGTTTGGAACAGAGGGTACGGCCAGTGCCGCGAATATTCCGCCGCCGCGCGCCGGCGCCATGGAGTGGACAGACACAAAGGGTAACTTCTGGCTATTTGCGGGTCTCAGCGACTTAGACGTCGTAAACGATCTCTGGAGCTTCAATGCGCCGGCATTGGTGACCGTAACAGCAGCAACGCCGACATTCAGCGAGCCAGGCGGCACTTACACCGCGGTGCAGTCGGTGACCATCAGCGACACGACGCCGAACTCGACGATCTTCTACACGACGAACGGGAGTACGCCGACCACATCGTCGACCCAGTACACCGGGGCAATCTCCGTCTCGTCGACGGAGACGATCGAAGCGATCGCTGTGGCCAGTGGCTTCTCGAACAGCGCAGTAGCTTCGGCGGCCTACACCATCAATCTGCCTACGGCGGCTACGCCGGTGATCTCACCCGCGGCAGGCACGTACACCTCGGTTCAGAGCGTGACGATTACGGACAGCACCACAGGTGCGGCCATCTACTACACCACAAACGGAACGACACCGACTGCTTCGTCGACCCTATACACCGGTGCGATCTCCGTTTCGTCGTCGGAGACGATCGAAGCGATTGCAATAGCCAGCGGCTTCTCGAACAGCGCGGTGGCCTCGGCTGCCTACACCATCAACCTGCCCGCGGCTACGCCCGTCATCTCACTTACGCCAGGTACGTACACCTCGACCCAAAGCGTGACGATTACGGACAACACAGCCGGGGCGGCCATCTACTACACAACGAATGGGACCACGCCGACCGCATCATCAACGCTGTACAACGGCGCAATCATGGTTTCGTCGACGGAGACGATTGAAGCAATCGCTGTGGCCAGTGGCTTCTCGAACAGCGCGGTGGCTTCGGCGGCCTACACCATCAACCTTACGGCGGCTACGCCGGTGATCTCGCCCGCGGCAGGCACGTATACATCGGTCCAGAACGTGACGATCACGGACAGCACCACGGGTGCGTCAATCTACTACACCACCAATGGGACTACGCCGACGGCATCATCCACCTTGTATAGCGGCGCAATTTCCGTTTCGTCGACAGAGACGATTGAAGCGATTGCGATCGCCAGCGGCTACACCAACAGCGCAGTGGCTTCTGCCGGCTACACCATCAACCTTACAGCCGCGGCTACGCCGGTGATCTCACCGGCGGCAGGCACGTATACGTCGGCCCAAAGCGTGACGATTACGGACAGCACAGCCGGGGCGGCCATTTACTACACCACCAATGGGACTACGCCGACCGCATCGTCGACTCTGTACAACGGGGCAATCACGGTTTCGTCGACGGAGACGATCGAGGCTATCGCGGTGGCTACCGGATTGTCGAACAGCGCGGTGGCTTCATCGACCTACACCATCAACCTTACGGCGGCTACGCCCGTGATCTCACCGGCGGCAGGCACGTATACGTCGGCCCAAAGCGTGACGATTACGGACAGCACGCCAGGTGCGGCGATCTATTACACCACCAATGGGACCACGCCCACTGCTTCGTCCACGCTGTATAACGGCGCAATCTCCGTTTCGTCAACGGAGACGATTGAAGCTATCGCCGTGGCCACCGGCTACACCAATAGCACAGTAGCTTCGTCGGCCTACTCCATCAATCTGCCAGCGGCTGCTACGCCAGTGATCTCACAAGCGGCGGGCACGTACACCTCGGCCCAAAGCGTGACGATTACGGACAGCACAGCCGGTGCGGCCATTTACTACACAACGAATGGGACTATGCCGACCGCGTCGTCGACCCTGTACAACGGGGCGATCACGGTCTCGTCGACGGAGACCATCGAGGCTATCGCGGTAGCAACAGGATTCTCGAATAGCGCAGTGGCTTCGGCAGCATTCACCATTAATCTGCCCGCGGGTACGCCGGTGATTTCACCTGCTGCAGGCACATACACATCGACCCAAAGCGTGACCATCACGGACGCCAGCGCTGGGGCGACCATCTACTACACCACCAACGGGACTACGCCGACCGCGTCATCGACTGTCTACAGCGGCGCAATCTCTGTCTCGACGACGGAGACGGTCGAGGCTATCGCGGTAGCTCCGGGCTTCTCAGCAAGTGCAGTAGCTTCGGCGGCCTACACCATCAACCTGGCAGCGGCGGCTACGCCGGAGATCTCACCTGCGGCGGGGACGTACTCCTCAACCCAGAGCGTGACGATTACGGACAGGACTGCCGGGGCGAACATCTATTACACAACCAACGGGACTACGCCGACTGCATCCTCGACGTTGTATACGGGCGCAATCTCGGTTTCGGCGACAGAGACGATCGAAGCCATAGCTGTGGCAACGGGATTCACTAATAGCGCCGTCGCCGAGGCGGCCTACGTTGTTACAGTCACTCCGCCCAGCTTCACACTCTCTGCTTCACCCTCTCTTCTGGTCATTCAGTCCGGATCGACGGGAGCAACGGGAATCACGTTAACGCCGACGGGCGGATTCTCGGGCACGGTGAACTTCAGTTGCGGAACGTTGCCGACCGACGTCACCTGCAGCTTCTCACCCACCAGCTTGACGGTGCCGTCTGCCGGGGCGCTGACCACGACGCTCACTGTCGGCACCACGGGAACGAACACCGCTTCGCTCCGCGGTGGGCCAAGTGGAACCCTGCTTCCCGAGATATTTGTGGCGATGATCCTGTTGCCACTGGGCTTTACGCGGCGAATTCTTCCCATCAGGAAGAAGGGAAGTCCATGGTTGATGGGACTGCTGCTGGTGGCAACAGCAAGCCTTGCGGCCGCGGGTATGGTTGGGCTGGCTGGATGCGGTGGGAAAAGCAGTACCAGCAATTCGACGCCGCCGGGCAGCTACACGATCGTGATCGATGCAACCAGCGGCGGCACAACGGTCCCATTGGACCTACCGGTCACCATTCAGTAACAACCAGTGCAACAAGACGAAAACAAGCAGGGGTTCGGACCAGCAACATGGTTCGGACTCCTGAGTTGTTTTGGGTAAAAAGTCACGCCGGGCAGTTTGTTCGGTCGATTTGACGCGTTTTCTCCCTGGATTACGCAGTCTGGGCAAGAAGCAAAAAACGGAATCCCCATTCCATCCGACGGCGGTAAAAGCTAGCCACCCAGAGGGTGCGCGTATGCCCATACGAAACGAGGTCGAAATGCAATCCAAGGACTCAGCTTTGAATCATAATTCGATTTCCGGTCAATTGGCGAATGTTGAGATGACCAGGCCTTGTCGGCACCTGTTCCTGGTGTCGAGATCGGCAGGCCTGGTATGCCTGCTGTTGTTGCTTGCGACGCCTCGTGCGTTGTGGGGCCAGGCGGCGGAGTGGACCTGGGTGGGCGGCCTTCAGACCCCTTCAGCTGACGGCGTCTATGGCCAACTGATGGTGGCAAGCCCCACGAATCAGCCCGGCGCGCGCCAATACGCACCGGTGTGGAGAGACGCGAACGGAAATCTCTGGCTCTTTGGCGGGAACGGATATGATTCGTCGCACCAGTTAGGGGCAGCCGGGGAGCTGAATGACCTTTGGATGTACGACATCTCGACCAACGAGTGGACCTGGATGTCCGGAAGCAGCTCGTTTCCACAAGAAGGTTCCGGTTCCTGCGCGGCCGGCGTCTTTGGCACGATGGGCACGGCAGCTGCAGCGAACACTCCAGGTGGCAACTTCGGCGGCCAGGCCTGGACGGACAACAGCGGCAACTTATGGCTTTTCAGCGGTAGCCAGTGCGATTCCACAGGGCATGATGGAAGTCTGAACGACTTGTGGATGTACAGCCCAACCTCAAAAGAGTGGACCTGGGTGGCGGGGGCAGATGTCAATTCGGTGGATACGAACGATGTGGGAATCTATGGAACACTCGGACAAGCGAGTGCCAGCAACACGCCCGGCAGCCGTGTTTACGGCGCAACATGGACCGATGCAACTGGCAAGTTCTGGATGTTTGGTGGCGAGGGACCCGACTCAGTAACGGCGGCGCCTCTTCCACTGAACGACCTGTGGATGTTTAACCCAGCAACCAAGGAGTGGACTTGGGAGGGCGGCCCCGACACAGTCATTGTTACCGGGTACACTGCCGGCAATCCGGGCGTCTATGAGCAGCAGGGAAGCCTGAATCCCAACAACCAGCCTGGTTCCCGCTACCAAGCGGCGACGTGGACAGATGCAAACGGCAATTTCTGGTTGTTCGGCGGCGAGGGCGACGACTCGACAGGTACAGCCGGCTTGTCCCTCAACGATCTGTGGATGTACGACGTCGCTGCAGGCGAGTGGAACTGGGTTGGCGGCCCGGCGACAGTCGCGCACAAATTTGGCGACGGGGGCGTGTATGGGACCGAAGGCACGCCGGCGGCAACTAACTGGCCGGGCGGGCGATATGGATCGAACACGTGGGTGGACAACTCAGGCAATTTTTGGCTCTATGGCGGGGACGGGTACGACAGCAATGCCAGCGCAGGTGAGCTCGACGATCTGTGGATGTACAACCCAAGCAGCGGTAATTGGACCTGGATGGCCGGCAGCAACACTGCAAACCCCACCCCCGTCTATCCCGCATTGGGTACGACCAGTGCCTCGAATATACCGCCTGCTCGCTACGCCGGGATGGAATGGACAGACACGGAGGGTAACTTCTGGCTTTTTGGGGGTCGCGGCAACTTCGACTCGCAGAATGATTTGTGGCGTTTCAATTCGCCGCAGGCAGTCATCCAGACCGCGGCTGCAACGCCGACATTCAGCGTGCCGGGCGGCAATTACAGCTCGACGCAGTCGGTCACCATCAGCGACACGACGCCGAACGCGACGATCTACTACACCACCAATGGAACAACGCCCACCGCTTCGTCCACTCAGTACACCGGGGCAATTTCGGTCTCGGCTACAGAGACCATTGAAGCGATCGCGGTGGCGACCGGCTATGAAAACAGCGCGGTAGCTTCGGCCAAATACACAATTCAACTGCCTGTGGCCGCAGCTCCCGTTCTTTCCCCGGGTGCCGGCACCTTCACCTCAAGTCAGAGCGTGACGATCACGGACAGCACGGCTGGTGCGACCATCTACTACACCACTAACGGGACGACGCCAACCGCCTCATCCACCAAGTACACCGGCGCGATCTCTGTATCGTCGACGGAAACCATTGAAGCGATCGCCGTAGCCACGGGTTATTCGGACAGCATCGTGTCAACGGCTACTTACACCATCAATCTGACGGCGGCTACGCCGGTGATCGCGCCCGCAGCAGGCACGTACGCCTCTACCCAGAGCGTGACGATTACCGACGCCACCGCGGGGGCGACCATCTACTACACGACCGACGGGACCACGCCGACTGCATCCTCCACTGCGTACGCAGGCGCGATAACCGTGTCGTCGACAGAAACAATTGAAGCGATTGCTGTAGCAAGCGGCTTTGCCAACAGTGCGGTTGCTTCGGCGGTCTACACCATCAATCTGCCCGCGGCAGCCACGCCAGTAATCGCGCCGACGGCGGGCAGCTTCACCTCAACACAGAGCGTGACCATTACGGATGGGACCGCTGGGGCAACCATCTACTACACAACCAACGGGACGACGCCGACGGCTTCGTCCACTCTGTACAACGGCGCGATCTCCGTTACTGCAACGGAGACGATTGAAGCGATTGCCGTGGCCGGCGGCTTCTCTATGAGCGCAGTTGCGACGGCGGACTACGTTATCGTGGTCACGCCGCCCGGCTTCACGCTGAGCGCCAACCCGTCGTCGCTTACCATCAAATCGGGCTCTACGGGGACAACGGTAATCACGCTAACGCCAACGGGCGGATTCACAGGGACAGTGAACTTCAGCTGCGGAACAACGTTGCCGTCCGACGTTACCTGCAGCTTCTCACCCGCCAGTCTGACCGTCGCCTCCGGCGGCTCCGCGCCAACCGCGACGCTTACCGTTGGCACGACCGGAACGACTGCTGCCTCTCTCGGCAGCCGCCCCGGCGCGACTCTCATTCCCGAGATATTTGTGGCGATGATTCTGTTGCCTCTCGGTCTAACGCGCAGGATTCTTCGAGTCAGGAAGGCCGGAAGTCCCTGGCTGATGGGCCTGCTGCTGATAGTAACCGCAAGCCTTGCGGGAGCGGGCTTGCTCGGGCTGGCAGGGTGCGGCGGGAAGGCCAGCAATTCGACGCCGCCCGGCAACTACTCCGTACCCGTCGATGTAACGAGCGGCGCAACAACGGTTCCTTTGAGTCTTTCGATCACTGTGGACTAGCAGGCTGACACATAAAGGGCGAGGTAGGGGTTCGGGCCAGCGTGATGGTCCCGGCCCCTGCTTCGTTGTTTTCTGTGATTGAGGGCGAAGACTTCGAGTGGATTGACGTAGGGAGAAGTGGCGGATAGGCTGAGGGGATGGAATTCAAGGTAAGCGATCTGGAACAGGAGCCGATTGATTTTGACGTGGCGCTGGAGCCGGGGGCGGTAGAACTGGGAGACGAGGCCGAGCAGGAGGGTTTGCTGGCGGCGTCGGGCCGGGCGGAGGTGCTGCACGAGCACCGTGGGCCCAAGGAGATAGTGTCCGACATCCGGCTGAAGGGGCGGTTCGAGGGGAAGTTCGACGTCAAATGCGCCCGGTGCCTGGAGCCGGTGGAAGTTCCGCTGGAGGCGGAGTACGACCTGATCTTCAGGCCGGCGGAGGTGGATGCCGTGTCGGGGGAGCGGTCGATTACTGCGCCGGAGACCGAAATCGGCTATTATGAAGGAGACAGTCTGTTGCTTGAAGACGTTTTGCGGGAGCAGGTGCTTTTGTCTCTGCCGGTGCGGACGCTGTGCAAGCCTGATTGCAAAGGGCTTTGCCCGCACTGCGGGGAAAATCGCAACCTGAACGAGTGCACCTGCGCGGAGAGGGAAACTGATCCGAGATGGGGAGCGCTGGGCGATCTTCGCGGACGGATGAAGCAGTAAAAAGAGTCCGGCAGGCGGCCTGGCGGGCTTGGATGGAAGGCCTCGAAGATGCGTCGGGGTCAGAGAGCCAGGCACGAAGCAAGAGCCCGGACGAAACCAAGAGATTGAAGGAGTTCCGACCTTAGCCCTGGAGGCTGCAGTGGCCTTGTGCGGCGCGCTGACGAGCGGGGCGGAACGCGAAAGGAAAAGTACCATGCCTAATCCGAAACGGCGCCACTCGACGCGCCGCACCGCAAACCGCAGGGCACACGACTTTCTGACGGCGACGGGAGTCTCCGAGTGCCCGAACTGCCACGAAAAGAAGCTTCCCCACCAGGCCTGCCCGAAATGCGGCGTCTACAAGGGCCGTCAGGTGCTGGACGTGAAGGAAGCGGCGAAGTAGCATTTTCACGGTCCCCGTGATGCTAGCATTTTGGTCTCCCACCCTAATCGCAACTTTTCTTCGAAAAGCCGCGATTAGGATGGGGCACCCAGCACTCGGCGAGAAGCAGGAACTATGCTGATCGACATTGCGCTTGACGCGGTAGGTTCCGATAAAGCTCCTGAGCCGGAGATACGGGGCGCGATCCTCGCGTGCCGTGCTCTGCCTGTCCGGGTCCATCTGATTGGGCCGGAGGCAGAGCTGCGCGATCTTCTGGACGAGCATCTGGAAAATGAAGACCTGCCAATTGTGATCCACCATGCTTCGGAACGGATCGGCATGGAGGAGAAAGCGGCGCACGCGGTGAGGAGCAAGAAGGACAGCTCGATGCGCGTGGGCCTGAAGCTGGTGCGCGAGGGCAAGGTCGCGGGCTTTGTGACGGCGGGCAACACTGGCGCGGCGATGGCTACGGCCAAGATGGTGCTGGGGGCGCTGCCGGGCGTGGACCGACCGGCTCTGGCCACTCCGATGCCCAGCTCGACGGGGAATCCGTGCGTGCTCCTGGACGTGGGCGCGAACGTGGACTGCAAGCCGCAAAACCTGGCGCAGTTTGCCGTGATGGGCGAGATCTACGCGCGGACAGTGCTGAAGATTGCTGAGCCACGGGTGGGGCTGCTCTCAATCGGCGAGGAAGAGACCAAGGGCAACGACCTGACGCGCGAGGCGTTTCCGCTGCTGAAGGCGCTGCCGATCAAGTTTATCGGCAACGTGGAAGGCCGGGACATCTTCAGTGGGCTGGCGGACGTGATTGTGTGCGACGGGTTTGTGGGCAACGTGGCGTTGAAGACCAGCGAGGGTGTGGGGCGGTTTGTGCGCGAAGTGCTGCGCGATTCGCTGACGAAGACAGTGACGCGGCAGGTGGGTGCGCTGCTTTCGCGGCAGGCGTTTAACGAATTCAGGCACCGGCTGGATTATCGCGAATACGGCGGCGCGCCGCTGCTCGGGGTGCGGGGAATCTGCATCATAGGGCATGGATCGTCGAACGACCGGGCTATCTTCAACGGTGTGCGCGTGGCGTATGAGTTTGCGAATTCGGGAACGATTGACAAGATTGAGACGGAGTTTGCCAAGTTGCCTAAGGCTCCGGGGCCGAACGGGGACGCGGCTGGCGGAGCGGCGCCCGGCCCGACGGTGCAGTAGGGACCGATGCGAGGCGAAGAGAGTACGGGCGCGGGCGAATCGGGCGGGATTGCTGGCGAGGGGTCGGGCGGAACTTCGAGCGAAACAAGAAAAGCATTTGATTGGAGCGGAGTAGTGCCGGAAGGTGTGGTGTGTCCGGCGTGCTGGGGCGAGCTGCGCGCTGTCAGCTTGAAGAGCGTGTGCGGGACGTGCTGGGGCGAACTGGGAGCCGGCGCGAAGACGCTTGTTTGCGATGTGTGCGGGCGGCGTTATCCAGTGGTGGATGGCATTCCGGTGCTGATTTTGGAACGGGCGGAGCAGGGATAGCGAATCAGACCCATGCAAGTTTCTCAATTCGGCTCAAAGAGAGCGACCAGTTCGGACATGTAGAGAGTCTCTTCGGTGAAGGCGAAGGTGCCGTGGTCGCGGACTTCGCGGGCAGCGTGTAGGAAGGCGGTGAGGGCGGCGCGCGCGAAGCCAGAGCCGATGCTGACGCGGCGGACGCCTAGAGCGCCGAGTTCTTTGAGAGAGAGCGGAGGCACTCCCTTGATCCCCATCAGAATGTTGACCGGTTTTGCGACCGAAGAGCAGACGGCGCGAATGTCTTCGGCGCGTGTGATTCCGGGAGCGTAGAGGACTTCAGCGCCGGCAGCCTCAAAGGCCTGAAGGCGACGGATGGTGTCGTCGAGGTCGGGACGGCCGTGGAGATAATTCTCAGCGCGGGCGACGAGCATGAAAGGGAACTGCAAGGCGTGGGCCGCGGCTGCTGCGGCGTGGATGCGCTCGACGGCGAGATGGAAATCGTAGATGGGGTTGGCGGGGTCGCCGGTTGCGTCTTCGATGGATCCGCCGACGAGGCCGGCTGCCGCGGCGAGACGGATGGTCTCCGCAGCTGATTCGGGGCTGTGGCCGTAGCCATTTTCAAGGTCAGCGGCGACGGGAAGAGTCGTAGCGTCGACGATGGAGCGGGCGTTGGCGAGAGCTTCATCGCGGCTGACACATCCGGCAGCGTCCCGGCGGCCGAGGGTGAAGGCCAGACCGGCGCTGGTGGTCGAGAGCGCCTGGAATCCGAGTGCGGTGAGGATGCGCGCGGTTCCAGCGTCCCAGGGATTGGCAACGACAAATGGATCAGGACGTTGATGGAGAGCAAGGAATGCTGCGGCTTTTTCAGCTTGAGTGGGCATGGGAAGGCTCCGATCTCTGGCGAATGCAGAATATCGCGGAGCTCTCACCCTCGCCGCAGTCCGGGTAGACGTCCACGATGAGGGTCGTTGGCTCCCAGGTCTGAGGTTCCAGACCTGGGGCACCCGATCATTTTTGGCGGGCTAGGGGAGGGACTTTGTGTGTGGCATCCGCCGGAATGATCAAAGAGTGAGGTAGTGGTCGGCGCCGTAGACCAGGCCCAGCGTTAGCAGCGCGATAAAGACTTCGCCGATCGCGCCCACGGCGAATGGCTTCCAACCCTGCTTGCCCAGCTCGCGGAGATTAATGCGAAGCCCCACGCCCGCGAAGGTCAATAGGAACGCCCAGCGCGACAGGTTGGCGAGGCTCGCCAATTGCGGCTTGGCGAAGAAACCGGCCGTCGCGAGCAGCGAGATGAGCAAAAAACCGAGCACAAACTTGGGAAACTTGTTCCAGAGAAACACGGCTTTGTTGCCCACCTTTCCGGCCTGTCCGCGTCCCGACCAATAGATGGCATAGCCCAGCACGATAAAGCCGATGAGCGCATTGCGCGAGGTCTTGGCGAGCACGGCCACCTTGCCGGCGGCATCGGAGTAGAGCGCGCCGGCCGCAGTGGCTTCGGCCGTATTGTCGACGGCGAGGCCGGCCCAGAGGCCGTAGGCCTTGTCGCTCAGGTGGAGCGAGTGGCCGATGAGCGGAAAGGTAAACAGGGAGATTGCGCCCAGCGCGAGAATCGCGGCAATAGCGTAGGATGCGTCTTCATCGTCGGCATCGATCGACGGCTTGGCAGCGATGATTGCAGAGACCCCGCAGATGGACGAGCCGACGGCGAGCAGCGACGTGAGCTTGGGTTTGAGCTTGAATGCCCTGCCCAGGAAATGCATGAAGGTGAGCGAGAGCGTGATTGCAATCGCAACCAACACCAGCGAGATGCCGCCGAGGTGGAGCACGTCTCCGAGCAGGAATCGCGAACCGAGCAGAACGATGCCCGCTTCGAGCCAGAACTCGTAAGTGGCGATGCCGGGAGCGAAGACGCGCGGAATGCCCACGGTGTTGGAGAGTATCAGGCCGATGACGATGGCCCAGAGCACGTATTCGATATTGGGGAAGGTTATGTGGTTGGCTTTGGTGTAGGCCGCAATTGACTGTTCGATGAACTTGCCCGCGTATCCCACCGCGACCAGCAGCAAGAGGCCGGGAACAAGGGCGATCGCGCGGTGGGTAAACGATTCGGTTGTGGGTGTTGCTAAAGCGGAGGTAGCCATTTTGATCTCCTCATTCAAATCTGGGGGAGGGATGAGATGGTTTGTCCTGCTCCTATGCGATAGCTCACCACTTGATGGGTGGAAGCAGATTGAGACGCACCAGCAACGCTGCCAGCAAAGCGAGCGCGACAGCGAAGATATCGGGCGACAAGCTGCGCCGGGCTACGGCTGTTTGAGTGTTCGGCATGAGTTTCCTCGATTCGATCAGATTTGTTGGAGCGCCGGGCGGGGATTGAACCCGCGAATACAGGTTTTGCAGACCTGCGCGTTAGCCGCTTCGCCACCGGCGCTTTTGCGTTTCCTTCGTTGAATCTGGCGACGCATCTCCTTGCATCCGCCGAATTTCACCCCCAAAACAGAAAACCCACCTGCCAGTTCAACTTCTGGCGGTGGGTAACTTGGAATCGGCAGTCTTTGCTAGTTCGCTAGCTCAGCCATTTCCTCACGCCAGAGTGCATCTGCTCACAACACATCGTGCAGCAGCAGAGACAGGCGTTTGTGGAGGCGAATGACTTCATGTCCAAAATGTAGCACAGCAAAGTTTGCGGAGCAAGCGTAAGGAGTTTGCCTGTCAGTAGCACATGATATGTCCGGTGGCTGTAGCAAGTGAAGTGTCCGCTTAGCGTGCGGCGAGGATGGTTCCATGCGAACAAGCGTGGAGAGCTATCCGAGGGCCGCGGTGGAGCGGGCGATGA
>Ga0302324_100008624_pt1 | contig 21470 bp, 25 predicted proteins | sample Palsa_T0_1_FD_201949 | JGI IMG/M metagenome (GOLD analysis project Ga0302324, IMG submission 201949) | Peat permafrost microbial communities from Stordalen Mire near Abisko, Sweden - Palsa_T0_1 | ecosystem: Environmental > Terrestrial > Soil > Palsa > Peat permafrost | place: Sweden: Abisko...
GCGGCGGCGTCCATGCAAAGATGATCAGGAACAGCAGCAGCGCCTGCGGGTCGATGTGGTTGGTCACCGCGACCCAGCCCAGTACCGGCGGGGCGGCGCCGGCGGCGCCCCCGATCACGATGTTCTGCGGCGTCGCGCGCTTGAGCCAGACGGTGTAGACGACCGCATAGACGATCAGTGAGGCGAACGTCAGCGCGGCGGTCAATAGGTTGACGAACGCGACCAGGATCACCATCGAGGCGACGCCCAGCAGCAGCGCGAAGCCCAGCGCCTGCGTCGGCGCCAGGTGTCCCGACGGCAGCGGCCGCTTGCGGGTACGCGCCATGCGCGCGTCGATGCGCCGATCGAGCACATGATTGATGGCAGCGGCCGAGGCGGCCGCGAGCGCAATACCGAGGTTGCCGAAAACCAGCGCATCCAGCGGCGGCAGGCCGGGTGCGGCGAGCAGCGTGCCGATCACCGCCGTCAGCACGATCAGCGCGACCACACGCGGCTTGGTGAGTTCGAGGTAATTGCGCCAGCTGCTACCGGCGGCAAGAATGCGGGCTTCGGACTGGCTCATGGGCGGCGGCGGCGAGGGTTGTCCATCAGGCGGCTTTAAGGGATCGGGCGGCTGCAGGCGTCAATACCGCTCGCAGCGAACTGTTGAGCGCCAGTATTGCCAACAGTAACAGGGCGGCGCCGGCATTGTGCGCCGTGGCGAGCCACAGTGGAAATCCCATCAGCACCATCGAAATGCCGATGGCCAGCTGCAGCGCCAGTGCCAGCAGCACACCCGCGGCGGCAACCGTCACCGAGCGGATCCCGCGCACCAGCAACGCGGCCAGTGCCGCCGCCAGCAGCGCCAGGCTGACCACGGCAGCGCCGTAGCGGTGGGTCAGGTGGATTGCGACCCGCGCCGGATTGGCCAGCACTCCGCCCTCGTAGTTGATCCCCAGACCACCCCACAACACATAGGCGGATCGAAAGTCTGCCTGCGGCCACCAGCTGCCCTGGCAGGTCGGCAGATCAGGGCAGGCGATCGCGGCGTAATTGCTGCTGGTCCAGCCGCCCAGCGCAATCTGCAGGCCCAGTATCAGCAGGGCCGCCAGCGCCAGGCGGCGCGCCGTGACCAGGGTTTTCAGCGCGCTGCGGGACGCGGCGCTGCCGCTCACGGCGCCGGCGTCAATGGCTGCGCGGCGCGGACGCCAAAGGGTCAGTACCAGCCACCACAGCAACGCCAGCGTCGTGAAGCCGAACAGCAGGTGCAGACTGACGATCAGCGGCGTCAGCTGCCAGGTCACGGTCAGCATGCCGAGCATGCCTTGGATCAGCACGATCGCCAGCAGCGCGGCAACGAACCATGGTCGCACGATGCGCTCGCGGCGCCAGGCGATGCCCATCGCCGCCAGCAGCAGGATCAGGCCGCCGAGCGTGCCGGCGGCGTAGCGGTGAGCCATCTCACGCCAGGCCTTGCCTACATCCAGCGGCCGGCCCGCGAGCGGCGCGGCGGCGGTGCGCACATCGGTGGCGGCGGCACTGGGTGTCAGGTGGCCGTAACAGCCCGGCCAGTCGGGGCAGCCCAGGCCGGCCGCACTCAGGCGTACGTAGGCGCCGAGCACCACCACGCACAGGCACAGCGACAGCGCGGCCAGCGCGACGGCGCGCAGCCGCCGGGAATGATTGAGGACGTCGGTACTCATCGACTGTTCAGCGATGCGCCTGCTAACCGATGTGCGACAGCAACAGCAGTCGCTTCAGGTCAGTGCGCAGCCCTTTGGGATCTTCGCGGGCGTCATAGCGCATCATCAGATTGCCGCGTGGATCGACCACGAAAATCGTCGTGGCGCGCCGGTCGAGCGGGAAGGGCGCCAGCAGTGCGGCGCCTGCAGCGCCGTCTGCATCCAGCGTTATCAGATTCGGCTGCTCGCGCGCCAGAAAGTCGCGATCACAACAGCCGGCGGTCACCAGGAATACCCGCTGCACGCGCGGTATCAGGTTGGCGAGGCCAAGGTGCGTCTGGCGCATGAAGTAAAGCGTCCCGCGGCAGTCGGCGTCGCAGTCACCGCGACCGACGTAGACCAGCGACCACTTGCCGCTGAGCACATTGGCCGCGGCGAACGCATCGCGCCCTTCGGCCGGCTCGGGGCTGACCTGCGGCAGCGCGATGAGCGGCAAGCTGCTCGCCGGATCGATCAGTACCCCGTGATTGACACGGTGCGCGGGGCGCCACAGGGAGCCGTAGTAGATGATGAACGCCGCCAGCAGCGGCGTAAAAAACAGCAGCGCCAGCAGCAGCATCTGGCCATGCCTGGGGCGCGTAGCGCCCAGCGGCACGTTCATCGCGCGCTCCGCTGCCAGTTCATAGTGCCGTACAGCGTCAGTGCCAGCGCGCCAAACAGCCACCACTGGATCGCGTACGCCAGGTGGCGCGCCGGTGCCAGGCCCGGCAGGTGCCAGTCGCGCACATAGCCTGCCGGCTGTCCGGGATCGAGCAGCAGCTGCCGGCTCTGCAGCGGCTGGCCGAGCGCTGCCGACAGGTCGGCCATGGTCGGGAAGCTGGTGAGTTTGGGCCATGGCGCGCCCGGCACCGGCGGCACATGCCCGAGCGCGATACCGGCGACCGGCAGATCGTCCAGCCTGCCCGTGACTGCCTGCGGCGCCGTCACATCGAGGTGCACGTCCGGCAGGGCGCTGCGGCTGGCGGTCAGCGGCACCCAGCCACGATTGATCAGCAGCGTGCGGCCGTCGTCCAGGCGCAGCGGCGTCAGTACTTCGAATCCCGGCAACCCGTCATGCGAGATGTTGTCGAGCAGGAACTGATGCTCGCCGTCATAGTTGCCCTGCAGGCGCAGCTGCGCGTAGCGCGGCAGTTCCGCCGTGGCGCCCGCGCCGAGCTCGGACAGCGCCTGGCCGCCGATGCGAAAACTTTCCGCCAGTGCCTGCTTCTGTTGCGCGCGCTGCCACTGCCAGCGTCCAAGGTCTGCGAACAGCACGATGGCAGCCAGCGTCAGCAGCGTCATGGGCCAGCTCGCAGACCAGCGGTATCGGCCGAAGTCGAGTGTCAGCGGCAATACGGGTGCTCCATCGGGGAGGTGGGCATTGTGCAGGCCGCGAGCCTGCGAGTACAGGCTTGCGCCGCCAGGGCATCCTGCTTGCAGGGCATCCCACTTGCGCGCAGGGCCCTTATACTGGCGTCATGGTGCTGGCGTAATGGAGCTGATTCGCATCCTGGTGTTGTGCCTGCTGGCCGCGATAGTTGCCAGCCTGGGCACGGCGCTGTATCACCTGTCCACCGGCAAGGGCGATTCCGAGAAGATGCTGCGCGCGCTGACCTGGCGCATCGCGCTGTCGATTGCGTTGTTCGTGCTGCTGATGATTTCCTGGCGCGCCGGCTACATCACACCGCGCGGGCTCGCGCGCTAGCGCGCCGCGCCTGGTTACTCGGTGACCTGCATAGCGGTCACAAAATACTCGGTCTCGCCAAAGCATGAATTCGGCAGCCACTTGTGCTGCTCGTAATGCAGTGCCACCCGCTTGCCGAGGCTGGCATTGATCCTGGCTGCGACGGCCGCATCCGGAACGGTGAAATAGAACTTCTCAGACACCGTCCCGGGCATCGTCACCATGGCCATCTCGCCTTCCCAGGTCTTGCATATCCAGCCCTTGTTCGAAAGCTTCTGCACGAAGCCGGCGCGCTCGCCGCTGGCATACGACCAGTGCAGTGTGATCCAGCTGTAGCCGGCAACGCCGAGGATCGCCAGCACCAGGAGGATGAGCAGTATCTTCATCGGTAGCTACCTGCCGCGACGGTCGCCAATGGAGGCGTGATTATGCCTTCAATTTGCCGATGGTGAGTAACCGTGACCGCGGCGTACACTTGCATGGGATACAAGGCGTCGGCCTCAAGAGCATGCAGGGGGGCAGCGATGGATTTCTCCGGCTGGGCTTCGATCGACACCAGCGGCGGGACCGGCCGCGAGGGCGTATCCACGCGCGCGCTGCTGCGCGATGCGGCGGAACGCGCGGCGAGCTACCTGGAGTCGCTGGCCGCGCGTCCGGTGGTACCGAGCGCCGCGGCGGTGGCGGCGCTGGCGCGGCTGGACGCGCCGCTGCCGTTGCACGGCACCGATGCGCAGCAGACGCTGGCGCAGCTCGATGAACTGGTGTCGCCGGCGACCGTGGCGATGGCCGGACCGCGCTTTTTCGGCTTCGTGATCGGCGGATCGCTGCCGGCGGCACTGGCGGCGAACTGGCTGGCGGCCGCCTGGGACCAGAACGCCGCGTTCGGCAGCGTAACCCCCGGCGTCGCCCGCCTGGAGCAGAGCGCGCTGCGCCGGCTGGTGGCGCTGTTCGAATTGCCGCCGCAGACGGCCGCCGGATTTGTTACCGGTGCGACGGTCGCCAATTTCACCGCGCTGGCGGCGGCACGACACTCGGTGCTGGCGCGTGTCGGCTGGAACGTTGAGGCCGAGGGTCTGTTCGGTGCGCCGCCGATTACCGTGATCGCAGGCGAGGAGGCGCACCCGACGCTGCTCAAGTCGCTCGGCATGCTGGGCATGGGGCGTGCGCGCATCGTACGGGTGGCCTGTGACAGCCAGGGCCGCATGCGGGCGGACGCGTTGCCGGCGATCTCCGGTCCGACGATCCTTTGCCTGCAGGCCGGTAATGTGAACACCGGCGCCTTCGATCCGTTCGGTCCGCTGATCGAGCAGGCGCAGCGCTACGGGGCGTGGGTGCATGTCGATGGCGCCTTTGGCCTGTGGGCCAAGGCGACCGCGTCGCTGCGCCACCTGGTCGACCGCATGGAGAAGGCCGACTCCTGGGCCACCGACGCGCACAAGTGGCTCAACGTGCCGTACGACAGCGGCCTGGCGTTCGTGCGCGATGTGCATGCGCTCAAGGCGGCGATGGCGATCACCGCCGAATACCTGCCGCAGGCAGGCGCCGAGCGCAACCCCAGTGATTTCACCCCGGAACTGTCGCGGCGCGCGCGCGGCGTTGAAGTCTGGGCCGCGTTGCAATCGCTCGGCCGCGCCGGAGTTGCCGAGATGATCGAGCGCAATTGCCGCCAGGCGCGCCGCTTTGCCGCGGGGCTGTCCGCCAAGGGCTACGCGGTGCTCAACGACGTGGTGCTCAACCAGGTGCTGGTGTCGTTCGGCGATGCGGCGCGCACGCGGCGCGTGGTGAGCCGGCTGCAATCCGAGGGCACCTGCTGGTGCGGCATCACGCTGTGGCAGGGCCACACCGCGATGCGTATCAGCGTCAGCAACTGGTCCACCGGCGACCAGGACGTCGAACAGAGCCTCGAGGCGATGCTGCGCGCCGCCGCGAGCGTCTAGCCGCGGCGAGTGTCCGGCGGCAACGAAGCGCAGATCCTCGAGTCCTGGCACCGCAACGTGGACGCCTGGACCACAGCGGTGCGCGAGCGGCGCATCGAGAGCCGTGCGCTGGCCACCGACCAGGCGATCCTCGACGCGGTGCTGGAGCGCGCGCCGCACTCGGTGCTCGACCTCGGCTGCGGCGAGGGCTGGCTGGCGCGCGCGCTTGCCGCACGCGGCATCCAGGTGCTCGGCATCGATGCCGTTCCCGGCCTGATTGCGCGCGCCACGGCGGCCGGTGGCGGCGAGTTTCGGGTCGCAACCTACCAGCAGGCGGCCGCCGGCCTGCTGCACTTCAGCGCCGATGTCGCGTTGTGCAATTTCTCGCTGCTGGGATGTGAATCGGTCGACACGCTGTTCGCTGCCATGCCACGGCTGTTGAGGCCGCACGGTGTTTTTATCATGCAGACACTGCACCCGAACGTCGCCGGCGCCGATCGGCCCGATCAGGACGGCTGGCGGGAAGGCTCCTGGGCCGGGTTCAGTGCCGAGTTCACCGATCCGGCGCCGTGGTACTTCCGCACCCTCGAGAGCTGGGAGGCGCTGTTGCGCAGGCATCGGCTGCGGCTGCTCGATCGGCGCGAGCCGCTGCATCCGCGCACCCGGCAGCCGGCGTCGGTGATTTTCATTGCCGACGTGATGCCGCCGACGTGATGCCATGATGGATGGCCTGCCGACGCCGCGCCGCTACCTTGCGATCCTGGCGATCGCCTGCGGCACGGCACTGGCGGTGATCGACGGCTCGGTGGTGACCGTGGCACTGCCGACGCTGGCGCGCGATCTGGGAGTGCATGCCTCCACCGCGGTACTGGTGGTCACGGTCTATCAGCTGGTGCTGGTGATGACGCTGCTGCCGTTCTCGGCGCTCGGCAGCCGCATCGGCCTGCGGCGCCTGTACCAGTACGGCCAGCTGGCGTTCCTGCTGGCGACGGTGGCGTGCTTCTTTGCCAGGAATCTGCCGCTGCTGCTGGTGGTGCGCGCGGTGCAGGCGCTGGCGGCCGCCGCTTCGCTGAGCGTGTCGAGCGCGCTGATCCGCTCGACCTATCCGGCGCGCCAGCTCGGTCGCGGGCTGGGCGTCAACAACGTGGTGGTGGCAAGTTCGATCGCGCTGGCGCCGACGCTCGGCGGACTGGTGCTGTCGGTGGCGGCGTGGCCGTGGATCTTCGCCGCCGCCGCGCCGCTGTCGGTGCTGTCGCTGCTACTGGGCCGGCATGCGCTGCCCGAGCCGCAGCCACGCGACGATCCGTACGACGTGCGGGCCGCTGCGCTGTGTGCGCTGACCTTCGGCCTGATCATCTCCGGACTCGAGAGCGCAGTGCACGGCGGCGCGCCGCTGATCGCCGCCGCATTGGTGGCCGCCGGTGCGCTGATCGCGGTCGTGTTCGTGCGGCGCGAACTGGAATCGAAGATTCCGATCCTGCCGGTCGACCTGCTGATGCGGCCGGTGGTGGGACTGTCGGCGCTCGGCGGCCTGCTGGCGTTCATCGCATCGATGACGTTCATGCTGTCGCTGCCGTTCCGGCTGCAGCAGCACTACGGCTTCGCGCCCGGCGAGGTCGGCGCGATGATCTCGCCGTGGCCACTGGCGACGCTGTTGATTGCGCCGACCGCCGGCATGCTGTCGGATCGCTATCCGGCCGGCATACTCGGCGGCATCGGCATGGCGATCGCCACCAGCGGATTAGTGCTGCTGGCGTTCCTGCCGGCGCCGCTGTCGCACGTCGACCTGGTGTGGCGCATGGCGCTGTGCGGGGCGGGCTTCGGCCTGTTCATGGCGCCGAACGCGCGCCTGATCGTGCATTCGGCGCCACACGAGCGCGCCGCCTCGGCCGGCGGACTGATCTCCACCACGCGGCTGACCGGGCAGACGCTCGGAGCAACGCTGCTGGCGGCGCTGTTGTCGGTCGGCGTCGGCAACGGGCCGGTACCCGCGCTGCTGGCCGCCGCACTCACGGTACTGGCGGGCATCTGCAGCCTGGCGCGGCTGCGCCTGCCGCATTAGGCGCCGATCGCCGCGCCAATCTCGAAGCGATGTTCGACCTGGCTGGCCAGCGCGCCGTTGGCGTCCCAGCTCCATTCGTTGAAGCGCACGCCGCCGTCGCGATCGATCAGCAGGATACTCGAGCAGCGCGTGCCATAGTCCGGGGCGCGAATAAACGCGCTCGACAGCAGCCGCTCCCATTCCATGCTGACGCCGGTGCGCGGCAGCTGCGCGTCGTCGGGGCGCTGTTCATCGCGCAGCAGCTGCAGCAGTGCGCGCTCGTCCGGCAGGCTCGCTAACGCTGCGCTTAGCGCTGACTTGGCCATGCACACCTTGGGCCAGGGGGTGTCGAGCAGGTGGTTCGACAGACCGTAGACGCCCGGACCCAGCACGCGGCCGTCGCCGGTCGTGCTCTCGAACACCGCCAGCCGCTCGCGATCACTGAAGATCAGGTTGAAGCCGTTGTAGCGGGCGGCCGTGGCGCGCAGCTGCTGCAGCTGCCGTTCCACCGGTAGCGCTGCGGCCAGCGTGGCCGGCACCAGTTCGCCGCGGCTGGGCGCGCTGCGCAGTGGCCTATTTGCATCGCGATAGTTGGTGAGCGCCGCGAAGCGCCCATCGCGCGCGACGCCCAGCCAGGTGCCGCCAGCCTCAAGGTCGCGCCCGGCGAGGATGTCCGGCTGCCGCCACCAGGCGGCGGGTGCGGCCGCACGGGCGAGGAACTCATCCCGATTGGCAGCGAGCAGCAGTGGATACTGCGCGTGCGCGCGCCACGCGATTAGTACCAGGCACACTGACGATCACCGTGCATGCGCATGATGAGCCACCCTACCAGTATCAGGCACATCGGCGTGTCGCGATCGCGCGCTCGGTCACAGCGGCGCCGCGCTGAAGGTGTCGCAGTCGGCCGTGTTGCCGTTGGCCAGTCCGCGTTTAAACCAGTTGACCCGCTGCGCGCTGGTGCCGTGGGTGAAGGTCTCGGGCATGACGCGACCCTGCGCCTGTCTTTGCAGCGCGTCATCGCCGATGTGCGAGGCGGCGTTCAACGCCGATTCAATGTCGCCCTGGTCGAGCCAGTGCTTTTCCGCCTGCGAATGAAAAGCCCACACGCCGGCGTAACAGTCGGCCTGCAGCTCGACCCGCACCGAGGTGGCATTGGCCTGCACCCGGTTCTCGCGCTGGCGCAGCGCTTCGACCCTGGCCGTGGTGCCAAGCAGGTTCTGAACGTGGTGGCCGACTTCGTGCGCAATCACGTACGCCTGCGCGAAGTCGCCGGGCGAACCGAGCCGGTCGCGCAGCGTCTGATAGAAACCCAGATCGATATAGACCTTGCGGTCCTGGGCGCAGTAGAACGGTCCCATCGCGCTCTCGCCGGTGCCGCAGGCGGTGGGGATCTCGCCGCGATACAGCACCAGCCGCGGTGGCACATAAGTACGTCCGGCGTGCGCGAAGACCTCGCCCCAGACGTCCTCGGTGCTGGCGAGAATCGTCCGCACAAAGTTGGCGAGCCTGTCGTTGGCCGGTGGCGGGTGTGCGGGCGCGCTCTGCACCACCGGTGCGGTGGCGCTGCCACCACCGCTGAGCAGTCCGAGGACGGTCAGCGGATTGATACCGAACAGCCAGCTGCCCAGCACCACGACGATGATGCCGCCCAGGCCCAGGTGGATGCCGCCGAAGCCCATGCCGCCGCCGCCGCCGCCGCCGCCGCCCGAATCGTCGCGTCGATCCTCGACGTTGTCGCTTTCCCGGTTGTCTTCCCAGCGCATCCTTAGGTGTCTCCCCGTCAATCGAGACCGCGGCGAATAGTGCGCGGCTGCGTGCAGTCGTTAGATACTAGGGCCGTGATAACGGCCGATGACGCATTGTCATTCATCCGCCAGCTTGGCGTCGTGCTGGCGTCGGCAAAAGGACCGGCTCCACGGCTCACCGAGCTGATCACCGGCGTGCCGATCAGGGGCAGCTGGTGGGCGCACCCGCAGAGCCGTCAGATTTTTGCAGTGCTGCAGGCGATCAGCGCGTCGAAGGATATCCTGACCTGCAGGCTGATCGATCGAAAACTGACACTGGTTCACCGGCGCCTGTGGCCGGCGCTGGTGCGGGCGTCGGATCTGTTCAGCGCCTACCAACTGGCCCAGGTGCGCCAGCAACACACGCCTTCCGGCCATCATATCAGCAGCGAGGTCGGGTACCCGGAGTGGGTACCGCGCGCGAGGTGCTGGACGCAGCTTCGCGCCTGAGCGTGCAGCAAGCGCGCAGCGCCGTCGCGCAATGGGCGGCAGCGCCGGTGCCGGACAGCGCACGCGCCAACCGGCGTTCCCCCCGGCGGCGGCGCCCGGGTGGCTAATGCAGGTCGCAAGTTTCGGCCGCCGGCGCGATCGACTGCGGCGCCGGCTAGTGCAGACGTGGCCGATCGAAATCGAAGAATTTGTGCGCCGCGCGAATGTAGGCCTGCGGCGACTCTTCGAAAAACACCAGCGAAGTGCCGGTGGTAAAGCAATACAGCTTGCCGTCTTCCCCGACCCAGTTCATCGAGCAGTCGGTCTTGATGTGCTTGCCGGCAGCCAGTCCGACCGGGTCCTCGTTGTTGAATTCCCCGTTCATCGCCTTGGGCGGCACGACTGCCTTCCAGATGCCGCCCGGGTCCGAACGGTCCACCGCGAAGGCGGATCGATCGGCAAGCAACAGCGCGCCGCACAGCGCGAGGCACAGGATCAGCTGCGGACGGACCAGGGTTTTCATGACGGCTCGCGGATGCTCACAGGATTCAGATCATAGCTTGCGGCAAGCGCAAATGTCTGTCCAACGGTCCCTAAGCTGGCGCCTTCAGTCGCGCGACCAGCTGTTCACTCTGCTGCTGCACACGCTGGTATGCCGGACGCTGGTGCAGCAGGTCGAGGTAACGCTGGAACGACGGCCGCGGGTCCAGGGTCCTGGTCATCATGCCGAAGCCAATCTGCGAACCAAGGTAGACATCGGCGGCGCTGAAACGCTGCTGTAATATGTAAGGTCCCGGCGTGATCGCCTTGTCGAGCGCCTGCACCACATCCTGATAGCTGCCGTAGCCGAGCGCCGAGGTTTTCTCCGCAGCCGGGCGCGCCAGCATTCGATCGATCAGCGCGGCATCGACGCAGGCGGCGCCGAAGAACAGCCAGCGCAGGTAGCTACCACGCAGCGCATCGTCCAGACCTGGCGCCAGTCCGGCTGCCGGGAAGGCGTCGGCCAGATAGGCGCAGATCGCGCCACTCTCGGTGACGGCGACGCCGCGATGCGTGATTGCGGGCAGCTTGCCCATCGGATTGACGGCGAGAAACGCCGGGCTTTTTTGCTCAGACTTGGTGAAGTCGATCAGTTCGATGCGATAGGGAGCCGCGACTTCTTCCAGCATCCAGTGGACCGTGCGCGCCCGTGACATCGGGTTGTGATAGAAAACGACCTGGTCGCTCATCGCGGCCCCCCTGTAGCCACGGAACATACGCCTGCACTTCCGTGCATGGCAAGCATAAGCCTTGCGCAGGTTCTGACCGCGAAGTCCTCGCTGCGCGGACGGACCAGCGCGCCGTCTATAATGGTGGTCGCTGTGCGGAGGGAAACCCGATGAGCGGACAGGACACCTGGTCGGCGGTCGATGCGTATCTGACCGACCGACTGGTCGGGAGCGACGCCGTTCTGCAGGCCGCCTTGGCGGCAAGTCGCGCGGCAGGGTTGCCCGACATCCAGGTTTCGCCGCCCCAGGGCAAATTCCTGATGCTGCTGGCACAAGCCATCCGCGCGCGCTCCATCCTGGAAATCGGCACGTTGGCCGGGTACAGCAGTATCTGGCTCGCGCGCGCACTGCCGGCGGATGGCCTGCTGGTCACATGCGAGCTCAATGCGAAGCACGCCGCCGTGGCGCGCGCGAACCTTACGCGCGCGGGGCTCGCTTCGGCGGTGCAGCTGCGGCTCGGCCCGGCGCTCGAGACGCTCGCGGAGCTGATTCGAGCGCAGCATCCGCCCTTCGACCTGGTGTTCATCGATGCTGATAAGCCGAGTAACGCGGCGTACTTCGCGGCCGCCCGCAAGCTCTCCCGCATCGGCACCGTGATCATCACTGACAATGTCGTACGCGACGGCGACATTCTGAATGAGGCCTCATCGGATCCCGCGGTCCGCGGCGTGCGCACCTTTATCGACCGGGTAGCCGGGGATTCGGGCGTCTCGGCAACGGCACTGCAGACGGTCGGTGAAAAGGGCTATGACGGATTCGCCCTGGCGCTCGTCACCAGATTGGTTTGACGAGGGAATACATCATAATCGATTTACTTGGATGAGCCGAAAACGATATCGAACTCCGCGGGAGGAAAAAAATGAAACGCAAGGCAACGCTGGTCGCGGGACTTGTGGCTTTCCTGGCCTTAAGCCTCTACGGGGAACGCACGCAAGCTGCGACAGCAATAAACCTTGTAACGATCTGCACATCAGCCCACGCGGTGACGCAGGCTTCAAAGTGCACAGCGTGGCAATACAATTTCTACTCGCCGGCCTGACGTGCATTCGCTGCGTTTGCTGGTCGAACGCCGCAGATCTGCCGGTCACACTGTTTCACGCGAGTTCCGCGCACCGGATGCTGGTCAGACATTGTCCTGCAACCATTGCGCCGGGGTCTTCACGGTCACCAGGCGCCTGGATCGATCGAGAATTTCCCGATCCAGGCTGATGAGCGGGGCTTCCAGCGCCTCGGCCAGCGCCACGTACACCGCATCCGCCCCACGCAGTTTGCACCGGGCGGCCAGCAGCGCTGCGCGGTCGGCGAGCGCATCAGTCAATTCGTGGCGCTGCAGGCCGGGTAGAGCCAAAACGGCTCTGAGCGTTCGAGTCGCGAGCCGAGTATTGCCCGTTTGGCGCGCAAACACACCGGCAATTTCGGCGAGCGCGAGATTCGGGACATGCAGGTCCTGCTGTTTCGCGATCGCCGCTTGAAAAAACTGAACGCTGCCGTCGTGGTGAACATCATTGCCCCGGAAAATGGCGACCCACACAGAAGCATCGACGATCATCCGCGGCGCTGCTCACGCACGGCAGCTACGGCATCCTCGTTTCCCTGCCAGCTCATTGCGTTGGCTTTGGCCAACTGCAGCACCGTGCGCAGTGTGGCGGCGTCGTTCTTGCCGCGAGCCGGCCTGCTCAGGCGCAATTCGCGCTCAAGGGCACCGGTGACGAGCTCCTTGAGGGTCTGACCCCGACTGGCTGCCGCAGCCTTGGCCCGGCGGAAGAGCGTATTGGACATCTCCAGCGTCGTCTTGGTCGTGCGCATCGGTATCCTCTCCAGAAGCCGTCAAACCATATCTATGGTACCCATAATTATGGGTCGGAGTAAAAGGCTTGAACACATGTCATGCGCTCACCGCGGGTAGGGTAATCACGGCACCCGATTGCCGTGCCGGTCAGCTACCGAGCTTGTTGGGGTCGCGCCAGACGCGCTCGAACGGCAGTCGCCAGGCGTGTGGTGCCACCAGCTGATGGATGGCATTCGGGCCCCACGATCCCGGGGCATACGGTCGCACCGGCGGCGGAGACTCCAGCAGCGGCGTGGATACCTGCCACAGACGCTCGATGCCTTCTGCGGTGGTGAACAGCGTGCGATCGCCGCGCATCGCGTCGAGGATCAGCCGCTCGTAGGCCTCCAGCACATCGCCGATAAGGCCGGTGTCGTGCATCGCGAACTGCAGGCTCAGTTTGTCGAGCCGCATGCCCGGGCCCGGGCGCTTGCCGTAGAAGGACAGCGACATCTTCGAGGCATCCGCCAGGTCGAAGGTCAGGTGATCCGGGCCCTGCGCCCCGACACCCGAGCCGGCGGGAAACATGCTCTTGGGCGGTTCGCGGAACGCGATCGATATGATCCGCTGCCCCTCGGCCATGCGTTTGCCGGTGCGCAGGAAAAACGGTACGCCGGCCCAGCGCCAGTTGTCGATTGAGCATTTCAGCGCGATGAAGGTCTCGGTGTCGGACTCGGGGCTGATGCCCTGCTCCGCGCGGTAGCCGATGTATTGCCCGCGCACCACATCGGCCGGCTCGATCGGCAGCATGCTTCGAAACACCTTGTTCTTCTCTTCGCTGATCGGCGATGGCTCGAGCGCGGTCGGAGGCTCCATCGCCATGAACGCCAGGATCTGGAACAGGTGCGTTACCACCATGTCGCGAAACGCGCCGGTGGCCTCGTAGAAGCCCGCGCGCTTTCCCAGCGCCAGCGTCTCCGGCACATCGATCTGCACGTGATCGATGAAGTTGCGGTTCCAGATCGGCTCGAACAACCCGTTGGCAAAGCGGAACGCGAGGATGTTCTGCGCCGGCTCCTTGCCGAGGAAGTGATCAATGCGAAAGATCTGCTCCTCATCGAACACTTCGTGCAGCCTGGCATTCAGGTTGACCGCGCTCGCAAGATCCGTGCCGAACGGCTTTTCCATGATGATGCGCGAGCGCTCGACCAGGCCGGCCTCGCCCAGCAGGCGAACCGCCGATAGCGCGGCACCGGGCGGCACGCTCATGTAATGCACACGCCGGCATTCGCCGGCGATGGCCGCTTCCGCCTGCTGCACTGCAGCCTTGAGGACCGGCGCACCGGCGGCCATGGGCACATAGTCCAGCGACTGGGCAAATGTATTCCAGTCGGCTTCCGCCACCTTGCGGGTGGAGAATTCATCCAGCGCCTTGCGCGCGACATCGCGAAAGCCGTCGCGGTCCAGCTCGTCGAGCGACAGCCCGATGATGCGGCAGCCGGGGATGAAGCCGGCGGTCGACAGATGGAACAGGCCCGGCAACAGCTTGCGGGCGGCGAGGTCACCGGTCGCGCCTACCAGCACGACGACCTGCGGAAAGCGCGGACCAACGTCCGCGGGATTTTTGATCACGAGTTAAGGGATCCTGGCCTGCACTGCGACGCTTCGAAGCACCCCAAAGCTATCCGATTTCTGTGATAATCGCGCGCCCGAAATTCAGCCCAAGGGGACGCCGATGCCGCCCATGACGCCCATGACGCCCATGACGCCCATGACGCCCATGACGCCCATGACGCCGAGTTCGATCCGACGCCCAGCGCGGAATCTGCTGTTCGCCGCACTGCTGGGCGCGGCTAACGTCGCGATGGCAGTGCTGGCGCCAGGGACTCCCGATGCCGCGCTGGTGGCGGCGGCCGCCAGCCCGATGCGCCAGGCAGCCGACGTGGCGCGCGATCCGGTACGTCATCCAGTGGAGGAACTGACGTTCTTCGGCCTGGCGCCGGCCCAGACCGTAGTGGAACTGTGGCCGGGCGGCGGCTACTGGACCGATATACTCGGTCCCTACCTGGCGGCGCACGGACACCTGTACGCTGCACTGCCGCCCGCCAGCGATAAGGGTGAAAGTCCGTCGGTCACCAAGTGGCGCGCGCGCTTCACGGTGCAGCCGGAGCGCTATGGCACGATCATGCCGACGACGCTCGGGACCGGCCAGTTCGAGATCGCACCGGCCGGCTCGGCCGATCTGGTAGTGACCTTCCGCAACCTGCACAACTGGATGGATGGCGGCTACGCGGCCGAGGCGCTGGCGGCGTGCTTCAAGGCGCTCAAGCCAGGCGGCATCCTGGGTATCGAGGAGCATCGCGGCCGCAACGACCGGCCGCAGGATCCGAAAGCGAAGGATGGCTATGTGCGCCAGGACTATACGGTGGCACTGGCAAAACAGGCTGGTTTCGTACTGGTCGCCTCGTCCGAGATGCTGGCCAATCCGCGCGACACCAAGGACTGGGTAGACGGGGTGTGGACACTGCCGCCGACGCTGTCGCAGGGCGAGAAGGATCGTGACACCTATCTTGCCGTCGGCGAGGCCGACAATTTCCTGCTCAAGTTTCGCAAGCCCCGGCGGTGACGGCACACCGCAGGCTTCACTGGACCCGATGGCAGGTCCTGGTACTGCTGTGCCTCGGTTGCTCGGTCGCGGCCGCGCGGCATCATCATCCGGCCGACGCGCCGGATGGGATTCCCGGCGAGTTTGATTACTACTTGCTATCGTTGTCCTGGTCACCCAGCTACTGCCTGACGCATCCATACGATCGCGCTCAGTGCAGCGGCAAGGGCTATGGTTTCGTGCTGCACGGCTTGTGGCCGCAGTACGATGCGGGCGGTTATCCGCAGCGCTGCGCTGACAGCGCATTGAGCGCGGATGCCGAGGCGCTGGGGAAGACTTTGTACCCCAGCCCGAAGCTGGTGCAGCACGAATGGACTGAGCATGGCACCTGCAGCGGCATGGATGCGGTCACCTATTTCCGTACCGCGGACCGGGCGACGGCCGCGGTGCGCATACCCGCGGTGTTCGAGGCGCCAGCCAGTTCGCTGCTGATGACGGACGATCAGATCGCGGCCGCGTTTCGGGCGGCCAATCCAGCGTTGCCCGAACGCGCGCTGACACTGGCCTGCAGTCGCGGACAGCTCTCGGAGGTGCGCATCTGCCTGACCCGCGCGCTCGCGCCGCGAAGCTGCGGTCGCGGCGTGCGCAGTAGCTGTCCGCGCGAGCCGGTGCAGATCCGCAGCACGCGCTGAGGCGGCCCTATTGCGGCACGCCCCGGCAGCCGCCCTGCAGCTGTATACAGGTGGTCTCCAGTTGCACGATGGCCGCGGCGGCGGCATTGAGCGCCGGCGGCAGCCTGACGCGAACCTCGGTCAGGGAATTCACCTCGTTTTCCAGGTTGAGGATGATCAACCCCCTGACCGGCCATTCAGACACCTCGAACAGGCCATCAGTCCCCAGTCCGGTGCGATTCGCAGGCGTAGTGAATTGCACCAGCCGATCGCTGATGTACTGAATCTGATCGTCGGGATCCGGCTGCGCCTGCAATGACGCATCGGAGATCACATGCTCCTGCCGGATAGTGGCGATGAACTCGTCCGCGATCAGCGCGAACAGCTGCGCGGCGACGATCGCGACATGAAAGCGACCGGAGGATCCCGCATCCGAGGTCTGGATCATCACCGCGGGTGCGGTGATCGGCGGCAGCGGAAAGAACGGCGGCTCAAGACGCCTGGGCGTCACCACCAGGATGGTGCCATTGGATCCGTCCCAGCCGCGGCATTGCCAACCCCTGGGGGCATAGACGCCTGGACTGCGCAACGAGCGGTAATAGGCGATCTGTTGCGCCATGCGCCCGTCCACCGGCACCGGCATTGATGCGCCGGTGCGGGGCCTGGCCGCTCCTGGCTGATCATTGGTGGGACATTCGAACACCGGCACCGGCTGCTGCAGCTCAGGAGTGTCGGCTGCACTCACAGCGCTACAGCACAGCAACAGCGCAAGACTCATCGCCCAGCTACTCATCACCCAGCGCACCCCTGTCCTCGGTCGATCGCTGCCGCCGTAGCGGTCCTACAATGACTGGGGCTCAGGCCAACCGGTTGTATTCAGCCACGGCTGGCCGCTGTCGGCCGATCCAGCGCACGCACCGTGTAGCCGCCGGACTTTTCGTCTGCCTGCAGCGTAAGGAAACCGCGCTTCTGTGCCTCGGCCAGCAGGTCGTTGAACGACCGAAATCCGTGCGCGCGCTCGTTGAAGCCCGGGTGCCGCCGCTTGATCGCCTGCTTGATCATCGAACCCCAGATCGGCTCGTTCTCGCCGCGCTCCTCGGCCACCGCCTCTAAAGTCTCGACCACCAGGTCGAGCGCTTCGCTGCGGTCCGGACCGTTGTTGTCGCCGCTCTTGTCACCGTTGGCGGCCGGGCCGGCGGTCGCAGCGGTGGCAGCGGTCGCGGCTGCCGCGGTGCGCCGGCGCGCCTTCGAAGGCTCCTTGCGCACCAGGTCGTCGTAATAGATGAATTCGTCGCAGTTATTGATGAACAGGTCGGAGGTCGAATTTTTGACCCCGACGCCGATGACGGTCTTGTCGTTCTCGCGCAGCTTGCTCACCAGCGGCGAGAAATCGGAATCGCCGCTGATGATCACGAAGGTGTCGACGTGGCCCTTGGTGTAGCACAGGTCGAGCGCGTCCACGACCATGCGGATGTCGGCTGAATTCTTGCCCGACTGGCGCACGTGCGGAATCTCGATCAGCTCGAACGCGGCCTCGTGCAGTCCGCGCTTGAAGTCCTTGTAGCGATCGAAGTCGCAATAGGCTTTCTTGACCACGATGTGGCCCTTGAGCAGCAGCCGCTCGAGCACCTTCTGGATGTCGAAGCTGGGGTAGCTGGCATCGCGCGCCCCGAGGGCGATGTTCTCCAGATCCAGGAACACCGCCATCGTGGTGTCGGTCGTTCGTTGGTTCATGCGGGTATCCATCTCGGGCCGGATCATGAACGCTTCGGCGGCTCATGGCGAGAGGCGGGGCGAGAGGCGGGGCGAGAGGCGGGGCGAGCGGCGGGGCGAGCGGCGGGTGCGTGTTTCTGCCGCCGGCGCAGCTGACGCATGCGCCGGTAGCCGACCAGTCGCCCGGCCTTCTCGTCCCACAGCCGCAGGGTCAGCGAGCGCAGGCTGGAAAACAGCGTCATCGGCTGCACCTGCCGGAACAGCGGCTCAGACTCGTGGCAGCGCTGCAGGTGGTAGTTGGGAACGCGCGGACTCAGGTGATGGATGTGATGAAAGCCGATATTGCCGGAGAACCACTGCAGCACCCGCGGCAGCTGGTAGAACGAGCTGCCTTGCAGCGCCGCACTGGCGTAATCCCAATCGTCGCCGCGTTCCCAGTAGGCGCTCTCGAACTGGTGCTGCATGTAAAACAGCCATACGCCGCCGGCGCCGGCGACCGCCATCACCATCAGCTGGATGAGCAGGTATTGCGCGGGCCCGAGCATCCAGCTCATGCCAAGCGCCATGCACAGCAGCGCCAGGTTCATCCACCATACCGACTCGCGCTCGCGCCGGTTGCCGCGGGCCGAAGGCAGCCGCTGGCCGATCAGGAACACGTACAGCGGCGCGATCACAAACAGGATGAACGGATTGCGCGCCAGCTGATAGGCGAAGCGGCGCCAGCGCGACGACTGCAGGTATTCCTGCACCGTCATGGTCCAGACATCGCCGGTGCCGCGATGGTCGAGCTGGCCGGCGTGGCCGTGGTGCACCGCATGCTCCCAGCGCCACTGGTAATACGGCGTGAACGTCAGCATGCCGGCGATGAAGCCGAGGGTGTCATTCGCCCAGCGCGACCGGAAAAAGGAACCGTGGCCGCAGTCGTGGAAGATGATGAATATGCGCATCAGCAGCCCGCCGGCGACGATTGCCAGCGGCAGCGTCAGCCACCATGACTCTGCCGCGCTCAGGTGCATCAGGTACCACAACAGCACATAGGGCACGAAGGTGTTGAGCAACTGCCAGGCGGCACGCCAGGTGGACGGTCGCTGGTACTTCTCGATGACCTGCTTCCACGGCGGCCTGGCCGCAGGCGGTGCGAGGGCTGGAACGACCAGGGGTGGCAGCAGTGCCGCAGACCGGGCCGTAAAAAGGGAATGGTTGGTGATGACCGTGCTCCGAAAGCTGGCGTAGAGTGCAACGGCCGCTTCCGAACGGGGCTATGAGGCGGTCAACTGCGGGCGGGGACGGCGCCAGGTGCCCGCAGTATCACACATCCCCCTGGCGCTGCCGCAGCGTCAATCGGCATTCACGGTAAATCCTGCAGTGCCGCAAACGTGCCGGGGGCGGTGGCGATCGACTTCAGCACGCCGGGATGGTTGGTGATCACGCCATTGACCACCGGATGCGTCGGCCCGGTGGAGACGATGATGTCGGGAAGCCCTGCGACCAGGTCGCTGTCGTGGACATCGGCAACGACGATCTGGTTGGCATCCTGCACGGTGTAGTTGCTCGCGGCAAGGAAAGTACCGGCGGTGGCCGGATTCTGCAGCAGCACGCTGACCGCCGCATTGCCGCCAATCACGATGTCCGGCAGGCCATCACCGTTCACGTCCTTCACCACGATGTCCTGCGCCAGTGATCCCGGAGCGGTCGCGTAGGCGACCGGCGCGAGGAAGGTGCCGGGATGCGCCGCGTCCTGCAGCAGCACCGAGACGGTCGGCGCGGCCCCGCCGGCCGGGCCCGGATCGGTGATGATCAGATCCTTGAACCCGTCGCCATTGACGTCGGCGATCGCGATCAGGTTGGCGCCGATATAATCCGAATTCGCGGTCGCGGTAAACACGGTGACCGGCGCGGCGTAGGTCGTGGTGCCGGCAGCCCCGGTATGCAGCAGCAGCTTGACTCCGAGATTGTCGGTCAGCGCCACATCGGGGACGCCGTCATTATTGAGATCGCCGACGGCCACCCAGTTGGCGCCGCCCGAATACAGCGTAATCGGCGCGGCAAAGGTTCCCGGCGAGGTCTGCAGGAACAACGATACGTTGTAATCGGCCGATACCAGGTCGGGCAGGCCGTCGCCGTTCATGTCGGCAACCGCCACCTGCGAGGCGCCGGGGGACGACAGCACCAGTAGCGGATTGAACGTGCCTGGCGACTGCGCGTTGTTGAAGAAAAGCTCCAGCGCGCCGTCATCGAAGCTGGCCGCTACCACGTCGGTCAGCCCGTCGCCATTGAGGTCGCCGACCGCAAGGTACAGCGGGTTGTCGCTGGCGGTGGTGACTGCCGGCGCCGCGAAGGTCCCGGGTCCGGTGTACAGATAGCTCATCAGGGTGCTCGGGGAGGGCCCGCCGCCGCCTTTCACGGTGCTGGTCTGCACGATCGAGATCGGGTTGCCGGCGCCAGGAGCGCCGAAACTGGCGCCGACCATGCCGTACGAGACCTGGTACGGCGTGCTGTTCTGGTAGTAGTTGTAGCAGCAGTCGTGGTCATCGCCGCAACTGGACAGGCCGGCCAGCGCGACGATCGAAGCCAGCGCCGTCCATGGCCGCAGCCACCTCGGCCGCAGCCACCTCGGCCGCCACCGGGACCTGCGCACTTGGGGTGTGTCTGACATGATGGCGCTCCGATACCGATACGCCCATAGCATACGGCAGCATAACGATTGAACCGCGTTCGGGTTGACCGCGTTCGGGTTGACCGCGCGAGGAGACCGCATGGCCAGGATAGACTTCGCGATACTCGGCGCCGGAGCCATCGGGTCCATCCTCGGGGCCCACCTGTCCCGCTCCGGACACTCGGTGCTGATGCTGGCGCGCGCGCGGCGCGCACAGCAGATCGCCAGAGACGGTCTCGCCATCACCGGCTTGATCGAGCTGTCGCAGCCGGTGCCGACCTTGAGCGACCCGGCGCAGCTGCGCGCGGCCGATGTGCTGATCGTCGCCACCAAGACCTACGTCACCGCTGCCGCGCTTGCGGCTCTGCGCCACGCCGCGATCGGCGTCGCGCTGTCGATCCAGAATGGCATGATGAAAGACGAGCTGCTGGCCAATGCCATAGGCCGCGAGCGGGTACTCGGCTCGCTGGCGAACCTGAGCGGAGAACTGCTCGATTCCGGCAAGGTACTGTTCACGCGCAACACCAGGCTGTTCGTCGGCGAGCTGGATGGCAGCGATAGCGCGCGGGCGCGCTACATTGCCGCGACCCTCGACGCGTCCGGTGTCCGGGCGGCCGCCGATCCTGACATCCTGAGTCTCGAGTGGTCGAAGTTCGCTGCCTGGGCGCCGATGATGATCCTGTCAGTCACCACGCGCGCGCTGACCTGGAAATACCTGCTAGATCCCGGAGCGGCGCTGCTCATGGTGCGCCTGGTGCGCGAGATCGGGGCGCTGGCCGCTGGCCGGCAGGTGCGCCTGTCGGACCGTGGTGTGCTGCCGGTGGCGACGATCTGCCGCGCGTCGGACGACGAGGCGGTGGCCGCGCTGGCCGGAATCGGACGCGAGATGCAAGCGAGTGCGCCGCTGCACCGGATGTCCACACTCCAGGATCTGGAGGCCGGACGGCCGCTGGAAATCGAGGAGACGCTGGGTCATGCGCTGCGTATGGCGGCCGGTCTGAAGCTCGAATTGCCGCTGCTCAGCGGCTGCTATCCGCTGGTGGCGGGTATCGATCGGATGCAAGGGTTGTGACCCGGTTCTCGGTTCTTCCGCCGCGGGCGCGGTTGCCGGTATTTCGTTAAAGGAATTGTGGGGTTGCTGCCGCCAGCAGCATGATGGCATCGGTAACGTCGAACGGTATGTCGGCCCCGATCACCCAAGAAAGCCTGCAATTTCAAGGCTACCCGCGACGCTG
>Ga0302324_100008625_pt1 | contig 21467 bp, 11 predicted proteins | sample Palsa_T0_1_FD_201949 | JGI IMG/M metagenome (GOLD analysis project Ga0302324, IMG submission 201949) | Peat permafrost microbial communities from Stordalen Mire near Abisko, Sweden - Palsa_T0_1 | ecosystem: Environmental > Terrestrial > Soil > Palsa > Peat permafrost | place: Sweden: Abisko...
TGTCATCGACATGCCGGACGATGACGATACTCCCTCGTTCGCCGTCGGCTACGAGTTGCTGCGACGCCTGGCGGTCAAAGTCGATTTCGAACACCAGCGCCTCACCTTCTACGACGGCCCGCACTTTCGTTACTCCGGCCCAGGCAAGGCTGTGCCGCTTCAATTTCAGGGAAATGCGTTGTTGGTCCAGACTTCCATCGGAGATGTCTCTGGATTGTTTGAGCTCGATTCGGGCAACGAATCGGGGACCTTCATGAACGCTGGTTTCACAGTCAAGAACGGCCTGATTCAAAAACTGGGCGCGCATTTTCTTGCCTACAACGGACGCGGGTTCGCCGGCCCGTCGCCGCAAGCCTACCTGGCGCGCGTCAATACCATGCGGATCGGCGATGTTCCGGTGCCAGGCGTCATCGGGCGCTTCACTACGGATCCTTCCGACACAAGAAATCTCGCCGGTAACATCGGGCAAAACATTCTCCGCCATTTCACTCTGGTCTTCGACTGTATGCGCGGACAGGTCTATTTTGAGACAACAAAAGACTCGACAAAGCCCGAAGTATTCAATCGCGCCGGCTTCATCTTCGATTCGTTTGGCCACGGGCTGCAAGTGATGACCGTCTTGCCCGACAGCCCAGGCGCGCAAGCCGGCGTCAAAGTGGGCGACGTGATCTCCGCCATCGATGGCAAGAAGCCTGACGATGATGTAAACCAGCCGGTGTTCCTCCAGCCGTTGGGAACCCAACTCGAGCTAACCGTTCAACACGGAACTGAAACCCGCAAAGTTACCGTGACACTCAGAGATGTTCTTTGAGCAGGTTGTCTGCATTTGAATGGATCTCATCGCCGTGCTTCTCACCGTGCCACCAGACCATTGCTCTGATAGCCTTGGTACACCCGTCGCCATGGTGACCTGGCCGCAATCGGGACATGCCGCATGCTGAATATACCTGCCCGCCCCCGATTGCCTCTCGCTGGACTCCTGCTGCTGATCGCCGCCTGCCTGGCTCTGCCCGTCGCAGTGCGCTGCGAGTCGCCACAAGCCCAATCTCAAAACGCCCCAACCGACATCTCCCAGCTGCCTCCGGAGACGCGGGCACAGCTCTCGCAATTGCGAAGCACACTGCAATCAGCCATCACGGCCCGCGACGCCCGTACCGCGGCAAAGACGCTCAACCAGATCGCCGAAATCTGGATGCAAGCTGGCATTCAGGACAACGCGCAGCAAGCTTTCAATAAGGCGCTCGATGCGGCTAAGCTCGCAACGGATGCGGAAGACGGCGTTGCGGCGCTAAACGGGCTGGCGAACCTGGCCCGCATCCATGGACAAACCCAGCAGGCGCTTGAGGGCTATACGCGCGCCTTGCAGGTGGCAACAAACCAGGGAGTCACCGGCGGCAAAGCCGACGCGCTGAACGGGCTGGCGCTTCTCTATAGCAGCCAAAAGGAGCCGGCAAAAGCTCTCGACTACGCGAATCAGGCAATCGCGATTCGGCGATCTATGGGCGACCACGCAGGAGAAGCTGCAATTCTTGCCGAGATTGCCGTTGGCTACAACGCGTCAGGCGACAAGCAGAAAGCGCTTGATTGCGCGCATCAGGCTTACGATGCGTATGGGGCCGCGGGCGACCTTCGTGGCCAGGCCAATACACTCATCGGCATCGGCGACATCTACGGCAGCCTTCGCGATCGACAGGCGGAGGACGACTACAAACAGGCGCTGGCAATCGCCCGCAAATCGAACTTCCAGCGCATTCAGGCATTGGCGCTCAATAAGATTGGCCTCGTCGAGGGTGCGAAGGGCGAGAGCCAGAAGGCGCTCGATAACTTCAACGAGGCGCTGCCCATCTTTCAACGCTTTAACATGGCCGATAACATCGGATTGACACTGAGTAATATCGGCATGGCCTGGGCGAGCCTCGGAGACGAACACAAAGCGTTCGACTTTTACAGTCAGGCCTTGCCCATCCTGCGCAAAGTGGGAGACCACGATGGCGAGGCCATTGTCCTCAACAACCTGGGAAGGTTCTATCAGGACCTGGGCGAGAAGCAGAAGGCAATCGACTATTACGTTCAGGCGGCGCCTATGCTTATCGCCGCCGGCGACCGCGCCACCGGAGTTATTCTGCTCGACAACCTCGGCGCGGCTTATGTGGAAACGAACAATCCAGACAAGGCGCTCGAAGTTCTTAACCAGCTGATTTCCCTCCAGCAGGGCCTGCCCAATCGGCTCAGCGAGGGCATCGCGCGCATCAGCATGGGAATGGCGTATCACAAGCAGGGCAAAAATCAGGAAGCCGTCAAATCCATCAACCAGGGGCTCGAAATACTGCGTCACGAGGACACTGTTCGAAACGTAGCCAAGGCGCAGCTCGCACTGGCCAAGGTGTACCTGGATATGGGCGACACTGCAAACGCGCTTGCCAATTTGAACCAGGCACTGCCCCTGGCAAAGTCGATGAACGATCCGCTCATTTTGTCGCCCATTCTCTACGGCATGATGCTCACTCACAAAGCGCAGCCCTCGCTGGCGATCTTCTATGGAAAGCAGGCGGTCAATCTCCTGCAGCAGGTGCGCAGCAGCATGCGCGAAATGGAACAAGGACTGCAATCCACCTTTGTTGCCTCGAATTCCGTCATCTATCGCGATCTGGCCGATCTGCTCGTCGATCAAGGCCGACTGCCCGAGGCTCAAGAAGTGCTCGGCTTGTTGAAGAACCAGGAATATTCCGACTACATTCGCGGAGGCGCCACTGACACACTAAGTCCGCTCACTCTCACATCAGCTGAGAAACAGGCCGACGGCGATTACCAGAAGGCCACTGCGGCACTGGTCTCCGAGGGCGACCAGTGGGCGCAACTGCGAAAGAACACTGATCGCACACCCGAGCAGGAAAAACAGTTCCAGCAGTTGTCCGACCAGCTGAAGCAGGCAAGCAAGGGCCTCGACACCTTCTACGCGCGCCTCTATGAACTCTTTGGCAAAAATAACTCCGCCAACAATCAGGTAAGAGAAGTAAAAGGGCCTGTCAGCGATTTGAAGCGCATCATCGCGAAGATGCCGCACACGGTGGCGCTCTATACGCTGGTAGGCGCCGATCGAACCAGCATGATCGTGATTGCCGGTTCCGCAGACGTGCCTGCGGTGGTGCGTGAATTCAAGATCACTGGTGTCGAGCTGAATAAAAAGGTCGCGGCATTTCAACAGGTTTTGCGCGAGCCCGGCCAAGACCCTCGGCCGCTTGCACAAGACCTCTACAAGATCCTGATTGCGCCGGTGAAAGCCGACCTCGATCAGGCAAAAGCCGAGACGCTCGTTTGGTCCCTCGACGGCGTGCTGCGCTATGTGCCCATGGCCGCGCTCTACGACGGCAAGCAGTACGTGGTCGAGAACTACAACACGGTCACCATCTCTCCCGCGAGCATTGCGCATCTCGCCCAGCCGCCGGATATGAGCAACATCAGCACAGTAGCCATGGGGATATCGCAGAAGTATGAGGAGGGCCTGCCTTCGCTGCCCGCAGTAGCCGGCGAACTCGCCGACGTGGTCAAGGATGACAAGGTGCAAGGCGCAAATGGCGCGCTGGCGGGAACGATTCTGCTCAACGGGCAGTTCACCAGGAAAGCGATGGAAAATCAGTTGGGCGCGCAGCCTGCAGTTATCCATATAGCCAGCCATTTTGTCTATAGTCCCGCAGGGGACGCGAGCAAGAGCTATCTCCTGCTTGCCGGCGACGACGGAACGGCTTTTCATTTGACGGTGGAGGACTTCCGCGATAACCCGAACTTATCGCTGAGCGAGACTGCCCTGCTTACGCTTTCAGCATGCGAAACCGGAATGAGCAGCAACGCCAGCGACGGCAAAGAGGTCGACGGGCTGGGCATGACGGCAGAGTACAAAGGGGCCAAGGCTGTTATATCTTCGCTTTGGTCGGTCAATGACGCCAGCACAGGCCTCTTGATGGGCGACTTCTATAAACGCTGGGCAGAGGGCGCAGGCAAAGTCACCAAGGTGGAAGCGTTGCGGCAGGCACAACTCGACCTGCTGCTCGGGAAAACAAAAGCGCAGGGCAATGGCAATGACCGGGGCTTTGGAGGCGCCAAGCCCCAGCCCGCAGCTCCCGCAGGCTATTCCCATCCCTATTACTGGGCTCCGTTCGTCTTGATGGGAAACTGGAAGTAATCAGCACGACAACGCCTTCCGCGAGGGAAACAATGAAATGTTTGCGGAGAGGAGATTCGAACTCCTGGTCTCTCGATTATCGATCGAGTGCTTTCAACCAACTTAGCTACTCGAGCATCCATGGGTGCAGGCTAAAATCAATCTGTCGCGGCCAGCCCGCGTGAAGACGTGCCAATGCGAGTGCGACTGAAAGACATTGCAGCAGACCTCAACCTTTCGAAGATGACAATCTCGAAGGTCCTGCGTGGGCAGACTGACATTAGCGAAGCGACGAAGGTGCGCGTTCTCAAGCGCGTTAAGGAACTCAATTACATCCCCAATCTCAGTGCCAGCAGCCTGCGAACCGGTGAGACCAAAACCATTGGACTGATTCTGCCCTCGATCGGCGAAGCCTGGCAGGCGGAGATCGCAGCAGGCATCAATCGCACCGTAAGCGCGGATGGTTACAGTCTTATTGTTTGCTCGTCTGAAGAAGACGCCGAATCCGAGCAGCGCCAAGTCGAGATCCTCATCTCTTTGCAGGTCGATGCATTGCTGGTTGTGTCGTTGCAGGAAACCTCAGAGTTTTTCGAGCAGATGCCGAAGATGAGAACCACGCCTATCGTCTTTGTGTCACAGATGCCCGCTGGAACAGTGGGGAGCTACGTCGGGGTTCACGAAGAGCTGGTCGGATGGATTGCTGCGGATCATCTGGCCAAGATTGGATGTAAACGCATTGCGTATCTTCGCGGACCGCGCACGACCGTCGGCGATCTGCGCGCCAATGGCTATCGCCGCGCATTGAGCGAGAGCGGTCTTTCGGCACACACGGACTTGGTGATTGAGACGATGAGCTTCGAGCGGGACGAATACACGCGAGGTCGCGCGGCGATGGCGCGCTTGCTTGGCAGGCGTGGACGGCCTGACGGCGTGATAGCCTACACCGACCTGATGGCCATGGGTGCGATGGACGAAGCGAGCCGTTGCGGAATCAGAATTCCCGAGGAGATGCGCTTTGTGGGTTGCGGCGACGATGCTCTGCTGTGTCAGATGAGAATCCCGCTCACAAGCGTCGACACCGGTGGGCGCGAGCTGGGCCAGCGCGCAGGTCGGATGGCATTGCGTGCCATCGGCAACAGCAAGGGCAAAGCGACGCAACGCGTGATGGTGCAGCCGCGACTTGTGAAGAGAAGATCGTCGGAATATGCGCGCTGAGGACAAGAAGGAATCTCTGGTTGAGTTCAGAAGAGGCGGGATCATGGCAAAGAAGCAGGTGTACAGAGAAACCAAATTCGATCTGGTGGTTTTCGGAGAGTTTTTCTCCGACATGATTTTCTACAATCTTCGCCGTCGTCCGCGATTCGGCGAAGAGTCGAAGACAGATTCGTTTCTTGTTGCGCCCGGTGGTGGCCTTGCCACTACGGCGATTGCTGCCAGCCGCCTGGGTACAAGAACCGGCGTGATCACGCGCATCGGCGCCGACGCCGAGTTTCTGCCCACCTGGAACCAGATAGCCCAAGAGAAGCTGGATATCAGCGCTTGCGAATATCGCACAGACCTGCCGACGGCCCTTACCGTGTGCGTTGCCTGCAAGGGCGACCGCATGATGGTCACCCACGAGCCGATCAACCAGCGCCTTGAGGACATGCTTGCCCACAAAGCCGTGCAAGCCAAGTTGGGACAAACGCGGCATGTGCACCTTGCCTGCGCATTGCGTCGACCGGCGAAGTGGCTGCCGGTTTTGCGCAGCCTGCGCGAGCGCGGCATCACGATTTCGGCCGACTTCGGATGGAACCCCGACATTTCGATCAATCAGCTCATCTCGATTATCCGTCACTGCGATTTTGTTTTTCCCAACGTGCCTGAGGCGCTTGCTATTACAGGCACGAAGAGTCCGCTCAGTGCGATTGAAAAGTTGCACGAGTGGGTGCGTGTTCCCGTGGTTAAACTCGGAGCGAAAGGTTCTTTGCTGATGGCCGAGGGAAGACTCTATCGTGAACCCGCACTGGCGTTGCCGCTGGTGGATGCAACAGGGGTGGGCGATGCATTCAACGGCGGTTTTCTTCATGCATTTCTGCATGGCTCCGGGTGGGACGATTGCCTGCACGCAGGAAATATTTGCGGAAGCATGTCGGGCACAAGGCCCGGCGGGTCGGAAGGATTGCCGGCTCCGCAGGAGTACCAACGCCAGCTGATAAAGATGCGTCAGAGATAAGCTCGCCACGTGTTGCTGACTTGGGCCGGGTGAAAAAAGCGCCGATACCCAAAAGTTTTTATTGACATTGTATTTGCCCGCCGCTAGACTCGCGTCAATTGCTTTACCGGTAAAGTAGTGGACTTTCATAGATTCTAACCGGTGAGCGACCTGCTAGTTCCCGCCGTCCAAATGGGCTCTTGCAAAATCGCGGGGACTGAAGAACAGTTTGCGGCTGATGCCAGCGCCGTTTTTGTTCCGGCGACCTTCCGCTTTGTGCGAAAACGATAGGGCCGTGTCTCAGAGAAAGAGTGTGCTGATTCCCTCAGAACACCCCGCAAAACTGTTGTGGCAGTGCGGTTGCGTTTCCATCTTGGCGCGAAATTTCAGGAGGTCCCGTTTCATGCACGCTTTCGATTTGTCTCTTCCCCAAACGGCAATCAGGCGGATGCGTCAACTCTGCATCGCGGTCGCTGCGCTACTTTCTCTCACGAGCATTTCGCTCCGCGCACAAACCGATACCGGCTCGATCATCGGCATTGTTCAGGACAAAAGCAATGCGCGTTTAGCGAGAGCGACGGTCGCAGTGACCGACACCTCAACCAGCGTGACGCGCACCTTTGTGACCAACAATGCCGGCGAGTACGAAGCGCTGCAGTTGATCCCAGGGACATACAGGGTGACTGTCTCTCAATCGGGGTTCAGCACGCAAGTACGGCAAGACATCGTGGTCGATGTACAGAGCCGCATCCAAGTGGATTTCGTGATGACTGTGTCTTCTGTTCAGCAACAAGTGGTGGTAAACGAAGAAATAGCCCAATTGGAAACGCAGTCCGCGGCGGTCGCTGCCGTTCTGAGTAGCCAGACCATCAATGAGCTTCCGCTCAACGGGCGCGACTATGACCAGCTCGCGCTGCTGGAGCCCGGCATCTATCACGATCCGAGCAACGAAGTGGCCAACGCGGCAGAGGGACGCTTCAGCTCCAATGGAAATCTCGAGCTGCAGAATTATTTCTCGCTCGACGGAATCGACAACAACACCGGATCGGAGAATCTGCAGGAGCAGTCGACCCAGGCCGTGATTCCACCACCGGATGCGTTGCAGGAGTTTGCACTGCAGACCCGAACTTACTCGGCTGAATTCGGCACTTCGGCCGGCGCTGTTGTGAACGTATCGACGAAGTCCGGCACCAACACGTTCCACGGCGATCTGTGGGACTACATCGAGAACAGCGCGCTCGATGCGAACACGTGGTTCAACAACTATGGCGATGTGCCGAAGGGGCACTTCGAGCAAAACCAGTTCGGCGCGACCATTGGGGGACCCATCGTTCGCAATCATACCTTCTTTTTTGCGGCCTACGAGACTTTGCTCAGCCGCGAAGCGGAGACGGTGACATCGACTGTGCCGACGGCGGCGATGAAGACCGGCGATTTCACCAGCGTCCTGGCGTCGCATCCCATGACGGCCGTGGCTGCGGGGCAGACCGGGTGCATTACAGGAAACATCATCGCGCCGGCATGCATCGATCCAGTTGGCCAGGCCATTCTCGATCTCTACCCGAGCCCCAGCCCCCAACTCGGCAATGTAGATGCCTTTACCGGCGCGCCGAACTACGAGTTTGTCACCAGCGTTCCCAACGACACGCGCACGCTCGATGTTCGGATCGACCACACTCTCAATACGAAGAATCAGCTCTTCGGCCGCTACGCCAACGATATTTCTGACTACGCGTCTCCGATGTGGACGGGCAATCCGATCGCGGGCAATGGCGACTTCTCAACCGAATACATTCTTCATGACCAGTCGCTGGCTCTGGGCTGGACCACCAGTCCCACGTCTTCGCTGGTCAATACGGCGCATTTCGGTTTCCTGCGCGACTTCTCACACAGCGATCCGGTGGGGTTGCAGATCGGCGTCTCGGATGCGCCTGAGTTCGGATTGACTGGAATTCCCGTTTCGCCTGAATCGGCGGGCATTCCAGCAAATTACGTTTTCGGATTGACCACGATCGGCACTGCGATCTACCGGCCGCAATTCCAGGTGGCGCAGGTGTTTCAGGCAATCGACAATGTGTACAAGCTGATCGGAAAACACAGCCTGCAATTCGGCTATGAGTACCACGAGAACTCACTTAACTTCTTTGACCTCGAAGCACCGCAGGGCGCCATTCTCGCCGAGGGCCTCTACACCGACACACCGGGATTCGGCATCGGCGACTACTTGCTGGGCGATATCTCCGAGGCGATTCTCGAAAACGCGCTCGAAGTCAACAACTACATGCGCGGCAATTCATTCTATGGACAAGACACGTGGCGCGTGAATCCGAATCTCACCGTGAACTACGGCGTGCGCTACGAGCTGTATCCGCCCTTCTGGCTCAACCGCGAAAACCGCACGGCGAACTTCAGCCCGGACAACGGCGGCGAGATGGTGAGTGCGACTGACGACGGACTCTTCGGACGCACGCTGATGCATCCCGACGACACCGACTTTGCGCCGCGCGTAGGCTTTGCCTATCACATGTTCAAACCGCTTGTGATCCGCGGCGGGTACGGCGTGTTTCATCAATTCGTTAACAGGATCGGATCGGAATCGATGCTGCAACTGAATCCGCCGTTCCTGCTTGACGATTCGCTTGCGCAGCCGTTCGGGAGCACGACGCCTGTCTTTCAGTTGAAAAACGGATTTCCCTCCGCGGCACTCCAGGCGCTGGGAGTAAATCTGCCTTCGTTGCAGCTAAGGGCGCAGGACCCGAACGAACGCACGACCTATGTGGAACAGGCCAGCTTCGGACCGGAGTTCCAGGTCAGCAGCAACACACTGCTGGACGCCACCTGGATTGGAAATTGGGGACGCAAGATGAATCGCCTGCGCAACGCCAACCAGGGCATGGTGACCGGGTTTGACGGTACAACGCCGATCGTCACTTTCCCTTACGCAAACCTCAACACGGAAACAACGGCCCTGGGTGGCGCAGGCCAGCACTCGTTTCTCGAACTGGCGACCAACGACGGCAACACCGACTACAACGCGCTGGAGCTGAGCCTGAAGCGCAATTTTGTCCACGGCCTGATGTATCAGGTCAGTTATACGTGGTCGCATAACATGGCTGACTTCGTCGATAACCTGACCGGCGGCTCGACCCCTCAGAACGCCTACGACTACGGGCACGAGATGAGCAACTCACAGCAGGATGTGCGCCATCGTTTCGTCGGTAGCGGCGCCTGGGCGTTGCCCATCGGCCATGGCGGCATGGTGTTGAACAACGACAGCGTTGCTTCTAAGCTGATTGGCGGCTGGCAGGCGAATGCGATCGTCAGCCTTCAAACCGGTATCCCGTTCAGCGTGACGGCGGCGGATGAGAGCGATACAGGATCGAATCACGCGGCCTATGCTAATTGCGTCGGAGATCCGTATTCCGGCGCTTCAACAAACCGATCGCAATACGCGGGAAGCAATGCGCCGGGATTTTTCATCAATATTGCCGCATTTGCGCAACCCTCATTGGGGACCTTCGGATCGTGCCGCCCGCGTTCCTGGCACGGGCCCGGGATCGAACAAGAGGACCTGAGCCTGTTCAAAAGCTTTCCTCTCGGCGAAGTGCGTAAAATTGAATTTCGCGCCGAGTTCTTCAACGCATTTAACCATCCCAGCTTTGCGAATCCGAATTCGAGCATCTCTGCCCCCGGAGCGTTTGGCAAGAGCACAGCCACCACCACCAATCCGCGCCAAATCCAACTCGTGGGTAAGTTCTTTTTCTGATAGCTGCTCGGGTTTTTTGCGGAGGGGATGTGGATAGGATGCGGCGGACCAGAGGGCTCTCAGTTGTTTACGCCTGCGCGGCAGCGCTCTTGGCATCGCTGACGATCGCGATGCCGCGCTTACGAGCGCAGGCGCCATGTCTCCCGCAGGATTCCGCACGGGAAGACGCGTGGCCCATCGCAGAGAATCGCGGGATCGCGGGACTCGACGTTGCTCTCGAGCAGCTGCACACGCGCGCCAGCATGTTGATGGTTACCGCTCATCCCGACGATGAAGACGGCGCGACGCTGGCCTATGAATCGCGGGCCTTGGGAGCGCGCGTCAGTTTGCTGACGCTGAACCGCGGCGAGGGCGGCGCGAACGAGATGTCGTCGGACCTTTGGGACGCGCTCGGCCTGGTGCGGACTGAGGAACTGCTGCAGGCCGACCGCTATTACTGCGTCTCCCAGTACTTCACCGCTGCCGTTGACTACGGCTTCTCCAAGACGCTGAAGGAGGCGCTCGAGAAATGGAGCGAGGACCGCGTCTTCTCCGATGTGGTGCGCGTGGTGCGTCTGACACGGCCGCTCGTCATCACGTCGGTTTTTGTTGGCGGGCCGTCCGATGGCCACGGCAATCACGCGGCCGCGGGCATGTGGGCGCAAAAGGTTTTTCAAGCCGCCGGCGATCCCAATGTATTCCCAGATCAGATTAAAGAAGGCCTGCGCCCCTGGAATCCTCTCAAGGAATACGGTCATGTCCCGTTCTCGCTCGAGGAGGGGTCGGTCTCGCCAAAAGGTCTCTACGACTACGCAACGCATCGTTGGGAGCCGGCCGGTGTGCAGAATTACATTTCAGGCAAGTTCGAAGCCGGCGCTGTGCACCCGAATGTGAAGATCCCTATCGGCGCATATAGCCCTGTGAATGGGCTCAGCGCGCAGCAAATCTCGCGCACGGGTTTGGGATTCCAGAAGTCGCAGAATGGCGGAGCGAGCATTCCCGCTGCCGGGCCCGCGACGTCGGAGTACCATCGCTTCGGCTCGCGCATTGACGCCGCCGATCAAGAGAATTCTTTTTTCGACGGCATCGACATTTCCTTATCCGGCATCGCCAATCTGGCTGGAAGCGAGGAGCACGCATTCCTCACCTCGGGACTCAGCAGAATCGATGAGCTTGTCGAAAAGGCCAGGCACGACTTTTCCGCGCGAGAGCCGGTTGCAATTGCTCCGACGCTGGCAGATGGAATGACAGCAACAGCCGGCCTGATCGATGAAGTGAAGCGCAGCGCGCTCTCTGAAGATGCGAAATATAACGTGCTGCACGAACTTGGCGTGAAGCAGTATCAGTTCAACAACGCGCTAGCGCTCGCCCTCGGACTGTCCATCAGTGCCAACGTTACGCAGGAACATCCTCCCTCAGGCCCATTCGCGCGCTTTATGGGCGATCAGCCTACGTTTCAGATGGCGATTCCCGGCCAGCAATTTCCTGTGCTGGTACGCGTGGCTGATTCAGGTCCGCTGCCGGTCACCATCGATAAGGTCGCGGTCGTCCTCGCGGGCGAACCAGCCGATGCAGTTCGAGCCGAAGGCGATGTTGCCGGTTCGCTGCAGGGAAATGCGGTATTCAGCGCACGCTTCGCTGTTCATTTGCCTGACGATGCGCCTCTCACACGGCCCTACTTTGAGCGTCCCGACATTGAGCAGCCGTACTACACGCTCCGCGACCCTCGGGATCGCAATCGCGCGCTGGCGCCTTATCCGCTCGAAGCGCGCGCCGTTGCGACGTATCACGGCGTCCAAATCCACCTCGCCGAGGTTGTGCAAAGCATCGAGCGCGAGCCCGGTCCCGGCCTCGTCTTCGAACCGCTGCCGATTGGCCCGGCGATCTCACTATCCATGCAGCAGAGTGCCGGCATCGTCCCTCTCGATGAATCCTCGTTCCCGGTCACGGTACGCATGCACAGCAACGTGAAAGGCGCGGCACAGGGAAGCGTCCGGCTTGAAATGCCTGCCGGCTGGCGATCGGAACCGGCCGCCGCGGACTTCTCTTTGAGCGCCGATGGGCAGGAGCAGTTTGTCTCTTTTAAGGTGTCGCCATCCCAGGTTGCGCAACAACCCTACAAGCTTACAGCGGTCGCGACCTATGGCAGCCATGAATACAAAGCCGGATACCAGAAGGTCGGCTATCCCGGTCTGCGGCCGTACTTCCTTTATAGCGACGCGGTCTTTCAGATCACCGGCACCGATGTGAAGGTAACGCCGAACCTGCAGGTCGCCTACATCGCGGGCAGCGGCGACGACGTGCCCGCATCGCTTGAGAACCTTGGCATCCATGTCCACTTCCTGGGACGCGAAGATCTCGCCACCGGCGACCTGCAAAAGTACGATGTGATTGTAATCGGCGTGCGCGGCTATGCGGTGCGTCCCGATCTGGTGACCTACAATCAGCGCATCCTTGACTACGCGAAAAATGGCGGCGTGGTGGTAGTGCAATACCAGACGCCTGAGTATGACCACAACTTCGGCCCCTATCCTTACACCATGACCAACGATCCGGAAGAGGTCACCGATGAGGCGTCTCCTGTCGCGTTCGTCGAACCTTCAAGTCCGGTGCTGAACTGGCCCAACAAAATTACCGCGAAAGATTTCGAAGGCTGGATCGAAGAGCGCGGATCGAAGTTCATGAGCTCGTGGGATTCACACTATCAGGCTCCGATTGAGACGCACGATCCCGGCCAAGACGCGCAGAAGGGCGGCTTGCTGGTGGCTCGCTACGGCGCGGGCGTCTACGTCTACACTGCCTATGCTTTCTACAGAGAATTGCCGCTGGGAGTTCCGGGCGCATATCGCTTGTTCGACAATTTACTCAGTCTCTCGAAAAACCCACTCCTGAGATCTCAGGGAGCTCAATAACGTGCTCTTGCGGTGATTCACACGCGAAGACGGTGGGCTGATCGGATGGTTCTCGCAATGAGTCGTGCCGTGGATGAGCCGCAGTTGGAGCGGGGGATGGGCCCGCTTGGCGCAATCTCCGCCAACGTGCTCAACATGGTCGGGGTCGGTCCGTTTCTCACCATTCCCCTGGCGATCTCCGCTATGGGCGGACCGCAGGCCATCGTCGGCTGGGTTCTCGGCGCGCTCTTGTGCCTCTGCGATGGCATGGTCTGGGCTGAACTCGGTTCTGCCATGCCCGGTTCCGGCGGTTCTTACCATTACCTGCTGCAAGCCTATGGCAAGCACAACTTCGGCTTGTTGATGAGCTTTCTATTTCTTTGGCAAACATTGTTGACCGGACCGCTCTCGATCGCTGCCGGCGCTGTGGGTTTTTCCGACTATATGAGCTTCATCACGCCAAGTCTCTCGCACAGCGCGCTGCTGGCCATCGCGGTCGCTGTCTGTTGGGTCAATGGCCTGCTGCTTTGTCGAAACATTCGCTCCATCGATCGCATCGCAGTAGCTATCTCAGTCCTCGTCATTGCTACCTGTTGTTGGGTCATCGTGAGCGGAGCCGTTCACTTTCGTCCCGCACGTGCTTTCGATTTCACTCCTGACGCATTCCGACTCTCCCACTCTTCATTCTGGCTTGGTCTCGGGGCCACAACATTGATCGCCGTCTACGACTACGGCGGCTACAACAATGTTTGTCTGCTTGGCGGAGAGATCAGGCAGCCGCGCCGAAATATTCCGCTTGCTATCGTTGCGTCTATCGTGCTGGTTGCAGTGCTCTATCTGTTGATGAACCTCTCCATAATCGGCTCGCTCGATTGGCGCGTAGCGCAATACTCCAAGGCCGTGGCTGCCGACTTCATGCAGGCAGTGTTTGGCCACTGGGCGGCGCTGCTGGTCTCCGTCCTGGTGTTGGCCGTCAGTTTCGGAGGCGTCTTCGCCAACATGCTCGGCTATTCGCGCATTCCCTACGCAGCGGCTGCAGATGGCCGTTTCTTTGCCGTCTTTGCCCGCCTTCATCCAACGGGAAGATTCCCGACCGTCTCGCTTCTGTTTATGGCGATCGCCTCTGGCCTCGCTTGCCTTCTTTCGTTAGGCGAGTTGATCAAGGTGCTGATCGTTGTGCAGGCTATCTTTCAATTCGCTGCTCAGTGCGTCGCTGTCGAACTCTTGCGGCGCAAGCAGTCGAAACGGTACGACAACTATCGCATGCCGTTGTATCCGCTGCCCGCAGCCATCGCCCTGCTGGGTTGGATCTACATTGCTTTGAGCAACGGCCTGCGCTATGTGCTCATTGCGATGGGAACGGTGGCCGTCGGCGCCGGCTTCTATCTGATCAAAGCGAAGTTTGAGCGGGAGTGGCCATTCGCAACGCCATGAAGAAATTCGACCTGGTAGTCGTTGGAGAAATTTACGTGGATCATGTCCTGACCGGCTTTGCGAGTTGGCCGGAGCCAGGCGAGGAGGCGTTCGCGCAGAATTATGCATTGGAGCTTGGAGGCGGGGCGGCGATCACGGCATGCGCGCTCGCGCGGCTGGGCCGCTCCGTCAGCTTGATCGGAATCATCGGCGAAACCGAACGCGCGTGGATTCATCAGCGGCTTTCAGACTTTGGAGTGTCTTGCACCGAGTTGCGTAGCGCGGGCGAACGAACCGGAATCACGGTGAGTGTTTCGAGCCGTGTTGACCGGTCTTTTTTTACTTATCTCGGCGCCAACGCGCAACTTGAAGAGCTGCTCGCCGACGACTCACTGGTCGCGCACATGGCTGAGGCGTCTCATGTGCACTTTGCCATGCCCATAACGGCGCGACTGGCGAATAAGCTGCTCGACGAGCTGAACAGCAAAGACAAAACCACCTCGCTTGACGTCGGGCATCACGCTGCCTGGTTGCAAGATGCGGCTAATCTTCGCACCTGTTCGCGAGTAGATTATGTGCTACCCAACGAACGTGAGGCTCGAATCATCTGCGATGGAGAGGCAGAGGATTATCTCCACTTCACGCGCATCCGCCACTGGCCCAGTGGGGTCGTAAAGATGGGAGCCGGCGGAGCCCTGATGCGCAATAATGGCGCTATCGTGCGGGCTATTCCGCCCAGCGTCGACACGATCGATACCACTGGCGCGGGTGATGCATTCAATGCGGGATTTATCGATGGCCTGCTGGACGGAAAATCAGGCGCCGAATGTCTGCGCAGAGGCTGTGTAGTCGGCGGTCTATCGACACGCGCGGCTGGTGCACTCCGCGCGTTGCCCACGCGCGACGAACTGGAGACATGCCTAGAGGAATGCTATGGCTAAAGTAGCCTTTATCGGTGGCGGCGGAGTGCGCACGCCGCTTGTGATCTTCGGAATCAACGAGAGCGCGCAAAAACTCGGCGTGGATGAGGTTGCCCTTTTCGATGTGTCAGGCGAACGCGCAAAGATGATGGCTGCGCTCGGGCAAGCCGTGGTGCGTCGCGAAGGGGGAAGCCTGCGTGTGCGCGAGGCCGCGTCGATCGAAGACGCTGTCGAAGGTGCGGATTTTGTTCTGAGCAGCATTCGCGTCGGAGGCATCGCCGCGCGCGCACACGACGAACAGGTGGCCATCGAGCACGGCTATCCCGGCCAGGAGACTACCGGGCCTGCGGGGATGGCGATGGCGCTACGCACTGTTCCCGTTGCCATCGAGCACGCGCGCCTGGTATATCGTCTGGCGCCGAACGCCTGGTATATCAACTTCACTAATCCCGCAGGCCTCATTACACAAGCCATCCTCAACCACACTGATGTTCGCGCAGTGGGCATCTGCGACACACCGTCGGAGATGCTGCACCGCATCGCGACCGCGCTGGGAGCAGATCCCAAGACCGTTCGCTGCGAATATGTTGGCCTGAATCATCTCGGCTGGGTGCGCAAGATCGAACTCAACGGCGAAGATGTCACCGATCGTGTTCTGGCCGACGATCGGATTCTTGACCAGCTTTATCCGGCCCCCATGTTCGATAAGGATTTGATCCGCAGCCTGCGCCTGATCCCAACGGAGTATCTCTATTTCTACTACTCGCGCAGCCGCGTGCTAACCAACCAGCGAGCGCACGGAGACACGCGCGGTCTTGAAATTGGACGATTGAACGACGGCCTGTTTCAGCGCCTCGGCAGTTTACTCGCTTCACACGATGAACAAGGCGCCCTCGCCGCGTACATTCGGTATCTCAATGACCGCTCGGGCACGTACATGTTGCTGGAGTCTAAACGCGAATACCACGCTGTCGCCGATTCCCGCCCGGAAGAAGATCCATTCCGCACCGAGAATGGCTACCACCGCATTGCGCTCGCCGTCATGGACGCGTTGCGCGGTACCGAGAACCAGCGGTTGATTGTGAATGTTCGCAATCAAGGTGCGATCGACGGCATTGATGCCAACGATGTGGTTGAAGTGCCGTGCCGGATCAGCGCCGACACCATCGGGCCTGAGCACTGTGGCGCATTGCCGGCTGCCGTGCGCGGATTGGTATTTGCCGTCAAGGAATACGAACGAGCCGCGATCGACGCAGCAGTCACAGGATCGCGGCTGGCAGCGCGCAAGGCCATGCTGCTCTATCCGGCAATCGGAGAGTGGGAACCGTCCAAGGGATTGCTTCGTGACTTAAAACTGAGCTAAGTCAAGCTTAGAAAGACGCCAGCCTGAGCGGCTGGCTCTTGTTGCTCACCAAGATAGAGAAGGTGGGAGAAACTCGGCAAACAAGTCATCGTAGTAGGGCTTGAGTTCGTTCAGATTCGGCTTGGCGTGACCCTTGGAATAGAGATCGTACTGATTGAACTTCAGTACCCACTCAAGCATCGACCGGTCCTTGTCGTTGCAAAGATGGTCGTAAGCGCCATGACGATGCCACGGATAGAACGAGTGGAAGCGAAGCATGTAAAGCGATTCGTCGCGCAGGTAAGGCTTCATTACCTCGGCAATGTAGCCGTCGTGCCCGAACGACATATGCACATTCTCTAAACCGCAATTCGGTTCGTAGATGCCGTACCTGGTCTGGTACTCGGGGACATTGCGGTCAGGATTGTTCGCGAAATACTCGGGAAACACGATGTCAGAAGACCAGGCGCAGCCCACCGGAAACGTGTCACCGACCACGCCCCATTGAGGCTCGCCATAAAGGCAAAGGCACTTGCCCAAATCGTGAATGAACCCCGTCAGTACCATCCAGCGCGGATGCCCATCGGCACGAATTGCCTCCGAGGTCTGGAGCAGGTGTTCGATCTGCGTCAGGTCGGTGTCGGGATCGCTGTCATCGACAAGCGTGTTGAGGAACTCCGCGGCTTCCCAAACCGTCTTCTTTCCTTTGTTGAGGCCGAAGTACTCCTTCTCCTTCCCAAGCACGTAATCCACGGTCTGATGTTCGTGGTTGAGACGATAGAACTCCGCGACGCCAGGTGTTGCCGCCGCGTCGTACTGCCTGAAGTCGGATTCGGACTTACCTTCTTTGTAGCGGCCTTCAAGAAAATCGTCCCATTGCTCCAGGTTTTGCAATGGCTGACCGGTTGTCGTAGGGAGCGTGCTCATCGGTTTTCTCCTTGTTGCCCGCCCGGGCGCGATCGGACTCGCAGCTAGCCCAAAATAAACGACTTTATCGATAACTTATAGCACGGACTCGATGCGGCTGGCAATCGATTCCAGATCGAGCCGGGGCTCTTAGATCTCCGCAGATCATGTGGCGCGAGATGTGGAATGCTCATGCTCGCGGCAATCTTTTTGACAACGTGCCGAACCGGGCGGCTTCCCAGCAAGGCATTTGAGGCACTTTCCCTCTGTCTTACGCAGCCTTTTCAGAGTCGCCAATCGAAGTAAGGCGGGGTTGTGACTCTCGTGGAGGTCAAGGGGAGCATGAGAATCCCATGGACGATAGCCATCGCGGTGGGCCTATGTGCTGTTGCACGCAGTGAACTGTTTGCGCAGACCGCTGCATCGCCTGCCGGAATCAAAACGGCTCAGGCGCTGAGCGTCGCCTCGTTGACACCGGCAGAGAAGCAGACGATCACGTCCATTCCGATGCGCGCGTCCCTTCAGATTGAAGCTGCAAGCGCGCGATACCGGCTTACCGACACCACCACGCTGTTCCTGAAGGGATTCGACGCCGATGTGAGGAAGGCGGTGCAAACGGCGTTGAGCGTGTCGAAGGGCAAGGCAGGGGACAAGTTTTGGTCGAATCTTATGGCGGGCGCGCTGCAGGTGCGGCAAGAGAACGGAGACACCGGCCAGACGCTGTGGTTCAACCCGATTTTCGATGCGGGCCTGGTGATCGAGTGGAAGCTTGAGGCGGGGCAATGGCAGCCTGAAGCGGCATGGTGGGTGCTTGGGCAGGACATCCGGAACAGTGCGGCTGCGAAGGCAGAAGCTAAAAACACCACTGCTGCGGACCCTGGGGCGTTGGCCCTGCAGGACGGAGAAACCGTTTTTCGGCTGGCGAACGCGCCCGATTGGCATCCGCCCCAACGATCCGAGGCGGCAGAGCGGATCGTTCGTGAGCGGGTAGCGTCGGCGCGGGCATCGCTCGAAAAGTTGCAATCCTCAAAGGGCGGAAGCACTGTTTACTGGGCGGCCCGACGATTGGTGACGCTCGGGCAGCCGAGTGCCGCGGCCCAGGGGCCGAAGGTGAAGTCTGCACTGGCCGCGCTGGGGCCGGACGCGCGTGCGCGTGTTCGCGTTGTTTCGGCTACTCCCACCGGCGCCCACGGATGGATGCTCGCGATGCAAAGCCCGGACTCTCCATCCCTGGCGGTCTTTATCACCACTTCGAACGTGAACACCGCGCCCATCGCGCTCACTGATCTTCAATTGCTGCGGTTCAACGAAAAGGAGAAGAGCCATGAATAACTGCATGCATAAGCTCTTTGTGATGGCGGTGCTGGCGGCGAGTGTGTTGGTTATGCCTTCGGCGTGTGCGCAGTTGCAGGGCGGCGAAGGCACCATGCTTGGCTCGAATGCCGAGGGTTTCGATGGTCTTGTGGCTGATGACGTTGCAAAGGGATATTACACCGCCGAGCAGGGACAGCAACTACAGGCACAGTGGGACCAGTCGATGCAGAACCTGACTGAAAGCATTGAGAAGGCGCAGATCGCGGTGCAGCGAACCGAATCGCTTGCTCAAAGCGGCAATCAAATGACGCTGAATCAGCTGGACTCGCTGGCGAACGCACAGGGGCAGGCGAAATTGGGCGGAACGCCTGAAGAGATCGAGGAACAAGCGAAGGCAATTTATAACGGTGCGCACATGACACTGGAAGTGGGCCAGGCACAGATTGAGAATATTGCGCCGATTCTCCAGTCCGCCATAAACGAGATATCGACTGTGATGAATGCACGCAATGCCTTAATCCAAAACAACCCGAACGTGAGCCCGACGGTGAAGCATAACTCAGGGAGGGAGGCGGCGCAGATCGAGGACGCCACCAAAAATGCGCTGCAATCGGGGATGGGGAAATTCACCGAGAAGATCCAGCAAGCGCAGGCGCAAATGGATAACAACAAAGAGCAGATCATCAATCAGATTCAAGACGCCATCACCAAGCAGTCGAATGCGCAAGGGACCGATCCAACGAAGTGGACCAAGCCCGCCAAGCCCACGCCCCCACCCGCAAAGACGGCACTCCCTCCCAACGCGGTCGTCGTGCCGAATGACCCGAACGCGCAAGGGCCGACGCCGAACTTACCGGGAACGCCGCAGGTATATGTTCCCACCCCCAATGGCTCCGTAAAGGGGAGTGGCACAAATTCAAAAGGCACTGTCCCCTCGAACCAGCCCGATCCGGCGTTGAGCGCGAACCGCAACAACGGTAATTCAGGCAACGCGAACTCGAACAATGGCCCGGGGAACGTGAAGGCCTCCAATACGCCGGGGAACACCGGCCCCGTCTCCAACAAACCCGCTGCAAATAATGGCGCGCCGTCTGGCGCAAACAACAATTCCATCGCAGCCGCCAAAGCCACGAACCAGGTCCCGGTGAAGATATCGCAAGTGCTTACCAACCCAAGTGTGCCAAAGCCGCAAACACCGCCCCCTCCACCAAAACTGAATCAGCAGGACCTGAACAATGGCCTGAATAAGAAGATGAACATACCCAATCTGCCCGTCGCGCAACCTCCCTCAAATGCGCCTCGCAATGCACCCGTCGACCCGACAGCGATCGGTCTCAACAACAAACCATCGAATAATCCTCCCGGCAACGGCAAGGCGGTGAACCAGAACGCGCCTCCGTCGAATTCGGGGAAACCCGTTTTGATGCCGAGTTCGAATCAGGGCCTTGGCATGGCGCCTCAAACGAACCAAAACAATCAGGATGAGGACCAGTCGCAAAACCCCGCGCAGCAACCCCCAAGCGATCAGGCGACCGGGACGGGATCAAGCGCCGCTGCCAATGCCGCTGCTGCCGCTGCGAATGCCGCAGCCTCCGCCGCCGCGGATGCCAGCGACGCTGCTTCGAGTGCAGGATCCGCCGCCAGTACTGCCGCCGCTTCATCGAACTCCGCGCAAGCATCCTCCCAGAGCAATCAGTCAAGCGGAACATTCATCCCGACAATGCTGAACAACCCCAATGCGGAATCAGTCAATGATCCCTCATTCAGTGCGTACCGCAACAACCCGGATGCCAACCCCGCGAACGGGGCGCCAATTTCCGGCGAGGTGGCCATCGGTAGCAGCAACGTGAATCCGGGCCCATTGGTCCCTCCGAATCAGCAGAGCGCGCCTCAGGACGCTGCTGCGGTTGCCGACGCTGCCGCCGCTGCCGCGGCTGCTGCTGCCGCCAGCGCCGCTGATTCCAGCGCCCCTGCTCCGGCTTCTAATCCGCCCGCGAGTCAGCCGTCTATGACGGATATAGAGGCCCAGATCGCCAAACAATTCAAGCCCGGCAACATGCACCTTGTGGAAGGCGATGACGGGACGGAAGGGGTGGCAGATGCCACCGCAGGCAATCAAATTCCGGCGCTCAGCAATCTGGACGCGTCTGTTGAATTCGGCGACACACTGTCGGTGGCTACCCTGGCCTCGATCTCCCAGGGCTATGTCGTTACTCCGGGCCAGAACGGATCGAGTGTGATCGTGGCCGGAACCATGCAGGTCGCGACACCAAGCAGCCTGATGACCGCGCCGTCGATGCAGGTTTCAACTCCAGGCGCGATGATGACCGCGCCCTCCATGCAGGTGCAGTTTCCGAGTTCTGTGATGACCGATCCGAGCATGCAGGTTCAGTTTCCGAGCGCGTTAATGGTCATTCCTTCAAGCCAGATCATGTTTCCTTCCGACCTGATGATGAGCCTGGATCTGCAACCCGCCTTGTGCGGCCGATAACCGAACACAAACCGAACGTCCATCTGTTTTCAAACTTTGCCAGTGCGCGAGAGGGGATTTTGAAATGAAGCGCATCATCGCACATAAACCCG
>Ga0302324_100008629_pt1 | contig 21463 bp, 19 predicted proteins | sample Palsa_T0_1_FD_201949 | JGI IMG/M metagenome (GOLD analysis project Ga0302324, IMG submission 201949) | Peat permafrost microbial communities from Stordalen Mire near Abisko, Sweden - Palsa_T0_1 | ecosystem: Environmental > Terrestrial > Soil > Palsa > Peat permafrost | place: Sweden: Abisko...
TGCGGCGACCATCGGCAACAGGTGAGGCGCTGGTGCTGATCGACGCGACCTCTGGCGCGGGCGGTCTGCCGGTGGCGATCGATCAGGCCGACGCCTACTACTTCGCCCCCCAGAAGAGCTTCGCCGCTGATGGCGGGCTGTGGATCGCGCTGCTCAGCCCCGCCGCGCAGGAGCGGATCGAGGCGCTCGACGCATCCGAGCAGCGCTGGATCCCGGCGTTCCTCTCGTTGCAGACGGCGCTGGAGAACTCGGTCAAAGACCAGACCTACAACACGCCGGCGGTGGCGAGCCTGTTCCTGCTCGCCGATGAGATCCGCTGGATGCTCGGCGGCGGCGGCCTCGATTGGTGCGTGTCGCGCACCACGGCCTCCTCCGAGCATCTCTACGGCTGGGCCGAGCGCAGCGGCTACGCGACACCGTTCGTGACCGACCCCGCGAAGCGCTCGCTCGTGGTCGGCACGATCGACTTCAACGACGAGGTCGATGCGGCCGTGGTCGCGAAGACGTTGCGAGCGAATGGGATTGTGGACACTGAGCCATACCGGAAGCTTGGACGCAACCAGCTGCGGATCGGGATGTTCCCGGCGGTCGAGCCCGGCGATGTGCAGGCCTTGACAGGGTGTATCGATTGGGTCGTAGAGAGGATCTCGGCATGAGCGACGAACGGCTGAAAGTCCTGGTGAAGGAGAAGATCGGCGACTCGGGCATCGAGCTGCTGAAAGAGCATTTCGACGTCGACCTCGGCTTCGACTGGACCGACGAGGAGCTGGGCGAGCGGATCGGCGCCTACGAGGGCATCCTGATTCGCTCCGCGACGAAGTTGACCGCTGAGCTGATCGAACAGGGCACGAACCTGCGCGCGATCGGCCGTGCCGGGGTGGGGGTGGACAACGTCGACGTCGAGGCCGCGACCAAGCGCGGGATCATCGTCGCGAACGCGCCGCAGTCGAACGTCGTGACCGCGGCCGAGCACACGATGGCGCTGCTGCTCGCGCTCGCGCGCAACATCCCGCAAGCGTACGCATCGCTGACGAGTGGCAAGTGGGAGCGCTCGAAGTTCTCCGGCGTCGAGGTGTACGAGAAGACGCTCGGGATTGTGGGCTTCGGGCGCATCGGCCAGCTGGTCGCGACGCGTGCGCGGGGATTCAACATGCGCGTGATTGCTTTCGACCCGTTCGTCAGCGGCGATCGCTATCGCGAGCTCGGTGTCGAGAAGGCGGAGAACAGCGAGGAGATCTACGCGCAGGCCGACTTCATCACGATCCATCTACCGAAGACCCCGGAGACGCAGAACTGGCTGAACGCCGAGGCGTTCGCGCAGATGCGCGACGGCGTGCGCATTCTCAACGTCGCGCGCGGCGGGCTGATCGACGAAGCCGCGCTGGGAGACGCGCTCGACTCAGGCAAGGTCGGCGGCGCTGCGCTGGACGTGTTCCCGTCGGAGCCGATGACCGAGAACCCGCTATTCGCCAACCCCAAGGTGATTGTCACCCCTCATCTCGGCGCCTCGACCGCCGAGGCGACCGATCGTGCCGGCTACCAGAGCGCCGAGCAGGTCGTCGCGGCGCTCACCGGCGGCGTCGTCTCAACGGCGGTCAACATCCCCTCGGTCGGCGCCGAGGACATGCAGGTGCTCGGGCCGTTTTTGCCGCTCGCGAAAAACCTCGGGCGGCTGGCGATGAAGCTCGCCGAGGGCAGCTCGGTCGAGCGGATCGAGGCCGCGTTCATGGGCCGGATCGCCGACTTCGACACGCGCCTCTTGACGCTTGCGGTGATCGGCGGCGCGCTGCAGGGGCGAACCGAGGAGGAGGTCAACCTCGTCAACGCTCCGAGCATGGCCGAGGAGCGCGGGATCGTGATCGAGGAGAAGTCTGTCTCCGAGGCGCAGGACTTCAACGAGCTGATCCGCGTCACCGTGATCGCCGGGGGTGAGCGGGTCGCGGTCGCGGGAACCGCGATCGGGCCGAACCGAGTGCCACATCTCGTGGAGGTGCAGGGCCGGCGCTTCACGGTCGAGCTGGAGCCGTTCGTGACGATCTTCCGCTACCGGGATCTGCCCGGCATGATCGGTCGCGTCGGCACGATTTTCGGCACGCACGGGATTAACATCTCCTCTGCCGCCGTCGGCCACACTCCCGACGGAGACTCCGCCGGGGAGGACGGACGCCTCGCCGCGATGGTCGTCACGACCGACGCCGCCGTGCCCGCGGAGGTGGTCGATGAGATCGTCGCCTCGGAGGGCTTCGTCGACGGCTGGGCCGTTGTGCTCAGCTGAGCCGGCTCGCGCTATTAGCGGCCACTAACCGAAATCGAGTAGGGTGTCGCCGATGCGGGCGGTCGTCATCACCAAGCACGGCGGGCCGGGCGTGCTTCAGGTACAGGAGCGGCCGGACCCTGAGCTCAGGGCCGGGGAGGTGCGCATCGAGGTCGCCGCGGCGGGCATCAACTTCGCCGACGTGATGGCCCGCATGGGCCTGTATCCGGACGCGCCGAAGACGCCGTGCGTGGTCGGCTACGAGGTCGCCGGCACGATCCTCGAGCTCGGCGACGGCGTCGAGGGTCTAATCCCCGGCCAGCGCGTGCTCGCCTCAACCGTGTTCGGCGGCTACGCCTCACAGGTTGCCGTGCCCGCCGCTGACGTGTTCGCCCTGCCTGAGGAGCTCAGCTTCGAGCAGGGGGCGGCGATACCGGTCAACTACGGGACCGCGTGGGCCGGCCTGATCGGCTACGGAGTGCTGCAGGCCGGCGAGCGCGTGCTGGTGCACTCGGCCGGTGGCGGTGTGGGCATCGCCGCCACCCAGATCGCCAAACGCACCGGCGCCGAGGTCTACGGCACGGCGTCGCCCGGCAAGCACGCCCGCATCCGTGAGCTCGGCATCGACCACGTGATCGACTACACCGCCTCCGGCTGGGAGCGCGGGCTGCCGCAGTTTGACGTGATCCTCGACGCGATCGGTGGCAAGAGCTTCCGTAAGAGCTACTCGCTGCTGCGCCCCGGTGGGCGACTGGTCGCCTTCGGCGCATCCTCGGTCGTCTCCGGCGAGCGCAAAAACGTGATCACCGCGCTGCGCGCCGTCGCACGCATGCCGCGTTTCAACATGGTCAAGCAGATGTCCGAATCGAAGGCTGTGATCGGGCTGAACATGCTGACGCTGTTGAAGGATCGCGGGTCGATCGCGCCGTGGCTGACGCCGCTGCGCCCGATGCTCGACGACGGCACCGTCAAGCCGGTGATCGCCGGTACCTTCAGCTTCGACGAAGCCGGCGCTGCTCAGACGATGATCACCGAGCGGCGTAACGTCGGCAAGGTCGTCTTGACTCCTTAGAGCATTTGCGGCACCCCGCGACCGGTGCTACCCTGCTCACAGATGTCGTTCCGCACGTCCCTTTCGCTCCTTCTCCTGCTCCCCCCTCGGGGGGAATAGCGCGTGGCGGCCGCGTAGCCGCATACCCAGCAGAGAGGAAGCCCGAAAGAGACCTAGAAGGAGAACGAACGACATGAGCACGAACGATGCACGCAGCGAGTCCAACCGCGTCAAGATCTTCGACACGACCCTGCGCGACGGTGAGCAGTCGCCGGGAATCTCGCTGAACAAGCAGGAAAAGCTGGAGATCGCCCACCAGCTCTCACGGCTGGGGGTGGATGTGATCGAGGCCGGCTTTCCGATCACCTCGCCGGGCGACTTCGAGTCCGTGCAGGCGATCGCTCGGGACGTCGAAGGCCCCGTGATCTGCGCTCTGGCGCGCACGAGCAAGCAGGACATCGAGGCGGCGTGGGACGCGGTCAAGGACTCCGAGCGCCCGCGGATTCACACGTTCCTCGCCACCAGCGACGTCCACATCAAGTACAAGCTGCAGACCACGCGCGAGGACGTCAAGGGACAGGTCCGCGCGGCCGTCGCCCAGGCGCGCGAGTACACCGACGACGTCGAGTTCTCACCGGAGGACGGCTCGCGCTCGGACGTCGAGTACATGGCCGAGGTGATCCAGCTCGCGCTCGATGAGGGCGCTAGCACGATCAATGTGCCGGACACCGTCGGCTACACGATGCCGGGGGAGTACCGGGCGATGTTCGAAGAGCTCTACAGGTTGGTTCCCGACCTGCGCGACGTGGTCGTCTCCGGGCACTGTCACGACGACTTGGGCCTGGCCGTGGCCAACTCGCTGGCGGCCATCGAAGCAGGCTGCCGACAGGTGGAGTGCGCGATCAACGGGATCGGCGAGCGCGCCGGTAACGCGTCGCTCGAGGAGATCGTGATGCTGCTGCACACGCGCGAGCCGAGCCTGGGGCTGTGGACGGGTCTGGAGACGACGGAGATCGCGCGCACGAGCCGGCTGGTCTCACGGCTGACCGGCTATCCGGTGCAGCCGAACAAGGCGATCGTCGGGCGCAACGCGTTCGCGCACGAGGCTGGCATTCACCAGGATGGTGTGCTGAAGGAGCGCACGACCTACGAGATCATGGACGCGACGACGATCGGCCTGAGGAGCAACTCGCTGGTGCTCGGCAAGCACTCCGGTCGCCACGCGCTGCGCGACGCGCTGCAGGAGATGGGCTTTCAGATCGACGGCCAGGCGCTGAACACGGCGTTCAAGCGGTTCAAGGAGATCGCCGACCTCAAGAAGCAGGTGACGGCGATGGACCTGGAGGCGCTCGTCACCGATGAGCTGCGCGAGGAGATCGCCGGCTACGCGCTCGAGTCCTTTGACGTCGAGTCCTCCTCGCAGCGCCCACCGCACGCGCGCGTCTCGATCGTCCTGCCCGACGGCAGCTCGGCGAGCGGCTCATTCACCGGGGATGGTCCGATCGATGCCATCTTCCAGGCGATCAACGCGGCCACCGGCACGGCGCCCTCGCTTAGCGAGTTCACGATCGGAGCGGTCACAGAGGGCCAGGACGCGCTCGGCGAGGTGTCGGTCGTAGTCGAGCTGGACGGATTCACCGGCGCGGGTCAGGGTGTCTCGACGGACATCATCGACGCGGCCGCGCGCGCGTACGTGCGCGCGCTGTCGGTGGCCGTCGCCCGCTCACAGGCCGACGAGGCGATCGGGCTGCCCGAGACCGCGGCACCCTGACGCTCCGAGTGTGGGCGGGCGCCTCTGCGGCGTCCGCCTATACGAGCCTCGCAATACATTCGTCTGTGATAGCGTACGCGGGTATGGCCACCGCATCCGCATCTGTGCCCGCCACGTCACTACCCGACCAGCTCGACCCCGCGGTGATCGGCGCCCGCGTGAAGGCGCTGCGCGAGTCCTCGGGGCTGTCGTTACGCGACCTCACGGAGCGCAGCGGCGTGAGCGCGCCGATGCTCTCGCAGGTCGAGCGCGGGGAGACGAGCCCGACACTGACGGTCGCCGCGCGGATCGCCGCTGGCCTCGACCTGCGCCTCTCCCAACTGTTGCGCCTCGATGAGTCGGGCGCCGTGACGATCGTGCGCGCTTCGCAGCGCCAGCGTGGGGGCAACAAGCGACGCGGGCACAGCTTCGAGGTGCTGACCTCCGGCCAGCCTGGCCAGCGCGCGGAGCTGTCACGTCATACGCTCGCTCCGGGCGGCGCCACTGGCGCTGTGGACGACCCACCGATGCACGAGCCCGGCAGCCGCGAGACGGCGCTTGTCGAACGAGGCGCGATTCAGTTGATCTGCGACGGCGCGTCGTACGAGCTGAACGAGGGCGATTGCGTCACCTTCGACGCTGACTTGCCACACCACCTTGAGAACCAGACCACAGACGCCGCCGCCTTTCTGGCGGTCGTCTCCGCGGGACTGCGACGCAGCTAAATCCACGACGAGAAGGGCCGATAACCATGCCACAGACGCTGTTCGACAAGATCTGGGAGACCCACGAGGTGGCTCACGGCCTGCTCTACATCGACCTGCACCTCGTCCACGAGGTCACCAGCCCGCAGGCGTTCGACAGCCTGCGCATGGCCGGTCGTCCGGTCAGACGTCCCGGCCGTACGCTCGCGACCGCCGACCACAACACCCCGACCGACGGCACACCGATCGCCGCGCGGATCAAGGACGAGCTCTCGCGCGTGCAGGTGGAAACGCTCGAGCGCAACTGCGCCGAGTTCGGCGTGCCCATCTACTCGCTCGGGTCGGACAGGCAGGGGATCGTGCACGTGATCGGCCCCGAGCTCGGCGTCACTCAGCCCGGCATGACGATCGTCTGCGGTGACTCGCACACCTCCACGCATGGCGCGTTCGGCGCGCTCGCGTTCGGGATCGGCACGAGCGAGGTCGAGCACGTGCTCGCGACGCAATGCATGGTCCAGCACAAGCCGCGCTCGATGCGGATCTCCTATGAGGGTGTGCTCGGCTTCGGCGTGACCGCGAAGGACCTGATCCTCGGCACGCTCGGCCGGCTCGGCGTCGGCGGTCTCACCGGACACGTCGTCGAGTACGCCGGCCCAGCGATCGAGGCGCTGTCGATGGAGGGGCGGATGACTGTCTGCAACATGACGATCGAGGGCGGCGGTCGCGCGGGGATGATCGCGCCCGACGAGACGACCTTCGCCTGGTTCACCGACACCGACCGACCCGGCGCGCCGCGCGGAGAGGAGTTCGCAAAGGCGATCGAGCACTGGCGCGAGCTGCGCACCGACGAGGGCGCCGAGTTCGACAGCGAGATCGTGATCGACGCGACGAAGATCTCCCCGCAGGTGACATGGGGGACGAACCCGGGGATGGTGCGAGCCGTCACCGAGAGCGTGCCGGCGCCCGAGGAGTTCGACAGCCCGGCAGACCGCGAGTCCACCGAACGCGCGCTCGCCTATATGGACCTGCAGCCCGGCACGCCGATCGAGCAGATCTCGCTCGACCGCGTGTTCATCGGCTCCTGCACGAACTCTCGGATCGGCGACCTGAGGGCCGCCGCGAAGGTCGTAGAGGGCCGCAAGGTCGCTGAGAGCGTCGACGCGATGGTCGTGCCCGGCTCCCAGCAGGTCAAGAAACAGGCCGAGGCCGAGGGCCTTGACCGTGTGTTTCGCGAGGCGGGCTTCGACTGGCGCGTCGCGGGTTGCTCGATGTGCCTCGGCATGAACCCCGACATCCTGCAGCCCGGCGAGCGCTGCGCGTCAACCTCGAACCGCAACTTCGAGGGCCGTCAGGGACGCGGGGGCCGGACGCACCTTGTCTCGCCGCAGATGGCCGCCGCCGCGGCGATCGAGGGTCACTTCGTCGATATCCGCAACTGGTCATAGGAGGAATCACAATGGATCCCATCAGCGTCATCTCAGGCGCCGTCAGCCACCTCGACCGCGCCGACGTCGACACCGACCAGATCATGCCCAAGCAGTTTCTCAAGCGCGTCGAGCGCACGGGGTTCGGCGAGTTCCTGTTCTTCGACTGGGCCAAGGAGCCGGGCTGGAACCTGCCGGCGAACCCGATCCTCGTCGCTGGGGAGAACTTCGGCTGCGGCTCCTCGCGCGAGCACGCGCCGTGGGGGTTGCAGGACTACGGCTTCCAGGCGATCGTCGCGCCGAGCTTCGCCGACATCTTCTACTCCAACTGCACGAAGATCGGGCTGCTGCCGGTCGTTCTTGACGCTGAGGACTGCCGCGCGCTGGCGCACGCCGGCGCGGGCGAGGTCGATTTGCTCGAGCAGGAGGTCCGCTTCGCCGGGCACGAGGTCGCCTTCGAGATCGACCACGAGATCAGACACCGCCTGTTGAACGGGCTCGACGACATCGCGATGACGCTCGAGCAGGCCGCGGAGATCGCCGAGTTCGAGCAGGAGAGTAAGAACATAGGATGGGTACCCACCCCGACGACGGCGCTGTGACCGCTTCTGTCGAGCGCCGCAAGGTGCAGGACCGGCGAGCGAAAGCCAGAAGAGGAGGAGGCAGATGAGCGCCCACCACATCGTCACCCTCCCCGGCGACGGGATCGGCCCAGAGATCATGGCGCCCACCCTGCAACTCTTGGAAGCGGTCGGCGAGTTCGAGTTCGAGGAGCACCTCTTCGGTGGGGCCTCGATCGACGCGCACGGGACCGCGCTCACCGACGAGGTGCTTGCGGCCTGTCGCGCCTCGGACGCGATCCTGCTCGCGGCCGTCGGAGGACCCAAGTGGGACACGACGGATCCCGCCAAGCCGCGGCCCGAGCAAGGGTTGCTCGGCCTGCGCAAGGGCCTCGGCCTGTACGCGAACCTGCGTCCGGTCAAGCCCCTCCCAGCGCTATACGAGGCCTCGCCGCTGCGACGCGAGCGGATCGAGGGCACGGATCTGCTCGTCGTGCGCGAGCTCACGGGCGGGATCTACTTCGGCGAGAAGACCCGCACGGCGACCACCGCCTCCGACCTCTGCGCGTACTCGACCGAGGAGATCGAGCGGATCGCACGTACCGCATTCAAAGCGGCGCGGGCGAAGGTGACGAGCGTCGACAAGGCCAACGTGCTCGAGACCTCGCGGCTGTGGCGCGAGGTCGTGACGCAGCTGCACGCGCGCGAGTTCGCTGAGATCGAGCTTGAGCACGTGCTCGTCGACAACGCCGCGATGCAGCTCGTCTCCAACCCCCGCGGCTTCGACACGATCGTCACCGAGAACATGTTCGGCGACATCCTCTCCGACGAGGCGGCGATGCTGACAGGCTCGATCGGGATGCTCCCCAGCGCCTCCCTGAGCGGGGATGGACCAGGCATGTTCGAGCCCGTCCACGGCTCTGCCCCGGACATCGCGGGGACGGGTAAGGCCAACCCGCTGGCAATGTTCCTTTCTGCCGCGATGCTGCTCAGACACGGACTCGGTTTGGAAAGCGAGGCGGCCGCTGTAGAATCGGCCGTTGAAGGCGCGCTGGCGGCGGGTCTGCGCACCCCCGACCTGGGAGGGACGGTGGGTACTGCACAGGCGACGAAGGCAGTGATCGCCCACCTCGAGTAACCCCTAGCAGGAGCGATATGAACGTGGACCAGACCGACCTCATATGGATGAACGGAGATTTCGTCGCCTGGGAGGACGCCAAGGTCCACGTCCTCACGCACGGCCTGCACTACGGGACGGGCGTGTTCGAGGGCGTGCGCTGCTACGACACCGAGCTGGGCCCGGCCGTGTTCCGCAACGCCGACCACGTCGCGCGGCTCTTGAAGTCGGCCGAGCTCTACTACATGTCTGTGCCCTACTCGGCCGAGGAGCTGCGCGCCGCGACGCTCGAGCTGGTGGCCAGAAACGGCATGAGCTCGTGCTACATCCGCCCAATCATCTACCGCGGTTACGGCACGATGGGTCTCAACCCGCTAGACGCGCCGGTAGACGTGACGATCGCCTGCTGGGAGTGGGGCGCATACCTCGGCGAGGAGGGCAAGCGCAAGGGCATCCGCGCGAAGGTCTCCTCCTGGGAGCGGATCAGCGCGCGCTCGCTCGTGCCCCACGCGAAGGCTTCGGGCCAATACCTGAACAGCATCCTCGCGAAGGTCGAGTCGGTCAAGGCCGGCTACGAAGAGGCGATCCTGCTCGACGAGCACGGCCATGTCTGCGAGGGCACCGGCGAGAACGTGTACGTCGTGCGTGACGGTGAGATCGCCACGCCTGGCCAGCACAACTCGATCCTAGACGGGATTACCCGTCGCTCGCTGATCCAGATCGCCGGCGACCTCGGCTATGAGATCGTCGAGCGCAGCGTCGCTCGTGCCGAGCTGTACCTTGCCGATGAGGTGTTCCTCTCTGGGACCGCGGCCGAGCTCGTGCCTGTGCGCGAGATCGACGACCACCCGATCGGCACCGGCCAGCCCGGCGAGGTCACGCGCGTGCTCCAGGCCGCCTTCGACGACGCGATTCACGGACGCACCGAGCGCTACCGCGAGTGGCTCGATGTGGTTTCCCCGACCGCGCTCCAGACTCCCACCGGCGATGTTCCCGCCGCGGCGCCCGCCGCGAGCTCGCAGGCATCGATTAGTGGCTAGCGGTTCGATGGCCAAGCCAGGCAAGGACGCAGGGAGCGTGGTGTGCGCTAGCACACGAGCGACCGAGGACGCCGCATGGCGCCGGCCAGCGGACCGCTAGAGCTCTACGACGCGACCCTGCGCGACGGCATGGGCGGCGGCGGCATGAGCCTGACCGCCGATGAGAAGCTGCGCGTCGTGCACGCCCTCGATGCGCTCGGCGTGCACATGATCGAGGCCGGTTTCCCTTCGTCAAATCCGAAGGAGGAGCAGCTGTTCGGGCTGCTCGCCGAGGAGCAGTTCGAGACGTCTGAGATCGTCGCGTTCGGGATGACGCGCCGACGCGGTGTTGACGCTGACGCCGATGAGGGATTGCGGATCCTCGCGGAGTCGTTCGCGCCCGTGTGCACGCTTGTGGGGAAGTCCTCGGTGCTGCACGTCGAGAAGGTCGTGCGCGTCTCGCGCGAGGAGAACCTGAGGATGATCTCCGAGTCGGTCGCGTTTCTCGTCCGTCACGGCAAGCGTGTGCTGCTCGACGCCGAGCACTTCTTCGATGGCTTCGCCGAAGATCCCGGCTATGCCCTGGACTGCGCGCGCGCGGCAGCCGACGCGGGGGCCGAGCGGATCGTGCTGTGCGACACCAACGGCGGCTCGCTGCCGCCGCAGATTCGCGTCGCGATGGCGGTCGTCGGCGAAGCGCTGCCCGGCGTGGCGCTCGGGATTCACACGCACGACGACTCGGGGTGCGCGGTCGCGAACACGCTGACGGCCGTCGAAGGCGGCGCGACGCAGGTGCAGGGCACGATCAACGGGATCGGCGAGCGCGTCGGCAATGCGAACCTCGTGACGATCATCGCCGACCTGCAGCTGAAGCTCGGCTACGAGCTGCTCGCGCCCGCACAGCTGGCGCGCCTGACGGAGACCGCGCACCTGGTGGACGAGCTGCTCAACCGCGCGCCCAACCCCGCGCAGCCCTATGTCGGCAAGCACGCCTTCGCTCACAAGGCGGGGATGCATGCCGCCGGGGTGCGCGCCGAGGCGCAGACCTTCGAGCACATCGATCCCGAGCTGGTCGGCAACCGTCGTGATGTCCTTGTCTCCGAGCTCTCAGGCCGCGGCACGATCGCGGAGAAGGCGCGCGAGGCCGGGATCGCGGCCGACGAGGACTTTGCCCAGCGCGTCGTCGACCGCGTCAAGGAGCTGGAGCACAAGGGCTTCCAGTTCGAGGCCGCCGACGGGTCGTTCGAGCTCCTGATGCGCAAGGAGGCCGGCGAGTACGAGCCGCTGTTCAAGCTGGAGTCGTGGCGTGTGATCGTCGAGAAACAGGCGGACGGACACGTGCAGACCGAAGCGACGATCAAGGTATTGATTCCCACCCCCACCGGCGAGGAGCGCTATGTGCGCACGGCCGAAGGGAACGGGCCGGTAAACGCGCTCGACAAGGCGCTGCGCGACGCGATCGGCGAGATCCATCCCCATCTAAGGGACATCGACCTCGTCAACTTCAAGGTGCGGATCCTCGACGAGACCAAGGGAACCGGGGCCGTTACTCGGGTCTTGTTGGATGCCTCAGATGGGGTTGAGGTTTGGGGGTCGATTGGGGTTTCCGAGAACGTTATTGCTGCTTCTTGGGACGCTTTGGTTGACTCTCTCGAGTACGGCATGCAGCCGGCTCCACGTCTTCCGTGAACGAGGAGATGATCCCGCTGGCGCGCCCGGTGCTGGGGGAGGCCGAGGAGCGAGCTGTGCTCGACGTGCTGCGTTCGGGACAGTTGTCGCTCGGGCCTCGTGTGCCGGAGTTCGAGCAGGTGTTCGCCGAGCGGGTTGGGGCCACTTGGGGGAGTGCTGTGTCCAGTGGGACCGCTGGGCTACATCTCGCACTTCGCGCTGTGGGGGTACAGGATGGCGATGAGGTCATTACCAGCCCGTTCTCGTTTGTCGCCTCAGCCAACGCCGCGATCTACGAGCGGGCGAAGCCGGTGTTTGCGGACATCGATCCGGTTACGCTCAACCTCGATCCGGAGGCTGCCGCCGCTGCTGTGACCGAGCGCACGAAGGCGCTGTTGCCGGTGCATATCTTTGGCTATCCGGCCGACATGGGGGCGTTCGAGCGGATCGCAGACAGGCATGGATTGGGGATCGTCGAGGACGCTTGCGAGGCGCTTGGGGCCGTGTATGGGGATGGGGTCGCCGTCGGGGGGCGGGGGCATCCGGCTGTGTTTGGGTTCTATGCGAACAAGCAGCTGACTACAGGGGAGGGGGGGATGGTCACGTTGGGGGACGAGGCCATGAAGGCGAGAATCGATTCTGAGCGCAACCAGGGGCGCGCGCCGGACATGGGCTGGCTGGATCACGACCGACTGGGGTTTAACTACCGACTGTCGGACGTCGCCTGCGCACTCGGGCTCGCTCAGTTGGAGCGGTTGGACGCGATGCTCGCGGCACGCGCCCGCGTCGCCGGGTCCTATCGCGAGGCGCTCGCCGGGATTGAGGGGCTCGGGCTGCCTTGCGCGGACAGCGGTGGCGCGCAGCGAGGGTGGTTCGTGTTCGTCGTGCAGCTTCCGCACGGCGTCGATCGCGACGCGACGATTCGCGCGCTCGCGGCGCAGCAGATCCAGAGCAAGCCGTACCTGCCGGCGATCCACCTGATGAGCTTCTACCGCGAGCGCTTCGGCCACATGGAGGGCGAGTTCCCTGTCTGCGAGGACATCGCCGCGCGTTCGATGGCGCTGCCGTTCTTCCCGGAGATGACAGAGGGCCAGGTCGCACGCGTGTGCGAGGCCCTGTGCGCGGTCATACACTGATCGCCCGTGTCCCGCTTTCGTGAACCCCAGCATCCAGACTTCCAGCGACTGAACGCCTCGATCGGCTATGACCAGCGGCTGTGGCCGCAGGACCTCGCACAGTCGCGCGCGCACGCGAAGATGCTGGCCGAGCGCGGGATCCTCACCGTCGAGGATCGCGACGCGCTGCTGGGCGGTCTCGACACGCTCGAACTGGAGCTGAGTGAGGGGCGCTTTGAGTTCGCGCCCGACGACGAGGACATCCACATGGCGATCGAGCGGCATCTGACCGAGTTGGTCGGCCCGGTCGGCGGGCGGCTGCATACAGCCCGCTCGCGCAACGACCAGGTGGTGACCGACCTGGCGATGTTCACGCGCGAGCGCGCCGTCGTCGCGCAGGCGGCGATCACGAAGCTGATGGGAGTGGTGCTGGCCAAAGCCGAGGAGCATCTCGACTGGCCGCTGCCCGGCTACACGCACCTGCAGCGCGCCCAGCCCGTCTACCTATCCCATCACCTGCTCGCCTACTTCTGGATGCTCGCGCGCGACCGCGCGCGCTTTGCCTTCGCCGAGCACGAGGCCGGGCGGCTGCCGCTTGGGGCGGGCGCGCTCGCGGGGGTCAACTTCGACACCGACCGCGGCTTCCTCGCGCGCGAGCTCGGCTTCCGCGAGATCATCGCGAACTCGATCGACGCGGTCTCCGGGCGCGACTTCATCCTCGACTACCTGTCGGCGGCCGCGACCTGCGCGACCCACCTCTCCAGGTTCGGCGCCGAGCTGGTGCTGTGGTCGAGCGAGGAGTTCGGCTTCTGCGAGCTGCCCGACGCGTGGAGCTCGGGGAGCTCGATCATGCCCCAGAAGAAGAATCCCGACGCGGCCGAGCTGTTGCGCGCGAAGGCCCCGCGGGTGGTCGGGCACCTGGCGGCACTGCACGGCGTGATCCACGCGCTGCCGCTGACCTACAACAAGGACCTGCAGGAGGACAAGGAGCATCTATTCGACGCGGTCGACACGATCGAGCTGACGCTCGCCGCCGCCCAGGGGATGCTCGCGGGCTTGCGCTTCGATCGCGAGCGGATGAGCGCCGCGGCCTCGGACGAGCTGCTGGCCGCCACCGACGTGGCCGACCTGCTCGTGCGCCTCGGCGTCCCGTTCCGCGAGGCGCATGGTGTGGTCGCGGGTCTGGTGCGCACGGCGCTCGACGGCGACAGGACTCTGTCGCAGCTCACGCCGCAGGAGCTCGCCGCGCACAGCGAGGTGCTCGCCGCACACGCCGCCGAGTTTCTCGAGGTGCTGCAGCAGAGCTCCTGGCTCGAGTCGAAGATCTCCGAGGGTGGGACCTCGACCGCGCGGGTCAAAGAGCAGATCGAGCTGGCGCGCACGACGCTCGATGCAGACGCTTGCGCCTGACTTCTACGCGCGAGCGGTGCTCGAGGTCGCCCGCGAGTTGATCGGCTGCGTCGTCGAGCACGCTCCCGCCGACGGACCCCCGACCAGCGGGGTGATCGTCGAGACCGAGGCCTACCACGAGTCAGAGCCGGCATGCCACGCGTTCGTCGGGCTGACGCCGCGCACGCGCACGCTGTTCGGCCCGCCGGGCCGCGCCTATGTGTACCGCTCCTATGGCGTCCACGCGATGCTGAACGCGGTCTGCGAGCCCGAGAGCGTCGGTGCCGCGGTGCTGATCCGCGCCCTGGAGCCGCTCGAGGGGCTCGAGGCGATGCGCGCTCGCCGCTCCCCGCTCGGCGCCCCGATGCGCGACGAGGAGCTCTGCTCGGGCCCCGGCAAGCTGACCCAGGCGCTCGGCATCGAGCTGACCGAGAACGGAGGCGATCTCCACGATGGTCCCGTTCGCATCCGCCCGCGCGAAACCGCGTGGCTCGAGCCCACCATTCTCGCCGGCACGAGGATCGGGATCACGAAGGCGGTTGAGCTTCCCTGGCGCTTCTGTGTGGCGAACAACCGCAACGTCTCCCGGCCCCGGCCGGGTGATGATCTCCGCACGCATGCCATTTAGTAGGTTATATTTGAACCACACGAATTAACTAGGTGAGTATCCATTCAAAGTGTGACGAAATTGTGCCGAGTTTGGATCAAATTTGCACATACCCGGAATTCTTTGTGAGGTCGTCCTACGGTGTCGGAAATACAACACCGAAAGGAACACGAAATGTCACTCAAGAAGAAGACGAAGAGGGCTGGGAAACGTGACGGGCAGGCACCGAAGGTCAAGTTCGGCCGGCTCTACCGTGATGACCTGACGGGCTACGAAGGTCGCTGTGCGGGCTTCACCTCGTACATTTCGGGGTGTGACCAGGTGCTCCTCGTGCCGAAGGTGGACAAGGATGGCAAGCACCAGTACGGTCACTGGTTCGACGATGACAGGCTGATCGATGTCAAGGTCGAGCAGAAGGTGGAGCGCACGAGTACGCGCGGAGGTCCCCAGCAGGCTCCCATCCCCCGTGCAAGCTGACGCCGGGCTGGGTAGTGCCTGATTTGTATTAATAATGTGTGACTATTCGATCACGGAGCTTCTGTCTGCTTTAAGGATAAAACGCCGTCAGGAGTTTCGTGATCGGTCACACTAACCCCCGGGACTGACTCCGCCCGTCGGCGACGGACTATTAGGGACCCCGCCCGCCCCCGGCGTGGATGGCGCCGGCGAGGATGGGGCGGACGGGGATTCCGGCGTGGGTGTTGCCGGCGCCGGTGCGGCGGTGTGTTCGGGTTCGGCGCCTGCCTTGGGGGCGCTCGTCGCTTCGCTGCCGCCGCCGGGCGTGCCGGATTTCTCGCCTTCCTTGCCGGCGCCCGTCGTCGGCACCGCACTCTGGCTCCGCGTCGTGACCGTGGTCGACGGCGCACTGGTTTCCGCTTCGCCCGTGCTCGAGGTGCCGGCTGCGCTCGAGCTCGAAGAGCCCTTGGGGTGCGCCGCGTGTTCGGCGCGTTCCTTTTCGATCCCAAGCGCCGAGACCATGAAGTCGTGCCAGATCAGTGCCGGAAAGGTGCCCCCGAGCACGGGGCCGCCGTTGAAGTCGGTGGTCATCGGGATCAGCTTGTTCGGGTAGCCGACCCAGACGGCGACCGTGTACTTGTGGTTCCAGCCGACGAACCAGGCGTCGCCGTAGTTTGAGGTCGTGCCGGTCTTGCCGGCGGCGAATTCGCCGAGCGCGGCGGCTTTGGCGGTGCCGTACTGAAGCACGGTCTCGAGCACCGAGGTCTCGGTGGCCGCAACTTCTGCAGGGAGGACGCGCTTGGTCTCGACCGTGTTCGTGTCGTGCTTGGAGCCGTCGGGCAGCGGCTGGCCGTTTGCTTCGACTTCCTGGATGCCGACCGGGGCGTCAGCTTTGGCCATCGTGCCGCTGACGCGCTCGCCGCCGTGGGCGATCGTCTCGTAGGCGTGGGCCATGTCGAGCGGGGTGACGCCGACCGTCAGGCCGCCGATCGTCATCGCGGGGTTGGTCGAGAGCGGCGTCGTGATCCCCATCTCATGGGCGAGCCGTGCGATCTTGTGGGTACCGACCTTCAGGCCGACTTCGGCGTAGATCGAGTTGTCGGAGTAGGCGGTCGCGTTGGTGAGCGTGTTCTCGCCCGTGTAGGCGCCTTCGTCGTTGTGGACGACGAACTTTTCCACGCCGCGCGGGCTCGGGACGTAGAACGTCTTTTCCTTCGAGGGCCATACCGAGTCGGGCGAGATCCCGTGCTCCAGCGCCGCGGCCAGGTCGAACGCCTTGAACGAGGAGCCGGGCTGGCGCTCGCCCTCGGTGGCGAGGTTGAACGGGCTTTCGTCGTAGTTGCGCCCGCCCACCATCGCGCGCACCTCGCCCGTCGAGTTTTCGATCGCGACGAGCGAGGCGGATGGATCGCCGGAGTAGGCGAGGTAGCCGTTGATCGCCTGTTCGGCGGCTTTCTGCAGTTCGAGGTCGAGCGTGGTCTTGATCCGCAGGCCGCCGCCGAAGGCGCGCGGCGCGCCGTAGCGTTCGATCACCTGTTGCGCCACCCAGCTCGTGAAGTAGCCCGCGTCGACACCTTCGATCGTCTGCTCCTCGGGCGCCTGCACCTGCGTCGATGTCGGCAGCGCCTGCTTGACGCTTGCTTCGTAGACGGGCCGGGTCAGATATCCCTGGTCGAGCATCTGGCGCAGAACCACGTCACGGCGTTCCTTCGCCGCCACCGGGTGCTCCGCCGGGTCGTATTCGGTGGGTGACTGGATGATGCCCGCCAGCAGCGCCGCCTCCCACGGCTGCAGCTCCGAGACGCACAGTTCGTGCCCCGGCATGCCGCAGCCCTGATGGCCCGGGGACTGGCCGAAGTAGGTCTGCGCGGCGGCCTCGATCCCGTAGGCCCCGTTGCCGAAGTAGATCGTGTTGAGGTATGCGGTGATGATCTTTTCCTTCGACCACTTGTGCGAGAGCTGGTAGGCCAGCGCCGCCTCGCGCAGCTTCTCGAAGATCGTGCGGTGCGACTGCGCTTGCAAAGCGTTCTTGATGAACTGCTGCTCGATCGTCGAGGCGCCCTGCAGGTTGCCTTTGTGGCGGATGTCCTGAACGAACGCGCGCGCGATCCCGCGGATGTCGACGCCGCTGTTCGTACGAAAGCGCTTGTCCTCGATCGAGATCACCGCCTCCTTGACGATCTCCGGGATCTGCGAGGGGGTGACGATTACTCGGTTCTGCTGGCTGAGCACGCCGATCGGATGGCCGACGTCGTCGTACAGATAGGAGCTCTGCTCGTCCTTGAACTGGGAAAATCTCGTCAAAGACGGCAGGTCGGAGGCGACGGCGACGAACATGCCGAAGACGAACGAGACGAGGCCGAGCAGCAGCACGGCGAAGAGGATCAGCAGGAAGCGCAACCTCTTCAGACGCGGCCGGCCGCGGGCGGGCGGTGCGGCGGACTCCACAGAGGGCAAGACTCTACCAACGCGGGGATGAGACGTTTTCAAGACGTCCTTCGGCGGACGTCTTGAAAAGTCCACCCCGCTTAGCTGATTTGATCGGTTTGAGACCGGGTCGTCATGCAATAGCATTGGAGGTTGATGCCCGAGGTCACCGACGCGATTGCCGAGGAAGCCGCTGTCCTTGAGCGCAACGCCGTCGACAGCCTGCCCGAGGGCGCGCTCGCCGCGAAGCTGCAGACCGCGCGCACGGAGGGCCGGCCGCTGCGGGTCAAGCTCGGGATCGATCCGACGGCGCCGGACATCCACCTCGGGCACGCGGTCGTGTTGGGCAAGTTGAGGGAGTTCCAGGACGCCGGGCACAGGGTGGTGCTGATCGTCGGGGACTACACGGCGCTCGTGGGCGATCCGTCGGGCCGTTCGAGCTTGCGACCGATGCTCTCGAAAGAGGAGATCGAGGCCAACGCCGCGACCTTTCAGGAGCAGGCGCTGAAGATCTTGAATCCAGATCCGGACCACTTGGAGGTCAGGCGCAACAGCGAGTGGTTGGAGATGGGGCTGACGGATCTACTTGCCTTGGTGCGCACGACGACCGTGGCGCAGCTGTTGGAGCGCGACGACTTCGCCAAACGCTGGAGCGCGAAGGAGCCGATCTCGATGCTGGAGCTGCTGTATCCCCTGCTGCAGGGGTATGACTCGGTCGCGATCGACGCAGATGTCGAGCTGGGAGGGACCGATCAGAAGTTCAACCTGTTGCTGGGGCGCGACATCCAACGCGCGTATGGAAAGCCCGAGCAGGCGGTGATGACGATGCCGATCCTGGTGGGCACGGACGGGCGCCAGAAGATGTCGAAGTCGCTGGGCAACCAGATCGGAGTCACCGACGAGCCGGGGGAGATGTACGGAAAGACCTTGAGCATCCCCGACGAGGCGATGGCGGAGTACTACAGGCTGTTGCTGGGCCAGGAGTCGTTGATTGGGACCCCACCCGACCTCGGACCCGGCCAACTGCAACCCAGAGACGCCAAGCGCGCGCTCGCGCGCAAAATCGTGGCGTCGCTGTACTCGCAGGCGCAGGCGCGGCAGGCCGAGCAAGAGTTCGACCGCGTGCACATCGAGCACGCGGCGCCCGAGACAGTGTCAGACGCGCGCGTGCGCGTGGGGGAGGACGGGACGGTGCACCTACCAGAGGCGATGGCCGAGGCGTTCGGGATCTCCCGCTCGGAGGCCCGGCGGTTGATCGACCAGGGCGGGGTCACGCTCGGCGAGTCCGTGCTGGGGAAGGGGGAGCACGACGTCGCGGCCGAGCGCGCCGATGGTCAGGTCATGAAGGTAGGCAAGCGCCGCTTCCGCCGCCTGCGCGCCGAGTGATCGTGCAATCCTCCCGGCTGACTGACCCTCACCGGCCAATGCCTCGCGCTACTGCGCTCCCGTCACACCCTCGCGATCACAGTGACCGTCACGATCGCCGGTCACGGGCGGCCGACGATCACCCACACGCTCCACTTCCAACTGAGGCTGAACCGGACGACAAAGCCGGGCGCCAAGCGGTAGCGAGGCAATGAGGCTCGAGGGGATCCAGACCGGCGACATTGTGGAGGTCGATCGCAAAGGCAGGCGCTTTTACGCGCTCGTCACAGGTCCGGCCCCGGGCGGTCTCGCGTTGCAGCCGATGGATCGCCGCGTGAATCACTACAGCGCTCGCAGCCGTGAGGTTGTGGGGCATTGGGTCAAACGTGGCCGGCCGAAAACGACGACGGCGCCGTTACAGCCTTCTGAGCGTCAGCTGGAGATAGACCTGGGGATCAAGCCGCAGGCTGACGACGCTTAGCTGCAGCAGCCAAACCTTGCCGCGTGATTTTTGCGGAGAATGCGGGATCTCCCGTAGCGAGCACTTGTGCTCGCCGCCGGAGGTGCCTATGTTCTTTCTCGACGCGGAACCGAGTCGCAAAGAGCGAGGCCACCGAGGTGTGAGGCCGCGCCACCCAAGCCGGAGCGCCGCAAGGCGAGCTGGGGAGGGTTCCTCAAGCGGCCCGGGGCCGCGTCGCTTTCGTTTTCCAAGCTGGCGCCGGAGCACTGCGTCGCGCGCTGAGTAGCGGTTACCCGCCCGAGCCGCCGGCTCCGGTTTTCGTCTGATAGCTCGTCTTGGGGCAAGTGAAGCCACCGAGTTGCCAGGTGCCCTGGAACTCGCCGCCCTTGAACTTGCCTGTGACGTCGACCACGCCGGTGGTGGTGCCGCTTGGGAGCTTGTTGATCGTGCTCTGCTTGTCGAACTTGAACGAGCCGTGCGTCAGCTTGACGGTTCCAGACCACTGGCCGCCGGCGGCACCGGATGTGGGCAGGCACTCTACGAATATGCGGGCCTTGGTCGCCGGCTTGCCCACAGTTACGGTAAGGAATTCCGACGTGTAGAGCTGACCGGGCTTTGGGGAGCTCGACGAGCTTGCGAGGGCCACCCCGCTGACTGCCGCGAAGCTTGCCAAAGAGACTGCCAGCACTCTCTTGATCACAACCACCACCTCCGTTCCATTTCGATTCTCACGCGCCTGCCGGCCCACGAACTCCGTCATCCAGGATATATTGAAGTGGGATGTCGAGATGTGTAGGGGTCATCGTCGCTGTACTCGCGCTTGCGCTCACGCCCGCTACGGCGGGTGCGGCATCGCAAGACGTCGCCTCGACGCACACCTATCTCGAGGCCAGCTACAAGGTGCTGCATGCCGCGGTCAGCACCTGGTCGACGGTCGAAGCGAGCATCCACTCACTCGACCTCCGTTTCCACGCCGAATGTCCGGATGTGGGGGCGGGCTCGCCGCAGAACGAGGAAGATCAGAAGCTCAGCTATGAGGCGGCCGGGGCTCTCTGGGCGACCGGCTACCACACCGACGCGGCGATCGTCCACGCGTACGTCAAAACCGTCAACCGGCTGACGTGGAGCAACCCGCAGATCACGCGTGACGCCCACAGGCTCACCCGGGGCCTCCAGGAAATGACCGAACTACAGGTACCGAACATCTGTGCGGATGTCCGCGCGTGGGGCGCAAACAGCTATGGCGCTGCGCCGGCCAATGTTAAGCAATATGACGAACATGTTGAAAATATCGAAATCCATGAAATTCCCCGGCACCTGCTCGTTCCCTACGTGCAACCGGCAGAGGATGGCCTGCGCAAGCAGGACGAACACCTCGCCACCCGCTTCGAAGAACTTGAATTCATGCGGGGTCAGGCCGACTGGATCGCACTGCTCGAAGTGCTTGGAGTCAACGAGTAGCGGAGAAGAAAGACTGCGGCTGGTACGCGAAGGGCGCTCGATCGCCGGCCAGTTCATCCCGTCCGCCTGATCGTGTTCGGGTCGCGCCGCAGCGCGACCCTTGGGTAACGGACAGCCGGAGGACAGCTTGACGTGCCACCATCCCGCGAGCATTCCGATCAGGCCCAAGCGCGGGCGTACCTCCCAGGCCCCGCAGCCGCCCTGGCCGAGGTTCGCCACAGGCAGGCGCATGAACTTGTGACGGCCCGGTTCGAGCTGCATGCGGTCGAGCAGTTCGCGCGAGCGGCGCACGTGCTCGGCGTGATCCGCTGCTTGGTGATGCAGCTCGTGGCGCTGCCCTACAAGGCGGTCGCGTAGTTGCTCCAACTCGGCGAAGCTGAGCAGATGCGGGGTGTGTCCCGGCACGTTTGCGCCGGCGGGTGCGGCGATGTACGGGAAGCCCTCGGCGAGCACGCGCGAGCACTCCCGCTCGAGCCTCGCGATCTGGCCTCTGAGAGACTTTCGCGCACCGCGCTCGTCTGTTGCTCGCTGCTGGAATACCGGCTCGGCGATGCTTTGTGGGGTAACTGTGCCGTTCATTTGATGATTAGGAGCTCGGGGTGGGTGGCGAGCAGCGTCTGTTCGAAGACGTAGTTG
>Ga0302324_100008630_pt1 | contig 21461 bp, 17 predicted proteins | sample Palsa_T0_1_FD_201949 | JGI IMG/M metagenome (GOLD analysis project Ga0302324, IMG submission 201949) | Peat permafrost microbial communities from Stordalen Mire near Abisko, Sweden - Palsa_T0_1 | ecosystem: Environmental > Terrestrial > Soil > Palsa > Peat permafrost | place: Sweden: Abisko...
AGAATCTCGGCGGTTCGCAGGACGTTACCGAGAGCACGGTCTCGCCGTATTTGAGCATGGCGCTGAATGAGAAGGTCGAAGACATGCCGTTGAAGATCAACTTCGGTGCGCGCATCGAGTCTACGCACGTAACTTCGGCCGGCATCTCCAGCTTGCCAGTGGGTCAGCTGACCATCGTGCCGACCGACCATACCGCCTACGCTTTCACTCCCACCCCGCCAATCCCGATCAGCACCGAGAGCAATTATCGCTATCTGTTGCCGAATCTGGATCTGGGCTTGTTTGTGCTCGACAACCTCAAGGTGCGCTTCGATGCCTCGCGTACCTTGACCCGTGCGCCGTTGAGCGACCTCACACCGGATCTCAATGTGCCGGCCGGTCAGCGCGTGGGAGGACTCAATGCAACGGGCGGCAATCCAACTTTGCTGCCGTATCTGTCCGATAATTTGGATTTGGGAGCGGAGTGGTACTACACGCAGAACTCCTACGTATCGGTGGATGCCTTCGTGAAAGAAGTGACCAACTTCGTTGTGGGCGGCACCGTTTCACAGCAGATCAATGGCGTGACGCTGCCCGGCGGCGCGCCGGCGATTTTCGCCGTCACCTCTCAAGTCAACGGCCCCTCGGCCGAGGTCCGAGGCATCGAATTGGCGTGGCAGTACACGATCGGCGACACCGGCTTCGGCTTCCAGACCAACGCCACGTTTGTCAGCACCAACAAGCCGTATGATCCGAATAATCTCAGTCAGTCCGGCTTCGCGGTGACGGGTTTGGCAGATTCATACAACTTCATCCCGTTCTTTGACAAGTACGGCTTCCAGGCGCGCGTTGCGATCAATCATCAAAATGCGTTCCTGAATAGTTTCGGTCAAATTCAGAACAACTCGCAGTTCGGCATCGAGCCGACCTTCGTGAACGCGGCCACGTATGTCGACTTCAGCACCAGCTACCAGATCAACAGGAACTTCAACGTCTATTTCACGGCACTGAATCTCACCGATCAGATCTATAGCACGCATGGCCGCTTCGCCGAGCAAACCCTGGACGTGGTCGACACCGGCCGGCAGTTCACGCTCGGAGTTCACATGAAGCTCTAGGAATCTGTCAGAACGTGGCGCTTGAGCTAAGCTGTTCAACGTCATGACCGCACTCCCTATCCGCAGCATCGCTATCGTGGGCGGCGGCACCGCGGGCTGGATGACAGCCGTGAGCCTCGCGAAGTTCTTCAAGGCGTCGAATGTACGCGTACGCCTGATCGAGTCCGAGCAAATCGGCATCATCGGCGTCGGCGAGGCTACGATACCGCCGATAATGCATTTCATACACTCGGCAGGGATCGACGAGAACGACCTCGTCCGCAAAACCCAAGCGACCTTCAAATTGGGCATCGAGTTCAAGGACTGGACTCGGGTAGGCCACAGCTACTTGCATCCCTTCGGACAAACCGGCTTCGACTTGGGGCCTATCGCTTTCTCGGCCTACTGGCTCACAGCCTTTCGCGAGGGAACGGCGGCCAGGCTAGAGGAATATTCGCTGGAAGCGACGGCGGCTTACGCTGCGAAATTCATGCGGCCGGTGCGAGCCGCCAATTCGCCTTTGGAGAAAATTACCTACGCCTTGCACTTCGACGCCTCGCTGTTTGCGCGATACCTGCGCACCATCGCCGAGGCTCACGGCGTCGAGCGTACGGAAGGCAAAGTCAACTTGGTAGCACTGCAGTCGGACACCGGCTTCATCCGCGCCCTCACCCTCGAGAGCGGCGAACAGGTCGAAGCCGATCTTTACATCGATTGCTCCGGCTTTCGCGGCGTGTTAATCGAAGGGGCGCTGCACACCGGCTACGAGCATTGGAATCACTGGCTGCCTTGCGATCGAGCCGCGGCGGTGCCGTGCCAACGAACCGGTGCGCTGTCCTCCTTTACAAGGGTGACGGCGAAGGCTGCGGGATGGCAGTGGCGCATCCCCTTGCAGCACCGCATCGGCAACGGCTACGTTTACGGCAGCAACTTCATCAGCGATGAACAGGCGCAAAATGAGCTTTTGTCGAGCATCGAAGGCAAGGCATTCGCCGAACCGCTTAAACTGCAATTTACCACCGGTCGCCGCAAGCGCTTCTGGAGCAAGAACTGCGTGGCCATCGGTTTATCGGCAGGCTTCCTCGAACCGCTGGAATCCACCAGCATCCATTTCATCCAGCGCGGCATCGCGCTGCTGCTGAGCTGCTTCCCGGATCGCAATTTCAACACCGCGGACATCGATCGCTACAACAAGATCGTCGCGAGCGAATACGAACGCGTTCGGGACTTTTTGGTGCTGCACTACTCTACGACCGAGCGCGACGACAGCGAGATTTGGCGCTATTGCCGCAGCATCAAGAAGCCCGATAGCTTGAGGGAAAGAATCGAACTGTTTCAAAGTTTCGGACGCCTGATCCGTGAAGACAACGAGCTTTTCCCGATGCAGAGTTGGCTCTATGTCTTGGTCGGCCAAAACATCATGCCGCAAAACGACGATCCGCTCGTAAACATATTGGATCCGCGGCAGGTTATGGACAGTCTGAGCAATATCCGCGGCGTCGTTCGGCAATGCGCCGCGGCGATGCCGAAGCATGAGGACTTCATCAGTCAAAACTGTGCAGCCTCGGTCGCCGCCGTGGGATAATTCGCGTATGACTCAAGCAGTTCAAAGAGTCGTCATCGTCGGGGGCGGTACCGCCGGATGGCTGACCGCGGGCATTATTGCCGCGCGTCATCAAGGACGGATGAAGGCTGGCTTCTCGGTCACGCTGATCGAATCGCCCAATATTCCCATTATCGGAGTGGGCGAGGGCACCTGGCCGACGTTGCGATCGTCGCTTGAGAAAATGGGGATCTCCGAAACGGAATTCTTCCGTCACAGTGATGCCGCTTTCAAACAGGGCGCGAAGTTCGCCCGCTGGACCACCGGCGCCGACAACGACTATTACTATCATCCGCTGATGCTGCCGCAAGGCTTTACCCAGTTGAATCTGGTGCCGCACTGGCTTCGCAATGATCAGGGTCGAAATTTCAGCGACTCGGTGTGCCCGCAAGAGCAGCTCTGCGAAGCCGGGCTGGCGCCCAAAATGATCACCACGCCGGAGTACAAGGCGCTCGCCAATTACGCCTACCATCTCGACGCCGGCAAGTTTGCACCGTTCCTGACCAAGCACTGCGTCGAAAAACTGGGTGTCCGCCATGTGCTGGCCGATGTCTTGGGCGCGAATCAATCCGAGTCGGGTGATATCGCCGGGGTGTTTACCAAACAAGCCGGCGAGATCAAAGGCGATCTATTTGTCGATTGCAGCGGATTCTCCTCGCTGCTGCTCGGCAAGACCTTGGGCGTGGGGTTCAAGGATTGCAGCGATGTCTTGTTTTGCGACACGGCGCTGGCGCTGCAAATACCCTACGACACGCCCGATGCGCCCATGGCTTCGCATACGATCTCGACCGCTCAAGCGGCGGGCTGGATCTGGGATATCGGATTGCCGACCCGCCGCGGTACCGGTTATGTCTATTCGAGCCGGCATACGAGCGAGGAGGAAGCGCGCGAGACCCTGCTGCGCTACGTCGGTGACCAACACAAGGATAAGGCGGCGCGCAAAATTGCCATTCGTTCGGGGCATCGCGAGACCTTTTGGAAGAACAATTGCGTCGCCGTCGGACTCGCGGCGGGCTTTCTCGAGCCGCTCGAGTCCTCAGCCATCGTGCTCATTGAACTGTCGGCGAAGCTGATCGCGGAGCAGATGCCTCCCTGCCGTGAAGTGATGGATATCGTCGCCGCCCGCTTCAATGACGTGAACCACTATCGCTGGGGCAGGATCATCGACTTCCTCAAATTGCACTACGTGCTCACGCAAAGGCAAGAGGCCTTCTGGCGCGACAATCTTGACCCACAGTCGGTCCCCGACCGCTTGAAGAATCTATTGCAGCTGTGGAAATACCAATCGCCGTGGTTCTTCGATGAGTTCGATCGTCTCGAGGAAGTGTTTCCCGCGGCCAGCTATCAATATGTTCTGTACGGCATGGGATTCCGCACCGAGGTGGGACCGATGGACAATGCCGATACCGAATCGACCGCGACGCGTCTGCTGCGCGAAAATGCGGCCATGACCAAACAACTCCGCTCGCAGCTCCCCAAGAATCGCGATCTGTTGCGCAAGATTCATGAGCACGGGCTGCAGCGCATCTAATTGATTTCAAAATGACGCACATCGTGGCCCTCAACAACCTCGTCCACCGCACCGTGCGCGTTCAAGCCGAGCCTGCGGCTAAGTTCGGCGACAATCAGCGCTTCGTGCAAGTGGTGGTCACGGAATTTTCCCTCCTGGTAACGCACTATCCCATTTTGTTCTCCAAAGACGCCGACACCGGCGCATTCTTTTGCGGCGCCATGCTGGGGATCGACGAAGGCGAGAACCTTTTCTTGAAGGAGGGCAAGGGCCACGAAGGTTATCGCCCGCTGAATCTGCAGCGCGCGCCGTTCTTCGTCTCCGGCGACGACTTGGCGATCGACCTCGACCACTCGCGCGTCAGCGCCGACATTGGACAAGCCTTGTTCAATGACCAAGGCGAACCGACCCCGTACCTTGAGAGCATCAAGGCGGCGTTTCAGCAATTGAAGCCGGGCATCGAAATGACCAAACGCTTCATCGACACCTTGTTGAAGCTCAATCTGCTGGAGCCGGTCGACATCGTTCTCGGCTTCGATGACGGTTCCAATAGAAATCTGACGGACCTCTATACCGTCAATCAAGAAGTTCTGCGCGAGCTGGCGGATGCAGCGGTCATTGAGTTGTTTCGGCGCGGTTATCTGCAATTGATTTATTTCCTCATCGCCTCGCTGAAGCAGATCCCGGTGTTGGCAAAAAAGAAGAACGACCGGTTCCTCGCCGCCTGATCCATTCGCCCACCTTTCAAAATGCCTGAGACGCCCCGAAGTATCGACGCTCGAGATCTTGAAGGTCCCCAGCAGTTTTTGCGTGACGTGGTGGAACCGTGCCGGCCAGTGGTGCTGCGCGGCCTGGTGAAAGATTGGCCCATCGTTGCGGCGGGCCGTCTTTCGCCCGCGGCCGTGCGGGATCACCTGTTGCCCTTGGATGTCGGCGGCGAAATCGAGGCGTTTTTCGGCGCTCCGGCAATTGCAGGAAAATATTTCTATACAGAGGACTTGAAGGGCTTCAACTTCGAACGGCGGCGCATGAAATTTAGCGCAGCGCTCGAGTCCATCGTATCGTCCGTGGACGTGCCGGGTTCGCCGTCGATCTATGTGGGATCAGTCCCGACCAGCGACTTCCTGCCGCGTTTCGCCTCCTTGAATCCGATGCCCCTATTGAGTCCCGGCATTGCTCCGCGAGTGTGGATAGGCCACGCCGCCAACGTCTCGTCTCACTACGACGCCGTGGACAATTTAGCGTGTGTGGCGGTCGGAACCCGGCGCTTTACGCTGTTCGCGCCGCAATTGATCGACAAACTCTACGTGGGTCCGATCGACAACACCATGGCGGGACAACCGGTGAGCCTGGCAGCATCGTCGATCCCCGATAAGGAGCGATTCCCTCTTTTCGAGCAGATCAAAGATCAGTCGCTCGTCGCCGACCTTGCGCCCGGCGATGCGCTCTATCTTCCGAAGCTCTGGTGGCACAAAGTCGAATCGACCGCGCCCTTCAACGTGCTGGTCAATTATTGGTGGGACGCCTTCCGCTTCGGTCCCGACGCGCCCTATACCAGCATGCTGCTCTCCATGATCACGATTGCCGAGCGGCCGGCCGCGGAGCGGCAAGCGTGGCAAGCCTTTTTTGATCACTATGTGTTTCGCAGCCATGGCCACCCGCTGGCGCACCTGCCAGCCGAACAACACGGGCTGCTAGGCTCGCTCAAGGAGAATTACGGCAAGATTCGCGCTCGCGTGATGCATATGCTGCGCGGAGGTTAAGGGCAGGGCGCGCAAAATCGCTAAGCACCAAATAATCTGCGTGCCAGCAACGACTCCATATCGCGGCGACCGTCGCTAATAACGTAAATAATCACTTGTTTCGCGTGCACCCTATAAATTAGACGGTAGGGCTTAAAGAAAATTTGTCGATATTCCGAGATGCCAAGAGAGCGCAATTCGTTTACGTAAGTACCCCGGTCAGGAGACGTTCTGAGCGCTTCTGTCGCCTTAATGAGCCGATCGAGGACGTGGTCAGCGCTAGTTCGGGAATCGTGCTCGGCGATGTAAAAGTAGATCTCTTCCAGGTCGCGCTCTGCGTCCTTCGTCACAGAGACCTCGCAAAGCATCAGGGGATTGCGGTCTTGGAACGCAGGCGACTCGCCACCTCGCCGATCGACGTGATCTCCCCGCGCTCAACCTGTTGGCTGCCGAGCGCAAGAATCTTCAATAGCGCCAGTGTCTCTTGGGTTTCCTCGTACGAGACAACATCCTGAATCACGGCCTTGGCTTCGCCGTTTTGAGTGATGATCAAGGGTTTACGCTGCTCCTGCAGCACTTGAAGGACCTCGGCGGCATTCGCTTTTAAGTAGCTAATGGGCCTTATTTGGGTCGAATAGCGCACGGTAGCTCCAAATGATTGCAAGACTTAATATAGTCTTTTTATGGTCCTATCGCAATATTGGCTCGTGCGAAACGCACCGCCCGGCCGGCGGATGAATGTGGGCATCGCTCCGCGAGTTTGGATAGGCTATGTGTGCATGTCGGACGCCGAAACGGGGGGCACCATGGTCAAGCTTGATTTTCATCCGAGCGGGCGGCACTTCTTACAGATTCCCGGCCCGAGCCCCGTGCCCGATCGCATTCTTAGGGCGATGAGCCTTCCGACCATCGATCATCGGGGTCCCGAATTTGGCGCGCTCGGGCTCAAAGTTCTATCGGGTATCAAGCAGATCTTCAAGACGCGGCAGCCGGTGGTCATCTATCCCGCCTCCGGCACCGGCGCCTGGGAAGCGGCTCTGGTGAACACCTTGAGCCCGCAAGACCATGTGCTGATGTATGAAACCGGACATTTCGCATCGCTTTGGCAAAAGCTCGCGGCGCGCCTCGGGTTGTCCACTGAGTTTCTTAGCTGGCAGGGCGATGATGCGGAATTACCCGGTGCGCCCAGCTGGCGGCACGGCATCCAAGCGGATCTGATCGAGGCGCGCCTGACCAAGGACCCGCAGCACCGCATCAAAGCGGTGTGCGTTGTGCACAACGAAACCTCGACCGGCGCGACCTCAGACATCCTCGCGGTGCGCCGCGCGATCGATGCGGCCAGGCATCCAGCGCTGCTGCTGGTCGACAGTATCTCGGGACTGGCGTGCGTGGACTATCGGCACGATGAATGGGGCGTCGACGTCACGATCAGCGGCTCGCAGAAGGGACTCATGCTGCCGCCGGGCATGGGCTTCAACGCCGTGTCATCCCGTGCGCTCCAGGCGGCGAAAAGCGCCAAGCTGCCGCGGTCGTATTTCGCCTGGGATGAAATCATTGAAATGAACAGGACCGGTTATTGGCCGTACACGCCGAACACGAATCTGCTGTACGGCCTATCCGAAGCGCTCGACATGCTGCTGGAGGAGGGGCTCGAGTCGGTGTTTCGCCGCCACGCGCGCTGGGCGTGCGGCGTGCGTGCGGCGGTCGCAGGCTGGGGCCTGCCGCTGCAGTGCGCGGACGCTGAGGCGTATTCCCCGGTGTTGACCGGGGTGATTACGCCTGTCGGTGTGGATGCCGATGCGCTCAGAAAACTCATCTATGAACGCTTCGACCTTTCGCTCGGCACGGGGCTTGGAAAGGTAAAAGGCCGCATGTTCAGAATCGGACACTTGGGAGACAGCAACGACCTCACGCTGATTGGGACCCTCGCCGGTTGCGAGATCGGCATGAAGCTGGCCGGCATCAAGCTCGCCGGCAGCGGTGTGCAGGCCGCGATGACTGCATTTGGCGCAGACGCGAGGCCCTCGATCACTGCAGGTGAAGGCCAACTTCAAGCATCGGTGGGTTGAAGAGGCCAACGTGCTGAATCGATCAACCACCCGCGTGCTCGGCTTGCTGTGCGTGATGTATTTCATCACTTACGTCGATCGCGTGAATGTGAGCACGGCGGCGATCGAATTCAGCAAGGATTTTCACCTTTCCAATACGCAGGTCGGTTTGGTGTTTTCCGCGTTTGCTTATCCGTATCTGATCTTTCAGGTTATCGGTGGCTGGGTCGGGGATCGATTCGGCCCGCGCCGCACACTCACCCTTTGCTCGCTCGTTTGGGCCGGTGGGACCGTGCTCAGCGGGTTGTCCACGGGCCTTGTCTCCCTGGTCGCCGCCCGCGTGCTGCTCGGACTGGGCGAAGGCGCGACGTTTCCAACGGCGACGCGCGCGATGTCGAATTGGACTGCAGTCAATCGCCGCGGATTTGCGCAAGGCATCACCCATGCATTTTCGAGGATCGGCAACGCCATTACGCCGCCCATCGTGACCTGGCTCATGGTGGCCTTGAGCTGGCGCGGCTCATTCATCGTGCTCGGAGTATTGAGCTTCATCTGGGCCATCGTCTGGGGATGGTATTTCCGCGACAACCCGCGCGATCATGCCAAGATCACGCCGAAGGAGGTCGACATCCTGCCGGCGTATATTGGCGTCAAGGAAACGCCTGCGGTGCCGTGGGCGGCACTCATCAAGCGCATGCTGCCGGTGACGCTGGTGTATTTCTGTTACGGCTGGACGCTGTGGCTCTTTTTGACTTGGATCCCGCAGTACTTCCTGCACAACTACCACATGAATTTGAAGAACTCGGCCGTGTTTGCGTCGGGGGTGTTCTTTGCGGGAGTGTTGGGCGATACGCTCGGAGGCCGTATTACCGATTGGTTGCTGACGCGCACGGGAAGCCGCACCAAGGCGCGCAGCTACATGGTGGTGGCGTGCAATTTGGGAGCGCTCGCTTCGCTGCTGCCGATATTATTCGTCCACGACTCGACCATCTCAGCAATCTGCCTGAGCTTGGGCTTTTTCTTCGCCGAACTGACGATCGGTCCCATGTGGGCGATCCCAATGGACATTGCGCCGAAGTATTCCGGCACCGCCAGCGGCTTCATGAATATGGGCTCGGCACTGGCCGCGATTCTAAGTCCGGTGGTGGGCGGCTGGATCATCGATGTCACCGGCAACTGGGACTGGCCCTTCATCGGGTCGATGGGACTTATGGTGGTGGGTGCCGTCTTCGCCTTTGCCATGAAGCCGGAACAGAAATTTTAGTTAGCAGAACTAAGTTCCGGTTTAGATAACCTAAAGCGCATTGCCGGTGGAATGGGTACGATTGCTGCTGCATGTCCTCCGACCTCAAGAACCCCGCTGTTGTAAAGCCTTCCGCCTGGCTGGTTGGCGCGTGTCTGTTCGCCGTCTATATCGTGTGGGGCACGACGTACTTCGCCATCAAGGTGGCGATCGAAGGCTTTGCGCCGTTTTTCCTGGTCGGAACACGTTTCGTCGTTGCGGGAGCGCTGCTGCTGGGCTGGCAGGCGTTGCGCGGCGCACCAGCGCCGACGGCGAAGCAGTGGCGCGGCGCGGCGTTGGTGGGATTTCTGCTGCTCGTGGTTGGAAACGGCGGGGTGTCCATCGCGGAGCACTGGGTGAGTTCCGGCGCTACCGTGGCGCTGATCAGCATCATGCCATTGGCGACCGTGCTTTGGTCCGGCGCATTCGGCCAGTGGCCGCGACGCGCCGAATGGATCTCCATTGCGCTCGGTGGCGCGGGAGTTGCCATCATGCTCTTGGGGCGCGATCTGCAAGGAAGCATCTTCGGAACGTTACTCATTCTATTTGCCACGGCATCATGGTCGTTGGGCACGGTTCTTTCCCGCCGGCTGGACATTCCGCATGGCCCGACCGGATTCGGCGCGGAGATGCTGACCGCAGGCCTGATGGGGCTGGTGGTTAGCGCGGCACTGGGCGAACACTGGTCGATTCCGCAAGCGCCGCATGTCTGGTGGGCATGGGGATACCTCGTAGTATTCGGCTCGCTGGTCGCTTTTTCGGCGTATCGGTTCGTCGTCGAGCGAGTATCGCCGTCGCTCGCCGCGACCTATGCCTATGTCAATCCCCCCGTGGGCCTGATTGTGGGTTGGTGGCTGGGCAATGAAACCTTTTCCGTAAACGTTGTGCTGGGTTTGCCCGTCGTGCTCGTCGCGGTTGCGTTGCATGCCTGGATTCAGACACGCGATGCGCCGCTGGCACCGGCCGCAGTCAGGCTCGATACTGCGATGTGCCTCCCCTCAGAGCGTGCCAAGCCCTAGGATCTCGACGCGACGCCGCTGGCCCCGCTATAGGTCCCGTTCGACACGCGCGTCGCGCCTTCCATCCCAGGCACGTGGTCAGCCTTAGACGAAGCCCGTACGATCGAATGACTAGTAGCGGAGCGGGGATATCTCATGCGCTGTATCCGGTTATTGATTCTGGCGGCGGTGTCGACTTCAGTGCATTGCGCACCCGCGCAGCCAGATGGATGGTCGGCTTATGGCGGAGATCCTGGCGGTTCCCGCTATTCCTCGCTGTCGCAGATCACGGCAAAGAACGTGGCCGACCTCAAGGTCGCCTGGACTTTTCGCACAGGCGAGCTTGGCCAGGGCGTGAAGGACTGGCGTCGCTCCGCCTTTGAGGCGACACCGATCCTCTATAGCGGCACGCTGTATTTGACGACCAGCAGCACGGACGTCATTGCGGTGAACGCGGCCAGCGGGCAACTGCGCTGGCGTCATGACTCCCAAAGCCGCAAGGACCTGCACTTCTCCGACGGCGTATCGCGGGGTGTGTCGCTGTGGGTGGATGCAGAGAGCGCGCAACAGGCGCCATGCCACGCGCGCATTTTCGCGCCCACGCTGGATGGCCGGCTACTGGCGCTCGATGCTGCGACGGGCAAGCCTTGCGCCGACTTCGGCGAGCAGGGTGCGGTCAATCTGCTCAAGGACATTCGTTCTCAATTCCAGGAGGGCGATGAATGGCGCAACTACCTTGTGACTTCACCGCCGGCGATTCTGGACGGCAAAGTGATCGTGGGTTCCTCAATTGGCGACAATCGCGCGGTGCTCGAAGAGCTCGGAACGGTGCGCGCCTTTGATGCGCGCAGCGGCCAATTGGTGTGGAGCTGGGACCCCATACCGCGAGACCCCAGCAACCCCCTATATAAAGAGTGGGATTCGGCGACGGTTGAGAATGCAAGCGCGGCGAATGCGTGGGCGCCGCTTTCCGTGGATACCGAACGCCACTTGGTGTTCGTGCCGACCGGCTCCGCCAGTCCGGATTTTTTTGGCGGCGCGCGGCCGGGGGACAATCGCTGGGCGAATTCCATCGTGGCGCTTGATGGCGAGACGGGCAAGCTCAAATGGGGCCAGCAGCTCGTGCATCACGATATCTGGGACTACGACGTGGGCTCGCAGCCAACGCTGGCAAACATCCTGCACGACGGCAAATCCGTGGCGGCCGTGATTCAGGCCACCAAAACCGGTTTCCTGTTTACCTTCGATCGCGACACTGGCGCGCCGCTGTTTCCGATAGAGGAGAGAGCAGTTCCGCAGGACGCCGTCCCCGGCGAACATCCCTCACCGACGCAACCTTTCCCCACAGCGCCCCCGGCGTTGGTGCGGCAGTCGAAGATCACACCCGATGATGCCTGGGGCGTTGCCTGGTTTGACACCCGAGGGTGCCGCAAGCGCATCGAATCGTACCGCTCGGAGGGCATCTTCCAGCCGCCTGCGCTGAAAGACTCGTTGATGCAGCCGGGCAATGCCGGCGGCTCGAATTGGGGCGGCATTGCCTTCGAGCCACGGCGCCAACTCGCCGTGGCCAATACCATGAATTTACCCTTCATCGTGGCGCTGATTCCGCGCGCCGAACTCGCCGCAGAACGCGACTCGGAGGAATACAAGGGCTTCGAGTTCGCGCGGCAACTGGGTACCCCTTACGGCATGCGCCGCAGATCATTCATGTCGAGCTTCGGCATTCCTTGCGTAAAGCCGCCGTGGGGCACGCTGGCCGCGGTCGACATGCAGCGCGGCGTCATCAAATGGCAGATTCCGTTAGGCGACACGCCGGTGGTACATCTGAACGTCGGCATGCCGGGCCTCGGTGGGCCCATTGTCACCGCCGGCGGGGTCATCTTCGTCGCAGCCAGCCTCGATGATCGGTTCCGAGCCTTCGACACGGACAGCGGAAAATTATTGTGGAGCGCGAGCTTGCCGGCCGGCGGCCAGGCCACACCGATGACCTATGCCGTCGATGGGCGGCAATATCTGGTCATTGCGGCGGGTGGATACAAAGACATGAGCACCCGTGGCGATTACTTGATCGCATACGCGCTGCCGCCTTAGACAGAAGGCGGCTAGCGCATATATCACAACGCAGAGGTTGGCCGCTGATACGATGGCGGAATCGATATCCCTTGTCGGGCACTTTCGGCAGTGTGACCGACTGGTAACCGATCTGAAGCCCGGGAGAATAAGCGATGAGTCCGCCTAACCTGCTGCATCGTCGCGATGCCATTAAGATACTGGCGGGGAGCGCGGCGGCCACATGCTGGGGCCGCGGCTCAAGGGCCGCAGATCTCGCTGCACGATCGGCGCCCTTCGTGACGAGCGATGTCGCGCGCCTGCGGCGCGTCATCATGTGTCCGCCCGGCGAAGGGTATTCCGGGCCCTCTAGTCAGGATGATGATTTGGTGCCCGTGGCGGATTACGATGCCGCAGCGGTCGTCAAGGAGCATGCTGCGATGATGCGAATCGTGCGGGCGGCCGGAACGGAAATTCTAACCGTACCGGATTTGCTTACGTCGGCGATCGAACAGGCGCGCTCGCGCGGAATGTGGGAAACCTGGTTGCGGGCCACTCACCCGAAATTGGCTGCTGATGTGAACAAGGTCACCGCGCAAACACTGCTCGGCCGCGATCCAGCGACGCAGTATCGCACTTGGACGGACGGCACTTACCGGCACATCATCGAGGAGCCAGGAGGGATTATTTTCTCCCGCGATACGGCCGTAACCATGCCCGCCGGCGTTGTGCTCTTAAACGTCGGCTCTCCGTGGCGCGTCCGTGAGCAAGTATTGATTCGCTTTATGTTCGATTTTGCGCCGGCCCTGGCGCGCTATCCCATCCTCTTCGATGCGCGCCAAGAGGGCCTGTTGGCCGAGGGCGGAGACTTTCAAGTTGTCGACGAAAGGACGCTGTTCCTGGGAGTCGGTAACCGCACCGATCCACGGATCGCGCCCCTCCTCGCGCGTCGGCTGCAAATGGACGTGCTGACCGTGCAGACGCGAAAGTCGGAATGGCTGCGAAAAATGGACAAGCAATCTCGGCTGCGCCGCGTATTTCTTCATCTCGACACGTATTTCACACACGTCGCCGATAAACAGGCGTTGACGCTGCCGTGGTTTCTGGAATCCGCCCACGTCGGCAAGGATCCTTACGTGCAATTCCTGCAGGGAATGGCCGCTGATAGTGAGATCAGCGACGATGATTTGGCGGCGGCACGGGAGTTCATGCGGGAGTTTGGCAAGGTGCGGCTCTTTCGCGCTGGATCTGCGCAAGAGGACCCGAGCATCAATGACATGAAGCTCGTCGATTACGTGCGCAGCCGCGGCTACACCGTACATTTCGTCGGCGGCGAGGTTCCGGCCGCAGATCCGATTCGCCATCTGTTCACCGTTGTGTTGGATGAACACGAACGTCAAGGCGCCAATGTGGTTGCAACATCACCGGGCCACATCGTGGCATATGAAGGCGCGCCACGCACGCATGCAGCGCTGCGCAGCGCAGGCATTACCGTGACGACGTTTCCGGCGCGCGAATTGTGGCCGTGGGACGGCGGCCCGCACTGCCTCACCATGCCGCTCGAACGATCGGCGTAATGCAAATCCAACTTTGGGACCTCCGTGTTCGGCTACTACCTTGATCTAGCGCTGCGAAGTCTCAAACGCAATCCTGTGCTCACAGGCCTGATGATCACCGCGATTGGTTTCGGGATCGGCACGTCAATGACTTCGCTTTCCGTTTCTCGGGCGATGTCCGGAGATCCCATCCCTGAAAAATCCGCGCAATTATTCATGGTGCAGCTTGATAGCTTGGGACCTGATAGGCGGGGCGAGCGCAACGAGGACGGGCTCGACGAGTACATGAGTTACATCGATACGATGGCGCTCAAGAATCTTCAGGCGGCGCAGCGTCAGACGCGAATTTACTCGACTTACTTCAATGCACGACCGGAAAATCCAGCGCTCAAGCCGGTGGGAGTGATCGCGCCGGCAGTTGACTCCGAGTTCTTCCCGATGTTTAACGCGCCGTTTAAATTTGGGGGCCCGTGGGATCGCTCCGACGATCAGGAGGGCACCCCGGTGGTCGTCATATCGCGAAAGCTCAACGATCAGTTCTTTGCGGGCGCCAACAGCATCGGGAGAACCTTCACGCTGGACGGGGTGAGCTACCGAGTGGTTGGCGTGCTTGACAACTGGCCCTTGGTGCCGCGGTTCTACAATCTGCATATAAGACCTTACGGCCAGATCGACGAGATCTTCATCCCTTTTACCCGCGCAATTAAGGCGCAAGCCGCGGCCAGTAGCATGAGTTGCCAGGACACTAGCGATCCGAGTTTCGAGGCTCGTCTTCGGTCCGAATGCCTCTGGATTCAACTGTGGGTGGAATTGCCGGCCGCCACCGATGTCGCCAAATACCGAGCCGTCCTCAACAACTATGCTGCGGATCAGCAGCGAATCGGCCGTTTTCATTGGCCGGCGCACACGCAAATTCGCGATGTGATGCAATGGCTGAAATATCGTCATATCGTTCCCAATGAGCTGGGACTTCTCGTGCTCGCTTCTTTCGGATTTCTCTTCATTTGCCTGATGAATGCCATGGGGTTAATGCTCGCAAGGATCATCGGGCGGACCCAGGACATCAGTGTGCGGCGAGCCCTAGGTGCCAGTCAGACGGCCATTTTCGGCCAATGCCTCGTTGAAACGATGGTCATTGGCGTCCTCGGCGCGATCCTCGGCCTCCTGCTCACCATACTAGGGCTACTCGTCATGCGTGCCGCGCTGGCGGAGGACTTCGCGGCACTCACGTATTTGAATGCAGAGGCAATAGGCATTGAGGTGTCGCTGGCCATTGCCGCAACGATTGCCGCCGGCCTGTATCCCACTTGGCGTGCCGCGCACGTCGAGCCGGCTTTGCAATTGAAGGCCGAGTAGCCGGCCTTGAAGTCCCGTTCCGCACGATTCGCGATTTATCGGAAGATGTCAGGCGCCGTACTTATTGCGGTCCAGATTGCCCTCACCCTGGCTATTCTCTCAAACGCCTTGGCACTGATTGTCGACCGGCTGTCGTGGAGCGCGCGTCTGACCGGCATTGACGAACCGAACATCTTTTTCATTTACGCGACGAGCGTGGATAAACCGCCAAATTTGGTCTCCCTGGAATCAGCCGATCTCGCCGCGCTTCGATCCATCGCCGGCGTAGCGAACACTTATGCGACCAATTCCTTTCCTCTCGAAGGAGGCGGCTGGTCGATGAGTGTCGATCTAGCGCCGGAGCAGAAAACAGCCTCAGCCCACAGTTCATATTATTTTGGCGACGAGCAGGCGCTTAATACGCTCGGCGTAAACCTCATCGCAGGACGCAATTTCACCGCCGCTGAAGTCATCAATCGAGACGGGAGCTCCGCCCCGCCCGCTACAGAAGTGATCGTCACGCGGGCTTTGGCACAGCGATTGTTTCCTCGGGGCGACGCCTTGGGCAAATCGATTTACATCGAAACCAAGGATCCCTCGCCCATTATTGGAATCATCGATCGACTGCAAGGACCGTTTGTCGCTGCAACCGGCTTTATGAGCACTTTTACCGAGAATTCTGTCCTCGCACCATTCCGTCTTCTAAGTGATTCCCCAACCTATGCGGTGCGCACGAAGCCGGGCACGCTTAATGAGGTTATGAAGGCCGCGCAGAGCAAACTCGAAGGCATCAATGGAACCCGCATGATTACCGCGAGATCAATGGGTGAGATACGCGCAAGAGCCTATCGCAGCAATCGAGGCTTGACCCTAATTCTAGGCGCCGTAGCCTTTATTTTGGTGGCTGTCACGGCCTTCGGGATGGCGGGTTTGACCAGCTATTGGGTTGCGGAGCGGCGCCGGCAAATCGGTATTCGACGCGCTCTCGGTGCGACCCGACAGGCGATCCTGAGGTTGTTTCAGAAGGAGAACTTTCTGATCGCCTTGAGCGGCGTGCTGATCGGCGTCGTCTTGGCCGTTGCACTAAACCTCTGGTTGATCAGTCGATTCGAAATGGTGCGCCTGGATCCCACGTACGTGATTGGCAGTGGGATCGCTATGCTGCTGCTCGGCCAAATCGCGGTTCTTTGGCCGGCCATGCGCGCGGCGCAAGTGCCGCCGGCGCTGGCCATTCGCGGCTCCCAAACCAGTTGAGCGTGGCGCAAATTCGAGTGGCCACACCCGATGACGCTCCAGGTCTTGGCGCTATGCACGTGGCCTCCTGGCGCGAGACCTACACTGGCCTCTTGCCAGACAAAATGCTCTCATCACTCTCGGTCGACGCACGCGCTGCAGCGTGGGCCAGGATCATGAGAGAGCCAGCGACTGTCGGTTCGACGGTGATTTACCTTGCTGAGCATGAGGGAACGATCATCGGATTTGGATCCTGCGGCGCGCAACGCACAGAAGGCTTAAAGGGCAAGGGCTTCGACGGTGAGGTCAGCGCAATTTATGTGCTGCGAGAGTTTCAGAAACGACAGATCGGAACGCGTCTATTCCGCGCCATGTCTTCGGATCTCAACCGCCGCGGATTCAATGCCGCCGCGCTATGGGTCTTGCGCGACAACCTATCAGCCAGGCGCTTCTATGAGCACTTTGGCGGCAAAGTTATTTTAGAAAGAGAGGATGTACGAGACGGTACCGTCCTGTTCGAATTGGCCTACGGTTGGCCGGACCTTAGGGAATTGAATCGGATCATCGATCGCGACTGAGCCCGAGGACTAGCGCGATCGCTTTACTAAGAGCCGTTCCGCAACAGGGGATGTCGGGCATAGATCGTCGGTATCGACGTGATTGGCTCGCTGACCACGATGCCAGCGCGACGTTGCGCGACCGCTCGCACGTAGGTGAGATTTTCGCCGCGATCCTTCTCGAGTGCCTCAATTTCCGCGCGATTGTCGGGCGCCACGGCTCTGTGCCACTGCAGCCAGAGTTGCCAGGCGTCCGGCATGGAATCCGCGTGTGTCACTTCAAGAACGCCACTTCGATTCCAATGGCGTTTCCACCACAGGTGAGTGTGCAGGCATGCCATGATCGGCTCCCACCAGCCGCGTAGGGTCGCAGGCACCTCGCCATCGAATTCTTTTTTCAAACCGGCCCCGGCGAGCGCGATGATGCCACCGGGCTTGACCAACCGCGCGAGATCGTGCGCGTATGTGTCGTCGGTGCCGTAGTACTGAAACGAATCGATCGACACGATGGCGTCGAAGAACTCCGCTGCGAAGGGCAGTGCATGCGCTTCAGCATGGATGGGATAGACGCCTTCGGATATGCCCGCATCGGAGACGCATTTGAGGTTGTCGGCGGCGCTGAACCATAGGTCGGTGGCCCACACCTTGACGCCAAACTCACGGTGCAGAAAGATGGAGGACATCGCACGACCGCAGCCCAGGTCGAGAATCCGCATTCCCGCCTTAAGATCCAGCACTTCCGACAGCCACTCCGTGAGCCACAGCGCATTTGCGCCGCCGCTAGCGCGTGCAATGACCCAGTCAGGATGATAACGATTCGAGCGCGGGAACCGTTCGTTGATAAGCTGCGTCATGAATTAATGTTATCACCGCAAGGTTAACGGTAGTTGATCGTTCACTGTTCAAATCCGGAGAAAACGCCATGCCGAATACCTCGCCAATCACCGCCGATGAGGAAAACGCGATTCAGTACGTAAAGGGAGTCAAGGAATTTTACAGCCACGTCTTCATGTACTTGATCTTCGTCGCTGCCTTTGGCTTCGCCTTCGGATTCAAGCATCCCCTAATTCTCTGGGGTTCGATCGGCTGGGGCATAGGATTAGTAGTGCGCGGCCTCAACGTTTTCGAAGTCATTAATTTCTTCGGACCCAACTGGGAAAAGAAACAGATCGAGAAACGCCTCGGACGACCGCTCTAGGAACGCTCAACATGGCGCGCGGAGTCGCCATGTTGCCGAGACCGCTCTCATGCAGAGCTGACCTTATTATTGACTCTTTTGCAGCCCGTCACCGAGAAGTGTGGAGCGCTCGGGCACGGCATGTAGATCGCGCTCGGCGTGGTTCGCGGTCTGAGGGGATGGCGGCCGCGCGCGCATCCACGCAGTAAATTCCTGGACCGGCAGCGGTTTTGAGATGAAGTACCCTTGGATCAGATCACAGCCGAGGCGGCCCAGTGCATCCCAGCTCGAGATGAGTTCGACTCCTTCCGCTACCACCTTAAGATTCATCGCGTGCCCTAAATTGATAGTTGACCTGACAATCAGGTCATCGTCACTGTGTGCCTCGAGTTCTTTGATGAAAGATCGATCGATCTTGACCTCATCCACGGGCAGCCGCTTTAAATGGGCGAGCGATGAGTAGCCGGTCCCGAAATCATCAATCGAAAACCGAATGCCGAGCACCCGCAGCTGTTCCATCATTCCCAGGGTTGCAGCCAGATCTTTCATGGCGCCGCTCTCGGTGATTTCGAGCACGAGGCAGCTGGCGTCTGCACCAGTCTGGACGAGGAGCGTCGCGATACTGTCAACGAAGCTTGGGTGCGCGAGGTCAACCGGTGAGACATTGATTGCCACGTCGATCCTAAATCCGGCGTCCTGCCAAAGCTTAAGATCCCGCAACGCTCTGGCAACCACCCACAGTGTGAGGGAACGAATTGCGCCCGTGCGTTCGGCGTAGGGGATGAATTCCCCGGGTGGGATGAATCCCTTTTGCGGATGACGCCAACGGACAAGAGCCTCACATCCAACCAATCGGCTCGTCCGGGCCTCAACCTTTGGCTGATAGTGCAGTTCGAGTTCGTTTGAGGCGATGGCGTCGCGCAGCTCACCTAGCATGGCAAGGCGATGCCGGTGGCTCTCGTCGTCGCCCGGAAGATAGCCGCCGATGGTACCTCCGGTCTCCTTGGCGCGGATGAGCGCTAAGTCTGCCCGCTGAAGCAGTTCAGCGGCCTGGCCTCCGTCGGTGGGAAAGACCACGACTCCAATGCGTATATCCAACTGAAAGGACACACCGGAGTAGTCGAAAGAAGCGCGCAACCGTTCAAGTATGCGCTCAGCCTCATAGCCAATCATGCTTGGGTCGATGGAGTCGAGGAGAATCAGAAATCGATCCGTTCCGATATGACCTACGCGGTCTGGCCGGCCCTCATGGGCCGCGAGACGCCGTGCTACTTCGGACAACACCTGGTCGCCGGCTGCGTGACCGAACGATCCGATGATGCTCTGGAATTGCTGAATCTCAACCAGGCAGACAGTTACCGTCTGATTCTTCAGTTGCGCCTGAATCAATAGTGCGTTGAGGATCTCGGTAATTCGCGCGCGGGTCGGTAGGCCAGTCGAGGCGTCATGGTTCGCCTGATGCCGAATGGTTGCCTCGCGATCGGCAACCGCAGCCCGCATGGCATTGAACGCACTCGCCAGACCTTTCAGTTCGGTGATGCTAGCCGGCGGCACCTCCACACTGTAGTCGCCCGCCTCTAGACGTTCCGCCGCCTTAGTCAGCTCCTCGACCGGTTTGGTCGCGCTCCGTGCCAACAATACCGCAAGGACGGAGGCGATGGCCAGCAGCAGTGCGCCGATCGCGAACATGGAGTTTCTGACGTCGTCGTAGGGGCGCAATGCGCTGACGAGTGATCTCTGCAGTACTAACGTCAAGTGTCCGTTGGCCGAGCGGATTGGGTCGGTCCACGTCAAGATCTTGTCGGCGCCTGCTGTAACCACGAATGGCGTCCCTTCGGGGGCGTCCTTGACCACGACAAATGACCGCCGCTCCTGTTGGCGCACTGAGCTGGTGACATACGCAGGCTCCTGCCCGCCACCTGCCACGAAAGAGACGTCGACGCCTAGCAGCCGAGACATGTCGGTCGCAACACCGTCATCGAGTGCGAAGCCCATCGCCGCCCACCCGATGGGCTCCGGTGCGCGCACCGGTGCTAGCACCAGTTGGTAAGGTCGACCATCGATCAGCCGATAGAGCTGTAGGGTCTCCCCATCTGCGTCGCTCGCGATCAGATCTTTGAGGTCATTCTCCGTTTTGGCCGATAGAGTGCTAAGCGTGCTGGCGACGGGATGGCCATCTGTATTCAATACAATCACAAGGTCCGCGCTGATTCGCGTACGTTGATTCTCGATAGCGGAAAGCAGAGTCGGTGCGTCAGCGGATGACACGGCCTCCCGAAAGCCGAAATCCGAAGTGAGAACCTCAACCGCACTCGCGAGGCGAGTACCGCGAGACTTTAGCGCCTCGCCTGCGGCATCGGCGGCTGCCTGCAGTTGAATGCCCACTTGTCGTTCCACTTCAGCGCGCGCCTTGAGGGCAATCGCACAGATCGCAGCCGTCAATACCACCGTGACCAACCCCAGCACCAGCGCTAAGATGCGACTGCGAAAACTGCGAAGGATCGTCAGTGGCATGCCCATGAGCCATGTTAAGTCGATACGCTGCCTCTCTTTTGGGAGCCGGACTCGATTTGAGACCAGCTTCGCGCTCTTAAGGCGCGCGATTGCTACCTGCATCACGCTAGCTTCAGCTGGCAGCCTCACTTTCTGTCGCGGCGGCCGATATCTAAGGTTATGGTTAGTCGATCCCGAAGGGCACGGTGTCGGTGAGGCGGTGCTGACGGCTATGCCCGCGGCCGCCAACATCGAACATTCGCCGAGACGGATGCAATTGACCCCTGCGACCCCAATCGCGGTTTTATCGGCAATCGTTTTGGTTTGCGTGCCCGACTTGGCGCGTAGCGATTGGACGCTGGGAACCGACGCGCAGCTGCGCCACGATAACAATGTCGGAAACGCGGGAAACTACGCCAATATTGTCGGCGACACCATTGTCGACGCCAGGCTATCGATCTTTCAATTATTCCCCATTGGCGAGAATTACAGCCTGTCAGTCGGCGGTGATCTCGGCGGCGAGTACTACGACCGGCTCAAGGGATTGAATAACGCGTCCCTGGGCGCCGCCCTTGCCGTGAAACGTAAATGGGGGCTCGGCGCCTATGTACCTTGGGCTCGAATCGGGGTTTCCATCGCGCGCTCGGACTATAACGATGACTATCGCAATGATATGGCCTATCGCGCGACGCTCTCAGCGGGTCAACGGCTCGACGAACGCTGGAATCTCTGGTCCGAATATGGGTACGAGCGTCGCGCGGCAAGCAGCCAGCCGGAGCTATTGCCTGGAATATCGGGTGAT